>Ga0207710_10000072_pt1 | contig 150638 bp, 143 predicted proteins | sample KBSS24metaG_FD_184400 | JGI IMG/M metagenome (GOLD analysis project Ga0207710, IMG submission 184400) | Switchgrass rhizosphere microbial communities from Kellogg Biological Station, Michigan, USA - KBS S2-4 metaG (SPAdes) (version 2) | ecosystem: Host-associated > Plants > Roots >...
GTGACGGATGCGTGCAGCTCGCGCGCCATGTCGGGAATCGCCGGCGCCACGGTCGTCTGCGCGAGGGCGAAGGACATGGCGGCGAGGAGGAGGACGGCCAGGGTGCGCCCGGGCTTCGGGCGCGGTTCAACCACGGTCATGTTGCTCCTTGGGGTCTCCGCACGCGGTCCGGGCCATCGGCGCCGCTGGCGAGCGGATAGAAACGGACTTGCTGAGTCCAGATACTAGGCCGCCCCGCCATGCATGTCATCAGCCGCGCCCGCCGTCTTCGTCACCCCGACCGGCGGGCCGAGCAACCCGAGCACCGACTACGGAGAGTGGAAGAAGCTCCTCCGGGCGGCCGGGCTGCGAGACGCCCGGCTCCACGACGCCCACCACACCGCGGCGACCGTCCTACTCCTCCTCGGCGTCCCCGACCGGACGGTGATGGAGATCATGGGCTGGTCCAACTCGGGGATGGCGGCCCGGTACCAGCACGTGACCGCGCCCATCCGCCGGGCCGTCGCCCACCAGCTCGGCGACCTGCTCTGGAACGCAAATGCGACGGAAACTGAGACGAACGGCCCGAAGGGGGACCGAAAGTGATCGCGAATGAGAGCGCCATACGGGCTCTGGCCTGCGGAGGACGCGGGATTCGAACCCGCGAGGGGGGATGCCCCAACACGCTTTCCAAGCGTGCGCCCTAGGCCACTAGGCGAGTCCTCCGTAGGTGAGCCTACTGGACGCGGCCAGCGTCCGGACGGGACGGTCCCGATCGCCGGGCCGGGACCGGGCAGGGGGGCCAAGCCGGGGCGGGCGGTAGCAAGCCGGGCGCAAACCGGCAAGAGGTGACTGGTCGACCTCGAGCGCGGCCGGTGGACGACCCGTGCGGGCGGCGGCATAGACTCTCTGGCAGACCCCTCGTGCGGCGTTATCTCGTGAACTCCCCCAGGGCCGGAAGGCAGCAAGGGTAAGCGGGCTCTGTCGGGTGCGCGAGGGGTCCTTCCTCCGCGCCACGGCGCGTCGCTCGCGTGGGACGGTCGCACGCCGCTGGGCGCGGCCCCCCGACCACGTCCCGTGAGCTGCCGGGGCCAGTCGGAGCCGATGAGCGGATGGAGGCCGATGAGTACCGCGCTTTACAACCGGTACCGCCCGGCCACGTTCGGGCAGGTCGTCGGCCAGGAGCACGTCACGGGCGCGCTCATGCGGGCACTGTCGACCGGCCGGCTTCACCATGCGTACCTGTTCAGCGGGCCACGCGGCTGCGGCAAGACGTCCTCGGCCCGGATCCTGGCCGCGTCGCTGAACTGCGTGGACGGGCCGACGCCCGAGCCGTGCGGCGTGTGCGAGCAGTGCACGTCCATCCGGACCGGCTCGTCCATGGACGTCATCGAGATCGACGCGGCCTCGCACGGCCTGGTCGACGACGCTCGCGACCTGCGTGAACGGGCGTTCTTCGCGCCGGCATCGGCCCGTTTCAAGGTGTATGTCGTCGACGAGGCCCACATGGTGACCGCGGCCGCGTTCAACGCGCTGCTCAAGGTCGTCGAGGAGCCGCCGCCGTACCTGAAGTTCGTGTTCGCCACGACCGAGCCCGACAAGGTCATCGCGACGATCCGGTCTCGGACCCATCACTATGCGTTCCGACTCGTCCCACCGAAGGCGCTGCGCGACCATCTGGCCTCGATCTGTGAGCGCGAGCAGGTCACGGTGGAGCCGGCTGTGTTACCGCTGGTGGTACGGGCCGGCGCCGGCTCGGTCCGGGACGCGCTGTCGGTCCTGGACCAGCTGCTGGCCGGCGCTGACACCGACGGGCTCACCTACGACCGGGCCGCCGCACTGCTCGGGGTTACCGACGGGGTGCTGCTCGACCAGGTCACGGACGCCCTGGCCACCCGCGACGGCGCCGCCGCCTTCACGATCGTCGACAAGGTCGTCTCGTCCGGGCACGACCCGCGCCGGTTCGCGACGGACCTGCTCGACCGGCTGCGGGACCTCATCGTCCTGGCCGCCGTGCCCGACGCGCCGGACCGAGGCCTGCTGACGGCCTACTCCGACGACCAGCTGGAGCGGATGCGGGCCCAATGTGCCCGGATGACCGCGGCTGAGCTGTCATGGTCGGCCGATGTCATCCACAACGGCCTGGTCGAGATGCGGGGGGCCAGCAGCCCGCGGCTGCTGCTGGAGCTGATCCTCGCCCGCGCGCTCCTGCCCGGCGCCAGCGCCGACCCGTCCGCGCTGCTTGTTCGGCTGGAGCGGCTCGAACGCGGCCTGGGGCCGGTCGTCCCCGCGCCCGCGGGCCAGCCCGGGGCGGCCGAGCCGCCCGCGGCGGGGCGGCCGGCTGATGTTTCCGGGACCGAGCCGGGCCCGGTGGGGGACGTCCGTGGCGGCGCGGCCCGAGCGCGAGCCGCGCTGAACGCGGCTCGGGTCGGCCCCGCCGCCCGCGCGCACGACCGTTCGGGCTCGCCCGGAGCCCGACCCGGCGCACCGATGGCCGGCGCAACCTCGCCCGGCGCCCTGACCGGCAGCGCCCCAGCATCCAGCGCGCCGATGCCTGACGCGCCACCGACCAGCCCGCCGGAGCCGTCGGCAGCCGCCCAGCCCGCGTCGGTCCACGCCCCGGATCCGGCCGGTGCGCGGCCTGACCCGACGGCGCCGTCGACGCCCCCGGTCCCGCCGACGGTGACAGCGCCACCAGCGCCGGCCACGGCGCCCGCGGCTGAGGCCGCGAGCCCGACCCAGGGAACGGGCGCGGCGGCCGGCGACACGGTGGAGCGGGTGCGGGCCCACTGGGACGCGATCCTGCGCGCCGCCCGTGCCCGCCGGCCGGCGACGCCCGCGCTGCTCTCGCAGTACGCGACCGTCGTCGATGTCCGGTCTGTCGGCGCGGACAGCGAACTGGTGCTGGTCTTCTCGGCACCGAAGATAGCACAGATGTTCGGCCACGGGCGTAACATGGAGGTCCTGGCGGAGGCGCTCGCCGAGACGGTCGGCGGGAGCTGGCGGGTCAGCATCGGCACCGGTGGTGAAGGCGGCCCCGGCGGTCCGGGAGCCGGCGGAGCGGGTGGATCCGGCGGCGGTCCGGCTCGGCCGGCCGGCCCTGGGGCCGTGGGCGCGCCTACGGCCTCTTCGCACGGTGCGCGGCCGCCGAGTCCGCCCGTTCCGGCCGGTAACGGCGACGGTGGCCCAAGCCACGCCGGCGGCCAGGGCGAACCCGCGCGCCCGCCCCACTGGGCCAGCTCGGCCGGGCACGCCTCGAGCGAACCGGACGGCGTGCGTGGGAGCGCGGCGCCCACCGGTGGGGCGCGGAGTGGGCCCGACGCGACGCCACCCCCTCAGCCGAATCGGCCAGCCGGCGCTCCGACGGACCCGGGGCCGGCCACCTGGCCGGCGGCCGTCCAGCCGCCCGCTCCCCAGCCGCCCGCTCCCCAGCCGCCCGCTCCCCGGCCGCCGACGGCCGCCGCTCCGGCGGACGTGGCGGGACTGGCTCCGGCCTCGACGCACGCCCAGTTCTCCCCCGCCCCGCGCCGGTCCGAGCCGGGGCGCCGCCCGTCCCCCGGGGCGACCGCGACCGCCGGCGCCACGGAGCCGGCCGGCGGCGGTCTCGCGGCCGTCTGGCCCACCGCGGCGGTCCCGCCCGACCGGGTGCCGACGGTCACGGCACCGATGACGGCGCCCCCGGCTGAGGCAGGCCCGACAGGACCGCGCCCCGGCCGCCCGGCGGCGCCGGTCGCGCACCGCCCGACGGCCGTCGCGCCGGCCTCGGTTCCCTCGCCGGTCCCGGCTCCGGCTCCTCCGGCGGCTCCGGCGCCGCCGGTCGCGCTGGCGGGCCCGCCGGACTACTCGGACATCCCGCTCGGCCCGGAGCCGGAGGAGGACCCGTTCGACCTCGAGCAGATCGACGACGGTCCGGACGGTCCGCGGCCGGTTACGGACGTGGTCGTCACCGGGGAGGACGCGGCCATGAACCTGCTGCGCGACAGCCTCGGCGCCACGGTCATCGAGTAACGGATTCCGACGGTCGGGGACGCGTCCCGACCTGGGGAGGGATGTCGTCCCGGACCCGGCAGGAAATGTCACAGGGTCGACGTAGGCTCTTGCCATGTCCAACGCGGAAGGCCCGTTCGGTCCGGGCTTCGATCTCTCCGGCCTGCTCTCGCAGGCGCAGGAGATGCAGGCCGGCCTCATGCGGGAGATGTCCGAGACGAGGGCGACCGGGACCGCTGGTGGTGGCCTGGTCACCGCGACGGTCGACGGCGGCGGTGAGCTGCTGAGCCTCGTGATCGAGCCGGACGCGGTCGACCCGGATGACCTGGAGACGCTGGCCGATCTGGTGGTGGCGGCGGTCCGGGACGCGTCGAACAACGCCCGGAAGATCACGGCCGGCCGGATGGGTTCGCTGACCGAGGGGTTCGGCGGGATGCTGGGCGGCTTAGGCGACATCGGCGGCGCGCCCGGCCTGCCGGGCCCCACCGAGTGAGGACGCCGCCCGCGGCGGGGGAACGGTAGCGCATGTACGAAGGCATCATCCAGGATCTGATCGACGAACTCGGCCACCTGCCGGGCATCGGGCCGAAGAGCGCGCAGCGGATCGCGTTCCACGTCCTGTCGGCCGATCCCGTTGACGTTCGGCGGCTCGCGTCGGTCCTGGTCGAGGTCAAGGACAAGGTGCGTTTCTGCCGTATCTGCTTCAACGTGGCCCAGACCGACCAGTGCCGGATCTGCGGTGACCCCCGGCGGGACAACGCCCAGATCTGCGTCGTCGAGGAGCCGCGCGACGTCGTGGCGGTCGAACGGACGCGGGAGTACCGCGGGCGTTACCACGTGCTGGGCGGAGCGATCAATCCCATCGGCGGGGTGGGTCCCGACGACCTGCGCATCCGTGAACTGGTTGCCCGGCTGGCCGACGGTGCCGTCACCGAGCTGATCATCGCGACCGACCCGAACACCGAGGGCGAGGTCACGGCGTCGTACCTGGCCCGGCAGATCGCGCCGATGGGGTTGAAGGTCACCCGGCTGGCCAGCGGGCTGCCGATGGGCGGCGATCTTGAGTGGGCCGACGAGGTGACGCTCGGACGGGCGTTTGAAGGCCGTCGCGTCGTCGGGTGACGGCTGGGGCGAACCTGGGGGGTTCATGATTATCAGCGCCCATGTCGGGGCTGGAGCCTTCGTCGGCCTTGTGGCGCGGCGGCCGCTGCCGGCGCTGGTCGCCGGCTTCGTGTCCCACCTGGTGCTGGATGTGATCCCACACTGGGGCGCCCCGCCGGGTGAGGACTGGATTCCGGTGGCGAAGAAGGACGGCGTCGCCGGCCTGGCCGCGATCGGGCTGCTCACGGCGGCGGCCGGCCCGGAGCGCGCGCTGGCTGTCGCGGCCGGCATGGTCGGCGCGAGCCTGCCCGACACGGACAAGGTCGGGGTCTACTTCCTCGGGCGCAGCCCGTGGCCGGCGGCGTTCGACCGGTTCCACAGCTGGATCCAGACCGAGCGGCCGCATCTGCTCCCTCGGGACGTGGCGATCGCCGCCGGGCTGATCGGGAGCGGCGCGTTGGTCCTGCGCGGGCTGGCCGGCGGCCGACTGGACAGAGTCGTACGCATGTTCTAGAGTGACTCCCATGAGACGCATCCGGTTACGAACGGCGAACACCGCCGGACGGTGATGCCGCCGGTCGCCAGCGCGCGAGAGCCGCGCCTGGCCATCCGTCGGCGCGTCAGCTGACTCGCCTTGCCTGTCCGGGGTGGACTGACTCCTCAACGCCCTGCCACCGCGCCCGCCGATGTTTCGCCGGTGCCGCTCGCGGCGGTGGGTCACCCGAACGGACAGGTAGTGAAACAAGTGTGGAAAATTCGGAACGGGTCCGGGCGCGGGGCGGTTTCGCGCTCAGCGCCCGGCTGGAGATACCCCCGGCTCGGTCTGGGGGAAGAGCACAGCGGCGCCGTTAACCCGGTCGGCCGCCAGATCGGCGAGCGCCGTGTCCGCCCGCTCAAGCGGGTAGGGCGTGACGGTGACGTGGAGGCGGTGCCGGCCGGCGAACTCCAGGAAGTCGCGGCCGTCGTCGCGGGTGTTGGCGGTGGTACTGCGGACCTCGCGCTCCTGGAACAGGTGACGCTCGTAGTTCAGCGGCGGGACGTCGGTGAGGTAGATGCCGGCGATCGAGAGCTTCCCGCCCCGGTCCAGCGCTTCGAGGGCGACCGGCACGAGATCGCCGACCGGAGCGAACAGCACCGCCCCGTCCAGCGGTTCGGGCGGCGCGTCGTGGGAGCCGGCGACCGAGGCCGCGCCCAGGTCGGCCGCGAGCGCGCGGGCGGCCGCCGAACGGGTCATGACATGGACTCGGGTCCCTTCGGCCATGGCCACCTGCGCAGCCAGGTGCGCGGAGGCGCCGAAGCCGTAGATCCCGAGCCGGCCACCGGGCGGGACGTCGGCCCGCCGCAGCGCGCGGTAGCCGACGATCCCCGCGCACAGCAGTGGCGCGAGCTCGCCGTCGCTGTAGCCGGCGGGCAGCCGGTAGGCGAAGCGCGCCGGGACGACCGCGTACTCGGCGTAGCCACCGTCGGCGTCCCAGCCGGTGTAGCGCGAGGCCGGGCAGAGGTTCTCCGAGCCGCGCAGACAGTAGGCGCAGGTGCCGTCGGTGTGCCGCAGCCAGGCGATGCCGAGCCGGTCCCCCAGCGCCCACCCGTCGGTGTCCGGGCCGAGCGCGTCGACGGTGCCGACCACCTCGTGGCCCGGTATGGTTCCCGCCCGGCGCGGCGCCAGGTCACCCTCGGCCAGGTGCAGGTCCGTACGGCAGACGCCGCACGCGGCCACCCGGACGCGCACCTCGCCCGGGCCCGGTTCGGGCACCGGCACCTCGGCGCGTTCGAGCGGCCGCGACGCGATCGGTCCGGGGCGGCCAACCCGCCAGGCCGTCATCCGGCGGGAGGAGCTGGCAGTCATGCCTGACACCTTCCCGCCGGACGAGCGCTCAGGCGTGGGCAGGTCCCGCGCTCAGGGCTCAGAGGCTGACGCCTCAGACGTTGACGCCTCAGACGTTGACGCCGTAGTCGCGGGCGAGCCCGGCCAGGTCGTTGTGGCCCTGGCCGACCGCGCGGAACTTCCAGTCGGCGCCGTTGCGGTAGATCTCACCGAAGATGACGACCGTCTCGGTCGAGTAGTCCTCGGACAGGTCGTAGCGGACGAGCTCGGTCCCGGTCTGGTCGAAGACACGGATGTAGGCGTTGCGGACCTGGCCGAAGTTCTGCGAGCGCTCGCCCGCCCCGTAGATCGACACCGGGACAACGATCTTGTCGATGCCGGCCGGGACCTGGGTCAGGTCGACGATGATGCTCTCGTCGTCGCCCTCTCCCTCGCCCGTCACGTTGTCACCGGTGAGGGTGATGGCGCCCTCCGGCGACTTCATGTTGTTGAAGAAGACGAAGTAGCCGTCGCCCAGCACCTTGCCGTCGGCCTGCACGCCGATGGCCGAGGCGTCCAGGTCGAAGTCGGTTCCGGTGGTGGTGCGGGCGTCCCACCCGAGACCCACGGTCAGCGTCGTGAGCTGGGTGTTACCCGACTCAGCGGCCTGCTTCGTAAGGCTGATGTTGCCACCCTTGGCAAGGCTGATGGCCATTGGACGCTCGTCCCTCCGTCGCAAGATCCTCGACGCCGAGAACCCTGGTTACCGTTCGTGGATGTATGCACCCTGACACACCCATCCAACCGGGCCTGACCCGCGTCGTACGCCAGACACGCGGACCCGGACATCCAAGCCCACCCGAAGCGCGGCCTCGTGGATGACACATGTCATGGGGGACCCATGACCGCCGTGACTACGCTGCGCACCAAGTCGAGAAGACAGTGAAGCCATGACGGAGACACACCCTTACCCAGCCGGCTCGCGCTCGGCTGGACCCCGCTCGGCTGGCGGAGTCCGGCTGAGCGGGTTGCGGAAGACCTACGGCTCGACAGTCGCCGTGGACGGCGTCGACCTGACGATCAACGGTGGCGAGATCGTCGCTCTGCTGGGCCCGAACGGGGCGGGCAAGTCCACCACCATCGACATGCTGCTCGGGCTGACCCGGCCCGACGAGGGCTCGGTGAGCGTGTTCGGCCACGAGCCCCGCCAGGCGTGCGCGCGCGGGCTAGTCGGCGCGATGCTGCAGAACGGCGGCCTGCTGGGTGGCGTCACCGTCCGCGAGATGATGAAGATCATCGGCTCGCTCTACCCACGGGCCCGAGCGGCGGACGACGTGCTCGCCGCCGCTGGCATCGCCGACATCGCCGGATCGCGCACAGACCGGCTTTCCGGCGGCCAACGCCAACGGCTGCGGTTCGCGCTCGCGCTCCTGCCCGATCCCGACCTCATCGTCCTCGACGAGCCGACGGCGGCGATGGACGTCGAGGCCAGACGCGCGTTCTGGACGTCGATGCGGGCCTGGGCGGCCGACGGGCGGACCGTCCTGTTCGCCACCCACTACATGGCCGAGGCCGACGACTTCGCCGACCGCATCGTTCTGCTCCGCCGCGGTCGTGTCGTCGCCGACGGCCCGACCACGGAGGTGAAGGGCCTGGTCGAGGGCCGGACCATCCGGGCCACGCTGCGCGGGGTGGACGACGAGGCGGCCGACGGCCTGCGCCAACTGCCGGGGGTCCGCGCGCTCACCCGCCGAGGTGAGGCGATCGAGCTCAACTGCGCGGACAGCGACACCGCGCTGCGCGCCCTGCTCGCCGACTACCCGTCGGTCCGCGACATCGAGATCACCGGGGCCGCGTTGGAGGACGCCTTCCTCGCGCTCACCGGCCACGACGACGACCCCGCCGACGACCCCGTCGACGACGCCGCGGCCGGTGTCCGGGAACCGGCCGCGACGGTCACCGGCCAGCCGGTGGACGCCGTCTCCGCCACCCTTTCCGTCCCCCACACGCGCCGGCACGGCGACGACCGACAGGAGTACCGGCGATGACCGGCGAGACAGCCATCGCGGTCAACTACACACGCAGCGAGGTACGGCGGGTCCTGCACAACCCGCGGTTCCTGCTGTTCAGCATCGGGTTGCCGCTGCTGCTGTTCGGGGCGTTCAGCTCCGCCACCAACGGCGACACGCTCGGGGGGCTCCAGGTCGCTCCCTACATCATGGTCAGCATGGCCACGTTCGGCGCGATGAGCGCCGTGTTCTCTACCGGCGGCCGGATCGCGATGGAACGCTCGACGGGGTGGAACCGGCAGCTGCGGCTGACCGCCCTGGGCGGCCCGCACTACGTGCTGAGCAAGGTCGCCACCGGTTACGCGATGGCCGTACCAGCCGTCATCGTGGTGTTCATCGCCGGCGCCGAACTGCGCCACATTCACCTCTCGGCCGGGCGGTGGCTGCTCGCCGGCGTGTCGGTCCTGCTCGCGCTTCTGCCGATCGCCGCGTTCGGCATCTTCCTGGCCTACGCCATCAACCCCGAGAACATGCAGGCGGTGACGGGCGGCGTCTACACGCTGATGTCCCTGGCCGGCGGACTGTGGATCCCCATCGAGAACTTCCCGGGCTGGCTGGCCGACATCGTCAAGGCGCTCCCGATGTACTGGTCGGCCGGTGCCGGGCGGGCGGCGATCGAGGGACACTGGCTGGGCTGGCGCGGCCTGTTCACCCTGGCGGCCTGGACGGTCGTCCTGGGCTGGATCGCGGCCCGGGCGTTCCAGCGCGACCAGCTCCGCACCTGACCGAGGACGAGTGATGTGGAGTACGAGCAGATGAGCGCCGCCCCGGCCGGGGAGCGGACCGACCCCGCTCCCCCGGCCCAGGCCGGCTCCGGCCCCGAGGAGCGCCCCTTGGCCGACCGCCGTGGCGGCGAGCGCCGGGGCGGCGAGCGCCGGGGCGGCGAGCGTCCAGGCGAGCGCTCGGGGGCGGCGGCGGTCTGGCGCTGGCTGACGTCCAACCCGCTGGGCCGCGGCGTCGAGGGCCGCCAGATGAGGGCGCGACGCTGGCGGATAACGTCGGGGATCTTCCTGGTATACCTGGCCTACTCGGTCACCGACCTGTGGCAGACGTCCAGCCCGGCGATGTTCGCGCTCGGGCTGGCCGTGCTGGTCGTGTTCGTCTGGCTGTACGTGTGGTTGCTTCCCCTCGCCGCGCTCGGCGGGCCAGAGCGCTACCGGCTCACGGTTCTGGGCGGAATGTTGGTGATCATGGCTGCCTACCTCCCGGTGTTCGGCCGGGGTGGCCTGCAGCTGGTTACCTATCTGTCAGTGGCCATCTCCGTGCTGACCGTCCCGCTGATCGGGATACCGCTGATCGCGCTGCTCGCGGCAGCCGTCACCTGGGTGCCGGAACACATCGGTTCCTGGGACATTCACGGGCCGCAGTGGGCGCTGTCCGCTCCGCCGGTCCTGGTGACGGTGGCGTTGTTCGCCCTGCGGGCCAACGTCGCCCACCGCATCGAGCTGCTGGCCGCCCGGGCCGAGGTCGAACGGCTGGCGAAGGAGCAGGAGCGCCTGCGCATAGCCCGGGATCTGCACGACCTGCTCGGCCACGCGCTCACCTCGATCACGATGAAGGCCGAGCTGGCCTCCCGGCTGGTCGAGCGGGACCCCGAACGGGCGGCGGCCGAGATGCGCCAGGTAGCCGATCTCGGCCGGCAGAGCCTGGCCGACGTGCGCGCGACGGTGGCGGGATACCGGGAGGTCAGCCTGGTCACCGAGCTGGCGGCGGCCCGGGAGGTGCTCTCGGCCGCGGGCATCCAGGCCGAGCTGCCGGCGTCCGTCGAGGACGTCCCGGTCGGATTGCGGGAGCTGTTCGGCTGGGCTGTCCGCGAAGGGGTGACCAACGCGGTCCGCCACAGCGGGGCGAACCACGTCCGGGTTCGGTTGAGCCCGTGCTCCATCGAGATCGTCGACGACGGCATCGGAGCCGCCGGCGGCTTCCGCGTGGACGCGGACGGCCGGTTCGACCTCGTCGCGGCCGACAGCGTGGCGCCGGGCTCGCGGGGCAACGGCCTGACCGGGCTGATCGAGCGGGCGAGTGCCGCCGGTGGTCGGGTGCGGGCCGGGGCAACCCTGGCGGCCGGCTCCCGGCCCGGTTTCCGCTTACTGCTCGAGGTGCCGGGATGAGCCGAGACGCGGGTGTGAGCGGCGGGGAGATACGGGTCCTGCTGGCCGACGACCAGCATCTGGTCCGGGGCGCGCTGGCGGCGTTGCTCGCGCTCGAGGACGACATCGACGTCGTCGGCGAGGTAGGTCGCGGCGACGAGGTCGTCGCGGCGGTAAGCGAGCTCAAGCCGGACGTCGTCCTGCTCGACGTCGAGATGCCGGGCATCGACGGGCTCGCGGCCGCCGCCGCGGTCCGCGAGGCCGCGCCGGGCACCCGCGTCCTCATCGTGACGACGTTCGGGCGGCCGGGTTACCTGCGGCGGGCCATGGAGGCCGGGGCGCTCGGGTTCGTGGTGAAGGACGCGCCGGCCGACGCGCTGGCCAACAGCGTCCGACGGGTCGCCCGGGGCGAGCGGGTCGTCGACCCGACCCTGGCTGCGGCGACGTTGGCCGGTGGTCCCAGCCCGCTGACCGGGCGGGAGCGGGACGCGCTGGTCGCGGCCCGGGACGGGGCCACCGTCGCCGACATCGCGCACCGCCTGTTCCTGTCCGAGGGAACGGTGCGCAACTACCTGTCGTCCGCCATCGCCAAGACCGGCTGCCGCAACCGCCTGGAGGCGCTACGGGTCGCGGAGAACAACGGCTGGCTCTGACCGGCCCGGACACCCGGTGTCGTGGGACCGGACGGGAACCACGCGGGGCCGGGGCGGAACGCGCCACGGATCGGTAGCCTCAGGTTCATGGGTCTTGTGGTGGCGAAGTTTGGCGGATCATCCGTAGCCGACGCGGAACGGATCAAACGAGTCGCCGAGCGGATCGTCGCCACCCGCCGGGACGGCAACGACGTGGTCGTCGTGGTCAGCGCCATGGGTGACACCACCGACGACCTCCTTGACCTGGCCGAACAGGTCTCGCCGGTGCCGCCGCCACGCGAGCTGGACATGCTCCTGACCGCCGGCGAGCGGATCTCGATGGCCCTGCTGGCCATGGCGATCTCGACGCTGGGCGCCCACGCGCGGTCGTTCACCGGATCGCAGGCCGGAGTGATCACGGACACGAAGCACGGCAGGGCGAGAATCATCGACGTGACCCCGGGCCGCATCCGGAGCGCGCTCGACGAGGGCGCGATCGCGATCGTGGCCGGCTTCCAGGGCGTGAGCCAGGACACGAAGGACATCACGACCCTGGGCCGCGGCGGGTCGGACACGACCGCCGTCGCGCTGGCCGCCGCGCTGGAGGCGGACGTATGCGAGATCTACACCGACGTCGACGGGGTCTTCAGCGCCGACCCCCGCATCGTGCCCGACGCCCACCGCATCGACACGATCTCCTACGAGGAGATGCTGGAGATGGCGGCGTGCGGCGCGAAGGTCCTCATGCTGCGCTGCGTCGAGTACGCCCGCCGCTACCGGGTGCCGGTCCACGTCCGCTCGTCGTACTCGAACCGCCCGGGCACCTGGGTCATTGAGATACCGGAGGCTGAACTGATGGAACAGGCGATCATCCGGGGTGTCGCCCACGACACCAGTGAGGCGAAGGTGACCGTGCTCGGCTGCCCGGACAAGCCCGGGGTCGCCGCGGGCGTCTTCCGGGCCGTCGCTGACGCCGACGTCAACCTCGACATGATCGTCCAGGTCGGTTCGGTGGCCGCCACCGGCCGCACCGACATCTCCTTCACCCTGCCGAAGTCGGACGGACCGACCGCTCTGGCCGCCCTGGAGAAGGTCCACGAGCAGATCGGCTTCGAGCGGACGATCTACGACGACCACATCGGGAAGCTCTCCCTCATCGGCGCCGGGATGAAGTCCCACCCCGGCGTGTCGGCCCGCTTCTTCGGGTCGCTGGCCGACGCCGGCGTGAACGTCGAGATCATCTCCACGTCGGAGATCCGGATCTCGGTCGTCGTCCGCGATACCGAGCTCCCGACGGCCGTGCGCGCCGTGCATGCCGCCTTCGACCTGGGCGACGCCGACCACGAGGCCGTCGTCTACGCCGGGACCGGCCGATGAGCGCGGGCACCGCGGCCGGAGGCGGAGCGGGCCGGAGCGGCCCGACCCTGGCGCTGGTCGGCGCGACCGGCGCCGTCGGGACGATCATGCTGTCGCTGCTGGCCGAGCGGCCCGACCCGTGGGGCGAGATCCGGCTGATCGCCTCGCCTCGCTCCGCCGGCAAGCTCCTGCCGCTGCGCGGCGGCCAGGCCGAGGTCCAGGCGCTGCGGCCCGAGGCCTTCGACGGCGTCGACATCGCCATGTTCGACGTCCCGGACGAGGTCTCGGCCGAGTGGGGGCCGATCGCCGCCGCCCGCGGCGCGACCGTCGTCGACAACTCCGGGGCGTTCCGGATGAATCCGGATGTCCCGCTGGTCGTCCCCGAGATCAACGCCGAGGCCGCCGCGCAGCGGCCACTGGGCATCATCGCGAACCCGAACTGCACGACCATGTCGATGATCGTCGCGGTGGGCGCGCTGCACCGCGTGTTCGGGCTGCGCGGCCTGTTCGTGGCCTCCTACCAGGCCGCCTCCGGGGCCGGCCAGGCCGGCATCGACACCCTGTACGCGCAGCTCGCCGCCCTCGGCGCAAACCCGGCGCCGCTGGGCCAGGTGGCGGGTGACGTCCGCAAGGCCGTGGGCGAGGACCAGTTCGGCCCGTTCCCCGCTCCCCTCGCGCTGAACGTCGTGCCGTTCGCCGGCTCGCTAAAGGACGGCGGCTGGACGTCCGAGGAGCTCAAGGTCCGCAACGAGTCACGCAAGATCCTCGGCCTGCCCGGCCTGCTGGTGTCGGCCACCTGCGTGCGGGTACCGGTCGTCACCACCCATTCGGTCGCCGTCCACGCCCACTTCTCCGAGCCGGTGACAGCCGAGGCCGCCCGGGAGGTACTGAGCACCGCGCCCGGGGTGGCCGTGCTCGACGATCCCGGGGCCGGTGTCTTCCCGACCCCGTCCGACGTGGTCGGCACCGACCCGACCTGGGTCGGCCGCATCCGAGTGTCCCCGGATGACCCGCGTGAACTAGCGCTGTTCCTGTGCGGCGACAACCTTCGCAAGGGCGCCGCTCTCAACACGCTGCAGATCGCTGAGATGCTAGCGGCCGCGGGCTGACCCAGCGCTGTGATCCCTCGGCCCGACCTGGCGCGGGCGGGCCGACCTAGCGCGGGCGGGCCGACCCGGCCGCGCCGGGCCCAGGTCCGGACCCGGCGCGGCTCGGGCCTCGGCCCACCCGCGCCCGACCGGCAGGGTCAGCCGAGCGTCACTTGGTGTGCACGTCAGGTGACGTACGGGGGGGCATACCGAGGTGGGCCGCGAGCAGGTCGTCGACGACGGTGGCGCTGGGCGGCCAGTCCACGGCCGGCTTGTCGGCAACGAGGGTGACCAGCCCGTGCAGGCCCAGCCAGATGGCGGCGGCGATCCGGTTGGCCGCCTCGGCCGGACGCACGGTGCCGGTGCCCCTGAGCGCGGCGCCGGTCTCGCCCGTCTCGTCCGGCCCGGGGGTGCCGAGGATCATGGGGATGACGGTGATGACAGGGCCGCCGGGGCCGCCGGCCGGGCGCCCGGGGCGGCCCTGATCCCGGGGCACCAAGTCGGTCGTCAGGCAGTCGGCGACCAGTCCGACCAGCCCGGCGAAGAAACTCCGCGCCGCGGCCGGCCGCCCCGCCTCCTCGCCGAGCCGGGATTCGGGGTCGAACGAGCCGAAAAGCAGCCGGTAGGGGCCGGGGTGCTGGCGGCCGTAGGTCACATACGCGTCGGCCAGAGCCCGGAGACGGTCAGCGCCGCTCGCGGGATGGCCGGCGCCGACCGCCGCCGCGAGTGCCACCGTCAGATCCCGCAATCGCTCGCTGTACACCGCCGCGAGCAGGGCGCCGCGGTCGGCGAAATGCAGATAGGGCGTCATCGCCGACACGCCGACGGCCCGCGCGACCGCCCGCAACGAGAGGTTCTCCTCACTCACGCCGTTCTCGAGCATCGCGCCGGCGGCCTCAACCAGTTCCCGGCGCAGCCGGTCGCCCTGCCCGCGAGGGCTGCGCGGGCGGCGGGGACGAGCAGCCGGGACGGGCGGGCCGCCCGGGCGGGAAACGCCTATCGATCGGGGTTGCTCGGTCGGGGCAAGTAACGGTCCCACGATCACGTCCACCACTGATCTCCCAAGATCATCTGGACATCAGGGCCGCCAAATGAGACGTGAGATCATCTCGAGGGCGGCTCCGATGCCGTCTCGTCATGTACCGCGGTGAATCGTTTGTAGCCGAATGATCAGCGCCTGGTCCGCCCAATCACGCTTCAGATCACAAACGAGACCACAACTCGCGATCGAGGGGCTATGTCGCCAGGACGACACCATGGAGGGTTGCTTCGGCAAGCAGAACCCACGCCGAGACACCGGCTCGAACAGCAATTTATACCGACGAGAAGCTCACGAAACGGAACCGTAACTACATCGAGTAACCGGAGAATCTCCGGCGATCCGCCCCGCAAAGCGAAGACCCGCCGCGGCGAGGGCGCCGCGGCGGGTCTTCAGGAAAGCTGAGGCTGTGCGTAATCCGTGGCTCAGACCACGCGCACGGCGTCGGCCTGGGGACCCTTCTGCCCCTGGGTCACCTGGAACTCGACCCGCTGGCCCTCCTCCAAGCTCTTGTAGCCGTCCATGTCGATCGCGCTGTAGTGGACGAAGACGTCGGAACCGCCGCCGTCCACGGAGATGAAGCCGAAGCCCTTCTCCGAGTTGAACCACTTCACCGTGCCCTGAGCCACGTGCCGTTCTCCCTGCTGGTGCAGTCAGGATCCGCACCGCGCGGACCCCGGGCCGACTCGGGGGAACGTTTGGCATGCGCTCCCCTTCGGTGTTCGGGATCCGCCAGCTGTTCTCGACGCAACCACCGAACTTCGGCCAGTGCAGACGCTACACGGCGACGGGCCTAGAGGGGAGGTCTCCGAGGAACGAAGTCCGGTAGAGACCGGGTCCAATCGTCGATGACGGAACATCCCGAACCCGGGCCGGGGACAGGTCGTGACAACACACCCGCGCTCCGCCGATCATCATCTTAAGGAATTATGAAAGCAGGATCACTCCGGCGGCCCCGCGTGGGATCACCTCGGTCGCCCGGCCGTCGCCCTTCGGCGCCGCGCCCCGCGGGGCGCGCGGCCCGGGTCACCGCCCGCCCGAGAGCGGTCGCCCAAGGCGCCCACCCGGGCCGTCGCGGGGCCGTCCGGCCGCGCTCCCCCGCGCGGCGCACCAGTCGATCCCGGCCTTCGCCCAGCCGGTCGGAGCCGCCCTCTAAGGTCGGCAGGGTGGCGACTCAGGCGACTCAGGCGACTCGGGCGCGCCCCGGCGTAAGTGACGCCGCGGCCGGCGCCGCGCGTGGCCTGGCACCCGCGCCGCGCAAGGCCCGCGGGGCGTACTTCACCCCGCCCGAGGTCTGTGCGTACATAGCTTCCTGGGCCGTGCGGACGCCGGGTGACCGCGTCCTGGAGCCGTCCTGCGGCCAGGCCGCCTTCCTGCTCGCGGCCGGATCGGCGCTGCGGGCCCGGGGCGACGGACACCATCGGGGGACGCTGCGCGGCGTCGAGGTGCACGCCCCGAGCGCCGCCGACGCCGACGCCGCCGTGCGCGCGGCGGGCGAGCAGGCCGAGATCACCGTGGCCGACTTCTTCACCGTCCCGGCCCGGCCCGAGTTCGACGCGGTTGTCGGCAATCCACCGTATGTTCGCTACCAGAGCTTCCGTGGCCCGGCCCGGGAGCGCGCGCGAGCCGCCGCGGCGGCGGCCGGAGTGAGGCTGACCAACCTGGCCAGCTCCTGGGCGGCCTTCACCGTCCACGCCACTCGTTTCCTGGCCCCGGGCGGGCGCCTTGGCCTGGTCCTGCCGGCTGAGCTGCTGGCCGTCAACTACGCGGCGCCGATCCGACGCCACCTGCTGGAGCGGTTCGGGCAGATCCAGCTGGTCCTGTTCACCGAACGGATCTTTCCTGGCGTCCAGGAGGAGGTCGTGCTCCTGCTGGCCGAGGGGACGGGCCCGGCGGCGGCACCGTTGGTGACCGAGGTCCGCGACCTGGCCGGCCTGGCCCAACTGGCCGGCCTGGCCGAATCCGTCGAACTGGCCGGCCGCGCGGAGCCGGGCGGGACCGGCCCGTCCGGGACCAGCCCGTCCGGGACCAGCCCGTCCTGGATCGGCCCGTCCGGGACCAGCCCGGTGGCCCCTGAGACGGGCGAGCGGCCGCCAGGCGGGGCGCCGGGACGGACGCCGGTCGCGACGGCGGAGCCCCGGGCCGCCCTCGCCGCCGACCCGGCCGCGACCTGGATGCCGGCCCTGCTCCCGCCGCGGGCCCGCGCCGCCTGCGCGCGCCTCGTCACCGCCGGCGCCTTCGGCCCGCTGGAGCACTGGGGCCGCACCACCCTGGGCGCGGTTACCGGAAACAACCGATACTTCACGCTGAGCACCCAGGCCGCCGACCAACTGCGGCTGGCCGACGACGAGCTGGTCGCGGTCTCGCCGCCCGGCTCCCGCCATCTGCGCGCGCTCACGCTCACCGCCCGGGCCCACGCCGAACTGGGCGCGGCCGGCGCCGCGATCTGGCTGTTCCGCCCCGGGCCCGACCCCTCCCCCGGCGCCCGCGCCTACCTGGCCGAGGGGGCGCGAACCGGGGTTCCGAACGCCTACAAGTGCCGCATCCGTGACCCCTGGTGGCGGGTGCCGCTGGCCGCGACCCCGGCCGACCTGCTGCTGACCTACATGAACGCCGACACCGTCCAGCTCGCCACCAACGCCGCCGGGGTCGCCCACCTGAACTCGGTGCACGGGGTTGCGCTGGCACCCGAGGTCCGGGCGCTGGGACGGGCCGTCCTGCCGCTGGCCGCGCTCAACTCGGTCACCATGCTCAGCGCCGAGACGGTCGGGCGGGCCTATGGCGGCGGGCTGCTCAAGCTGGAGCCGGGCGAGGCGGCCCGCCTGCTGGTGCCCTCGCCGGCGACGGTCGAGCGGGCCCGCCCGGCGCTGGCCGCCCTCCGGCGGCGAGTGCTGGCCGCGCTCGCGCGGGGCGATGTGACCGGAGCGGCCCGCCACGTCGACGCGGCGCTGTTCGGGCCGGCGCTGGACCGACCGGCGCTGGACGGACCGGCGCTGGACCGACCGGCGCTGGACGACGGAACATCCCTGGGCCCGGACGGGCCCGACGGCGATCTGGGCGCCGTCGTGGCGGCCCGGGCCGCCCTGCGCCGACGTCGGGCGGGGCGGGCCGGCCGGGGCGCCACCGCGCGGCCAGACAAGCCGGAGCAGCCGGAGCAGCCGGAGCAGCCGGACCGGATGGGACCGCCATGAGCCGCCGCCCGGACAAACTCGCGCCATACGAGGACCTTCTGCTCGCCCGGGGGACCAGCGATCCGTGGGAGCACGAGCGCGGCGAGCGCCCGCGTTACCGCCCCGACCACGACCTGCTGGGCCGGCTGCTCTCGATCCCGGTCGGGACGGGCGAGGGGTCGGAGAGCGGCGCGTTCGCCAAGGGCATAGACGCCTGGGTCGCCCACGAACTGCGCCGGGCCGGTTTCGGCGCCGACGAGGTCTGGCCGCGGGCGACCCGGCCCCGGGTATTGCCCCGCGACGTCGCCGTCCTGCTCGACAAGCTCCCCCGGGAGTTGGCGGCGGCCGTGCGGGCCCGGGCCCGGGAGCTGCCCGCCGTGACCCCGGCCGACGCCGTGATCCTCGGCCGGGCCTACGACAAGCAGGTCGACGTCGTGATCTCCCGTTGGGACCGGGGTCCGGAGCTGCTGGTCAGCACGAAGGCGCAGGTCTCGTCGTTCGGCAAGAACCTGCCGAACCGGTTCGAGGAGGCCTACGGCGACGCCGGCAACCTGCGCGGTCGCCACCCGCTGGCCGCCGTCGGGTTCCTGTTCGTCCAGCGCTCGACGATCCTGACCGCCGAGCCGGACGCCTTCGAGCGGACCGTCGACATGATCCGCAAGCTGCGGGCGACCGGCGGCGAGTCCGGCGGGTACACCGCCACCGGGCTGGTCGTCGTCGAGTGGGGGGATCCGGCGCTGGGGGTGCGGGTCCGTGAGGACGCGGTGCCGGCCGACGTGGCCGCGCCCGGCTTCTTCGCGACTCTGATCCAGCACGTGATATCGGTCACACCGGTGGTCCACCACGTCCGGGTCCGGGAACTGCTGGAACGGCGCAACCTTTCCGTCCGGGAGGCGGACGCGGACGCCGTGGCCGCCGACGCCGGGATGCTCCCGATGGACGACGACCAGACCGCCGTCGGCGACGGCACCGGCCAGCCCGGCGCGCTGGACGTCCCGCTGTTCCCGGAGTGGTCTCTCGGGTAGCGGGCGCTCCAGGGACCGTGCACGTCGACCACCCGCACGTCGACCACCCGCACGTCGACCACCCGCACGTCGACCACCCGCGCCGGCGAACCCCGCGGATAGGAGAGGTACCGAATGATGACCACTGACAGCCATGCGGGCTGGCCGGCCGCCCGGCTCGGCTCGACCGACATGGAGATCACCCGCGTCGGCTTCGGCGCCTGGGCGATCGGCGGCGCCGGCTGGGCCTACTCCTGGGGTGGGCAGGACGACGACGAGTCGGTCGCGGCCATCCGCCACTGTGTCGAGCGCGGGGTCAACTGGATCGACACGGCCGCCGTCTACGGCCTCGGCCACTCCGAGGAGGTCGTGGCCCGGGCCCTGACCGATCTCCCGGCCGCCGACCGTCCGCTCGTGTTCACCAAGTGCGGCCTGGTCTGGGACGAGGCCAACCCGAGCGCGCCGCCGCGCCGCGTCGGGGCGCCCGAGTCCATCCGCAGGGAGGCCGACGCGTCCCTGCGCCGCCTCGGCGTCGAGCGGATCGACCTGTTCCAGCTGCACTGGCCGCCCGAGGACGGCACCCCGGTCGAGGAGAGCGTCGCCGCGCTGCACGAGCTGCGCGCGGCCGGCAAGGTCCGGGCCATCGGCGTCTCCAACTTCGACGTCGGCCTGCTGGAACGCGCGGCGAGCGCCGGCGGCGTCGACACGCTCCAGCCGCCGTTCTCGGCGGTGAACCGCGCCGCCGCCACCGAGATCCTGCCGTACTGCGCGAAGAACGACATCGGCGTGATCGTCTACAGCCCGATGCAGTCGGGCCTGCTGAGCGGCTCCTGGACGGCGGCCCGCTCGGCGGAGCTGGCCGACGACGACTGGCGGGCTAGCGCGCCGGACTTCGCCTCCCCGGCGCTGGAGCGCAACCTGGCCCTGGCCGACGCGCTGCGCACGGTGGCCGACCGGCACGGCGTGAGCGTCGCGGCGGCCGCCGTAGCCTGGACGCTGGCCTTCGACGGAGTGACCGGGGCGATCGTCGGGGCGCGCCGGCCCGATCAGGTCGACGGCTGGCTGGCCGCGGCGGGCCTGCGGCTGGCCGAGGACGACCTGGCGACTGTGGCGGCGACCATCGAGACGACCGGCGCCGGTACCGGGCCGGCCCGCCCGATGATCGCCTGACCGACGCCCCTGGTCAGCGGCCCGGGGTCTCAGACGGCGGGACGGCCAGGACGGCCAGGAGGGTCAGGACGGCTAGGACGGCTCCTTGGTCGGGTCCGGGTCGATCAGCGCCAGGTCCGTCTCGGTGATGAGGCCGGCGGCCAGCACCCAATCGCCGAGCCGGACGATGTAGTCCGGCAGGCGGCGGGCCGCCGGCCCCGGCTCGGTCTGGGCCAGGCCGGGGATGCCCAGGCCGGCCAGGTTCGACCGGACGGCCGACAGCCGCGAGCGGACGTAGTTGTCGTCCCGGCTGACCCGGCGGGCGATCTCCCGGTAGGTGGCCAACGGGGCGTGCGGGTCACCCGAGGTGAGACGTTGCTCACACAGCGCGGCCAGCAGGCGCCGCTCCGTCCTGGTGAGCCGGACCGACATCTGGACGGTGTCCTGCTCGCGCAGCACCGGCGACTGGTGCTGGTGGTGCACCATGATCTCGTGCCGCTGGCCGTAGGTGCCGACCGCGACGATCTGGAAGTCGGCCAAGCCGGCCGAACCGGCGGTACCCGGGGAGAGGATCTGGTGGGTGTCGCCCTCGGGGTTGAGCAGGTGCAACGGGTGCCGGCCGCTGTTGCGGATGACCAGCGCTCCCTCGCTCTCGGCGAGCGTTCCCGCGTGCCGCGAGATCATCAGGTCCTCGGGCTGGGTGCCGAAGGGAATGTCACACCCGGCCCGACCGAAGGTGAGCCGGCCTCCTCGGCCGAGCGCCCAGATACGGCCATCCGCGCGGACACGCGCGACTACCGGGCGGCGCGGCGGCACCGGGCCACCCGACCCCACGGCGCTGGCGGCCATGCGAACTCGAATCCCTCCACGTGGCGGACACCGACAACTCCCCGCCCTACAGGATATGGCGCGCGCCGCCACGACCTGTCCGATTCGCCGGGCGGAGACGCGTCCGCGACGCGAAGGCGACAGGCGCGCCGGGCGGCCACGTACCGGGGCCGCGCCGGTGGCACTGCGCGGACGCATCACGTCCCACGGCGACATCCAACCAGGATCTCGGGGCGTAGGGCACCCCTGCTCCAGTACGGGGGCGCTCTGTTGCGGCCCCCGCCGCCGGCGACATCATGCATTCAGTGGCCGCTGAGCGGGCCTCCCGGGCAACCGGTGGACCGCGCCAGAGGGCCTGGGGGGAAAGGTAAGACCGACGGTCCTGGCGGACGTGGAGGGGCGGACGCCGAGCCGACGGGCACGACAGGGGTCCGGGGGGATCCCCTGGGGGGAAGGCCGCCAGAGGTGGCGAGGGCGAGTCCCGCGCCCATCGCCACCGCGGGCGGAGCACGACACCATCGGGTGCCGGCCGGGTTACGACGGCCGCGCCGCCGGTGGCGGGGGTGGGGGGAAGGAAAGATCAGGGGGGACGTCTCCCGACGGCGACCGGACACGCGCCGGAGCACGTCGGAGACGCCTGGGGGAAGGTAGCCGCCGAAGGTGGCGCGCGCTGGAGGGGACACGGAGCCGTCGGCTGCGTGAAGCGCGTCGCCTTTCGGCGGCCGCCCGCCGGGGGGCGGGCAGGAAGCAACGCGCAGTGGGGGCGTGAAGATCGAAAGACTTCACTCTAAGATCGGCGGGTAGTTCGGTTGAGGGGCCGGCTGCCCGCCGATTGCGCGTCTCCGGGCCCGCGCGCTCTCGCCGCGGATGCGATCAGTCAGTCGGCTCTGTTCAGGTCAGCCAGCGCGTCGATCGTCCGGCGCTGGTCATCCGCGTCGCCGAACGGGGACGCGATGACGTCCGTGACGCCCGCGTCGGCCAGCCGCCCGAGCTGACGGCTGAGGGCGTCCCGGTCGCCGACGACCGCGGCGTCCGCTGGCCCGGCCACGCCTTCGCGCTCCAGCACGGCCCGGTACTCGGGCACCTGCCCGGCCAGCGCGAACTGCTCGCCGATCCGACCCCGCGCCCCGGCCTCGTCGGGCGTGACGCAGACCAACACTCCGGCGACGACCCGCGGCGCCGGGCGCCCGGCGGCCGCCGCCGCCTTGCCGATCGACGGGACGACGTGATCCGCGAGGGTTCGCGGCCCGGCCCACCACGTGATCGTCCCGTCGGCCAGTTCCCCGGCGACGCGCAGCATCGCCGGGCCGAGCGCGGCCAGCAGGACGGTCGGGGCCTGGGCCCCCGGCGCGGTAACCGCCCCGACGGCGGTGAGGGTCTCGCCGTGGTGATCGACGTTCTCCCCGCGCAGCAGCGGGCGCAGGACGGACAGGTACTCCCGCATGCGGCGCGCGGGCCGGTCGACGGGCAGGCCGAACATCCCCTGGACCATCATCCCGATGCCGGCGCCGACGCCGAGGGTGAAACGGTTGCCGACCGCCGCCGAGACGGTGAGGGCATGGCTGGCCAGGGCCAGCGGATGCCGCTGCGGGACGGGCACGACGGCGGTACCCAGCTCGATTCCCGGCACCTGGGTGCCGGCGACGGCGAGCGTGGTCAGGGCGTCCCAGCCGAAGGCCTGGGCGCTCCAGGCGGTGGCCAGGCCGGCGTCGGCCGCGGCGCGGATCTGGCCGGTGATCTCAGCGACGGTCGAGGTTCCGCGTACGTCACCGACGGTGATTCCGATCTTCACGAATGCCCCTGCTTCACTGGTTCCCCGGTTCCACTGGAACGGAACGGAGAAGTTCTCCGGATAGGTGTGGACCGAAGCATATGGAGAGGCTCTCCGGATGGCAATGCGAGGATGGGCGCGTGGAGACCGATGGGGTGGGCGCGCCGCGCCGGCTGCGCGCCGACGCCCGGGACAACCGGGAGCGGGTGCTGGCGGCCGCGAAGGCGCTCTTCGCCGAGCAGGGGGCCCAGGCCTCGCTCAACCAGGTCGCCCAGCGGGCCGGCGTCGGGCCGGGAACGCTCTACCGCCACTTCCCGTCCCGACCGACGCTGCTCGTCGCGATCATCGGCGCCGACGTCGACGCCCTGTGCGCGCACGGCCGTGACCTGCTGACCCATCCCGATCCGGACGAGGCGCTGCGCGTCTGGCTGCGCGCCGTCGCCGCCCACGCCACCAGCATGCGTGGACTGGTCGCCGCCCAGCTGGCCGCCGCGTCCGACCCGACCAGCGCCTCCGCGCTGGCCGGCTGCCACGACGCGATGCGCACGACCGGATCGGCGCTGCTGGTTCGGGCCCAGCGGGACGGCACCGCCGCCGCGCGTACCGACATCGCGGATCTTCTGACCCTGGTGAACGCCGCCGCCTGGGCCAGTGAGCAGGCTCCCGATGACGCCGGGCTGCTCGACCGGCTACTCGCGGTGATCCAGGACGGCCTGCTGGCCTGACCGGCGGGCCACGCGGCCGGCCGCCGTCACCTTTGTGGGTAACCAGGCGCTCAGCTTCGTCCACTAGGGTCTGCACGGTGACCGGGCCGGTGACCGACTCCTCCCCCAAGCCGGCGGTTCCCGCCGGGCCGCCGGTCGAGGAGCTGTCCCGGCGCACGCTCGTGCACGAGGTCTGGCTGCTGCTCGGGACGTCGTTCGCCGCCTCGGCGCTGATCTCGCTCATCCACTACGTCGGGGTGCTGACCCAGCCGGGACCGGTGCGTTCGCACGTGGCCGAGCTCAACGGCTCGGCCGCGCCCGGGCGGCCGTGGCTGGACCTGTCGCTCCAGCTGGCCGGGATCGCGACCGGACTGGTGCCGCCGCTGTTCGCGCTGCACCTGCTGGCCCGCTCCGGCGGCGGGCGGGCGGCGATCGGGCTGATCCCGCGGGACACGGACGGGGCCGGCGGCGCCGCTCGGAACGGGAGCCGCTGGGCGGCTTTCCGGCGCGGCTACGGCGGCGACCTATGGCGGGGCGCCGGCATCGCGGCCGTCATCGGCGGCAGCGGACTGGGCCTCTACCTGCTGGCCTGGCACATCGGCGGCAACCTCACGGTCGTCCCGACCACGTTGCCCGACGCCTGGTGGCGCATACCCGTCCTGATCCTCTCGGCCGCGCAGAACGGCGTCGCCGAGGAGGTGGTCGTCCTCGGCTACGTGATCGTCCGGCTGCGCCAGTTCGGCTGGCGGGACCTGCACGCGGTCGCGGCCAGCGCCGCCCTGCGCGGGAGCTACCACCTGTACCAGGGGCTCGGCGGGTTCGTCGGCAACGCGATCATGGGCGTCATCTTCGGCTGGCTGTTCGTCCGGACGCGACGGGTCGGGCCGCAGGCCATCGCCCACACTCTGATCGACTCGGTCGCCTTCGTCGGCTATGTACTCCTCGTCGGTCACGTGGCCTGGATTCCTCGCCCGACGTGACCGACGTCATCCCATGGTCAAGATGAACATACGGTTAACAGCAGTCATATTTCTCCTGTCTCGTTGGTGAAATGGACGCCGGGATGGGGCGAAGGGACAGCGGTGGCGACAAGATTCCGGGAGACCGAACGCAAGTACGACGCGCCGCCCGATCTCGCTCTCCCGGATCTCGGCGGCGTGCCGGGCGTCGCCACCGTCGGCGAGCCGACGACCGACGTGCTGGTAGCCGTCTACTACGACACCGACGACCTGCGACTGGCCGCGAACAAGATCACGTTCCGGCGCCGGACCGGCGGCGCGGACGAGGGCTGGCACCTGAAGCTGCCGGCCGGCAAGGACAGCCGGGAGGAGATCCACAGCCCGTTGGAGCCCGAGCCGGCACCGGACGCGCCCGAGGCGGTCGAACTCCTCGTGGGCGTACTGGAGGACGAGCCGGGCTCGGCCGCGCTGGCCGAGGCCGACCGGCGCGCGACCGAGCTGGGCGCCGGTGCCGGCCCCGACATGGCCGAGGTCGCGGCCGAGGTCGCGGCCGAGGTCGCGGCCGAGGTCGCGGTCGCGGGCGCGGGCGACGTGGCCGCGGCGGCCGCTTCGGAAGCCGCGGCCGATCCGGGCCTTCTTCGCGCCGAGCCGCCGGCGGCGCTGGTCGACCTGGTCCGGGTCGTGCACCGCGACACCGAGCTGGGGCCGGTGGCCCGGCTGACCACCACCCGCCGGACCTGGCGCCTGCTGGACGCGGGCGGCGCCGAGCTGGCCGAGGTCGTCGACGACCAGGTGCTGGCCGAGACGTTCGGGGCCGCGCTGACCCGGGACGGCTGGCGGGAGATCGAGGTCGAGCTCGGGCCCGCCGGCGAGCCGGCGCTGCTCGACGCGATCGAGGCCGTCCTGGCCCGCGCGGGCGCCGGGCGCTCGGCCAGCCCGTCCAAGCTGAGCCGGGCCCTGCGCGGCGGTGGGCGGGAGATCCCGCCGGCCCGGACCGCCGCCGGGTCGGTCACGGCGGCGCGCAACGGCTCGGCCCCGCGCAAGGGCGGGCCGGCCGGCGACGCCGTCCGGGCCTACCTGGCCGCCCAGGTCGACGCGATGGTGTCCGTCGACCCGAAGGTCCGCCTGGACGAACCGGACGCCGTCCACAAGATGCGGGTGGCCACCCGGCGGAGCCGGGCCACCCTGCGGACGTTCGGGCCGCTGTTCGAACGGGCCGTGGCGACCGACCTCGACAACCGGCTGCGTGACCTGGCCGGCGCCCTGTCCGGCGCCCGCGACTACGAGGTCATGACCGAGTACCTGACCGGCCAGCTCGAGCTGCTGCCGGCCGAGTTCGTCCACGGCCCCCTGCACGCGGCCGTCCGGACCCGGTTGGCCACAGACTCGGCGGCCGCCCGCGAGGAGGCGCTGGCCGCCCTGCGCGCGCCCGCGTACCTGGCCCTGCTGGCCGATCTGGAAGCCCTGGTCAGCGGCCCGCTCACCGACCTGGCCCGGGGGAAGGCCGGCAGTGTCCTGCCGGAGCTCGTCCGGGTGGCCGACCGGAAGCTGCGCCGTCGGATCGAGACGGCGCTGGCCGCCCCGGCCGGGCGGGAGCAGGACGAGCACCTGCACGCCGCCCGCAAGCAGGCCAAACGGCTGCGCTACGCCGGGGAGACGGTCGCGCCGGTGTTCGGCGCGGCGGCGGACGAGTACGCGGCGCTGAACTCCCGCGTCCAGGACCTGCTGGGCGAGCACCAGGACGCGGTGATCACTCGGGACCTGCTGCGGGACTGGGGCCGCGAGGCGGCCGACGCCGGCGATCCGACCGCGTTCACACTGGGGGTCATGGTCGGGCGGGAGGACGCCCGGGCCAAGGCCGCCGTCGCGGCCTTCGTAGGCTACTGGCCGGTCGCGTCGAAGAAGCGCTATCGCCGCTGGCTGCGCTGATCGGGGCGACCGGGCGGGCCGCCACCCGGAACAGGACGACCACCGCCGGCACCAGGAACACCATCCCGGCGGCGATCGCGATCAGCAGCGCCCGCTGGCCGCCCGGCGGTGCCCCACCCGCCCCGACCGTGACCCGCCCGACGACCAGGTCGGGGTACTGGGCGGCGGCCCACCCCCACAGGACGCCGCCGGCGGCGAGTCCCGCGGCGAGCCGGGCCCAGACGAAGTGGCGCCGCCAGACCAGCACGATCGCGCCGGCGCCGCCCAGCGCGGAGACCGCCGCGAACGGGGCGCCCCGGGGCCAGAAGCGGTCGGCGACGGCCGGCGCGTCCCGCCACAGCAGTGGCAACAGGACCGCCGCGAGCCCGCCCGCGACCAGCGCGGCGCCGATCGCCCGCCGCCGCAGCGCCGGCACCAGATGGGCGGCCGCCGGTGAGCGGGCGGCGTCCCGGCACAGGTAGACGGCAGCCAGGAACGCGGTGACGGCCACGGCCAGCAGGCCGGCGACCAGGCCGAACGCGCTGCGCAGCGGGGCCGTCGGGTCGTCGGCGCGCCCGGCGCCGGTGGCCAGCGCGGCGCCGGCGACCCCGAGGGCGAACGGGGTGAGCAGCGAACTGACGGCGAACACCCGTCCCCACAGCGCCTCGCCGCCGGCGGCGCCGTCGCCGTAGGCCCGGTACACGTAGCCGGCGCCGCGCAGCACGATCCCGACCAGCGCGATGGCCAGCGGTAGCTCCAGGGTCTCGCCGATGTCGCCGAACGCGGTCGGGAAGCCGGAGAATGTGGCCACGATGACGAAGATCAGCCAGACGTGGTTGGCCTCCCAGACCGGGCCGATCGACTCGGCGACCAGGCGGCGCAGGGCTGGGGCGTCGCGGCCGCGGGCCAGCAGGTCCCAGACGCCGCCGCCGAGGTCGGCCCCGGCCAGCAGGGCGTAGGCGGTCAGGCCGAGGACGAGCACGCCGGCCAGGACGTCCGCCGCGCTCACCGGGCGCCGCCCGGGGTCAGGACGGGCTCGCGGTCGCCGTCAGCATCCGGGGCCGGCGGGGGCGGGGGCGGGGGCGGGGCCGACGGTGGGCTGGGTGGCGCCAGCCCGGGCGGGGTCGGGCGGGGACGGGCCGCCATCCGCCGCAGGATGAGGATCAGCGCGCCGGCCAGGCCCAGGTAGAGGGCGATCGTCGCGCCCAGCGCCCAGCCGATGCCGCTGGCGCCGGTCACCGCCTCCGAGACGCGCATCCGGCCGTAGACGATCCAGGGTTGGCGGCCACCCTCGGTCACCTCCCAGCCGGCCAGCATCGCCAGCAGGCAGGCCGGCCCGGTGGCGGCGTAGGCGGCCAGCCACCAGCGTCCGGTCGGCAGCAGCGGGCCGCCGTCGCCGCCCGAACCCCAGGCCCGCCGACGGCGGCGCCGACGCCAGGCGACCAGCGCGACCAGGGCGGCCAGCGCCAGCACGGCCGTCCCCAGCCCGACCATCACCGTGAACGCGCCGTGGACCAGCGCCGCGTTCGGGCGTTCGCCGGCCGGGACGACGTCGAGGCCGGGCACGACATGGTCCGGGTCGAAGTGGTCGAGCAGCGACAGGCCCTTGGGGATCTCGATCGCGAACCGGGTTCGGCCGTCGACGACGATCCCGCCGATCGTCAACGGTGCGCCGGCCTGGGTGTGGAAAAGCCCCTCCATCGCGGCCAGCTTGGCCGGCTGTTTGTCCCCGACGACCCGGGCCGCCCAGTCGCCCGCGACGAGCTGGAGCGGCGCGCAGGCCAGCACCGTGACCAGCCCGACCCGCAGGCCCCGGCGGTGGTAGTCGTCCCGCCGGCCGCGCAGCAGCCCGACGGCGTAGACCGCCGCGACCATCCCGCCGGTGCACATGAGCGCGGCCAGCAGCATGTGGACGACCTGCGGCGGCGCGGTCGCCGTCGTGAACGGGGCGAGTGGCTCGGCCGAGACGACCTTCCCGTCCACCTCCCGCGCTCCGTGCGGGACGTTCATCCAGGCGTTGGCCGTGATGATGAAGACGGTGGACGCGGTGCCGGCGATCGCGATCGGCACCATCGTCCACCAGTGCGCCCGGGGCGACATCCGCCGCCAGCCGTACAGGTAGAGCCCGACGAAGATCGCCTCGGCGAAGAACGCGAAGCCCTCCAAGGTGAACGACAGGCCGAGCACCCCGCCGTAGCGGGCCATGAACGCCGGCCACAGCAGGCCGAACTCGAACGAGAGCACCGTCCCGGACACGGCGCCGATCGCGAACAGGACCGCAAACGCCCGTGACCAGGTGCGGGTCAGGGCGTACCAGGACTCGTCGCCGGTCGTCAGCCAGCGCCGCTCCGTGTAGAGCAGCAGCCAGGGCAGCCCCACTCCGAACACCGCGAAGCAGATGTGGAAGGCCAGGGAGACCGCCGTCTCGGCCCGGGCCAGGTCGAGCGACGAGCCGGAGCCCGCGGCGGCGGCCCCCGCCGCCACGATCGGGGCCAGAGCGGTGACGGCCATCACGACCTCCTGATCGCCGACCGCTCCGTCGCGCCCGGCGTATCGCGCCCAAGATCTTCTACTATCCGTAGAAGACTCCTTCTACGTTACGTAGAAGATTGGGTTGCGCCAGGTCCGGGCCCCGAACCGCGCCGTGTCCTGCGTCACGGGCCGCCCAGGAGCCGCGCGGAGGCAAACCCCCGGCGGTGGGGCTGTCCCCCGGGTGGGTTCGGTGGGCAGCCGGCTCGAGACGGCCCGGCCCCGCGGCGACGCTCGAGCGGTGGCTGAGACACGCTCGCTCCCCGACCTGACCGAGCCCGGCGACGCCCGGCCGGGCGTCCCGGACGCCGCGGTGGAGCTGACCGCGGTGACCAAGCGTTACTCCCGGCGCGGCTCCCCCGCCCTGGACACGGTCAGCGCCTCGTTCGGCCGGGCCAGCATGACGGCGGTGATGGGGCTGTCGGGCTCGGGCAAGTCGACCCTGCTCCAGTGCGCGGCCGGCCTGGACCAACCCTCGTCCGGCCGGGTCGTGATCGGCGGGGTCGACCTCGGCTCGCTCAACCGGCGGGCGCTGTCCGTCCTGCGCCGGCAGCGGGTCGGGTTCGTCTTCCAGGCGCTGAACCTCGTTCCGACGATGACGGTCGGTGAGAACATCGCGCTACCGCTGCGCCTGGACCGGCGGCCGGCGCCGCGCCGGGCGATCGAGGCGGTGGCCGAGCGGGTCGGGATCGCGCCGCTGCTGCGCCGGCTGCCGCACACGCTGTCCGGCGGCCAGCAGCAGCGGGTCGCGGTCGCCCGGGCACTGATCACCGAGCCGGACGTCGTCTTCGCCGACGAGCCGACGGCCGCCCTCGACCCGTACACCGCCGCCGAACTGCGCTCGCTGCTGCGGTCGGTCGCCGACGAGGCCGGGCAGGCCGTCGTCGTGGTGACCCACGAGCCGATGTTGGCCGCCGCGGCCGACCGGGTGCTGCTGCTGGCCGCGGGACGGCTCGTCGCCGACCTCGACTCGCCCGACCAGACCGACCTGACGCGCCGGCTGATGGCGCTGGGCGCGGCGTCGGCCGGCGGCCGCCCGGCGGTGCCCGCCGTGCCGCCTCCCACCCGCCCCGGTCCGGACCGGGGCGCGCGGGAGGCGCGGGCATGAGGTCTCTCGCGCGCAGCGCCCGGCGCCAGCCGGCGCCGCTGGTCGGCGTGCTGATCGCCCTGATCGCGGCGGCCGCGCTGGTCACGATGATCGCCGGCCTGGCCGGGTCGTCGGCCCACGCCCGGGTGCCGGTCCACCGGCTGGCCGGCGCCCAGGCCGTCCTGGTGGGTGACCAGCACGTCCGGTTCGTCACCGGGTCGGGTGACGACCAGGACACCGAGACGGAGCCCCTGACGACCTACCGCCGGGTGCCGACGGCGCTCGCGGACCGGCTGGCCGCGGTTGCCGGGGTGGCCCAAGCCGTCCCGGACGTCTCCGTCCCGCTCCGCCTCGTGGGCGCGCCCGGGGGCGGTTCCGCGCTCGCCGCCACGGCCCACGGCTGGGCCAGCGCGGCGATCACCCCGTTCCACCTGGTCAGTGGGCACGAGCCGGTCGAGGCCACCGACATCGTGCTCGGCGCGGGGCTCGCCCGCTCGCTGGGGGTCCGGCCCGGCGGGCGGCTCGCGACTCTCGGGCTGGACGGTCCGCCGCTCACGGTCGTCGGGCTCGTCGAGGCGGCGCCCGGGGCCCGATCCGGCCCCGGCCCCGACCCCGACCCCGACCCGGCGGACGGAACGGCCTTCCTGACCGACGCCGCCGCGGCCGCCCGCTACGGCCATCCCGGCCAGGCCGACCTCGTCGCCGTCCTGGCCGCGCCCAGCGCGGGCCAGACCAGCGCCGACCGGCGTGGCCTCGCGGCTCGGCTGCGCTCCGTCGCGACGACGGCCGCGCCGGGCGCCGCCGTCCTGACCGGGTCCGATCGGGGCCGGGCCGAGGACGTCCAGGCCGCCGGCGAAGGCGCCGACATGACGGACTTCGCCTTCGGCGCCGGCGTCCCCGTCGCCCTCATCGCGCTGTTCGTGGTGGCCGGGGCGGCCGGCCGCTCGGTCGCGTCCCGCCGCCGGGATTACGCGCTGTTGCGCGCGATCGGGGCGACGCCGGGGCAGGTCCGCCGGGCCGTGGCAGGCGAGATGGCCGTTCTGGGGGTGGTCGGCGGCCTGCTCGGCTACCCGGTCGGGCTGCTCGCCTCCGACCGGCTCGTGTCCGGGCTGGTCGGCCACGACCTGCTGCCGGCCGGGACCGCCAGCTGGAGCGCGCCCTGGGTGATCGCCGTCGCGGTCGGCTCCGGTGTCGTCGTCGCGGAGATCTCCGGGTTCGTCGCCGGCCGGCGGGCTGGGCGGATCTCGCCCGTGCGCGCGCTGGGTGAGGCCGCGACCGACCGCCGCTGGCCGCATCCGCTCCGGCTCCTGCTCGGTGTGGTCGCGCTGGGCGGCGGCATCACGTTGCTCACACTGGGCTTCCAGTCAACGATGTCGCCGGACGACCAGGCCAACCTGGCGTTGGGGGCCCTGCTCACGCTGATGGTGGCCATCGGCCTGCTCGCGCCGCTGTTCGTCGCGCTGGCCGAGGCCGTCGTCCGGGTCCCGGCGGCGCGCCTCGGCGGGGCGGGAGCCCGCCTGGCTCTGGCCGACATCCGGTACCGGTCGGGACGGATCGTCTCGGCCGTGGTCGCGGTGTCGCTGAGCACCGGGTTTCTGGGCGCGGTCTACCTGGTCAACGCGGCCGTGCCGCACGCCGACACCGCCCAGACCGCCCGCCGGCTGGTCGCGGACTCGGTCATCACCGCGCCCGGCGGGCTGGCCCCGGGCGCGATCGGCGCGCTAGGCCGGACGCCCGGTGTGACGGCGGCCGTGGGTGTCTCCGCCACGCCGGTGTTCCTCCCGGTCGGGGGTGGCGGCTCGTTCGCGGGCGCCGCCGTCTGGGGCGACGCCGGCACGGTCCCCGAGACGGGCGCCGTCGTCGACCTCGACGTCCGCGCCGGCAGCCTGCGCGACCTGCGCCCGGGCACGATCGCGCTGAGCCGGCTGGCGGCCGGCCACCGCCGCGTCGGCTCTACCGTCCGGGGCTTCCTGGCCGACGGGACGCCGTACCCGGCCCGGGTGGTGGCCGTCTTCGACCGTGGGCTCGGTTTCGCCGACGTCGTCGTCCCGGCCGGCGCGGCCGGCGGCGGGCATGTCGGGCCGGGCCGCCTCGACGAGGTCCTCGTGCGCGGGCATCCGGCGGCCGGTTCGCTGGCCGCGCTGGCCGGCCGTTTCCCCGGACTGGCCGCCGAGGACCGGATCGCGGCGAACGCCGAGGCGAAGCGGATGGACAACGAGAACAGCTACCTGAACAACGTGATCGTGCTCATGATCGCGGCGCTGGTCGCGGTGACGGTGGTAACGACGCTGGTCACGGGGACGCTCGAGCGAGCGGGGACGCTGCGCCTGCTCGGCCGGGTCGGGGCCGGCGAGGCCCAGCTGCTGGCCATGGCCGGCTGGCAGGCGCTCATGGTCACGGTCCTCGGACTGGTGGCCGGGATCGCCACCGGCGGGGCGACGGTGATCGCGATAACCAAGGCGATCACCGGCGACCTTCACCCCTACGTCCCGGCCGGCCCGGCGTTCGGCCTGGTCACGACGGTGGCCGTCCTCGCCCTGGCCGCGACGGCCGGCCCCACTGCCCTGGTGGCCCGAGGCCGCGACCGGCCAGCGGCGTAGGGAGCGGCGCGGCCGGTCACGGGCGATTGACGTCGTCACCACGCCTTACCGGGTCGGAGCATCGCCGGTCCGCGGAAACCTGATCATGCCAATGGGCTCGGGCACGAACAGAATCCGATGGTCCGAGGAACGATCAGGCACCGCGGCGTCGCCCGCCGACTACTGCTACATCCGTTCTGGTGCCGCGATGCCCAGCAGCGAGAGGCCCTGACTCAGGGTCCGGGCGGTGAGGTGACACAGGGCGAGGCGGTTGGATCGGGTCGCCGGCTCGGCTTGCAGGACGGGGCAGGCTTCGTAGAAGTCGGTGAAAGCGCGGGCGAGTTCGTAGAGGTAGTTGCACAGTCGGTGGGGTTCGAGTAGCCGGGCGACTTCGGTGAGGGCGTCGCCGAAGGCGTCGAGTTGGAGCGCGAGGGCGCGTTCCGCGGTGTGCAGGGGCAGGGCCGGGTCGATGGTGGCGTCGGCGTCACCGGCCTTGCGCAGGATCGACTGGATTCTGGTGTGGGCGTACTGGAGGTAGACGCCGGTGTTGCCGTCGAAGGAGACCATGCGGTCGACGTCGAAGATGTAGTCCTTGGTGCGGCTGCTCGACAGGTCGGCGTACTTGACCGCGCCGATGCCGGCGGCCTCGGCGATGCGGTCGAGTTCGTCGTCGGCGAGGCCGTGGTCCTTCTCTGCGACGGTGGCCCGTGCCTTGCCGGTTGCGGCGTCGAGGAGGTCCATCAGTTTGACGGTGTCGCCGGCCCGGGTCTTGAACGGCCGTCCGTCGGGGCCCAGCACCGTGCCGAACGCTACGTGCGCGACGTCGACGGCGTCCGTGAGCCAGCCTGCGCGGCGCGCGGTCTCGAAGACCAGCCGGAAATGAAGGGCCTGGCGGGCGTCGACGACGTAGAGAAGCCGGTCTGCGCGCAGGTCGCGGATGCGGTAGCGGATGGTGGCCAGGTCGGTGGTGTCGTAGCCGTAGCCGCCGTCGGTCTTGCGGACCATCAGGGTGGCCGGCTCACCGTCCGGACCGTTCACCTCTTGTGAGAAGACGACCAGGGCGCCCTCGCTGTCCTGCGCGATCCCAGCCGCGGTCAGCTCGTCGATGACGTCGGTGAGGCGGTCGTTGTAGGAGGACTCGCCCGCGGAGTCCGATGGTTCGAGCAGGACTCCGAGCCGGTCGTAGATCTGCCGGAAGGCGACCTCTGACTCGGCGACGATCTGCCGCCACCGGGCGACGGTGTCCTCGTCGCCGGCCTGCAACGCGACGACCCGCGCCCGGGCACGGTCAGCGAACATGGGGTCGGCGTCGAACTCCTTCCGCGCGGCCCTGTACAGGCCGTCCAACGCGGAGACCGTTGAGGTCCCGGGAGCGAGGTCGTCGCTGTGCCAAGCGGCGTCCGGGTGTTCGTCGAGGTACTGGATGAGCATGCCGAACTGGGTGCCCCAGTCACCGAGATGGTTCTGCCGGATGACCTCGGCGCCGAGGAAGCCGAGCACCCGGGCGAGCGCATCCCCGATGATCGTGGTACGTAGGTGGCCGACGTGCATCTCCTTGGCGATGTTCGGCCCGGAGTAGTCGATCACGGTGCGGCGGCTGTGCTCGGAGGCGCCGATGCCAAGCCTTTCGTCGGCCAGCCGGGTAGCGACCTGCCCCCAGACCGCGGTGTCGGCCAGGGTCAGGTTGAGGAACCCGGGGCCGGAGACGGTCACGTCGGCCACGGCCGTCGAGCCGTCCGCCTGGAGGGCACCGGCGACGGCCGCGGCCAGGTCGGCGGGCTTGGTGCGTGCACGTTTCGCCAGGGCAAGCGCGGCGTTGGACTGGAAGTCCGCGTGTTCCGAGGGGCGCACCACCGGGTCGGCACCGGCTGCCTCGGGCAGCGTGCGGCCGATCGCGGCGGACACGGCGATCTCGACCTGATTGATGAGTGAGCGTACGGTCTGCGCGGTCACGCTGAAGTCCTCCCTGGTTCGCGTCCGAGACCGCCGCCTCAACCACTTCGTCGAAGTCATCCCCGAGGTACTTAAGAGCGAGTGTGACGGCGTGCTCGACGCCTACCTCGACTCGCCCAGCAACCTCACCAGCGGCTGATCGACGGTGCCAATCCGGTCTCAGTCGACCCAGAGCTCGAGGATCATCTTCCTCGACGTCGCTCCGGCCAGGCGCCCGCGCCCACGCTGGCGGTCCACATCGGCCTACCCACCCGGCTCGCACCTGCGGACTCCATCCGAGCCAAGGCGCACCTTCATGGTGCAGAGTACCGGTGGGCGTCCCCTTGACAGCTAGAGCCAGCGGCGACCGCATCGGGTAGCCGCTAGGTGGCGCCAGTCGTCCGGCGCGAGCTGCGCACAGGCCACAGGGGGCCTGAGCACCACGATACCGGGCGAACTGTTGCCAGAACTGTTGCCAATCCGGGTCGCTCATGCACTGGGCGGTGGTTACCACCCGCTATGGCGCAAGCGATCCGTTTTGGCAAGGGACAGCGTCGGCCTTCTACACCGCGTAAAATAAGGATCATGGCACGCCTGGGAGACCTCGAACGGTCGGTCATGGATGTGCTGTGGGACAGCGCGGGCTGGCTGACCGCCCGCGACGTCGCCGGCCGACTCACCCACGAGCGCGACCTGGCCTACACGACCGTCCTGACCGTCCTTGAGCGCCTGGAGCGCAAGGGTTTTGTCCGCCGCGAGCGCTCCGCGCGCGCCCACCGGTACGCCGCCGCCGACACCCGTGACGCCGCCGTCGCCGAGGCGATGATGGCCGCGCTGGAGACCACGTCCGACCGGGACTCGGCGCTGGTGCGCTTCGTCGGGTCGGTCACCCCGGCCGAGGCCGACATCATCCGCAAGGCGCTGGCCACCCAGCTCGACGCCGACACCGATGTCGATGTTGATGTCGATGCCGATGCCGACGCCGCCATCGAAGGCGCCACCAACGCCGATACCGGGGCGGACCCGGCACAACCCGCGGCGGGCTCCGCGACGGCCGCGACAACCCCGCGGTCCATCGACGGGGGCGCCGGGGATGGCGGTACCGTCGTCCGGTCATGACGACCGCGGCTGTCCTCGCACTGTTCGCCGCGGCGCTTGCCTGGCCGATCCCGCGGTGGCTGGCGTCGTCGCGCTGGCCTGCCCGGGCCCCCCGGGCCGCGATCGTGCTGTGGCAGGCGATCGGCCTGTCCGGTGGGCTGTGCGCGGTGCTGGCGGCGGTGTCGTTCACTCTCGCCCCGCTCGGGCGGACGTTCCCGCGGGCGTTCGCCGTCCACCTGCGCCACCTCGTCGCGGGCCATCCGATGGCCGGCCTCGGGCCGCTCAACGTGGCCGGGCTCGCCATCGCGACCGCGCTGCTGACCCGGCTGCTGACCGTGCTCGCCCTCTCCACCCGCCGCACGCTGCGGGAACGGCGCCGCCACCGGCATCTGGTCGACCTGGCCGGCACCCCGCACACCGAGCACACCCACCTCTCCCCCGCGGCGCCCGGCCCGGTGCCGGTCAGCGTCGACCTGGCCGACGGCTGTGGCCTGTGCGAGAGCGGCCTGCGGATGTCGGCCGGTCGCCTGCGCGTGCTCAACCACCCGGTCGCCGTGGCCTACTGCGTGCCCGGGGTGCGCAGGCCGCGGGTCGTGGTCTCGGCGGGGCTGCTCTCCACGCTCGGCGCAGGTGAGCTGGACGCGGTGCTGCGGCATGAGGAGGCCCACGCCCGGGGCCGCCACGACCTGGTGATCCAGCCGTTCGTGGCCTGGCAGGCCACCTTTCCGTTCCTGCGCCCGGCCCGGGAGGCGACGGCGGCGGTCAGCCTCCTGGTCGAGATGCTGGCCGACGACGCCGCCGCCCGGCACTGCGGCGGGAGGACGCTGGCCCGGGCGCTGGCCCGGCTCGGCGTGGCTATGCCGGTGCCGGCGGGCGCGTTCGGGATCACCGGGCTCGGGCCGCACGGGCTCAGGCCGTCCACGCTCAGGTTGTCCACGCTCAGGCCGCGCGCGCTGCCCGACGGCACCGCGACGACGGCCGCACAGCCATGGGCCGTCCCCGGTCCGCCCCGGACGGTGCCCGGCTCGACGATGGCGGCGGACGGCGCGCCACACATCTCCCCCGTCGTCGCCCGCATCGCGCGCCTCATCGAGCCGCCGAAGGCGCTGCGCTGGTGGCAGCGCGGGCCGGTCTACCTGCTGGCGGTGGCGGTGCTGGCCGTGCCGGCGCTGACCCTGCTGCTGCCCTGACCAGCGCTGGCCCGCTCCGAACCGCGCCGAACCGCGCCGAACCGCGCCGAACCGGCTCGCCCGGCGGCGGAGCTAGGCTGAAGGCGGCGGCGAAGCGCGTCGCGCCCGGCGCCCGCGCCGCTCCCCAGCAGAAACGGATGATCGTGAACGTATCCCCCGCTCGCGTGTCGTACCAGGGCGAGCCCGGCTCGAACTCCGACGCCGCCTGCCGGGAGGTGTTCGGGGGGCTGGAGTCGCTACCCCGCGTCACGTTCGAGGACGCGCTGGAGGCGGTGACCGACGGGACGGCCGGCCTGGCCATGATCCCGATCGAGAACTCGATCGCCGGGCGGGTGGCCGACATCCACCACCTGCTGCCCGAGTCGGGGCTGCACATCGTGGCCGAGCACTTCCAGCCGATCCACTTCTGCCTGCTGGCGGCGCCGGGGGCGACGTTGGCGGATATCCGTACGGTGCGTAGCCACGCGCATGCGTTCTGGCAGTGCCGGCGACTGATCCGGGAGCACGGCTGGACCTGCGCGGTCGCCGACGACACCGCCGGGGCGGCCCGGGAGGTGGCCGAGCTCGGCGACCCGTCCGTCGCGGCGCTGGCCCCCCGACTGGCCGCCGACCTCTACGGGCTGAGCGTGCTCGCGGCCGACGTGGAGGACACCCACTCGAACACGACCCGCTTCCTGGCGCTGGCCCGCGAGGCCGTCGAGCCGCCGCTGGACGACACTCCGATGATCACGACGGTGGTGTTCCGGGTCCGCAACGTGCCGGCCGCGCTCTACAAGGCGATGGGCGGCTTCGCCACGAACGGGGTCAACCTCACCAAGCTGGAGAGTTACCAGATCGGCGGGACGTTCTTCGCGACCCAGTTCTACGCCGACGTCGAGGGCCACCCAAAGGACGCGCCGGTCGCGCTCGCGCTGGAGGAGCTGGCGTTCTTCTCCGTCCAGCTGCGGGTGCTGGGCACCTACCCGGCGCATCCCTTCCGGGAGAAGGTCGCCGAGCCCCAGCAGAACCGCGCGCTGCGCCCGCACCGCTGACTCACCGGCCGCCGGCTGGCCAGCCAGGGCCGCTGACCGGCTTGAACACACGATCGGCGCGCTTGGCAAGGCCTCGCTGAAATTCCCGACGTCCGGCGGCGCGCGGCGGGTGGTTCCCTCCGGCCCTGGACGCCGGCAGACTGGGAAGCGGCACGAAAGGGCCTCGCCGGCGTAGCGGCCGACCGAGGCGGGCGACAGAGCCGTCGCCGGATCCGGAACGACACCTATCGATCCGCACCGGAGGCGGCGTGACAACGGCCAGCGCAGGCACGATCGGCGAGACACCCGGGCACGACGGCCCCGGCCAGCCTGGTCCCGACCAGGCTGGCCTCGAACCGTCCGTCGACCCCGGCGCCTTTGCCGGCGGGGTGTCCTCGGACGAGCGGCACGCCGCGATGCGGGCGGCGGTCCGGCTGCTCGGCGAGCTGCTCGGCCAGTCCCTGACCCGGCACGAGGGCGCCGAGTTGCTGGACCTGGTGGAACGGGTCCGCGCGCTGGCCCGCCGGCCGGAGGACCGGGAGCGCCTGCGCGAGGTCCTGTCCGAGGTCGACGATCTGACCGCGATCGTGCTGGCCCGGGCGTTCACCGCGTACTTCCAGTTGGCCAACGTCACCGAGCAGCACTACCGGGCGCTCGAGCTGGACGACCGGCCCACCCGGCCGCTCCAGGACACCGTCGGCCGGATCGCGGCGGCGGTCGACTCCGGGCTCATCGACGCCGAGCTGCCGGGCGAGGTCCTGCGCCGCCTGGAGCTGCGCCCGGTGTTCACCGCCCATCCGACCGAGGCCAGCCGGCGCTCGGTGCTGGACGTGCTGCGCAGCATCGCCGGGCTGCTGGACGCGGCGGACGACTCGCGCACGCGGCCGGCCGACCGGGGCCGTCTGTCCGCGCGGCTGGCCGAGCTGGTCGACGTGCTGTGGCAGACCGACGAGCTGCGGGTCGAACGGCCCCGCCCGGCCGACGAGGCCCGCTCGGCCGCCTACTACCTGACGTCGCTGGCCACGGACGTGATGCCCGACCTGCTCGACGAACTGGACCATCGGCTGGTCGAGATCGGCGTCAGCCTGCCCCCGGGCGCCCGCCCGCTGCGGTTCGGCACGTGGGCCGGCGGCGACCGCGACGGCAACCCGAACGTCACCCCGGCCGTGACGCTGGAGGTCCTGACGCTCCAGCACGAGTTCGGCGTGCGCATCCTCGTCCGCGCCGTCGACGGGCTTATCCAGGCGCTGACCGCCTCGACCCGGGTCGTAGCCGTCTCGGACGAGCTGACCGCGAGCCTCGAGGCCGACCGGGCCGCCCTGCCCGAGGTGTACGACCGGTACATCCGGCTCAACGCCGAGGAGCCGTACCGGCTCAAGTGCGCGTATGTGCGGACCCGACTGGAGGGGACCCGCGACCGGCTCGCCGCCCGCGCCCCGCACGTGCCCGGCCGGGACTACCTGGGCCTGGACGAGCTGCTCGCCGATCTGGAGATCATGCGTGCGTCGCTGCTGGCCGGGCACGGCGAGCTGGTGGCCGACGGCCCGCTGCTGCGGGTGATCCGGACGGCGGCGGCGATGGGGACGGCGCTGGCCACTCTCGACATCCGGGAGCACGCGGCCCGCCACCACGGAGCGCTGGCCGTGCTCTATGACCGGATCGGCGAGCTCGACACGCCCTACGGCGAGCTGGACCGGGATGCCCGGCGGGCCGTCCTGTCGGCCGAGCTGGCCGGGGCGCGGCCCCTGGTCGGCGCGGCGGCCGCGCCGCCGAGCCCGGCCGCCGAGGTGCTGGACCTGTTCCACACCATCCGGGACGCGCTGGACACCTTCGGCCCGAGCGTGATCGAGAGCTACATCGTCTCGATGACCCAGGGCGTCGACGACATCCTGGCCGTCGTCGTGCTGGCCCGGGAGGCCGGACTGGTCGACATCGAGCCGGCGGGACGGCCCGGCGGGTCCGACGAGCCGAGGGCGTCGGCTCGGATCGGCTTCGTGCCGCTGTTCGAGACGGTGGCCGAGCTGCGCGCGGCCGGGTCGCTGCTGGAGGGGATGCTGGCCGACCCGTCCTACCGGGCGGTCGTCGCGGCCCGGGGCGACGTCCAGGAGGTGATGCTGGGCTACTCCGACTCGTCGAAGGACGCGGGGATCACCGCGTCGCAGTGGGGGATCCACCAGGCCCAGCGCGAGCTGCGGGACATCGCGCGCCGGCACGGTGTGGTGCTCCGGCTCTTCCACGGCCGGGGCGGGTCGGTCGGCCGCGGCGGCGGGCCGACCGGCGAGGCCATCCTGGCCCAGCCCTACGGCACGCTCGACGGGCCGATGAAGGTCACCGAGCAGGGTGAGGTGATCTCCGACAAGTACACGCTGCCGTCGCTGGCCCGGCGCAACCTGGAGCTGGCGCTGGCGGCGGTGCTGGAGGCGTCGGTGCTGCACCGGACCTCGCGGCTGCCCGATGACGTGCTGGCCAGCTGGGACGAGACGATGGAGGCGGTGTCGGGCGCGGCCCGCGACGCCTACCGGGCGCTGGTCGCCAACCCCGGGCTGATGCCGTTCTTCCTGACCGCGACCCCGGTCGAGGAGCTGGCGAACCTCAACATCGGGTCGCGGCCGTCGCGGCGGCCGGGCGGGTCGGCCGGGCTGGACGACCTGCGGGCGATCCCGTGGGTGTTCGGCTGGACCCAGTCCCGGATCATCCTGCCGGGCTGGTTCGGGGTCGGCAGCGGCCTGGCCGCCGCCCGGGCCGCCGGGGCGGGGAACACCCTGGCCGCGATGTACCGGTCGTGGAGCTTCTTCCAGACCTTCCTTGGAAATGTGCAGATGACGCTGGCCAAGACCGACCTGTCGATCGCGTCGAACTACGTCTCGGCGCTGGTCGAGCCGTCGGCGGCCGGGGTGTTCGACATCATCCGGGCCGAGCACGAGCGCACGGTGGCCGAGGTGCTGCGGGTGACCGGCGAGGCGGCGCTGCTGGAGCGGGCTCCGGTGCTGCGCCGCACGCTCGAGCTGCGGGAGGTCTACCTGGCGCCGCTGCACGCGCTGCAGGTCTCGCTGCTCGGGCGGTCGCGGGCCGCCGGGGACGCGGTCGACCCGGCGTTGCGGCGGGCGCTGCTCCTGACGATCAACGGCATCGCCGCCGGCCTGCGGAACACAGGGTGAGCGCCATCCGCGCCGCGCTGGTGCGGGCCGCGTTGACCAGCCTGGCCGCGTTCGCCGGCCTACGTCGCCGCGGGCACGGCCTTGGCCGCCTTCGCGGCCTTCCGGGCCGCCTTCGCCCGCGAACGCCGGTCGGCCGCGCCCTCGAGGAGGAACGAGACGCCGATGCCCAGCATCCAGACGTCCTTCGCGAGCGGAATCCCCTGCTGGGTCGGGCGGACGCCGTCGGCCGTCATGCCGGGCGTCTTGAGATAGAGGCCGAGCAGCCCGGCGGAGAACATCGTCAGGCCGGCTCCGGCCACCGCCGTGGGGACGAAGGGCAGCAGCAGAGCCGCGCCCAGGGTGATCTCGCCGGCGGCGAGAACCTTGGTGAAGGTCGTCGCGTCGAGCGACTCGAGGAACGGGTATGTCCCCGACGCCATCCCGTGCACGCCGGCCGCCATGTCCTCGTCCGCGCTGAGCTTGCCCAGCCCGGAGTTCAGGATGAAGCCGCCGGTGGCGACCCTCGTCGGCACGTGGTGAAGCCGCATTCCCATCTGACCCTTCCAAACGACCATGCACACCGGTCCGGACACTCGCGGTTCACGTTAGCCCCATCGTCCGCCCGGGGCCCGGATCGACGAGGCCGCCCCCCGTTGACAAACGCCGATCGTGGTGAGCACGGTGCGTGAGCCGTTGACGATCGCGGTCGCACAGCCGGGCTGCCAGCCCTACGACGTCGAGCGCAACGCACGGGCCCACGCGGCCGCCGTGCGGGCCGCCGCGGCACGGGTGGTCGTGTTTCCCGAGCTCTCGCTCACCGGCTACGAGCTGGACGCGCCGCCGGTGGCGGATGACGATCCCCGCCTCGCGTCGCTCGTCGAGGCGTGCGGGACGACCGGGACGCTGGCGCTGGCCGGCGCTCCGGTCGAGGGGGCTGGCGGCCGCCGGCACATCGCGATGATCGCTGTTGAGGGAGGCAGGGCCTGGACGTGCTACCGCAAGCTCGTCATCGCGGACGGGGAGTCGAGCCGGTTCAGCCCCGGTGACGCACCAGTGGTGCTGGGCGTCGACGGCTGGCAACTCGGCCTGGCGATCTGCAAGGACACCAGCGTGCCCGAGCACGCGGCCGAAACCGCCGCGCTCGGTGCCGACATGTACGTCGCCGGAATGGTGCTGGAGGTCGAGGAGGAGCCGATCATGGCATTACGGGCCCGCAGGGTCGCCGAGACGCTCGGTCTGCCGACCGCGATCGCGAGCTTCGCCGGCCCGACCGGCGACTACCGGCCGGCGCTCGGTCGCTCCGGCATCTGGGACGCGACGGGTGCCGAACGGGCCCGGGCCGGCGTGGCGCCGGGCGAAGCAGTCCGGACTGTCCTGTCCGCCACCTGAAGGTCGGCCGCTTGACCAGGAGGCGTAGCGCGCATGCCCCGTCCTCTAAGGCGGGGTTAGCGCGTCAACGTTCACGGCGCCGGCTAACGCGCATTAAGGCGGCCGGGCTTGCTCGGCACGCGACGATTCGGCCCGGTCTGGTCATGGCGTTCGGTGTCTGCGTCGAGGACCGCGCGAGCGGCCGCCGCCGGGTCGGCCAGGACGTCGTGCTCCCAGAGCCGGACGACGGTCCAGCCGTCCTGGCGGAGCCGGGCCGTCACCTCGGCGTCCCGGGCCATGGTGCGCTCGATCTTCGCGACCCACCACTGGGTCCGGCTGGGGAACAGCTCGGCCAGGCTGGCGCGCCCGCGCCGGCGGACCTCGGCCGGGTTGCCATGCCACAGGTCGCCGTCGACGAACACCGCGAGCCGCCGCGAGCGGATGACCAGGTCGGGGCGGCCGGCGACGTCCGGTGCGTGCAGCCGGTAGCGCAACCCGGCCGCGTGCAGTTCGCGGCGCAGGGCCAGCTCGGCCTTGCTGTCCTTGTTGCGGACCCGGCTCATCATCCGGCTGGTCACGGCCGGGTCGCGGGCGCCGAGCCGGCGTTGCGGCCGGCCGGTCGGCGTGAGCCCCGTCGGGTCGGATGGCGTAGAACCGGCCGGGGCGCGGGTCACGGCCGCCGCGTCCGCGGCACCGGGCTGAGCAGCGGCACCGGGCTGAGCAGCGACGCCGGGCCGGGCAGTGGCACCGGAGCTGGGCAGGCGTTCGGGGGCGGCCGTCACGCTGGCCGGACCCGGGGCCGAAGCAGTGCCGCCACGGCCTGGGCGGCGACCAGGCCGAGCCGGACCGGGACGGCGTCGGCGAGCTGACGCATCTGTTCGTCCCGGGAACCGGCCAGCCGCCAGTCGTCCGGGAACGTCATGATCCGCGCCACCTCGCGGACGGTCAGGTGGCGGATCGAGCCGTCGTCGAGGCGCAGGACGCTCTCGCCGCCGGGCATGCCGTACGCCCCGGCGCTGATCGTCTTCGCCGGCAGGTCGAGCACGTTCGGAGTGTGCCCGGGGTAGGTCCGCGTTCCCTCCCAGCCGGCGTGATGCAGCCAGCCGGGGTACTCCTCCTGGTGACCGCGGGGCTCGGGCAGCCCGCGCAGGGCGTCCCGGATGGTCCGCCAGGATGCCGCGGCCGGGTCACCCTCACCCGGCCCGTCGATCACCGGCGGCCGGGCGCGCAGGCGATGGCGCTCCCAGTAGCCGCCATCGCGCTGGTCGAGCGCGAGCGCCGCCTCGGAATGGGTCGGCGCCGGCCAGGCGACGGCGGCGCCGAGATCGTCCCGCACCCCGATCGTGAACACCCGACGCCGGATTCCCGGCACGCCGTAGTCGGCCGCGTTCACCAGGTGAACGCTGACCCGGTAACGCGGGCCGCTGGCGACCGGGCCAGGCAGGTCCGCCAGTCCCCCTAGTCCCCCCAGTCCCGCCAATCCCACTGAGCCAGCCGAGCTCGGCGAGCCGGGGGATCCCGTCAGGCCCGACGAGCCCGTCAGGCCGGCGAATCCCGTCAGCCCGGCCGACCGCAGCTCCCGGCGCAGCCGGCCGTCGTGCTCGGGCCACGGCTCGCCCTCCCGTTTCACCAGGTACGGCAGGGTGAGCGTACGCAGTGTGTACTCCCAGTAGGCGGATAAGCCCGGCCGTAACAGACTGCGCGCGTTCTCGGCCAGGAACACCCGCGGCGCGGTCTCCCGGACCGCCCGGACGAACTCGGGCCACAGGTTGCGGGAGTCCTCGTCGCCGCCGCCCCCGCCCCCGAGCGACCAGGGCTGGCAGGGCACTCCTCCGGCGACGACGTCGACCCGCCCGGCCAGATCCCGGAAGTCGACCGACCGAATGTCCCCCGCCGTCAGCGGCCAACCAGCACCAGTGCCGGCGCCGGGGCCGTCACCTGGGCCGCCCTCGCGCGCCCGGTTCAGGCGCAGCGTCTCGCAGGCCCGCTCGTCGAGGTCGTTGACCAGGAGGTGCTCGAAACCGGCCGCGCGCATCGCCTCGGCCAGCCCACCGCCACCGGTGAACAACTCCAGGGAACGCGGGCGGGAGGCGAGGGCGGAGCGGCCCCGGTCCGGGCCGGCACCCGGGTGGCCTTGCGACCCTTCCGACCCTTCCGGAGTGGGCAGGCGGGTCAGGCCGTGGGTCCGGACCAGCGTCAGCCGGCCAGGCGGGCCGTGGCGGGGGTCGGTCGCCGTCACGGCGTGACCCTACCGGACGGGATCACGACTCCTCCCATCCCGCTCTCATCCGCGGCGAGCGAGCCCGGGAGACGCCGCCGAGGCGCGGGGACCCGCCGGCTCCGCCCGCCCGGGCTACTGGCTCCGGTAGGCCGCGAGTTCGGGTCCGGTCGAGGTCGGGAGGAACTCGGTGACCGTGTAGGCGGCGACGCCGTGGACGGTGAACGGATCCGCCTCGACCACCTTCTCGATCGTGGCCCGGTCGCCGGTGGCAATGATGACGCCGCCGGTCCGTGGTTCCTTGCGGCCCGACGCCAGGAACAGCCCGGAGGCATAGTGGCCGCGGAGAAACTCGCGATGATCGTCCATTAGCCGGTCGACCGCGCTCACGGCCGCGGTGTAGGTAAGATCCAGAACGAAGAGACTCGCCACGAGCTCCACGCTAGCCCAGCCACACCCCTGGCCGTTCATCAGACGGGCGTCCATCAGATCAACCCGCCGTCCGTCCGTTAGACGGTGAGGACGAGCTTGCCCTGGACATGGCCGCCTTCCAGAAGCCGATGAGCGTCGGCGACCCGCGCGAACGGGAAGGTCGACTCCACGTGGACGCGCAGTTGTCCCCGTTCGGCCAGCTCGGCCAGCGCGGACAGGCCCACCGGGTCGGGGTCGACGGCGATGCCGGCGAAGCGACGGCCGGCCGCCTCGGCCTTGGCCGCGAGCTCGGCGTTCAGCCGGTCAACCGCCGTCACCAGCACGCCGCCCGGGCGCAGCACGGTCAGCGACCGCTCGCCGTAGTCGCCGCCGACAGGGTCGAGGACGACGTCGACCTCCTCGACGGCCCGGGTGAAGTCGGTCCGCCGGTAGTCGATCACCTCGTCGGCGCCCAGCTCGGTCACGAAGTCCCGCTTGGCCACGCTCGCCGTCGTGATGACGTGCGCGCCCCGCAGTTTCGCGAGCTGGATGGCGATGTGGCCGACGCCGCCCCCGCCGCCGTGGATCAGCACCCGGTCGCCCTCGCCCACGTCGGCCAGATCGACCAGGCCCTGCCAGGCCGTCAGCCCGACCAGCGGCAGCGCCGCCGCCTGGACGTGGTCAAGGGAGGGTGGCTTGCGGGCCAGGTGCCGCGCCGGCGCCGCGAGCAGCTCGGCATACCCGCCGGCCGCTCGCGGGAACAACGGCATCCCGAAGACTTCGTCACCCGGCGCGAACCGCCAGGTCGCCGGGGCGGCCTGCTCGACGACTCCGCTGACGTCCCAGCCAAGCACGAACGGCGGCTGGCCCAGCAGCGGGAAGGCGCCGGAGCGGATGAACGCCTCGATCGGGTTCAGCCCGACCGCCCGGACGCGCACCACCACCTCGGTGGGCAGCGGTTCCGGCGCCGGCGCGTCGACGATCTGGAGCACGTCCGGCTCGCCGAACGACCGCTGGGTTATCACTCGCACGATGGAATCTCCCTGGCTTGAGAATCGTCCCGGCCGGGACGATGTCGACGCTAGGCGAGCGATAGGAACCAGCGGGTACCTAACAGGATCGGCGGTACCTTGGTTCCCATGAGTGACTTCAACCAGCCGGGCGACGTCTTCCTGGCCGACTGCCCGGCCCGCTTGGCGGTCGAGATCATCGCCGACAAGTGGTCGGTGGTCGTCCTCTACGCGCTTAGCCGCGGTCCCCGCCGCCACGGGGAACTCGCGGAGCTGATCGGTGGCATCTCCCGCAAGATGCTGACCCAGACCCTGCGACGCCTCAGCGCCCACGGCCTGGTCAGCCGGCACGCGTACGCCGAGGTCCCGCCCCGCGTCGAGTACCGGCTCACCGAGCTCGGCTCCACCCTGATCCAGCCGATCCAGCTGCTCGCGCGCTGGGCGGAGCACAACGGGACCGCCGTCCTCGACGCCCGCGAGACCCAGGGTACCCGCGCGAGCTGAGCCCGCCGACAGACCGCGTCACGACCGTCGCCGCCCGATCTCTAGACAGCTATATTGCTAGCATGTTAGTATGTTAGCATCAAGCTATGGCCGACGAGGACGTGAAGCAGTTCAACGTGTACCTGCCGATCGGACTGATCAAGCAGGTGAAGCACCACGCCATCGAGTCGGGCCTGTCCCTGTCGGCCCTCGTCGCCGAGGCGCTGCGCGCCTATCTCGACGACCCCCGCGGGCAGCGGCCGACATCACCTGGATCGGAGAGCTGAAGATGACGACCGACGGAATCGAAGCCGTGTTTCTGGAGACGCACAACTGGGGAAAGGCGGCCCGGTTCTTCCAGGAGCTGGGATTCACCCTCGAGTTCGAGACCGACCACAACTCAGGCCAGCTCCGCAACGGTGACGGCCCCAGTGTCTTCATCGCCGAAGTACCCGAGAACCAGCCGACCACCAGCAGCATCGTGCTACGAGTGCCGGACGAGAAGGCGTTCCGACCTGGCGGTGCCGTCGAGGTGGTCACACCGTTCAAGGACACCCACTACGGCACCCGGGAAATGACCGTCCGCGACCCGGACGGGCGTCTGTGGCAACTCCAGGCGCCCGCCGCGAAATAGCCCGGACCGAACCGGAGGAGAGGAGGAGAGGGCATCATGACCGCCACATCCCGCACGGAACCGGAGAGCACCGCGGCCCGGGTCGCGCTCTGGCGCGCGATGCACGTCCTCGTCGACCCGCCGCCGCACGTCCTGGCCGACGAGGTGGGCCTGAAGCTGATCGCCCCCGACGACGGCTGGCGCGAGCGCCCCGACATGGACCCCAGCGGCACCGCCCCCTTCCGGGCGTCGATAGTCGCCCGGGCCCGTTTCGCCGACGACCTCGTCACCGAGCAGGCCGGCCGGGGCGTCACCCAGTACGTCGTTCTGGGCGCCGGCGTGGACACCTTTGCCCAGCGCCGGCCGGAGATCGCCGCGCGGATGACGGTCTTCGAGGTCGACCAGCCGGGCCCGCAGGAATGGAAGCGCGGCCGTCTGGTCGAACTCGGCTACGGCGTCCCCGACTGGCTGCGCCTGGTCCCGGTCGACTTCGAGACCGACGGCGACTGGGTGAAGCGGCTGGTCAAGGCCGGCTTCGATCCCGACCGGCCGGCGGTGGTGGTCGCCGCCGGCGTCACCATGTACCTCGAGAAGGCCACGACCGCGGCCACGCTGCGCCAGATCGCCGGGTTCGCCCCCGGTTCGACGGCCGTCATGACGTTCCTGCTGCCCCCCGACCTGCTCGAGGGGGCCGATCGGGCCGGGCTCGAGTCGTCGACGACGAACGCCCGGGCGTCGAAGACGCCGTTCGTCAGCTTCTACCGGCCCGCACAGATGCTGGCCCTGGCTCGCGACGCCGGCTTCGCCGACGCCCGCCACGTGCCGAGCTCGGCGCTGGCCGAGCGCTACTTCGCCGGCCGGTCCGACGGCCTCCGGCCCTCGAGCGGCGAGGACGTGCTGCTGGCCACCACCTGAGCCGGCACGCGCCCAAGTGGCGCGCGGCGTCCCTACAGCAGGGCGCCGGCCAGGGCGCGCCACTCCTCGCGGGCCGGGCGCCCGCTGCGCGTGCGCAGGTCGGTGTGACCCGAGATGACCTGGACGGCGACGTGATCCGCGCCCGCGTCGTGGTGCTCGGCCACCCGCCGGGCGATCTGCTCGAGCGTCCCCCAGGCGTACAGGGCGTCGACGACCCGGTCGCTGCCGCCGCCGGTGAGCTCGTCGTCGGCGAATCCCAGTTCCCGCAGGTTCCGCACATAGTTGGGCAGGGCGAGGTAGTAGCTGAGGTTGTGGTGAGCGAGGGCGCGGGCAGCGGCCGGATCGGTCTCCAGGATCACCTTCTGTTCGGGAACGAGCAGTGCTCCCGCGCCCAACGCCTCGCGGGCAGCCCTGGTGTGCCCAGGAGTGACGAGGTAGGGATGGGCGCCGGCCGTGCGCTCCTTGGCCAGCGCCAGGGCCCGGGGCCGCAGCGCGGCCAGGACGCGGGAGTCGGCCGGCACGGGCTCGGGTGCCGCGTCGAGGTCGTCGAGGTAGGCGGCGAGGTAGGCCAGCGGCTGGACGTAGCTCCGGCCGAGCGCCCGCACGATCGGGGCGTGGCTGGCGCCCAGCCCGAGCATGAACCGGCCTGGGTACGCCGCGTCAAGCTTGTGGAACCGCGCGGCCAGGTCGACCGCGTCGGCGGCCCACACGTTGACAATGCCAGTCGCCACGATCATCCGTCCGGTCGCGGCGAGCAGGCCGGCGGGCAGGGCCAGGGCGGGATCGGCCCCGCCGAGCCACAGCGCCCCGTACCCCAGCTCGTCGAGTTCGTCGGCCGCCTCCCGGGCGTCGGGCGTGTTCCAGGCGAACGACGGGGACCAGATACCCACCCGCCCCAGGGACACCGTCATTGATCTTCTCCTTCGAGAGCGCCGCCGGCGGCCGTACGCCAGTTTGTTCGATCCAGATCGAACACTACGATTGTACGATAGCAATCGAACAGTCGGCGTGTCGAGTTCGGCGTGTCGAGGAGGGGACCCGGTGCGATGACCACGAAGGCGCGCGGCGCCGCCAGCCCGCGGCACACCGAACCGGACGGCGTCAGCCTGCAGGCGGCGCTGGACGCGCTGGCCGACCCAGTCCGCCGGTCGATCCTGCGGACGCTGGCCGGCAAGCCTGATTTCACGCTCGCCTGCGGCACCTTCGACCTCCCCGTGTCGAAGGCGACCGCCAGCCACCACTTCGCCGTCCTGCGTTCATCGGGGCTGCTCGAGCAGGTCGACCAGGGCGCGCGGCGGCTCAACCGGCTGCGCCGGGCCGAGTTCGACGCCCGCTTCCCGGGCCTGCTCGCCCTGGTCCTCAGCGAGGATGGTCCGGCCCCCGGACCATCACCTGGCCCCGCCTCGCGCCGCGGCCGACTTCAGCGGCCAGTGGAAACTCAACCGGCGAGCGGACTCCATCCGCTGCCGTCAGAGTAGAAAGTGCCGGTCAGGAGGTTGACGTTTCCCCAGCGCCCCTGCGTGCTCGAGTACTGAACGCCGTAGATGACTGGCCCATAGGGAGTGTTCACCGCCCGATATCCGCAGAACAACCCGCTGACACCGTCGCTGGATGGAACGTTCGTCGTCACCTGCGCATTCTCGTCGTAGACGCTGGTGTAGCCCGCGGTCGCGCTGAACCCGCCGGTGGCGGGGCTGTAGAAGCCTGGCCGGGCGGTCGGAGCCGCATTACTCCCCCCGCGTTGGGTGCCGTGCGAGACCGGGCCGTAGCCTGTCTGCAGAAAGGGACGTGGAACAACGACGCTACCAGCGGTGTACTTGCTGCACGTCACAGCGGCATTGGCCGCGGGAGCAGGGGCGACAAGCAGCGCCGCGAGAGCAACCGGAACGAAGGACAACAGTACCCTGGACCTAAGCCGCATCGAGCTCTCCCTCGGGGGACCGAAATCGACAACCACAAATACATACCGACGCGCCGGACAGCGCCGGTCCCGCCCGTAGCGTGCCGCGGGGATTATCCCGCTAAATCACTATACAGCTAAAATCACTATACAGCGCCAGATTTAGTTTGTTCTACCGGTTGGCGGTGCCGGCCGCGGGCCGCCAACACGCCCCGGCTGCTCCGCGCGTTCGACCAGCTCGTCGGCCCGGCCGCTGGCGGCCGCGCACCGGGCTCGGGACCTTGCCGATCCGCTTCCCCCATCCGGGGGACCCGGGCGACGCCGGCTGGCATATGGACGCCTGCTACCTGCCGGCCGGCGAGACCGGACACTGGCTGAACATCTTCTCGCGCGGTATCTCGGCCGCGTGCCGCGTTTCATCGCCCAACCGCCGCTAGACCCTGTCTCGTCGCAGGGAGCGGCCAATCTCCTGAGGCAACTGACCGAGCTCAAAATCCTGCGAGAGGACAGCGAGGGACGACGGGGAGTTCGCGGACGTTGGTTCGCGGGAGGTCATCAGCCTGCTTGAGCCATTACGCCGACCAAGCCCTGTCGAAAGGTCGCGCAGGTAGACAGCATTAGCACGGCCGGGCGGACCCGTGGAAAGACAGGGAGGCAGCCCGGTCTCGTCACAGCTTCTGACCGGCGGCCGTCGGCTTCCAGCCCGCTCCACGAAGCGCGGACAGAGCAATTTAAGCTTTGGCGGCGGCCTTTAGGGCCTTCTTGTAGTCGCGGACCTTGGCGCGGGACTCAGGGCTGGTGATGTCGGCGACGGAGCGGTGGCTGCCGTCCTCACCGAACGGAGCGCACGCCTCACGCCAGCCGGGCGGGGTGACGCCGAGCTGCTTGCCGAGCAGCGCCATGAAGATCTTGGCCTTCTGCTCACCAAACCCGGGCAGCTTGCCGATCTGGCGCAGTAGCTGCCTGCCATCGGCGGCCGAGGTCCAGACCGCGGCCGGATCGCCGTCATACTGATCGATGATGAGCTGACACAACGCCTGCACCCGCTTGGCCATCGAGCCAGGGAAGCGATGCAACGCCGGCACCCGGGAGAAGATCGAGCCCAGCTCGTCCGGATCGAACGCCGCCAGCTCCGCGACGTCCAGCGGCCGCCCGAGCCGCTTCGTCAGCTCCAGCGGCGCCGCGAACGCCCGCTCCAGCGGGATCTGCTGATCCAGCACCATCCCGATCAACAGCGCCAACGGGTCGTTCGTCAGCAGTTCGTCGGCCTCGTCGATCTGGCTCAGATGCAGTCCCACGCCCATCACGGTAGCCGGACCGACGCAGCCATCGCAGCGCTGGTCATGCCGTCGCACGATCGACGTCACCGGCCCCGAACGCCGCCCAGCCAGGCAGCCGGGTCGGGAACGTAGGGTCGACGGCTACGATCCGGCGCTGGCGGAAGGCTGAGATCGGACCGGCGACCCTTGCCTGGTCCACCGCAACCGGCGCGACTCTGAGCCGAATCCTGATCCGGTCGGCATGCTCGGACATCTCGGCACCTTGGCGTGGCAAAGGGTTGGGGCGGAGGGCGCCAGTACGATGCGGCACGTGACCCAGAAACGAGCCGACACGCTGCTGGAACTGATGCATCGAATCGAGCACTACACCCTTGCCAGGGCCTGGAATGGCCTGACCGATGACGAGTTCTTCTAGGAGCCGTTCAAGACGGCCTGGAGCGTTCGTCGGCAGGACCAGTGCCGGACACCGAACCCGTTTGGAGCCGGCGAATGGGTGGCCGACTTTGCGATCCCGGAGCCAATCCCGGTCCCGATGACCACCATCGCCTGGCTGTACTGGCACATAGGATCGATCCCGGGCCGCCTGTGCGACACCGACATCCTGGACGGGACGCGCACCATGGCCAGCGGCTGGACGTCCCCGTACCTGACTCATCACCCGATCTTCACCAGCGCCGACGAGGCCGTCAGCCAGTTGCGCGACGGCTGGCAGAGACTCCGCGGTGCCCTCGAGCGGGCCGATGACGACCAGCTCGAAGTAACGACCGCTGGGTACACGTACGCCGCGGAGCCACCGAGAGGCGGCCTGTGCGTTGTCGGCCCGCCGGGTGCCGCGCACCCGGCCACGCACTTCATCGCCGGCACGCTCACCGAGGTAGGTCACCACGCTACCCAGATCGGCGCTCTGCGCGATGTCCACGCGTGGCGACGGTCGACCGCTGCCGGCACGACGACTTAACAAAATCATCGGCACAATCGTCTGGCGTGCCGATCCGTCTCCACCCGGTTTAAACCAGACGAGGCAAATGTTGGCAGTCATGACGCAAGGCGCGGACCCCGTGCCATGACCGGCCGACCTCGGCCAGTAATTCTTTCCTTGTTTATCCGACTTGCTGGTCCAGCACCATCCCGATCAAAAGCGCCAGGGGGTCGTTCGTCAGCAGTTCGTCCGCGTCGTCGATCTGGCTCAGATGCAGGCCCACGTCATCACGGTAGCCGACGCGCCGTGCCGGCCGCTGACGCCGGTAGATCGGCCTCAGACTGCGATCAGGACTCGGCCGGCCACGGTAGGGCAGCGTTGCGCCGCCCGGCCACGCACGCGCGCAGGCCACATAGCCTCATCCGAGCTGGTGTCCTCGGGTGTAGCGGATGGTGACGGCGCGGACGAGTCGGTCGCGCACGGTGGCCTGGCCAGCGGCGATGACCCGCAGCGGCTCCTGACTGGGACGGGGTCGTTCAACGGGGCACGGCGGCGACGACAGACCATCCGGCAGCGTCCGGCCCGGCGGTGAGAGTGCCATCCAGGAGCAGAAGCCGTTCGCGCATCCCGGCTGGCCCGTAGCCGCCATTGGCAGTCGCGAACCTGGTGCCGCGCCCGGTCGTCGCGAAGTTGGCGACCTGGAGCACACGCTCATCATCGCCCGCTTTCCCCTTGCGGGGGCAAGACCAGATGCCATGGAACGCCGCTCACCAAGAGCTACCCGGACCAGGTGTGACCCGGCGCCGATTCACCCGGCACCGCCGTCACGCAGCCGCCGTCCGCGCGCGCTGAGCACCGACCGCTGGGCGGCGATCGAGACGGTGAGGTACAGCATCAGCGTGGCATTGCCGAAGTCCGTACCAGGGGCGACCAGTGCGTCATAGCCGAGATGCAGCGCCAGCGAGACCAGCCACAGCAGGATGGTCAGTGCGGTGCCCTGGCGCCAGACCTGCCCGTCCTGCCGCCACAGCCGCTTGGACGGCGCCCGCAAGGCGCCGGTGACCGCGGCCAGCAACAGGCTGCCCACCCCAGCGATGATCATCGCATGGATGTGGGGAACCGCCGGGACGAGATGGTGATTGCGGCCCTTCACGAACGCGATGAACTGCTCCTTGCCGAACAGGAATGCACCGGTCTCGGCCAGCCCCAGCACGCCCAGCACAAGTGCCAGCACGGCACCGCTCTTCAGCGGCCGCGCCTTGAGCTGCATTGCGAGTATCAGCCCCAACCCCGCCAGGCCGATGGCAAGACTCCCCACGCGACTCCTTTCTGTATGCTCGGGCGGCGCGGCCGCGCCATCGGCCCGGCGGCAAAGTAGGCGCCGGCGGTCAAGCGAACAACGGCTCGCGACGGGGTGGGTGACAGCCCACTGGAAAGGGCTGGCCGCCGTCTTCCCGGGCTACCAAAGACCGGGCAGCAGGCGTTTCGTGTGGGACTGGTAATCGAGGTACGGCTGGCCGAGCACGTCGACCAGGGTCCTTTCCTCTACCGAGATCCGCCGCAGGAGCGCGGCCGTCGGGATTAGTGCCGTGATGATGAGGGCCAACCAGTCGCCGATCGTCAGCCCGGACCCGATCAGGATCAGTAACAGCCCGGTATACGACGGATGCCGAATCCACCGGTAGGGTCCGGCCTCGACGACAGCCTGGCCGGCTTCGACCTCCACCGACGTGCGGAACTCCCGACCCAGCGTCGCGATTGCCCAGATCCGCAGGACAAGACCGGCCAGCATCGCGGCGACGGCGAGATCGGCGTGGCGCGAGCCGATCTGCCAGGCGGACTGGTCACCGAGCAGGGCGTGCACCCCATTCGCGGCGAGAATCGCGGCCAGGAATGTCAGGAAGTTGACGCGGCGGGTGCCCCGGTCTTGACCGGTCCCGCCCTTGCCCCGGACGACGTCGCGGACGAGCAGGGCGACCTCTAAAGCACCCCAGAACCACGTCAAAAATATCGCGAACACGTTCACCGCCGCCTCCGCCCTATCTCGCCCATGGGTCGCCGCTGCCCGCTTTTCGTCACGTCGCCCTCCCGTCGATGCCGCGGGGCTACCGGGAGAACGGTAGAAGGCGACGGTTCCCGCGCCGTCAACCCAGGGGTGGGCTTTTCTCGAACGGCCGCTCCCACCGTCGGGTTGACCCCGCGGCCATCGTTCAGAGCGGGCGGGAGATCCGCTGCTGGAAGGCGTAGACGACGAGCTGCGCGCGGCGCCGCGCGCCTGTCTTGGCAAAGATCCGGTTGATGTGCGTCTTGACCGTCGCCTCGGTGACGTGAAGGGTGGCCGCGATCTCGCGGTTGGACAGGCCACCCGCGATGAGACCGAGCACCTCGGCCTCACGGGAAGTCAGCCCATCCGGAAGCTCCACCGAGGGAGTCGCCGCGGGCTCGGTCCCGGCGGCGGCCGAGGACCTCGAGGCGGCGCCAGCCACGGGCTGCGTCGGGCGGGCGGCAGCGGACCGGTCGCCGTGGGCGAAGGCATCGAGCAGCCGTCGCTGCACGGATGGGTCGAGCTGCGCCTGGCCGTCGGCGACCGTCATGATGGCGCGGTGAATCTCGTCGGCGCCCGCGTCCTTGGTCAGGAAGCCGCGCGCGCCGGACTTCAGGGCGGCGAACACCCAGGCGTCGTCGGAGAATGTCGTGAGCACAACGACGCTGGTGGCCGGCCGGCTCGCCCGCAGCAGGCGGGTGGCCTCGACGCCGTTGCGGCGCGGCATGTTGAGGTCCATCAGCACGACGTCGGCGGCGAGGTCGTGTGCCTTGCGGACCGCGTCGTCACCGTCGACGGCGGCGCCCACGACGACGATGCCGGGGAGCAGGCCGAGCAGCGACACCAGCCCGTCCCGGACAACCTTCTGATCGTCGGCGATCAGTACCCGGACGAGTGGCCGGGGATCCGCTACGGCCGCGGCGAGCTCCGCGGGCGTCACGGCACCGGGTCGCTCCCCGGCCCCACCAGCACCTGTGCCGACGACAGGTGCTCCGCCGCGGCACCGGGCAGCCGCAGCCGGACGGTGAAGCCAGCGGCCGACGGCCCGGCGGACAGGCTGCCGCCCAGCAGCTCCGCGCGTTCCCGCATCCCGGTCAGCCCATAACCGCCGAACGTCAGCTCGGCGTTCGCTCCCGGGATGCCGGGTGCCCGGACGTCGTCGATGGCGAGCTCGACCGCGTCCCGCTGGTAGACCAGCAGGAGCTGGGCGCTGGCGCCGCGGCCCGCGTGCTTCGCGGTGTTGGTCAGGGCCTCCTGAGCTGTGCGGTAGAGCGTCAGCCCGATCTCCGGCGGCAGTGGCCGCGCCGGCCCGGCCACGGTGAGCTTGGCGCGGACTCCGGTCGCCGCCGCGGTGTCCCGCACGAGCTGTTCGAGCAGCGCCGGCCCAGGCAGCTCGTCGCCGCGCAGGGCCGCGATCGCCCGCCTGGTGTCGGCCAGCCCGTCGCGGGCTATGCGCTGGCCGCGGTGGACCTGCTCACGAATCCGCTCCCGCTGCGTGGGGCCGTCCTGTCCCTGCCGCAGCAGCAGGTCCACGGTGTCCAGCGCCAGGATCAGGCCCGGCAGCGCGTGGGCCAGGACGTCATGGATCTCGCGGGCCAGCCTGGCCCGTTCACCCAGCGCGGCGGCCTGGGTCTGGGCCTCCCGCGCCGCGTGCAGCTCAACCAGCACCTGCTCGGCCCGGGCCTGGGCCGTCTGTGCGTGCCAGCGGGCGATCTGGGCCGTACGCATGAAGGCGCCGACAGCGAAGACGAAGACCATCCCGACGTCGACGCTGATCAACGCGACCAAAGACGTCCCGGTCGGCCCGGCCAAGCTGTTCATCGCAGCAAGCACGACCAGGCCCGTTCCTGCCGCGGCGACGGGTCGGATGGGCAGGCGCATCCCCAGGCCACCCAGCGCGACGTACGTCAGGATAACGGCCGGCGTGTCCGGCTGCACCAGGGCCAACGCCGTGCCGGCGAGGCCGGCGGTCCCCAGCGCCATCAGGTCCAGGTTGCCCGAGCGAGGCCCACGGACCAGGACCACCAGGATGCCGGCCTCCCCGGCCAGCAACACGACCATGGAGATCGCCAGATTTTCGGTCGACTGCCCGGCGCCAGCCAGCGTCACGGCGAAAACCGCAACGAGCAGCGCCAGGACGCAGACTGGGCCAGTGACGCGGCGAGAGCTGGCCAGTGCCGAGTGCGGCGGCCCCTCGTCCATGCCCATCCTCGCCTCTCGGCCGCCCGCGCCACCTGGTCGGGACCGCGATGCGCGCACGGCCCGCCCGACGCGTCGCGCCAACGGACATCAGGATAAGGCGCGCATCGAGCCGGCACATCCACCCACGGGTGGAGGCGGAGACCCGCGGCCGCGAGCCGCCACCGACCGGGGCCCTGGCTGAAGAACTCCGCCGGCGGGGCCTCCGCCTACCCGCCGTTCCTTGTTTGTCCGATTTGCTGGTCCAGCACCATCCCGATCAACAGCGCCAACAGGTCGTTCGTCAGCAGTTCGTCGGCCTCGTCAATCTGGCTCAGGTGCAGTCCCACGGCACCACCGTAGCCGACGGCGGCGCGCCGGCCGCTACGCCGGTAGATCGGCCTCGGACCACGCTCAGGGCCCGGTCGACCTCGGTAGGGCACAGCGGTGCGGGCGCCCGGCCACGCCCGCGGGCCACATCGCCTCATCCGAGTTGGTGTTCTCGGGCGTAGCGGATGGCGGCGGCGCGGTCGGCGGAACCTGTCTTGGCGAAGATGCGGTTGATGTGGGTTTTCACGGTGTGGCTGCTGAGGTACAGCTCGGCGGCGATGTCGGGGGTTGGTCTTGCCCTGGGCAATCATGGAGAGGATCTCGGCTTCCCGCTGGGTCAGCCCGTCGGGCAGCTCGCCGGAAGGCGTGCGCTCGGGGGGTCTGCGCCGCCGGGCCGCCGCGGCCTTGAGCAGGGTGGCCCTGACAGCGGGGTCGATGACGGAAAGTCCGGTGGCGGCACTGTGGAGGGTCTGGGCGATGTCGGCCCGGTCGGCGTTCTTGGTGAGGTAGCTGCTCGCCCCGGCTTCGAGGGCGTCGACGATCGAGGCGTCGTCGGCGTAGGTGGTGAGAACCACGACGGCGACCTCCGGGTGGCGCGTGCTGAGGAGGCGGGTGGCCTCGATGCCGTCCAGGACCGGCATCCGCAGGTCGAGCAGGATCACGTCGGGACGGGTCCGTTCGACCACGTCGAGGGCTTCCTGGCCATTGGCCGCGGAGCCGACCACCTCGATGCCGTCGGCCAGGCTGAGGAGCACGACCAGGCCGTCGCGCACGATGGCCTGGTCGTCGGCGACGACGACCCGCAGCGGCGCCGGGCGACTCGCGGGCTCGCTCACCGGGGCACCCTGCTCGCCGCGACGCGGTGGTTCACCCGGGCACCGTGGCAATGACAGCCCAGTCGCCGCCGTGCGGCCCGGCGGCGAGGGTCCCGTCCAGGAGCAGGAGCCGTTCGCGCATTCCGGCTAGTCCGTAGCGGCTGTTGGCGGTGGCGAAACCTGTGCCGTAGCTCGCGGCTGCGCCGTCCAGGTGGTTGCGTACGGTGAGGGCGGTGCTGGCCTGGCGGTAGTCGAGGCTGATCTCGACGGGCTGGCCAGGGGCGTGTTTGGCGGCGTTGACGAGTGCTTCGGCGGCGGTCCGGGCTATGGCGACCTGGACGTCGGCCGACAGCGGGCGAAGGCCGCCGCTGACAGTGAGGCTCACCGGCGCTCCATGGCGGAGTTCGTGGGCGGCGCTGAGCTCAGCTAGTCCTTCGGGGAGCGGGAGCGCTTGGCCGCGCAGTGCCTGGATGGCGCGGCGGGTCTCGGTCAACCCGTCGTCGGCCATCCGCTGTGCCTGGGCGAGGATCTCCTCCGCCCTTTGCTCATCGTGCCGTTCGGCGAGGATGGCCCTGGCGACCTGGATCTGCAGCCCGAGGGCGCCCAGTGAGTGGGCCAGCACGTCGTGGATCTCCCGGGCGATGCGGGCGCGCTCGTCGAGTGCCGCCCCGTGGGCCTGCTCCTCGCGCAGCGCCCCAGCCTGGGCCAGCAGCACGGCGGCCTGCTCGGCCTGCACCCGGCTGGCCCTCAGGTTGCGGCCGATGACCAGGCCGACGACCAGGCCAAGCGGGTAGAGGATCGTGACCTCCGCCCCGGCCCCTGCCGCCAAGCCCGCTACCTCGGTAGCGGCGATACCGGCCCCGGTGACCGCATAGCCGGCCGCCGGGCCGGTGTTGGCCCCCGCGGAGAGGGCCGCCATGCTGCTAAGCAGGTTGAATATCCCGCCGGTGCGGGTCGCCGACGCGATGCCACAGGTGATGATCATGGCGGCCAGCCCGTAGGGCAGCAGCGGCGCGTACCGGAGCCACAGCGGCGCCCTCCGGTCGCCCGGTACCCAGATTCTCCAGGCGACTATCCAGGTAGTAGCCCGCCACGGTTTCGAGGCAGCGACGGCGAGCCTGATCGCCGAGCAGGCGGGAGTGTCCAAGGCCCTGATTTGGCACTACTTCGCTGACAAAACCGACCTGATGAAGCAGGCGGTGGTGGAGACCGTCAGGTTGATCCGCGACGAGGTCGCCGCCGCGGTGGATCCCTCGACCCCGGTTCCGGACGCGATCAGGACCTACATCCATACGGTGGCATCCGTTCACAAGGAGCGTCCCGACGAGTTCCGGGCCATGGACCGCATCACCCGCCGACTGGAGGAGCCCGGCGGGAACCCGGCCTTCAGCCAGCACGACTACGAGAAGCTCTACCAGGGCCAGCAAGCCCTGTTCCGGCGCGGGCAGGCAGAAGGCGCCTTCCGCGACCTCGACACCCGGGTTATGGCGATTACCTACCAGGCCGCCGTCGACGCCATGCTGTCCTACCTCGACAGCCACCCCGACACGAACGTCGTTCAGTACGCCGACGCCCTCGCCGACATCCTCCTCGCCGCCCTCGCCCGGCAACCTGCCCGATGAGCACGGCTGCCAAGTCCCCGGCACGGGCGATGCGGTCAACGGCGTGACGCGCACAGTCCCACGCCATCAGACAGGACTGGCCACGTCACCCGCGACCGTCAGCCGGATCGGCGGTGGAGTCCTGGCAAGGTTGGGGCTCTGGGATACGGCCGGAGAAGAAGTTCGCCGGAGGGATGCCCATCATGGCGCGAAAATCAGCGGTCAGGTGGGACTAGTCGTAATAGCCGACCGTCGCGGCGAGTTGAGCTCACTGAGTGGGGTCGGTCCTGCGCCAGCATCCGAGCAGCGACACGTCGCGTACCTAACGCCGCCTGACAAGATCTCGGCAGCCCTTCCAACATCGTGTTAGGCCTGCGCCAGGCCACAAGTCGCGTACCCACGACCGATCGAGAGAGGCGTCAAGGCCCGAAAAACGAGTCGATAACGGCGACAGCGCTGCGTAGCCTGGCGTGCGTGTTGGATCGGGAGCGGATGGGGGAGTTCGCTGAGCGCGGGTTCCTGGTGTTGCCGCGGGTCGTGCCGCCGGAGACGGTGTCCGTGGCATCGGGTGCAATCGACGAACTGGTCGAGGCCAATGCTCCGGGGCCCGACGTGCGTGGACCGCACAACTACTTTTGCGAGGCCGCGCGAGTCCCAGGGTTGGCGGCGCTGCTGACGGACACCCCCGCGTTCGGGCTAGCCGAGTCGCTCACCGGCCCGGGGGCACTGGAGGTGCCGTGGCAGGTGCAGGTCGCGCTGAACATTCCGCCCTTCCCGCACCAGCCAGGCATGCATCACCTCGACGGAACACCACCCGAGCCCGACGGTCGGCCCGGGACATTCACCATGCTTGTCGGCGTCCTGATGTCCGACCAAGCCGACGAGGACGCCGGCAACCTGTGGGTCTGGCCGGGAACCCACCTTCGGCACGCCGAGTACTTCCGCGAGAACGGGCCCGACGCTTTCTTCGACGCCGGCGGCTACCCGCCGATCCCGCTACCGGAGCCCGAACAGGTCCGGGGCCGGCCCGGGGACCTGCTGCTCGCCCACTACCTGCTCGGCCACAACATCGGCGGCAACACCTCCGCCGTTACACGACGCGCCGTGTACTTCCGAGTGAAGCGTGTCGGCCACAATCCACGATGGCGGCAGTTCCTGCGAGATCCGTGGCTGGACTACGACGCCGTCCGACATGCGCTGATGTGAACGTCGCTGGTCAGGTGGAGCTGTCATTGCGGACCGTCCTGTTCGACCGGAACAGCCGCACGGTCCGGCTGACCCCGGCTGGTGAGGCGTTGCTGCCGCACGCACGGCGGCTGACGGCGGACTGGCAGACCGCGGTCCTCGCGGTCGCCGAGGCGTCGGCCCACGCCGGGACGACCGTGCGGGTCGGGTTCCAGACCCGCATCGGCCGCGGGCTCATCCCGACCGTCACCGACCGGATGCGCCAGCGGCTGCCCGGCTGGAAGCTGGTCTTCCGCCAGGTCTCGTGGGCCGACCCCAGCGTCGGCCTGGACCAGGGCGAGGTGGACGTAGCGATCGCCCGGCTGCCGGTCCCCGACGCGGGCGCGCTGTCCTGGCGGGTGGTGGCCAGCGAGGAGATCTGGGTCGCGCTCCAGCCCCGCCACCGCCTCGCCGGCCTGACCATGGTGCCCTTCTCCGAACTCGCCGACGAGCCGTTCGTCGCGCTGCCGCGCTCCGCTGCCGCGCAGCGGGACTTCTGGCTCGGGGCGGCCTACCGGCGGTCTCCGGCCGTCATCGCCACCGAGGCAGAGACCGCCGAGGAGTCGTTCGAAGCCGTCGCCGCCGGACTGGGAGTCACCCTGCTGGCTGCCGGCAACGCCGGCATCTACCGCGGCGACGACGTCGTGTGCCGCCCGGTCGGCGGGCTGCCGCCCAGCGAGCTGGCGGTTATCTGGCGCACCGCCGACCGGCGGCCGTTCATCGAGATCTTCGCCGACGTCTGCCGTTCCTGTTCCGAGCACGACGCCACGGCCGGCTACGCCCAGGAGCCGGGGATCTGAGCGGAAGGGCCTGCCGCACTCCGGTTCCGAGACCCGCTGGTCCAGCACCATCCCGATCAACAGCGCCCAGCGACCTTGACCTCAAGCTCGGTAGAGGTTTTAGCGTGATCACGCGATGCCGCCATACGGCGGCGAGGTCGCCCCACAGCACCGCGGGAAGGACTGGCTTGGCCATGGAAATCAAGGAGTATCCGAACGAGGTACTGGCGGCGCAGCCGATCGGGTACTGGAGCGGCGAGGCCTACCGTAGAGTCGTCGGCCGGATCCGCGCGGATCTGGCCACCGAGGGGCTGACCCAACCACACTGGTGGATCCTCAACCACGTCGCCGGCAGTCCCGAGGAGTGGGATCGCGCGCGCCTCATGCACCGGCTCGCACGGTTTGACGATCTCGACATCGATTTCGAGGGCGTTTTCGACGACCTACTCGACCGCGGCTGGATAACTCAGGCACAGGACGGGACCTTCATCATCACCGAGGCGGGCGAGGCGGGGCGGACCCGCGCCGCGGACCGCGCCCATCAGGCGCTGGCGCAGCTCCACGACGGCATCGCCCCGCATGAATACGTGGCCGCGCTCAACGTGCTGCGACGCATGATCGCGAACCTCGGTGGCGACGCGGATCTGCCCTGAACGAGAGCCTGTCTCCGTCTGCCGGCCATCGGACCGATAACTCGACCGGTTGCGCACGGGGCTGGCCGAGGGCCGGCCGCACACGGATGGCGGATGCGCTGGACGCCGGCCCGGGTACTGATCCACTGACGCCGAATCGTTCGCGTGGCCGTACCGAGGACGGCTTCGAACTGACTCTGGCCACCAACCATCTCGGCCCGTTCGCGCTGACCGGCTTGCTGCTGGACCGGCTACTGGCCACCCCCGGGTCGCGGATAGTAACGGTCAGCAGCATCGGCCACCGTCGGGGCACCATCAACTTTGACGATCTACATTACGAACACGGTTACCGGTTCCAGCACGCCTATTTCCAGTCGAAACTGGCCAATCTGATGTTCACCTACGAGCTGCAACGACGGCTCGTAGCGGCCGAGGTGGACACCATCGCCGTCGCCGCGCATCCAGGCAACGCGCGCACAGAGTTCGGTCGTGACATGCTCTCGCCGAGGACCCGCTCCGCCACTCCATGGTTTTCGGTGCTGGTCGACCCAGGTCTGGAAACTGGCGGGAGGACGGCCCAGGACGGCGGCCACGTCCTCGGTCAGGATGGCGGTGTGGCCGGCGCGGACCCAGGCGGAGCCGACAACGATCGTCTCCACGACGGACTTTGTCCATTCCGGCCGCGAGCATCTGGTCGGCCGCCTGCTCGAGGCTCACGGCGACGGTGCGGATCTGGCGTCCCACCGCCCTCGACAGGCAGTCGACCTGCTCGGCCACCGCTTTGCCCGGGTAGCCGCGACCACCAAGAACGTCGGCAACGGGGAGTCCGCGCACGGCGCGCCCGCGGGCCGGTTAGGGCGCGTTGAGATGCGCCTGAACAGCTCGGGTCAACAGGTCGTGGATGTCAGAGGAGCCGCCGACCAGCTCCAGGCCGCGGCCAGCCGTCAGAACGGCGGCACCGTGAACATTGGTGAACAGTCCGAGCGCTCGCTCGCGCGCGCCGTCGCGCCCGTCCGTCGCGTCGGCCACCAGCCGCGCCAGCGCCTCAAACAGCGGCAGCGATGTCTCCCGGAGGTTCGATCCGGCACCTTCAAGCAGATCGTGGCGGAACATCAGCTCAAACATCGCCGGCCGACGGGCCGCGAACCGGACGTAGCTGACGCCGAGTGAGACGAGCCGTTGCCGCGGCGGCTCACCGACGTTGGTCAGGATCGGCGCCAACTCCGATACCAGGTCGGCGAGGCCTGTCGCGGCAATCGCCACCAGCAGCGCGTTGTGCGTCGGGAAGTAGCGCCGCGGGGCTCCGTGCGACACGCCCGTCCGCCGAGTGATCTCCCGCAGGCTCAGCCCGGCGGGCCCGTCCCGCTCGAGGATCTCGACGCCGGTCACGACCAGCCGGTCGCGCAGCGACATCCCGGTGCTCACACGAGCAGAGCCTACCCGTGTGGTAGACACTGTCTATGCCAGCGCGGCGGACGTCCCGGCCCCTCGTTCTTTCCGCGACCCGCTGGTCCCGCACCATCCCGATCAGCAGCGCGAGTGGGTCGTTGGTCAGCAGCGCGTCCGCCTCGGCGATCTGGCTCAGGTGCAGTCCCACGGCCTACCCTGGCGTGCGTATTGGGGCGTGCGTATTGGATAGGGAGCGGGTGCAGGAGTTCGCCGAGCCCGCACCGGCCAGGCGGTCAGGTCGGGGTCATCGACGGATGGCCCGCCTGCCACCATCCGGTGCCGGACGATCGGGGTCCAAACGAATTCACTCCTGAGCACCGCGGAGATTTTACCTTCGCCGCCAGAACTTACGTATACGCGGACGCAGCGGCGTGTAGCCCGAATCCACCTTTGGGGACACGGTATCGTCTTCGATTCGCCAGCCCGGCCCAACCGGACCAAGTTCTTCAGGAGTCGTTCCCGGATTCCGCCAGAGAGATGCGTATCCACGTGCGACCGCCCGCGGATACGCATAGCGATCAACGAAAGGGGTTCGGAAGAATATCCTGAACCACAGCGGCGCGCCGGAGACGTCGAAACTCGCTCCATAGCCTCGAGGAATGTGGTCCCAGCCGTCACCAGTCACGTCTGTAGTCTACCTGGCGTCGTGCCGCGCCGCGCCCGCGAATCGTCTACACCCGCCTCGACGAGCTGCCTTCGCCAGCCAGCGCGGACGAGGAACTTGCACAGCTGCGCTCAACCCTGGAACAGGTGGAGGACGAGTACAGCGGCGTGCCGAAGAACCCGAATCCAGGCCTGGAGTTCGACGGCCCGGGCAACGCCGAACGTCGAACCCCGCAGAGGAAGGCATTCCCGCGGCCCCCGAGGCCAACGGCTCCCACCTCGTCGAACACCGCATCCGCCCGGCCGAACCCTCCCACTTCACCTCCGCTGTCCCGAGGCCCCTGAACGTCCGCCGCGGCGGGTCCCATCCCGCTCCATCCTTCCGATACTGGCTGGTCCAGCACCATCCCGATCAGCAGCGCCAACGGGTCGTTCGTCAGCAGTTCGTCGAGCCCTTGGACGAGGTGCTCGCCGACATCGACAGCGCTCGCGCCTCCGTAGGGCTCACCACGGACGACGCGGTCGCCGCCGTACGCGCAGTCCGTGATGCGGAGGAGGCACGATGGGACTGATCGTCGTTGACGCGTCGGTGATCGTCGATCTACTCGCCGGGGACGATAGCCCCCGGCGCAAGGCCGCGAGGGATCGTATGACCGGCGGCGACGTCTCATACGCCGCAGCCCACCTGGACATCGAGGTCATCTCGGCGCTCCGCGGCCTGGCCAGACGTAAGAGCCGTCTCGCCGAGCACGCCCCGAATCTCATCGCCAACCTGAGCCGCCTACCGATCCGTCGCGAACTGCTCGGTAGGCCGACCACCCAACGCGTCTGGGAACTTCGAGAAAACATGACAGCTTACGACGCCGGCTACGTCGCACTGGCTGAACAGATCGATGCCGTCCTTCTCACCTGCGACGCCAAGTATGCTGGCGCGACCGGCCCACGCTGCGCCATCGAACTAATCACATAAATCGTTATCTTCAAGTCCAAGGCCGGCCGCCCACCTGCCTGTCCACCGAGCGATGCTACTGCCGGGCAGCTACTTCGTCCCCTGGTTTCGCCACCAGTCGCTGCGCATTAGGCCGCGCAGGAGGTCCACTGCCGCCGGCGGAATTATCGGGGTGCCGTCGTCAGGATTCTCGGGCATACGATTGGATTTAGGGTCGACGACTCCGATGGCCAGGTCCGTGATTGCCTGGCTAATGGCGTCCGTGATCCTGACGACGCCGGCCGTCGCCGGATCACGGGTGAGGTCCAGGCGCGCGGCGTCGAGCAGGTGGTTGGGCAGCGAGGTCAGCTTCCGCAGGGTCTCACCGCGCAGGCCGTCGAACTCGGCGCCGCCTCGGTCCATCCGGATCTGGTCGAGCAGGTCGAACATGGTCGGCGAGCCCGGCGGAAGATCGTCGACGCTCTTGCCGATCACGCGGGCGAACATGTCGGGGTCGGGCAGGCGGGGCAGCAGTTCGATCGCCGCGAGCAAGCGCCGTTCCGGGTCGACCCGGATGACGGCGCCGATCGTCCCAGCCAGCTCCGGGTGCGCGGGAAGAGCTCGGCCGAGGATCATCAGCGCGGTCGTGGCCTGATCGGGAGTGGCCGCCTTCGCGATGGTTTCGCCGAGCGACGGCGTCCGCGCCAGCGCCGCCGCCGCAATCCTCTCACCGTAGGCGGCGGGGCGCAGTGCCTCCACCACCCACCGGGCGGCGTACAGGCGACGAAGCTCGTCCACCGCACTTTGCACCTCGCGGGGCTCGGTCTGAAGCAGCTCCGGCAAAGTCGCGGCCAGCGCTTCCGCGTCGTCGGCCGACCTGGGACGCAACAACATGACCGCCGTGATGACGCGGGCCACTAGCTCGGCGCCGGAGCTGGTCGCGGCGTCGGCGCCCGTGCCGGCGGAGTCAGGCCGCCGCGGCAGTTCGTGCCGGCAAAGTGTGGTCAGCGGGCTCTCAGCCGGCCGCTTGACGGGGGCATCCGGCAGGGCCGCCAGCAACGCCGCCGCGTGCACGTCGAGCACCGTGTCCAAGTCCTCGAGGTCGGCCCACGAGCTGGAGTCGAGCTCGGCGGTCGCGGTGCCCAGTTCGGCGGCGAACGCGCAGCGGGCGGCAGTGAAATGAACATGCCTGGCGTGCGGACCGGGAGCCAGCGGCGTGATCGGGTGCGGTTCCGCTCGCTCAAACATGCCAGCGACCTGAGTGTCCGGCAAGGCCAGCTCGCGCAGGCTCCGGAGCAGTCCTTCGGCGGCCTGGGTCAGCAGAAGCAGCCGGCTCGCGGTCGACCGGCCGACCAGCGCGCGTGCGGTCGCGACCGCCTCCTCCAGCCTGAGTTCCGCGTCCTCAATGATCACCAGGGCGGGTGCGCCGGCAGTACGTAAGTATCCCAGCCGGGCCGGGGTCAACGGTGAGTCCGACGGAGCCAGGACGGTCAGCCAGCCCTTGGCGGAGAGATCCTCGCGGATCTGCATGGCGAGCCGGGTCTTGCCCGAACCAGCTGGCCCGGTCAACAGACGAGCCGAAACCCGCTGAGTCCGCGTGGCCCAGGACCGCAGAGTGGCGCGGTCTCCGTTGAGCTCCACGAAGGGCACCACCAGGTATTCCGCGCGCAGCAGCACGCTCGGCGCACAGGCAGCTGTCCGTTCCGGTGGCGGGGCGCTGAACACCGCCTCCGGCCCTCCGGCCCCGACCGGCGGGCCGCCTGGGCCCGCGGCGGCCGCGCGGGCAAGCACCTCGTTGGCCGCAAACCATTCGGCGGCCACCGCCAGCAGGCTGGCCCGCCCATCGCCGGCGAAGCGAGCACGCTCGTCGAGGCGAATTCCCGCCGCCAGCACGTGCGAGACCTCGCGCCAGAACTGTTCCGCCGAGTCAACGTTCCAGGTCGGCTGCCGGCCCCGGCTCACGCCGGCCGCTTCGAGGAGTTGGCGGGCCTCGATACGGTCCGGACACGCTTCAGCGAGCGCTCTGATCTCGGCGTCCGACAGACCGTTTGGCATGGGTCCTCCCCGTGATCCGGCGCCGTCACCGGAACGTACAGATCAGTGTCGCATCGCGTCCGATGCCACTGATCAGGCGGCCGCGCTGTGTCCGCCGCCCGCCGGGACTTCTCGTGATCACCTGCCTCGGCGATCTGGCTCAGATGCAGTCCCAACGGAACGCAGTAGCTGACCGCCCCGAATCGGGTGATGGTCTACTCGGCGGGCAGTACATCGGCCTCCCAGGGGTTGACCAGCTCCAAGCCCAGGCCGGTGAAGTCGCTGGTGTTGCGGGTAGCCAGGACGGCAGTGCGGGACCGACAGATAGCCGCGATCTGGGCGTCGAAGCCGCTGATCGGAGTTCCGGCTTGTTCACGCTCGACCACGAGGCTGGCGTAGTGGCGGGCCGCCGTGGCGTCGAACGGCAGGACTCTGTCCTGGAACGCCGAGAAGACGTCGTCCGTGGCTGCGATCAGCAACTCGCGGCGGCGACCGGATGGCAGTCGGACGATGCCGTAACGGACCTCGGCCACGCTTATCGAGGTCGTGTTCAAGGCATCACCGGGTCGGCTGGTTACCCACCTTACGACGCGATCTGCTGGTACTGCGCGCATGAGCTCGGAGATGACATTGGAATCGAGAACGAATTGCGCTGTGGCCGCCGCGGAGCCAGGTGGAGCCGACAACGATCGTCTCGACGACGGACTTGTCCATTCCGGCCGCGAACATCTGGTCAGCCGCCTGCCCGAGGCTCATGGGGACGGTGCCGATCTGGCGTCCCACCGCCCCGCGACAGGCAGTCGACCTGCTCGGCCCCGGTCAGCAGCTCTGGGCCCGTCAGCGCCGACGCGGCCCCGTCCGCCACGGGCACAGTGACTGTGCGGCGAGTGACCAGGAGACGTGCGGCGAGAAACATCGTCCCCATGGGTTGCACCTGACGTCGCGGTAGGGCCGATGCTGGCCGCATGGAGATCCAGCAGACGTGGAAGGTCGGGGCGCTGGCCGAGGCGAGCGGCCTGACCGTACGGACGCTGCACCACTGGGACCAGATCGGGCTGCTGAGCCCGTCGCGCCGCACGGCGTCCGGTCACCGCGAGTACGGCGAGCCGGACGTGGTGCGCCTCTACCAGGTCCTGGTGCTGCGCCGCCTCGGACTGGGCCTGGACAGCATCGCGGTCTGTCTTGATGCCGGCGTCGATCCGGTGCGCCTCGTCAGTGACCATCTGGCGGGCATCGAGCGGTCCATCGCGGCGCTCGACGAGCTGCGGCAGCGACTTGTCCACATCCACCAGCACCTGCTGGCCGAGCGCGAGCCGGACGTCTCGATGCTGATCGCCGTCCTGCGCTCGATGGGCGGGCCGGGTCTGGCCGGGACGGGCGAGGCCGTTCGGCAGCGCCTGGAAACGCATCAGCTCGCGGCGCTGCTCGAGAACACCGCGGCCCTGGGACCGGCCGCGCACTATCTCCTGGAGATCGAGTGGCCGGAGCTCTACCGGCGGGCCGAGGAGCTGCGCGCGAAAGGGGTCGAACCCGGCGCGTCCCAGGTGCAGAAGCTGGTGCGACGAATGGACGAGCTGGGTGTGCTGTTCTCCGGCGGCAACTCGGCACTGTCCGGCGCCGTCCGGGCGGCGTGGCGGGAGGAGCTGGCGGACACCGCGCGGAGGGAGGACGTCGGCGTGGCCGCGACCGCCGACGCCTGGCGGGATCTGGCCGACTACCTGGACCAGACGCGCGCCACCCTCTGATCATGCTCCGGCCGCTCCGGCCCGGATGCGCCCGCGCTCTGACGGCACCGCATCCTGTCGACGAATCCAATCGAGAATGCTGAGGAGCTCACCATGAATCGATCCACCCGAGCCCAGATCGCGGCCGGCGGGGCTGTGCCCACCGCGATGGCGGAGCTGGTTCTCGTCGTGCTGGCGGCCCTCGGGCTGATTCCGTCGAGCATCTGGCCCGCCCTGGTCATCGTCCCCGTCGTGCTGGCGGTCCTGACCTACCTCCAGGTGACGCGCCGCCCGCGTAGCGCTGCCGAGGGTCCCGCCAGCGGGAAGAGCGATGGCCCAGCCTGATGCTCCGTCCGAGGCCGCAACAACGGATCCAGCAGTCTTCCAACAGCACGACCGTCCCGTCCCACTCCATCCTTCCGAAACTGGCTGGTCCAGCACCATCCCGATCAGTAGCGCCAGCGGATCGTCGTCAGCAGCTCGTCCGCCTCGTCGATTTGGCTCACGTGCGGTCCCACGCGAACACCGTGGCCGACCGCGCCGAGGGAGCCCGCAGGCCTCCGGCCAGCCGATCGACGGCGCGGGTCAGGGAGCGAGGGTCTGCAGCGCGGGCGGGGTGGCCGCGCCCGCGGCGGCCGAATTGAGCATGTCGGCGAGGTTTCGCCGGGGCGCTGGGCGACCGGTCAGGGTGGCGGCCTGAATCCGGTCGAGCCGGAAACCGCGAGGGGCGCGTCGCATCCGGCACCAGGCCAGCAGGTACCAGCGGCCCTCGGCGGTAAGCAGGCCGGCTGGCTCCACCTCACGCCCGGATGCCTCACCGGCCGCGTCCAGGTAGTCAAGCCAAAGTATCTCGCGCCCGGTCAGCGCCTGCTCCACCGCGACCCGGACCGCGGGGTCAACGCGGCCAGGCAGGGCGACGATCTGGGCCGCCAGCTCGTGCGCCTCAGTCAAAGCCGTATCAGACAACGACGCGACAATCTTCCGCATCGCGCCACGAACGCCATCGGCGAAGGGCGCCGAGCTTCCCGCGGCGGACAGCGCCGCCACCACCGCGAGGGCCTCGTGTGGTGTGAACCCGATAGGCGGCAGCGTCATCGCCGGGTCGACATACCAACCTCCGCCACGCCCGGTGGCGTTGTACACGGGGGCGCCGGTCTCGGCCAGCGCCCTCAGGTCGCGCTGTATGGTGCGTTCGCTGACCTCCATGCGCCGCGCGAGCACCGGCACTGTCAAAGGGCGCGGCGCCACCGCACGCAGTTCCTCCATTAACGCGTAGAGGCGGTCGGTTCGGGTCACAAGCGGACGCTACGTCCGCGCCAGGAATTCGGTCTGCCGGTACAGCTCGCGTTCGGTGATGGTGAGCGGGAAGAGGGTGAATCCGTGCATCGCCCCGGCTACCACCTCCAGCTCCACCGGACAGCCCGCGGCCCGCCACCGGGCGGCCAGAAACAGCGAGTCGTCGCGCAGCGGGTCCATCGTCCCGACGACGACGCGCGCTGCCGGCATGCGGGTGAGCTCCGCGTACAGCGGCGACACGTCCGGGTCGCGTCGTTGTTCGGCGGAACGCCCGGGGACGAAGGCGTCGTAGGTCGATCGAAGCGAATCAGTGTTACTCAGCAGCCGGCGCGAGCCGAACAGCCGCTGGCTGGGCGTCATCGAAAGATCGAACGGGCCGAACGTCAGGTGGACCGCCCGGAACGCACCGGTGATCCCATGCTGGTCACGTAGCCGCAGCAGGCTGGTCAGCGACAAGTGAGCGCCAGCGGACTCGCCGCCGATCAACAGCCGGTCGGTGCCGAACTCCGCCACGCAGTTGCGGACCAACCAGAGCGCGGCCCGTTCGCAGTCGTCCAGCGCCGCCGGGTACGGATGCTCTGGCGCGAGACGGTAGTCGACGCTGAGCACGGCGAGCCGCGCGGTACGCGCGATGTCCCACAGCCGCTCGTCCTGCCCGTCGGCCGAACCGAACATCCACCCGCCGCCGTGGATGTGCAGATACACCCCCTCGACGACATCCGAGACCAGAATCCGCAGTCCAACCCGCGTCCCGTCAACCTCGACCCGCAGGTCACGCGCCTCGGCCAGCCGCACCGGCGGCGTGTCACCACCGAGGCGGTTACGCCGCAATGTCGCCAGCATCGCCGGGTCGACTCCCCGGCCGCGGTCCGCGACGGAGCCGGCTCTGGTCTCGAACGCGGCATTGAACGCCTCGGTCTCCGCGAGGCAGTCGAGCCCGCTCGTCGCATGATGATCGATCCGGGAAGTGGAGGGCGGCGCGATCACGGAATCACTCATGACTCGATCGTCATCGGGGTTGGCGACACCCTACCGTCACCCTTCGAAAGTGACCCCCATCACTTTCAATCCATGGCGATACGACGGAATGCCGGACCAAAGGCGTGGCTGTTTCAGATCGGTTCAACGATGACGTCTGCACGGTCGAGTGTGGCGGTGTAGGCGGCTACGTCATCCGGATCGCTGGTGAGGATCTGGGCCGGGCCGTGCAGAGCGGCCGCTATGACGACCAGGGCGTCGATGACGTCCGGGCGCTTCTTCGCGGGAAGCCTGGCGTCGGCGAGCATGACTCCTGCTTGTTTGTACGAATCGAGGGTGAAGGTCCTCGCGCAGGCGACGCAGCCAGCCTGGACGCTTGCCGCGCCGCGTATGGGTGGCGCGCCCTCCCGAGTCTGCGGCACGGTGCAGTCCTTCAGGTACTGGCTGAATGCGTGGACAGTTGTCGGGTCCGGTCGCCACGCCTGAGCGAGAACCGGGCCGATGACAACCGGCCGGTGCGACGCCGCGCGCAGGCCATGGTGGAGCAGCCGCGCCGCGGGGCTGTCCCTCAGGAGCGCCACGAGCATGCCGGCGTCGTAGACAACGGTACGGGCGATCACGCGACGCCCGCGGCGTCCGATCCAAGCGCGCTGGCCAGGACCCGCTGGACGAGCGCCCGCTCGTCCGTGGTCAGGGCGTCGAACGAGGGCAACTCCGCCTCGGGGACGTCGGCGGTCTGCTCAAAGGCCGCCTGGTTGCGTGCATCCAGTGCCGCGAAGGAGGCCGTGGCGGCATCGTCGCGCGCCATCTGCGCGACGGCCGCCGCGATCATGTAGGCGGACACGTCCATGCCTGCCGCGTCGGCGTGCCTTCTGATCGCGGCCTGGACGTCCGAGGCCGTCGAGATCGTGAACCGGATGTTGGGCATGCCATCACCGTAACACAGCGTATTACGCTGCCATGGCCTGACTGAAGCGCGCCGTCGGTGCTGCCCCTACATTTCACGTGGCTCTGGCTCAGGCCGCTGGCCGGGCGCCAGCGGATCAGCGGCTCGGGGCCAGTCAGATCGCAAGGACCGTCCCGTCCCACTCGCTCCCCTCGCGCACGCGGACACGCGGAATGGCTGGGCCTCGGCAGCGCGGCCGACCTCGACCCCACCGCGTTCGACCCTCAGGAGGTGACAGCCGCGCTGTCCCGGCTCCGCTGACGGCGGCGGGACGGCTCGCCTGGCCGAAGACCGTCGCCGAAAGCAGGATCGTCAGCATCACTGCCGCCGGGCGCCCCGGCGATCGAGGGATGGCTCGGCCCGGGTACCAACGCCGGGCGTAGGTCGGTGTCGCGTCTCCGCCGGGTTCTCCTGCGCGTCCAGCAGTTCGTCGCCGTGCTCGGTGATCCAGTCACCCAGCGCCCTCATCGGGCCGTCCACCAGGCTCTCCCCGAGTGGGGTCAGTGCGTACTCGATCCGCGTCGGAGCCTGCGCGACGGGGCGCCGGGCCACCAGACCGTGAGAGCCGAGCCGGCGCAGCGCCTCCGTGAGGACCTTGTCACTCATGCCGCCGATGATGACCCGCAGTTCGTGGCGTCGGCGGGGGCCGGGCCGAAGGGCCGCGAGCACGACGGGATCCCAGGTGTGGGCGAACAAGTCAGTCGCTGCCCGCAGTCGACAGTCCGCGACCAGATCCTCGCAGCGCCCGTTCTCGCTCATCTCACTCATCGTTGCAGCTATCGCGCGCACCGTTTGGTGCGCGACCGCTTCCTACCGTTGTCGTACAGGCAGTCGGCGCGCGCGAGGAGAGACAATGCGGATCGGGATTCTGGGCACGGGGACGCTGGCCGAGGCGCTGGGGCGAGGCTGGAGCCAGGCCGGGCACGAGTTGGTAATCGGCGGGCGGTCGCGGGTCAAGGCTGGCGCTCTCGCCGAGCGGCTGGGCGAGACGGCGCGTGCCGCCACCCCACGAGAGGCCGTCACCGGATGCGACGCGGTACTCCTCGCCGTCTTGTGGCCCGGCGTCGAGGCGATCCTTTCCAGCGCCGACGCGGGCGAAGGCGCGCTCGCGGGCAAGACGGTAATCGACCCGACCAACGCCGTCGAGCACGGAGTCGGCGTGCTGCTCCCCGAGCAGGGCGCCGCGGCCGAGCGGATAGCCGTTCACGCTCCCGGGGCACACGTTGTCAAAGCGTTCCACCTCTTCGCGGCCGACCAGTGGGCGCACCGCCCCGCCGACGGCGGTCACGACGGTCCAGCGCCGACGGCGCCGACAGTGGCGATCTGTGGCGACGATGCCACGGCGCTACGGATCACCGGCCAGCTCATCCGAGATGTCGGCGGCATACCCGCCGTCCTCGGCCCCCTCAGCCGCGCCCGTCAGCTCGAAGAAGTCGCGGGGTTCGTCATCGGGCTCGCGTTCGCGGGCTTCGACCCCGCCTCGGCCATTCCCCACGTCCCGACGGGAACCGTCTCCGGGTAACCGCGGGAGAACATCGGCCACGACGCGGACGATCCGCGACCAGGCGGACACGGATCGTCCCGTCCCCCGTCATCCTTCCGAAACCCGCTGGTCCAGCGCCATCCCGATCTGCAGCGCCAACGGGTCGTTCATCGCGAACCTCGGCGACGACGCAGATTTGCCCTGAAAGAGAGCCTGTCTCCTTCCTGGGTAGCGGGACGTCCCACCCGATCAAGGAGTAGTCGGCGGAGCGCGCCGGTACGTCGACGTGCGGGCCACCGGCTACGGCGTGCCGCACAGTAGGACGCTGCGAGATCCCACGTTCCCGTATCGTTGGATCACAGGCACGGCTCGCGGCACATGCCGGTGGCGCTCGGTCCCGAGGAGGTGCGATCATGGCGACGAGTAAGGCGATGCTAGGCGCCCTGGGATTCGCATGGGATCGGTCCGCCGTACGCCGGGATATTCCACGATTCTCGGTCGAGCGCGCAGTCTGGCGGTTCCACCGGTCACTGCCGGAGTACGTGTGGGACGCCGCGGTACTCGAGGGGAACCCGTTCACCTACCCCGAAGTCCAGACGCTCTTGGACGGAATTACGGTCGGCGGGCGGAAGATCAGCGACGAACGCCAGATCCTGAACCTCGCCGAGGCTGCGAACGAGCTCGCCCAGCTCGTCCGGACGCACGAGTTCCGGCTCTCCAAAGAGATCTCCGACAGGCTCCAGTTCCTGCTCGCCCGAGACGAGGCGCTGGAGTCAGGCCATTTCCGCGGCGAGGGCAGGGAGACGCTCACTCCTGATGTCAGCCTCGGAGCACATGGCCGCTACCTACCGCCAGCCACCGAGCGCGGAGGCGAGAATCTGCGCCACATCTTCTCCCAGGGGCTGGAATTCCTGTCAACCGAGATCGAAGACGAGTTCGAGCAAGCGATTGCCTACTTTCTCTTTGGCTCTCTGCAGCAATTCTACTACGACGGCAACAAACGCACCGCGCGCTACATGATGAATGGCCACCTCATGTCCCAGGGCATGGATTCCATCAGCGTCCCGGCCGCGCGTCGCAACGAATTCAACACCGAGATGGTGGACTTCTTCCGACGCAAGGACGGCACGGAGATGTTCGGCTTTCTGACGTCCTGCCGACTGGCCGCCGATGAAGGGGTCCTACCGCCAGGCGCCGACTAGAAGAACTTGCCAGGGATCTGGGCGAGAGCGGTCGCCACCGTTTTCCCGATCGTTCTTAGCCTGTCCACCTGCGCGGCGGTCACCGGGTCGTACTCTCGTACTCTCCCGCAAAACTCTAGCCACCACACCGGGATGGTTGAGGACGTACCGGATACCGGTGTCGGCGTAGGTGTCCCGGGGTTCCTGTCCCACAGCGAGATCGAGAGCCGCCCAGGCCACGCACGGACCACGACCAGGACGAGGGGCGGGCCGGCCGGAGTCGCGCCCGGTGCAGACTCGGGGCATGAGTCCTGTGAGCCGCGGTCGCAAGAACGGAACGAAGAAGCCCTCCGCCACGAGGCCGGCGTCGGGACGGCGCGCGTCGCGGCCCGCGCTGTCCGCCGTGCCGGACGTCCGTGACCAGGCTCCGCCGCCTCCGGACGACGACGAGGCGGACCTGGGCGCGCTCACCGCCGACATGCTGGAGATCGGCGAGGCGCTCCTCGAGAGCGACGACCCGCTGATGGCGGAGGTGGCGGGCGCGACGTTCGCCATGCTTGACGACCTCACCGACGGCTCCATCGAGGCCACGTTCCTTGAAGAGATCATGCCGCGACTGGAGGCCGCGCCGACCGAGGCCGCCCTCGCGGTGCTGCTGGCGGTGGCCTCCGTCGCGTCAGGCCCGGCCAGTGCCGCCGCGGCCGGCGCCGCCGACCGGCTCGCCGCGGCCGGCGTCTCCCGGCCGCCGTGGGCGGAGGAGCTGGCGGCTCCGCTGGTCGCCGGCGACTTCCAGCGCCGCTACGACGACGCGGGTGCCGCGGTCTTCCTGAGCTGCACGGTCGAGCGGGCTGGCCGGCGGCACGCGTTCCTGGTGCAGGTCGACCCGTCGGCCTGTGGCGAGGCCGCGACCGTCCTCGCCCTCCCGGCCGAGGAGCTTCCCGACGTCCTCCAGGGCATTGCCGCCGCGGCTCGCCGGGAGAAGGTCCGCCAGCGAACCGAGACGCTGGACGCCGAGGAGTTCCGCTGGCAGGTCGAGAACGCCCTGAACGCGCGGGCGGTGCACGACGGCGAGCTCTCGCTCGAGGACGGCATCTCACTCGAGGACGACATGACATTTGAGTTCGGGGACGACGAGGACGACGGCGGTGACGACGAGGACGCCGAGGCCGAGCCGCCCTACGAGGCCCTGGCGCTCGTGCTGCGCTCCCGCCTCGAGACTCTCCCGACCCCGCGCAAGCCACCCGCGCCGCACGCGGACGGCGACGAGCACGACGGGATCGACCCGCCCGGCGATCTGGCCGAGCTCGTCCGGATGCTGGACGAGCAGGGCGTGAGCCCGGCGGAACTGCTGGCGAACCTGACCGGGCGGGGCCGGCTACCGGCCGGTCCGTCGACCCGGCCGCTCCCGAAGAAGCCGAAGCGGGCCAAGGGGCGGCCGGCGCCGATCTACCAGGTCAAGGTAGGGCTGCGCGGCGCGAGGCCACCGATCTGGCGGCGGCTGGAAGTGCCCGCCGACACCAGCCTGGACCGCGTGCACGCAATCCTCCAGGCGGCTTTCGGCTGGGATGACAGCCATCTGCACGTCTTCGAGACGCCCTACGGCCGGTTCGGCGCGCCGGACGCGGATCTTGGCCAGCGCGCCGAGAGCCCGGTCGCGCTACAGCAGGTGCTTCCCCAGCCGAAGTCGAAGATCGGCTATACCTACGACTTCGGCGACGACTGGGAACACGAGATCGTCCTGGAGAAGATCCTCGATCCCGATCCGGCCGTGGTGTATCCGCGCTGCACCGGCGGGCGTCGGGCGGCCCCGCCGGAGGACTGCGGCGGCATCTGGGGTTACGCGGCGCTCCTGGAGATCCTGGGCGATCCCGGTCATCCCGAACATGACGAGCGGCTGGACTGGCTGGGCCTCGACAACCCGGCCGACCTCGATCCCGCCGAGTTCGACGCCGGGTCGGTGACGGCCGCCCTGTCCCGGCTGCGCTGACGCCCGCGCCCTACCGCCTTCGCCAGGGCGTTCAAGCGCGAGTACGGCCTCGCGCCCGGCGCCTACCGCCGTCTCGGCCAGCGGGACTACCAGGCGAGCCCGTTGGGATGACCCCGGTTCACGGTGGTCGGGAGGCGCGAGACCGCACCGCTGCTGACGTCAATGCGGTAGTAGTCCGTCCCGGCGTCACTGGCCAGCAGCCAGCGTCCGCTGGGGTCGAGCGTCAGCGGGCCGTCCGAAGACCAGCCCGTCACCATCGAGAAGCGGTGGTGTAGCTCCTGCAGGACCCGCAGCTGCCGCCCGGTGGCCGCCTCGATCTCCACGACCCGTTTGGTCAGGACGGAGTGGGATCCGTCGAGCGCGCCGACTATGCAGTACAAACGCCGGCCGTCCGCGCTCAGGGTCCAGTCCGCCGGGCCGAACTCAGCGCGGTCGTCGGTGGTGACCTGATGGGAGTCGGCGAGCAGATCGAAGCCGGATCGGCCGAGGTCGAGGACCCAGATGCCGTCCTCGGCGGCGGCCGGGGTGGTGAGACGGTAGGCGAGATGCCGGCCGTCGGCGGACCAGCTGAAGCTGTCGGTCCTACCGGCCTGGTCAGCCCGGAGGATTCTCGTCCGGCCGTCATGGAGGTTCATGATGGTGATTCCAGCGGTGAGGTTGTCCGGGTCCGCATAGCTGGTGTCGATGGCCAGGCTGTCGCCGTCGGGCGAAAGCGCGAAGTCGTTCGGATGCAGGTTCCTGAGGGATTCGACCGGGTTCAACGACCGCACTGTGCCGTCCTGGTTGATGGTCAGCCGGTAGATACGGTCCAGGTCCGATCCCCACGCGCTCGAGTGCCTACCCGGCAGATTTTTCCGGCTCACCGCCCGACCCACCGACCACCGACCCACCGACCACCGGCCCACCAGGCGGGGCCGCCGGCACGGGGCGGTTTCAGGCGTCGGGCCCGACACCGCGATCGGGCGCCGTCATGTCGCCCGTCGCGGGCACGCCGTCGGCCAGCCCGTAACGCAGGTAGACGCTGCCCTTCGCGCTGGCCACCGGCGGCTCGAGGAGCGTGAGGTTCGCGGGCACCGCGCCGCCGTCGAACACCTTCTTCCCGACGCCGAGCACGATCGGGTGCACCCACAGGTCGAGCCGGTCGAAAAGCCTCTCGCGCAGGAGGGTCTGCACCAGGTCCAGGCTCCCGACGACCGCGACGTGCTCGTGCCGGTCCCGGATCTCGCGCACCGCGCCGGCCAGGTCGTCCGGGCCGAGCAGGGTGGACCCGGCCCACGGCAGGTCGGGCTTGCCGCGGGAGGCCACGTACTTCGGGATGCGGTTGAAGAGCGCGGCGAACCCGCCGTCCTCGCCGCCCTCCTGGTGCGGCCAGTAGGCGGCAAAGATGTCATACGTCCGCCGGCCGAGCAGCAGGGCGTCGGTGCCCTCGTAGGCGGCGGCGACCTGGGCCCCGGCGGCCTCGTCCAGCAGGGGCGCCTGCCAGCCACCGAACGGGAAACCCTCCGGGTCCTCCTCGGGGCCGCCGGGAGCCTGCCCGACGAGGTCGAGGGTGGCGAACAGCTCAATGTGGATGAGGCCCATGCTGTGCTCCCGATCAGTCGGTCGTCCTGTCACGGGGTAGACGGCCCGGCGCGGGCGAACTCATCGCCCGGCGGCACGCGGCGTCGTTCTCAGGCCGCCAGAAATCATCGGAGTCACGGAGCGGCGACAGGCTCTCCCGTGTCGGCGAGTCGCTCGAGAAGGCGAACAGCATTCGTGGGAGCGTCCTGGCCGCGCAGCAGCTTGCCGACGCGTGCCGCCCTTTCGGTGTAGCCGGGGTCGTCGAGCAGGGTGCGAACGGCCCCGCGGACGGCGCCCGCCCGCGGGGTGCTCGTGCGCAGCCGAATTCCGAGCTCGCGGTGGGTGCCCTGGGTTACCAGCACGACCGGCCGGCCGCCGTCAATCACCGAGTCCCTCCAGGTCGGCGGGGTGAACGCCTGTGCCTCAGGGAGCAGCGGGCCGATGAAATGCAGCGTGGGCGGGAAGTTCCGTACCGGGTATTCCGCCTCCGCGACCGACGGCTGGAGGTTGAGATACGGCGAGCCAGCCGGGCGGGCGGGCCGGATAGGCCAGCCCCGCTCCGCACAGATCTTCCGGTAGGCGGCATTCGGTGCCCGGAACACGACCTGGTCGACGAAGGTGTAGGCCAGCTTGTTGCGGACCAGGCCCAGTGGCCCAGCCCGGAAGGGAAGCCCGATCCCGAACGGCGGGATCTCGGGCGACTCGATGGCCGCGACCGTGATGTTGAGCATGGCGTAGGGGATGCCCGCGCTGAGCCCGACATTTGCCCCGGCCGCGAACGTCGGGTCGTACAGCAGTGCGTCGGCCGCGAACCCCGCGTCGCCACGTAGGATGCCAAACAGATCGTCCGCCATGCCCGGCACCGAGTCGACGAAGATTTTCTCGAAGTCGTAGACGATCTGGCGCAGGCCCTTCTTCTGGAGCCGCTCCGGGAAGTGCCGGTCGAAGTCCCCGTCGCCGAAGTCGAGCGCGCGGATGACCGGCGCGAACGTTGCGCCGACCTTCTCGATCAGTTCTCGGTGCCACGCGGAGCCATACCAGACGACTTCGTGGCCCTCAGTGGTCAGCTGCCGGACCACCGGCGCGAACGGCGCGACATGACCTCGAATCGGCATCGTGGCGACCAGAAACCGGGCCATCGACCTGTCCTCTCCTCGGCAGCGGATGCGCCTTTTGTTCGCGCAACCGGCCGCGAGGGATCGCCCGCGGGCACCAAATATGATCTCCATCACGTGGATGCCTGGACACCATCGCCACTCATCGGGTGTCCGCGACCGCTGGCGATCCCAGGGACGGGCTCTTCGACCGTCCGCCGCCGTCGCCCAGCCCAAGGCGGCGGCGAGGCCCCGTCTCCGCCGTCCCCGGACGGCGGGAACCGCCGCGGGCGCGGATGCCGACGCCTAGCTCCGGCCGGTCTCGGCGTGGGGACGCGGCCCGGCCCATCAGGGCGCCGTGGGCATCTCGGCCAGGACGTCGGCCGTGCCGGACAGGCCGAGCCGGGTGGCGCCGGCCTGGACGAAGGCCAGGGCCTGGGAGGCGGTCCGGATGCCGCCGGACGCCTTGATGCCGAGGCGACCACCGACCGCCGAGTGCATAGCCCGCACGGCCCGCAGGCTGGCCCCGCCAGCCGGGTGAAAGCCCGTTGACGTCTTCACGAACTCGGCGCCACCCGCGAGCGCGGCCCGGCAGGCCGAGCGGATCGTCGCGTCCGGCAGCATCGCCGTCTCCAGGATGACCTTGAGGACGACCGTGTCGGGCAGCGCCCCGCGCACCTGATTGATCTCCATCTCCATGGCGACCCAGTTCTCCTCCATGGCGTTCGCCAGGTCGATCACCATGTCGATCTCGGTGGCGCCGTCGGCGACCGCGAGCCGGGCCTCCTCGACCTTTACGGCCGTCAGATGGTTGCCGTGGGGGAAGCCGACCACGGACGCGACCGCGTACGCCGGCTCAGTGCCGGGGGCCCGGCCGCCCGAGTCCCGCCGGGCGCTTGCCGCGGCCAGGAAGACATGGGTAGGGGCGACGCAGACCGCGCCGACGCCGTACCTCGCCGCGTCGGCGCACAGTTTGAGGATCTCGTCCGACGTGGCCTCCGGCCGCAGCAGGGTGTGATCGACGATCGCGGCCAGCTCGGCCCGGGTCGTCGGCACCGGCGGCAGCGGCGGGTTCACCGGCGCCGGCGGGAACTCGCGGCGCGACGGTGTTCCCGGCGGGCGCCCGGGTCCCTGGTCCTTGCCGTGGGCGGGTTGGTCGGGTCCGTCGGCTGCCATCGACATGTTGGCCATCTTTCCGGGTGATTCGGCCGGAGACGAGGCCTCAACTATTTCCCAGCCGGCCCGGCCGCGGGAGGCGGTGACCGGCGTGGCGTTCGTCCCGGTCGGCCGCGGGCGGCGTCCGGGCCGGCCCGGTCCCGCCGGTGAGGGTCTGACCGCTCGCCCGCCGGTAGTGGTCGGCGATCTCGTCGCTGGTGGTCAGCCAGGCCTCCGGCTAGGCGGCGAGGTACTCCAATGCCTCGTCAGATAGCGGTGCCGGAACGGCTGCCCGGTCACCGTGATCGACCCGAAGGCCCACGGCAAGGCCGCGAGGCGCTGCTGGCCGCGGCGCGGGCGGGCGATCCTCTGGACCGGATGAGGGCCCGCTACGTGCGGGTCGTCGAGTACGACGTCCCCGACCGGGAGGGCTCGGGCGCGCACGAGCTGTTCGCCCTGATCACCAACATCCTCGACCCCGCGAACGTCGACGCCCGCGCGCTCGCCGGCCTGTGCGTGTGGCGCTGGGAGCACGAGCTCGGCAACAAGCAGATCAAGACCTACCTGCGCGGGCCGGGGAAGATCCCGCGCTCGCGGTCTCCAGACCTCGTCTACCAGGAGATTTGGGGCTACCTGCTGACCCACTTCACGATCGCGGCGCTGATCTGCCAGGGGGCCACCGCGGCCGGGATCGACCCGGACAAAGTCCGCTACACGCGCACCATGCGCATCGTTCGTCGACGGGTCGGTGACCCGTCCTTTTCCCTGACCACCAGGCGCGGGCTCTCGCCCGCGTCCACGCGAACATCACCGGCTCGAGAAGCTCAGCGAGCGCCGCGAGCGCGGCTATCCCCGGGTCGTGCGCCGCGCCCGCCACAACCACTACAAGGTCAAAAGCCCTGGGCAGCATAGGATCCGCTACGACGCGCCGGCCACGATCAGGGTCGCCAGAACGAGCGGACCCGCGCCGCGGCAGCGGGAAACGGACCCGGACGCGGCACCGACCCGCCACCGCCGTGCGGCGGGTGCGCGCTGACCCGCGTGGCGCCGCCCTCCGCGGGCCCCGCCGCCGCACAGGGGCCTCCCAGCCGCCCACTGGCCGGATCTTCAACCGGCGTGCTCAGCAGCGTCAGAAATCCTGATCGAACTAGTGGAAGTGGCATTGGGCGATGCCTATGCTGGCGTGATGGCTCCGCGGACAGACTCTGCTGCGCAGCGTGACGGTGCGGCGCGCGGCCGCAAGTACAACTCGTCGCCTCGTAAGGGCGATCTTCGGCGGGACGAGATCCTCGACGGGGCCGAGCGATTGCTCGAGACCTCGCCGGTCATCGAACTCACCTTCGAGCGACTTGCCGCTGCCACAGGGGTTCCGCGGTCGAGCATTTACTTCTACTTCGACAGCAAGTGGGCGGTGGTCGACGCCCTCATCGACCGCGCGTCGGCCGACCTGCTCGCCGAGGCTCAACAAGCGGTCGCCCCGGAAGCGGACTTCGACGATTTCCTGCGCGAGCTGACACGGGCCGCGTTGCGCTCGTGGCGGACTCACCGCGCTGTCTTCCTGGCCGCTGTTGAACGGTCCTCGCACGCTGACGAGGCGACCGACCGGTGGCGCGCGATCATGGCCGACTTCGTCACCCTGCTGACCGAGCGCCTCGACCTGGAAGCCGGCGACCCCGCCAGGGTGGACGTCCGCGCAGTGGGTGGTGCCGCGATGGCGGCCGAGCTCATCTGCTGGATGACGGAGCGAACCTTCTACATGCTGTTCGCTCGCGAGCACACGACCGCCGAGGAGGAGATGACCACCGAAGCGATCGTTGCGGCGAACCGTCGCATCCTCGGTGTCCGTTCGCAGTCCTGATCCCACGTGGGGGTCGAGGTGCGGCCCGCCCTTGCCGCCGGACAGCCGCGTGGTGAACACCATCCCGTTGTCGGTCAGGGTGGAGCACCTGTGCCCGCTCGTGGTCGCGATCTCCCTCACGGCGCACGGCACCGGATCAGCGCGCGGTCAGGTCAGCTTGCGCTTGAGGATCTTTCCCGTTGCGGTCATCGGGAGGGTGGGGACGAACTCGAGCAGGCGCGGGTACTTGTAGTGCGCCATCTGGTCCTTGCCCCAGGCGATCAGCTGTTCCTCGGTGATCGTGCCGCCCTCCCGGCGGATCACGATTGCCTTGATCTCCTCGCCGTGGCTCTCGTGCGGTACGCCGATGACCGCGGCCAACGAGACCTCGGGGTGGGTCATAAGGACCTCTTCGATCTCGCGCGGGTACACGTTGTAGCCGCCGCGGATAATCATGTCCTTGGACCGGCCGACGATGTAGTACCAGCCATCCTCGTCGCGGCGGGCCAGGTCGCCGGTGCGGAACCAGCCGTCCCGAATCGCCTCGTCGGTGGCCTCGGGCCGCTGGTAGTAGCCCTTCATGACGTTGTGGCCCTTGATCGCGATCTCACCGACCGCGTCGGGCCCGTCGGGCACGTCGGTCCAGTTGTCGTCGATCAGCTTCATCTCGACGCCGGGGATCGGGACGCCGATGGAGCCGACGCGTACGGGTGCGCCGTACTTCGAGAAGCTGACACTGCACGAGGCCTCGGAGAGTCCGTAGCCCTCGAGGATCGTCACGCCGAAGCGGCGCTTGAACTCTTTGTGCACCTCGGTCGGCAGGGCCGCGCCGCCTGAGACGGCGATCCGCAGGTTGGCCGCGAGTGCGTTGACGTCCACGCCGCGGCCCTCGAGCGCGCCGAGCAGTGCCCAGTACATCGTCGGCACTCCGGCGAAGAAGGTGACCCGCTGGTCGACCATCGTCCGCAGCGCATCCGCTGGTTCGAAGCGGGGCAGCATAACCACGGTGCCGCCGTACGCGAAGGCGCCGTTCTGGATGACCGTCTGTCCGAGGGCGTGGAAGAGCGGCAGCACGCAGAGATAGGTGTCGGGTACCTCGACGGCGGCTGCGAAGAGCGGACCACCGCTCAGTGCGTTGTCACGCATGTTGCGATGCCGAAGCTCGGCGCCCTTGGGCTGACCCGTTGTACCGGAGGTGTAGAGGATGACGGCTGTGTTCTCCTCGTCGGTCACCGCGGTCTCGAAGGTCGACGGCTCCGGCGCCATGGCCTCGCCCAGCGTCTCGGTGCCGTCGATGGGTGACGCCGCGGCCGGGTCGGCGGTGATCATCCAGAAGTGCTCGCACGTCTCGGCCCGTTCGAATCCGGCGTGGCCTTCCTGACCGATCGGCAGCTGCGGGGTGCCCTCGAAGCAGAAGTAGGCCTTCGCCTCGGAGTCGCCGAGGTGGTAGGCGACTTCGCGTGACTTCAGCAACACGTTCAACGGAACCACGGTCCCGCCGGCCTTCAGGATCCCGAAGTACACGATCGAGAAGTAGGGCAGGTTGGGACAGCTGAGCGCGACCTTGTCGCCCTTGCCGATGCCGCGCGAGGCCAACAGGTTGGCGACCTGGTTCGCCGCGCCATCGACTTGCGCGTAGGTCAGGTGCATCTTGTCGAGGACGATCGCCTCGCGATCGGGGAACTTTCCCGCACTGTCTTCCAGCAGAGCGGCCAGGTTGTACTGCATGGGCACGGCCATCCTTCGTGTCGATGTGCGGTTGAGGTGCCAATCGGGTGGTCAGCCGACCGCCGCGCCGGCGTGGGAGCTTCGGCTGATCGCGAGCGTGCGCTCGCGCTCGACGACCCTGACCCGCTCGCGACCGCCGGCGGCGCCGAGGGCACGTTTCACGAAGCACGCTTCCGCGCCAGCGCCGTCGAAACAGAGACCGCGAGGATGACCGCGGCGCCAGTGAACACCGGCTGCACCCAGTCGCTCGCCCCTGCCAAGGACAAACCGTTCACGCTGACGGCGACGAAGAGCACGCCGACGACCGTGCCGAGCACGTTGAAACGGCCCGGGTTGATCGTGGTTGCGCCGAGGAAGACGGCGGTCAAGACCTGAAATGTCGTGCCGAAGCCGTCGGACGGCGACGCCGAGCCGGTCAGCGAGATCGAGACGCACCCAGCAACGGCGTAAAGCGCTCCGGCGACGATGAACGCGACGAGGACAAGCCGTTGGGTCCGGATACCGACCAGCGCCGCTGCGTCCGGGTTCTCGCCGATCATGAGCAGCCTGCGCCCGGTGACGGTCGCACGCAGAAAGAAGCCGACGATGGCCACCACAACCGCCGCGAGCCAGAGCGGACGCGGTATGCCCAGCCAGTTAGAGCTGCCGAAGTCGATGATGCTCGGCGGGAGCCCGACGATGCTCGAACTCTTACTGTACAGAAGGATCAGTCCGCCGATCAGCGTAGCGGCGCCCAACGTGATGACGATGGAACTGGCCCGGAGGTAAGCGACGACCGCGCCGCCGCCGGCACCGATCAACGCACCGGCCAGAACCGCCACAAGGCAGGCGGGGCCCGCGGCCAGCTCGGCCTTGGTGGTCAGCGCGCCGACGACGAAAGTCGCCAACACGCCGACCGCTCCGATGGTGAGGTCGAACTGGCCGGCGACGAACGGGATGACCGCACCCATCGCCGCGATGGTGACCACCGTTTGATTAGCGAGCATCGTGCGCACATTGGCAGATGTCAGGAATGTGCCGGACGTCTCGGGCCAGACTGAGAAGAAGGCGCTCAGCGCGAAGAGAAACACCACCAGCCCGTACCGTTGCATGACCTGGGACGCCGACGGCCGGACGCGCGACGGCAGAGCAGAGGTTGGATGGGTCTTGTCCGCGGCCCGGGCCGTGGTCTCGTCAACACTCATGTCGGGGGTTCCTCGAGGTAGTCGTGGCCGAACACCTGCTGGGCAATCCAGTGCCGATCGACCTCGTGGCGGTGTGCGCTGGTCGCGACCCGGCCGCCGCGCAGGACGATCACCCGGTCGGACAGATCGAGCAGTTCGTCGGCGTCGGAGCTTGCGACGAGGACAGCGCATCCGCGACGAGCCGCGTCCCGGATCTGGCGATGGATCTCGGCGCGGGCGCCGACATCGACCCCTTGGGTTGGCTCGTCCAGCAGGAGGAGCTGGGGCTCTCCGGTGAGCCATCGCGCCATGACCACCTTCTGTTGATTCCCACCGGATAGCAACGCAAGTGGAACCTGCGGCGATGGGCAGCGGACGCCGAAGGTGTCGACGGCTCGGGCGCTGGCCGCCTGTTCGGCGCGGCGGTCGACCATGGCCCAGCGGGTCCGGAACCGTGCCAGATAGCTGGCTGACACATTTTCCCGAACACTTAAGGTGGCAAACGCGCCGTGACGCAGTCGGTCGTCCGGTACGAGAGCCGCGCCTGCCCGGACGGCGGCGGCGACGTTTCCGGCCCTCAACTCCTGTCCGCGCAATCGCACGGTCCCACAGCGTGGCTGCGCGCCGTAGATAGCGCGGAGCAAACTCGAGGCGCCGGCCCCGACGAGTCCGGCGACGCCGAGAACCTCGCCCGCGGCAACGGTGACATCGACTCCGCGAAGCGGGCCAGCCCAGACGTCTCGCGCTTCGAGTGTGGGTGGACCGAAAAGGGTGTCGGTGGGGGCTGCGGCCGATTGGACTGTGTCACCCGCGATCAACTGGCTCAGTTCACCGATGTCGAGTTCATCGGTCGCACGGCGGGCGACGACGTTGCCGTCGCGCAGTACCGTGGTGTGTTGCGACACCGTCAGGATTTCGTCGAGGCGGTGCGAGACGTACACGATCGACTGTCCCTCGGCGGCGAGCCTTGTCAGAGTCTCGAGCAGTCGGTCGACCTCTTTCGCCGGCAGGCGCGCCGTCGGTTCGTCCAGCACGAGCACGCCGTCGTGGACGTCTTCTCGGTCCCTCAGCGCGCGACCGATCGCGACGAGTGTCCGATCGGCCGCCCGCAGGCCACCGACTGGCGCATCGGGAGAGACTGCGACACCGAGCCTCTCAAGGATGCCGGTTGCCTCCGCGTTGAGACGCCTCCAGTTGATGACACCGAGCCGGCGGGGATACGGCAGTCCGACGAAGAGATTCTCAGCGACGCTGAGCTGGTCGAAGAGGCCAAGGTCTTGATGGACGAAGGCCAGGTGGGCGTCCGCGCTCCACTGCGGGGTCACCTCGTGTGCCGCGACGCTGCGTTCACCAACGCTGATCGTTCCCCCGGGGTCGGCTGCGTAGACCCCCGCCAGGATCTTGATCAGCGTGGACTTGCCGGAGCCGTTGCCGCCGACGAGCGCATGGACCTCGCCGGCGGAGACGCTCAGCGACGCACCCGAGAGCGCCTTCGTGCCAGGAAAGGTCTTCGAGATGTCGGCCACATGCAGCCGTGTCGGCGTCGGCGCGACGCTCACGTTAGCCGGCCCAGATGCGCTTGTAGTTGGACTCGTAGCCCTGGGAGCGTGCGTTGCCGTTGTAGTTCTCCAGCCCGCTCGGCGACGGGTGGTCCTTGTCGATTGCCTGCAACCCGATGCCGGGATCGACCTGCGGCGCGCCCGCAAAGACTCGATTGAGGCCGTCGGCCGCCGCCCAACCAGACCAACGCGCGGGCGAGCCGATTGCGAAGCTCTGCGCCTTGCCGGTGGCAATGAGGTTGAGGTTCGGGGCGAACCCCTCGACGCCGGTGAGCAGAATCTTCTTGCCCGTGGCCTCGGCCTGGGTGACAGCCGAGCCCATGCCGAGCAGGATCAGGCTGTCGACCGGTGACATGACGACGTCGGTGTTCGGGTAGTGCGTCAGGGCCGATGCCGTCAACGATTGCACCTGGTTCTGGGCAATGGCCTGGCCGGTGACGGCGAAGCTGTTCAGCGTGCAGTCGGGGCAATCCGACTTGATCGTGGCGGCGAAACCCTGGTGGATTGTCTCGACGGCTCCACCGTCGTTGTAGTCGAGAGCAAGGATCTTGCCCTTGCCCTTGGTCTTGGCGATGACGTACTGGGCGATGCCGCCGCCGACCTGATCGCGCAAGAAGGCTCGGTAGGACCCCTTGCCGTACAGCGCCTCTGCATCGAACAGCTTCGATCCGCCCGAAGAGTTGCAGTCGTCCGAGTTCAGACCGTAGATCTTGACTCCGGCCGACTTGGCCTGCGCAAGTGCGCCCGGGGCCCATGCACAGGGAAAGCCGTCCACGATGACGGCGTCGGCCTTCGCGGCCACCGCCGAACGAATCTGGTCGCTGGCTGCCTTCGGGTCCAACTTGGCGTCCATTATCGTGATCCGCCAGCCGAGTGAGGTCGCCGCCGACGCCACTCCCGCTGCCGGCGTCGCGCATCCAGGTGCAGCCTGGTAGCACGAGATCACCCAGACGTTCTTGCCCTTCTGGGCGGCCGGTCCACTGGCGGGCAGGGAACGGTCCGTGCCGTTGTAGAGCACCTGGACTGCCTTCTCGGCTGCCACCGTCCCGTCTGAGCCGGTGCTTTGCGGTGCCGACGTCGATAAGGAACTGCTGCTGCACGCGCTCGCCGCCGCGAAGGTCAGGACCAATGCCGCTGCCATTGCATGGCGGCGTCGGCCGGCGGCTTCGATGTTCGTCATGAGGGCTTCTCCTCGTCGGTTGCGTCGTGCAGCCTGCCTCGAACGAGACGCGGGGTTTCGACAGGTAAGTTGATGGATGTTTCACCCTCATCAGGCGAGTTACGACTCGTCAGCGGCGGTGAGGGTGCGGCGCGGTAGGACGCTAGTATTCGCGTGACGGGAGACACAAGGCATGTCCGGAGGAGACGAATTCAGGGCTCTGTCGTCGTCCCGCCAGGTCAAGATCCGGCGATGCCGCTGAGCCACTGCGCGCGCAGTACCTGTTTCTGGATCTTGCCCACCGAGGTGCGCGGCAGTGCGCTGCGAATCGCGAATTCCTCTGGCACGCGAAAGCGCGCCAGACGGGCTGTGCACCACTCCCGTAACGTGCCCGGATCCAGCGTGCCGTCGGCGGTGACGACGAAGGCGATGATCTGCTCGTCGTGCATGGGGTCGGGCACGCCCACGACGGCAACGTCGAGGATGTCGGGATGCGCGAGGAGGACGTCCTCGATCTCGCCGGCCGCGATGTTCTCCCCGGATCGCTTGATCATGTCCTTCGCCCTGGTGACGAAGCTGATCGAACCGTCAAAATCTTCGCGGACGAGGTCGCCGGTCCGTATCCATCCGCCGCTCATCGTGGTGGCTGTCGCGTCAGGATCGTTCAAGTAGCCCGCCATCAGCGAAACGCCGGGCACGCCAAACACCTGCAATTCGCCTACGGTGCCCTGTGCAACGGCCCGTCCGTCGTCATCGGTGATACGACACTGGTAACCGAGCGTCGCTCGCCCGAGGCTGTCGTGGCGCCGCTCGCCCCAGAGGGGGTTCATCAACGGCGGACCGATCGTTTCCGTCATCCCGTAGAGTTGCAGCAACGGCGCTCCGATGATCCGCTCCCACTGCTCTTGCTCGACCGCGGTGATGTTCTGCGCGAAGAGCACGACACGCAGCCGGTGAGGTTCGCGAGGTGGCCGATGTTGCTTGGCAAGAATCATGCGGATGGGTGCGGCGAACAGGCTTCCGATCGTCACCCCATGGCGAATTGCGGTGTCCGCCCAAGAGCTTGCGCTGAAGCGAGAGCTGATGATTACCGTTCCGCCGGACACCGCCGCGCCCATGACGGAGTAGTACTGGGCGTTGGCGTGGAACAACGGCAGGACTGCCAGAAGCCGGTCTTCGGGTGTGAGCGCGAGACCCGCGGCCATCGCCTCCCCAGCGAACACGTAATTGGCCTGGGTGACCCGGACACCTTTGGGGCGAGAGGTTGTTCCCGACGTGTACATGATGGCGAGGTCGTCAGTCGGACGGACCTCGGGATTGACGATCGGCGTCCGCGGCAGGCTCCCGAGTAGGTCGTTTGTCCACACGACGTCCACGACCCCTGCCGCCCGCCGGGCGCGAGCCACAGTCTCGGCGTACTCAGCCGTGGTGACGGACAGCGATGCACCGACATGCCCGAGGACGTACTCGAGTTCCGCCGCGGAGCTCGCCGTGTTGGTCGGCACCATGACGGTGCCGGACAGTGCACAGCCGAACCAGGCGAAAAGGAACTCCGGGCAGTTCGGCAGGTGCAGGTGCACGAAATCGCCACGTCCGACGGACGCGGCGGTGAGAGCCTCGGCGAATTCCAGACTCCGGTCGAGGACGGTGCGCCACGTGAACCGTTGCACGTTCCCTTCCAGGTCGTCGAAGACGACGAACTCACGGTCGGGTGTACGCTCGGCCGCCGCGCGAAGGATGTCGCCCACGGTGCGCCGGCCGACGATGCTCAAGACATCGGAGCTGTCCATCTGGTCATGATGACAGCGGCCAGAACGCTGGCACATGTCTCGGCGGGCCTAACTCGGCCCCGCCGTTTCCCGCGCCGACTATGCGCCCGGAGCGAAGACCTCGTCCTCATCGACACCCAGGGACCGCAATGCGTCGAGGGTCGCGAACGCCAACATGAGCTCGAACTGCGTCCGCGGATCGGTGAGAGATCGTTCCAGGATCGTGGTGATCCGGCCCAGCCGGTACTTCAGCGTGCTCGAGTGAATATGGCAGGCCGCGGCGGCGGTGGGGTGATGACCACCGCTGCGGACGAACGCGGCGAGAGTGTGCAGCAAGTCGGCGTTCCCCTTCCGGTCGTACTGAGCCACCGGACCCAGAGCGGCGCGCACCATCGCCAACATGTCAGCGGTTCCGGGCGCATTCAGGAAATGGCGCAGAGGCCCCAGACTTGCGACGGTCGCCAAACCCGTGCGGCGGTTGCTGCGTGCAAGCCGCAGCACCGCCTCGGCTTCGGCGAGCGCTAGCCGAATGTCGACATGGGCGGCGCTCAGCCCCGCGTACGCCGACGCGCGCGATCCTCGAGCCTTGGCCATGACGCGCTCGACGATCTCTTCGGGCGAACCGGCGCCGGGTTTGAGCGCCACGAGCGTTCGTCCTCCGCGTCGTGCGACAAGGACCAGGCCCTCTCGGGTCAGCGTGCGCAGCGTCGAGCGGACAATCGGTTCAATGTCGGCCGTCGCCTCCGGCATGGGCTCAAGGACCGCCATCGCCCACGCCGACTCGAGATCAATACCGAAGCGAGCGGCCCGCGCCAGCAGGCCGTCCCCCGCCTCGCCCTGCTGCTGGAGCAGCTCGTCGAGGAGCTCCCCGCGCAGACGCCATTCGACTTCCCACTCAGCACGTTCCTTGACGAGCTGAAGCGCCATGATCGTCGCGCCCTGTTCCAACGCGTTGCGATCGAAGGCCGACAGCTCAGCGTCACCTATGACCCCGACAACTCCAAGCCGTTCCTCTCTCGCGCGCACCACTGCCTCACCGCAGCAGGCTTTGATGGCCGCCGGATCGATCGGTTCCGGCACGGCGTCGGTTCCGGCCTGGCTGTCATAGCGCCATGCGACATGACGACCGCTCTCGTTCACCATGACGATCGGTCGTCCGATGAGACGCGCGACCTCCCCCGCGATGGCATGGATGTCGGCTCCGGCAAGGGCGGCGGCGTCGAGGCGACGGTGCGAGGACAGCGTTCGTTCGAGAAGGTCGTTCTTCTCCGCTAAGGAACCGTATAATCGCGAGTTGACGATCGACGTGGCAGCTTGCGCTGCCAGTGCCGTGAACACCGCCGTCGTGGTGTCGCTGAACGCGGAGGGCCGCCGGCTTCCGCCGTACAAGGCCCCGATAGGACGGCCGTCATGGATGAGCGGCGCGCACAGCACCGAGACGATGCCTTCCTCTCCGATCGTCTTGATGACCAGGTCGGACGACGCATGCTCGAACTGGCGGTGGTCCGCGACCACGACGGTCCGTCGCTCCTTGACGGCCAGGCCACCGACGCCGCGACCCACGTCGATCCACATGTCGACGAAGGCTGGTGAGTTCGCGCCGAACGCTGCTCGCACGGCCACCCGGTTTTGGTTGTCGATCAGGCCGATCCATGTCACGTCGACGCTGATCAGGCGTTGCGCGGACTCCACGATGAGCCGAAGGATCTTGTCGGTGGTCAGCTCCTCGGCGTGCAGCTGCGACGAGACCTCCAGCAGAGCGCTGTGCGCCGCCAAGCGGTCACGGTCGCGGAGGGTCGCTGCCAGCACCGCGGCCAGGTCTGGGGCGAGCGCGGAGAGCTCCTCCGACACCGGACCGGGGCCGCTCCGGACACCACCGAGGAGCCGACCGTCCGAGTCGTACAGCGGCGCGACACCATCCGGCGGCACGGCGTCGCCGTGCGCCAACCAAGCCCACGATGCGGGGCAGATCTCACCCACGCACACCGAGGTGGGCTCGCCTGCCGGGTCCAGCCAGCCGACCTCGCACGGACCGCGCAAGGCGAGCGCAGCCAGTCGGAGCGCACCGTCGAGGTTTCGCTGCGTCACGGTGACCGCCCCCTCTCGTGGAGCGGAAACTATCAGGGCCGGTGTCTCCAGTCCCCGTCCGTCGAGACTATGGATGGTCTCGGCCTTTGTCTCGGCCGGACAAACCCGCTGGTCAGCCCGACACGGCCGCCGCGAAGTCGATGGATTGGCGCCTGAGTAGCCACGTCAGCACGTTGCCGTTCCCGACAAGCCCATGATGTCGTGGTGCGCGCGCCGGAGTGAACGCATGCAGGACAGAGTGCAGGACGAATCCCTCCACCCCGAACGATGCAGCGCCCGGCATCGAATGCTGCGACCGTCGCTGCTCGCACTCGGCGAAGACGGGCGGAATGTGCAACACCGCCGACGCACCGGCATACCCAGCACGCAAAGTCGAAGGTTCATCGAGATCAATCGCGACGACTTCGGTCGCTCCGGCCGCACGAACCGTCGCGCCGTGCTCCTGGCGGTGGACGAGTGCACGCGTCCGCGTGCCCGCACTCGTCAACGCTCGAATCGACGCGAGGCCGTCCTGGCCGGCCGACCCGACGATGGCGACGAGGCCATCGGCCCGAGGGGTAGTCACAAGCCGAAGGTAGGAACTCAACGAGGAAGTGTCTTCGGCTCGCGGCGACGAAATGTGACAACGCAACATCTCGCGTCCGGACGGAAGAGCGCCGCGACGACTTATGCCGTCTCGGCGGCCGCGCGCCGCACCGTCACGCTGCGCAGCAGAGTCTGTCCGCGGAGCCATCACGCCAGCATAGGCATCGCCCGGCCACGTCACTTGTCGGGCTGTCGCACGACGAACCCAATGCCCGACATGGTGTTGACTTTTCTCGACGGACTGCCCAGACTCCAACCACCGGTGACGCGCGCCACTCGACGCAGCAGCTGCAGCCGCAGGTACCGACCGTCGTCGCCCGCCGCCGAGTCCTCTCACTTAGGAGCAACCCATGCGTTGGGTGACGTACGCGGACAAGGACGGTCCTCGGGTCGGGTTGGTCGTCGACGACCGCGTCCTCGGGGCGCCCGACGACCGGCCGATGGTCGACGTGATTGCGGGCGGTATGGAGGGGATGTCTGAGCTCGCCGACGACATCCGCCGCGCTCCGGGCTCGGTTCTCGAGCTGGCCGGGACGAAGCTGCATGCTCCCATCCCCAAGCCACCGGCGATCCGCGACGCGCTGTGCTTCCTCGATCACATGCGCCAGTGCCTGCGGGTGCTGGGGGGGGATCCGGAGCTGGCAGAGATGTGGCATAACATCCCGGCGTTCTACTTCTGCAACCCGTCTTGTGTGGTGGGCCCGTTTGACGACGTCGCCATCGCACCGGGCTCGTCCTGGTTCGACCTCGAGCTCGAGGTTGGCGCGATCGTCGGTAAGCCGGGGCGTGATCTGGATCCGAAGACTGCTGGTGAGCACATCGTCGGCTACACGTTCTTCTGCGACTGGAGTGCGCGGGACCTGCAGGCGAAGGACCTCGCACTCGGGCTCGGGCAGGCGAAGGGCAAGGACGCCGGGATCACGCTCGGCCCGTGGATCGTCACGATCGACGAACTGGCCGACCACATCGTCGGTGACCGCATCGACCTTGACATCGCCGCGAGTGTGAACGGTACCGAGCTCACCCGCGGGTCCACCGTTGCCATGGACTGGACCTTCGGAGAGGTCATCGCGTACGCCTCTCGGGGAACCGACGTGGTTCCAGGCGACGTGATCGGGTCTGGCACCCACCCCGGCGGCTGCCTGCTCGAGCACCTGGACACGGACCCCGCTGCATTCGAGCGCTGGCTCAAGCCTGGCGACGTCGTGTCGCTGCACAGCGACGTCTTGGGACGCACCGAACAACTCATCACCAGGGGCGCGGACGTGATTCCCCTGCGCACTGGCCACTAACCCCGAGAGGACCTTCGCGATGGTCGAGTACACCAAGGGTCTGCACGAAGTCGCGGACCGCGTCTGGGCATGGCTGGCCCCGGACGGCGGTTGGGGCTGGAGCAACGCCGGCCTTGTCGAGGGACAGGGGGAGAGCTTCCTGATCGACACCCTGTTCGATCTTCGGCTCACGCACGAGATGCTCGACCGGATGTCGCCCGTTTTAGAGCGGAGCCCACTGACGGGCGCTCTCAATACCCACGCCAACGGGGACCACTGCTACGGCAACGAACTGCTGGGTCCGGACGTCACGATCTACGCAACGCGAGAGACCGGTCACGAGATCCACGACGTGCCACCGGAACTGATAGCCGGCATGCTCGCCGCCGACTTCGATCCCCCACTGTCCGAGTTCTTGCATCACTGCTTCGGCCCCTTCGACTTCTCGGGCATCACCGTTCGCGCCCCAGACGTGGAGTTCGAGGAGGCGACCATTGTCGATCTCGGGGGGCGCGCGGTCCATCTTGTCCCCCTGGGGCCGGCGCATACCGCCGGCGACTCGGTCGCGTACCTGCCGGACAGTGGCGTCGTGTTCGCCGGCGACCTGCTCTTCGTCAACGGCACGCCGCTGACCTGGGTCGGCGCGATCGACAACTGGGTGGCAGCCTGCAACCGGTTGATTGCCTGGGAGCCGAAGGTCGTCGTGCCCGGGCACGGCCCAGTAACCGACGCCGCCGGTATCGCCGAGATGCGCGATTACCTCGTTCACGTGCGCGAGCAGGCCGACGCCGCGATCGCGGCCGGTCAGACATGGTATGAGGCAGCGGACCGGATCGACCTCGGCCGTTTCGCCGCGCTGCCGGAGGCGGAGCGCGTTGTCGTGACCGTCTACCAGTACTACCTCGAGCAGGTGCCTGAGACGCTTAAAGCAACACCGAAAGAGCTGTTCGAGCGCATGGCGACCTGGCGTCTGGTCCGCGGGGCCACAGGGTCACCTCCACAGTCTGGATCGCCGGCGTCGGCATGACTCCGTTCGGCATCCACAGCGACTCCGGACACCGCACTCGCTGTCGGTGCCGAGAAGATGCACATCGGCGACGCGACGCGCACGATGTCGCTCTTCGACACCGCCTACGACGTCAGCGACCGCACAGCACTCGACCGGACCCTCGAAGAACTCGGCGGCGTGGTCGACGAACCCGAGCTCGGCCGTCGGTCCATCTTCATGGACATCTACGCCGCGATGGCGCGGAGCCACATGCGCCAGTTCGGCACCATCGCTGAGCAGATCGCTGCCGTCGCGGCGAAGAACCATCTTCACGCCGTCGAGAACCGTCGTGCGCACTATCGCAAGGCCATGAGCATCGACGAGGTGCTCGGCGCGCGGAAGCGGTGACTTCGGTCGTCCTCCTCGAAGGCGGCACCTCGCTCGTCTGAGAAGCACGACGAGGAGATCACTGATGGCCCACTCGACGCCCAGGAGGCGACAATGACAACACCCTCGAACGTCACACAGCACGAGACCTCGCCACGTGCGACGGAGCTGCTCAACGAGGTGTGGGGCGGGAGGCTGCACGATCCGTATCCGGCCTACACGGAGCTACGCGAGATTGGCAACGGCGTGCACTGGGCCGAGCAGTTGCAGGGGTACGTCGTCTGCCGCTATGCCGACGTCCGGCAGATCGGCACCGACCCCACCACGTTCTCCAGTGACACCTTCTTCGGGTCGGCCGCGAGCTGGCACGACGGCGACAACCCAGAGCACGTCCGGTTCATCGATGCGGCGTCCCGGTTGTTCATGTTCTCCGACCCGCCGACGCATACCCGCATTCGCTCGACGTTCCGACACGCCTTCACCCCACAAGCGATCGAGTCGTGGCGGCCTCGGGTGGAGCGCATCACCGACGAGCTCATCGGGCGCTACGAGCAGGGCGTCGAGTTCAACATCATGCCGGGATTCGCAGCCGACGTCCCGGTCGCCGTGATTGCAGACCTCCTCGGCGTCCCGGCAGAGATGCGGGGCGCGTTCCGCCGATGGTCCTACGCCTACGCGTCCACCTTCGATCCCGTCATCCAAGGCCCGGCGCGCGACCAGGCCATCGTCGATTCGCTGGAACTTTTCGACTACTTGGACGGCCTGGTCACGCAGCGGCGAGCGGTGCCGCGGGACGACCTGATCACGACCGTGATCGAGACCGAGACGGTCGCCGGCGACCATCTCGTGGACGGAGAGACAGTGGCGCAGCTGGCCCTGCTCCTGGTGGCGGGGAACGAGACGACCACGACCACGATCGGGACAGGGCTTACGTTGCTCTTCGAGAACCCCGAAGCGCTCGACGCCCTGCGCCTGGATCCGTCGCTCATTCCGGACGCGGTCGAGGAGATGCTGCGCTTCGACCCGCCGCTGCACTTCGTGCAGCGCAAGGTGACCAGGGACACCATCGTGGGGGACCATCACATTCCGGCAGGAACGATGCTGTTCCCCTGCCCACCTGCCGCCAATCGCGATCCGCGCCGATTCGACGATCCCGAGAAGTTCCGACTCGGGCGCAAGGACAACAAGCACCTGGCGTTCTTCCACGGCATTCACTTCTGCGTCGGAGCGCCACTGGCGAGGATGGAGACCCAGGTCGTCTTCTCCCACATCCTGAACCGCTTCCCGGACATCCGGCCCGGAAAAGAGCCGGCCGAGAGACGCGCATCGAACTCGGTGGCGAAGGGATGGATCTCACGTCCGGTGATCCTGTGACGGCCGGCGTACGCATCACCGTCGAACCCGACCGCTGCGCCGGGAGCGGGATGTGCCGCTCTATCGCCCCTACCATCTTCGGCGCCGATGACCACGGGTGGGTGACCCTGCTGGTCGACGATCCCGGCGATGACATAAACGAGGCCCTGGACGCGGCCGACGCATGCCCCTTAGGAGTCATCGCGGTGGTGGACGCGGACGGTCAATCCCTTGTCTGAGACCTTGGCAGAACGCGCCGCGGTCGTCGTCGACCTCGCCGTGGTGGGGACGGGACCAGGGCCGCGGCGGGGTAGCACATCGATCTCGATCGACTACGTGCCGTGGTGACATCGGTGGCTCCCTCGAGGTGCTGGGAGCCCGGCAACTGCTCGAACTGACCCATCACAGCATTACCGAATACCGGCTGCCGTCGACTGGCGAACTCGTCCCGTTGCTGCAGATCGCCCCGTCCAAGACTGACACCGAACGGCTTCTCGTCAGCCCCGAACTCGCCGACGTGCTCAGCGCCGTCATCAGCCGGCTGCGCGACCCAGGCGGCGCGGTGCCGCTGACCGTCTCCTACAACGTCAGGGAACGGGTCTGGAACCCGCCGATGCCGCTGCTCTTCCAACGCCCCATCGGCAGTGAGAACCGTGCCTTCACCCCACCGCGCTGCGCAGCATGCTCCTGCGCGCGCTCGCCGCGACCGGCCTGACCGACGCGGCCGGCGAGCCGCTGGTCTTCGTCCCGCACGACTTCCGCCGGATTCTCTCCGCTTAGTTGTCGTGTCGCGATTAGCTCAGGACCCCGTGTGAGCTGGGGGTTTTCGGGCGGTCTGCCGTGTCGCGTTTCCCCTAGGGTTGCGCCTCGTGATCCTGAGCTTCTTCTCGTCCCAGGGGTGGGACTCCTGGGATGTCGCGCACCGGCCGCTGATCCCGGAGCGGATGCCGCTGCTGGTCGATGACGATCTGCTGTTCGAGGACGGTCCGGGCGCTCCCCGGCCGGTGGTCGTGGTGAACCGGTGGCTGCGGGAACTGCCTACGCGCGGGGCGCCGGCGACGGCCACGTGGGAGGTCTACGCGCGGGTCATTCGGGACTGGATCGAGTTCCTCGACGGACACGGCGTTGGACTGTTCGCGTCGCGGGACCGGCTGAAGCTGGGGCTGAGCCGGTATGCCGAGCATCGGGCGGCCGGGCCGGTCGCGTCACGGTTCTCGGCGACGACGTGGGGCCGGCACATGAGCGTGCTGTCGCTGTTCTACCGGTGGGCGATGGACGAGGGCCACGCGCCGGCGGAGCCGTTCACCTACCGGACGGCGCAGGCGTTGTTCGCGGGGACGGGCCGCGAGATGCGGGTGAACTTGGCGGTGCGGCGGACCCCGAAACCACATGTGACGATCAAGTATCTGGAGCCCGACTTCACTGCGTTGTTCCTCGCCGGCCTGCGTGGGCTGGGGCCGGACGGCGCGGCCGATGGCGGGTTTCACGGCCGTGAGCTGGTGCGCAACGCCGCTGTCGGCTCGCTGGCGCTGGCGACGGGGCTTCGCCTCCAGGAGTTCACCTATCTGCTGCCCTGGGAGGTTCCCGCGCTCCCGGCGCGGCCGACGGCGACGCCGATCCCGTTCCCCGTCCCGGCTGGGGTGGCCAAGGGGCGGAAGTTCCGCACGACGTGGGTCTCCTATGACGCGCTGGCCGCGGTGCACGGCTACCTGGAGCTCGACCGGCCTGCGACGGTGGGCGGCGCGGCGTGGCGGCCGCCGTCGCGGTGGGGGGAGCCGCTGGTGGTGAGCGAGCCGGATGCGCGGGGTGGGCGGGTCAATGGGGTGCGGCGCCGCTGGGAGACGCTGACGCCGTCTGAGCGGCGTCGCCTCGTCGCGGCGGGCGGCGGATCGTGTCTGCTGGCGGTGAAGGCCGGTGGTGGTCCGTTTACCGCGTGGGCGACGGTGTTCGAGCGGACCTCGGATCGGATCCGGGCGACGGTCGAGCCCCGGTTCCCGCACGTGCATCCCCACCGGCTGCGGCACACGTTCGCGATGCGGACCCTGGAGTATCTGGTGTCCGGGCACTACCGGCAGGCCGCGAGGCTGGTGGCGGACACGGACGCCGACGCGGCGCTGGTGTTCTACCTGAACAAGGCGGACCCGCTGCTGGTGCTGCGCGACCTGTTGGGCCACTCGTCCGTGCTGACCACGGAAAAGTACCTTCGGCGCCTCGATACCACCCGGCTGTTCCGGGAGGCCTATGAGCAGGCCGGTAGGGCCGCTGGCCTGCTCGACGCGACCGCGGCCGGGCGGGAAGCCGACGCCGAGTTCCGCGGCGATGAGGACGGGGCGTTCTGATGCCCGCCGAGATCGGGGTGGATCCCCTCGGCATCGCGTGCGTGTTCAGCGACGGCACGTCGGCGCGGTTCGATCTGGACGGCCTGCCCTGTCCCGCGCTGGCTCGGGACCTGCTGGCCGGGCTGGTCGAGCTGATCCACCCGCATGGGACGGTGGATGCTGCGGGCTCGGTCGGGCACTACGCGGCGTCGATCAGGCACATGACCCGCTGGCTGGCCGCGGATGGGTTCGCCGGCGGGGCGGCGGACCTGCGCGGTGCGCAGGTGGCCCGGTACTGGCTGGCCGCGTCCGCGCCGCGGGAGGCGTGCACCCGCCGGATGCTGGCCGGGTTCCAGGCCGCCGGCGGTGTTCTCGAGGCGCGGGTCGCCGAGCTGGCCGCCGGCCGGGCCTACCATCCCCAGCGGTTCCACCGGCCGCTGCCGCCGTATTCGGAGGCCGAGTGGGACCGGCTGGCCGGTGTCTGCCAGGCGGTTACTGACACGTCGTTCACCGCCCACCGCCAGGCCCTGGCCGCGGCCGAGCGCGGCCGGCACCCGCGCGAGCATGGCTGGCGCGCGGAGAACCTGTGCTGGTTGTTGGCACGGATGGGTCCGATCGGTTTGGCCGGGTTCGGTGACCAGGTCGGCTGCTCGGCGGAAGCGGTCCGCCAGCGCGGCGGTGTCGGGCAGGCGAGCCGGGAGCTGTTCCCCGGCCCCGATGTGGTGATCGCCTACCGGCTGCTGTTCGGGGTTTACTCCGGGATCGTCCCGGACGGCATCGATGACCTGGTCGTCGGTGACATCGACTGGGCCGGGGACTCCACCGTCCTGCTGTCCTACGTCAAGGGCCGCACCGCGGCGGAAAGTCTGAACCTGCCGCGGCAGGCCGTCCGGCTGCTCGAGCAGTGGCTCTCCCACTCGGCGCTGCTGCGCCGCCACGCCGACCCGGCGCTGCGCGGTCACTTGTGGTTGCGGCTGAACCGACCTGGCGGCAGCGAGATCGCCGCGAAGGCAGGATCAGCCGGGCGGGTGTCCGTCCAGCGCTGGGTGGCCCGCCACGCGGTGACCGGCGACGACGGCGCACCGCTGAAGATCCACCGTTCCCGGATCCGCACCACGCACCAGTCGATGCGCGACCGCCGCAGCTGGGCTGGCCGCGGGCGGGCGACCATCGATCCGAACCACTCGGCCCAGGTGGAGGGCGATCACTATCTGAGCGCGGCCACGGCGTCGCAGCGCCAGGCCGTCGAGGCGATCGTGGAGGACGCCCAGCACGACCTGCTGCGCCGCGCCCACCCGCCCGTAGTCGTCACCGAACCCGAGGCCACCGCGCTGGCCGCCGGCTACCCGCAGCTGGTCGGCGCGCTCGGGCTGACCGACACGGTGATCGCCGAGCTGGTCGGCGGGCAGCGTGACGTGTTCACCGCGGCCTGCGCCGACCCGCTGTCCGGGCTGCACGGCCCACCCGGGAAGCCCTGCCCGGCCCGGCCGTGGGTCTGTCTGCTTTGCCCGCTGGCGGTGTTCGCGCCTCGGCACGCCGCGAACCTGCTGCGGCTGAAGGCGTTCTTCGCCCGGCAGTGGCGCGGGATGCCCGCCGCCGAGTTCATGGCGGTCTTCGGCCCTTACTCCCAGCGGGTCGGCGAGGTACTCGACCGGTTCGACCCGGCGGTCGTGACACTCGCCGCAGCCACCGTCGGCGACCGGGACGACGAGCTTCCACTGCGCCCGGAGGAGTCCACCCGATGACCGTGCCGACCGCGCGGGCCGAGGCCACCAAGTCGAAGCGGTCTCCGTTCACCGGCCTCGACGTCTGCGAGCAGGCCGGGTTCACCCTGCCCACCGGCGCACCCCGCCCGGTCTTTGACGAGGACCGGTGGGACTTCACCGCGGTCGTCGGCCTGCCCCGGCAGATGGCGCGGGTCGCCCGCCGGTTCGACTTCACCGCGATCACCACGGCCGGTTGGCGGCTGGTCGCGAAGGAACAGGTCATGGCCCTGCTCGCACCCGGCCACGAGGCCGTGATGACCTTGCCGCGCGGCTATCGCAGCCCGCTGCACCTGGCCACCGCGTCGGGCCGCCTCGCCGAGCTGACCCGGCTTCTCAACTGGCTGGCCAGCCAGGGGGTGACCCACCTCGGCGCGCTCGACGATGCGGGCTGCGAGACCTACCTGGCTCATCGGCGCTACCTGCTCGACGCCACCGGCCAGGTCGTCGGTGAGCGCAGCCCAGCCACCCGCCGCACCGCCGCCCAGGTGATCGTCGATCTGGTCAACCACCGGGAGCTGTTCACCACCGACCGGGTCGACGCCCAGTTGCGGCCCTGGTCAGGCGCCGCCCCGTCCGTCATCGCCGAGATGCCCAGCAGACGCGGGCAGAACAAGACCCCACCGGTCGCCGACCACGTCCTACAGCCGATGCTGGCCGCCGCCCTCTACCTGGCGACCAGCATCGGCCCGCACGCAGCCCAGCTGGCCGACCAGGTCCGCGACGCCGACAGCCGATGGTCTCTCCACCACGGCAGCCACGTGCTGACCAGCCGGCTGCCAGCCGACGAGATCAGGCAGGTGCTCGCCAGCTACGAGCACCGCGCCGAACCGCTGCCACTGACGGCCGAGCACACCATCAGCGCCCGGCTGGCCGCCGGCTGGTCACCCGACGACCCGCTGCTCGGCCTCTCACTCGGCCTGCTCGCCCGGCAGGCAGGGTCCACCCAGTTCTGGTCGCAGTGGATCCCCCCGCTGCGCGGCCCGATCGAGGCGACCCTGCGCGTCGTCGGCGCACAGAAACCCTTCGGCCGCGGCGCAAGCCTCATCGACCGCGCCGACAAGGACGGCGCCGAGCCGTGGACGGTGCCGCTGGACCGGCACGAGGCGGTGGCGCTGGTCGGGATCACCCGGACCGCCGCGATCATCGTGCTCGCCGCCGTGTCCGGGATGCGCGCCAGCGAGCTGATGGAACTGGAAGTCGGCGCCGCCCGCCCGCCCGAGCCGCACGGCGAGGGCCTGGTGCACTACCGGCTCGCGAGCAAGGTCGTCAAAGGCCAGCCGCTCGGCGGAACCCCCGACGAGTGGGTCGTCATCGAACCCGCCTACCAGGCCGTCCGGCTGCTCGAACGCCTGCACGACAACCCGAAGCTCGGTCAGCCGCTGCTCGGCCGGTTCGCCTTCGATGTCCGCTACCGATGGTTCCGCGCCTGGGTCAACGGCCCGGCCGGCCAGCGCCTCGGGCTCGCCCCGATCCCACCGGACCCCGTCAGCCTGCGGGCGTTGCGCCGCACCCTCGCCATCGAGCTCGCCTACCGGCCCGGCGGGGTGCTCGCCACGAAACTGCACCTCAAACACATCGCCGTCGCCACCACCGAGGGCTACGCCTCCCGGCCCGGCGGGGCGCAGGCCGAGCTGCTCGCCGAGGTCAACAAGCACGAGGAGACGCGCAACGTCGAACTGCTCCTCGCCGAGCTGCGCAACTACCAGAAAGGTGTGCTGCCCGCCGGACCCGGCGCCCGCGAGCTGACCGCGTTCTTCGCCCACATCGACGGCATGCTCACCGCCGACGACCCCGGCGCGCCGAAAGCCCAGGCCAGCGACCGAGACGTACTCAACCTGATCACCAAACGGGCCCGGACCCTGCACCTCGGCGTCGCGAACTACTGCTGGTTCACCGACCCGTCCCGAGCGCTCTGCCTCCGACTCGCCGGCACCCCCACCGCCGACGCACCACTGGCGAGCATGTGCGACTCGGCCCGCTGCCCGCAGGCCACCCACCACCCCTGCCACCGGCCGGTCTGGGCCGAGCACGCCGAGCAGACCAAGGCGTTCCTCGCCAGCCTCGGCCCCACCCGCAGAACCGAGCGGGCACGGCTGCATGCCGACCACGACCGCGCTCGCCGCGTGCTGGACGCCATCGACGCCGCCACCCCGACCACCGACGACCAGGAGCAGCATGCGGATCACCGCTGACCAGCGCGCCGCCAACGAGACCCGCATCCGCGCCGCCATAGACCGGCTGCTGCGCGGCGAGATCCCGACCGGCGGCCGATGCGACATCAAGACCCTCGCCCGCGAAGCGGGCGTCGACCGCACCGCCTTCTACGGCAGTCGGCCCTACGCACACCTGCGCGCCGAATTCGAGAACCGGCTCCAAGCCATCCAGCAGGCAGGCGAGCAGCCCGACCCACGCGATGCCCAGATCATCCGGCTCAAACACGAGATGACCCAGCTGAAGGAACGCATCACCCAGTCAGCCGCCACGATCAGCGAGCTCACCGCCTTCCGCGCCCAGGCCTTGGCCCAGCTAGCCGCCCAGCACGACGAAATCACCCGCCTGCGCGCGGCGTTGGGCAGCCACGGCCACGTCCGCAGCCTGCCGCAGCCCAAGCACGCCAACAGAACACCCGTTGCCCGCGCCGGAGAGCACCCGTCATGACCGGCAACTCCTCCCTCACAAGGCCCTCAGCCGACGCCCGGCCCGGCCGGCCGCCGAAGCGCGTCCGCGACGAACTCCGCCTTGGCGTCGGTATAGGCCTCACGGTCGTCCGCGTGCCGCGCCGCCAGCCGCTGCTTCAGGCCCTCATAACTCCTGGCCAGCTGGTCATCGCGCCGCAATGCGTCCCGGAACGCGATCTGCTCCGCCCACCGCGGATGACCGGCCTGGATCACGTGCAGGTGCGCTATCCGCCGTTGGCCGGAAGCATCCGGCTTGACGAAGAACCGCCGCCACGGCCGCCGGTCGAGTTCCGACGGCACGTAACACCAGCCGTCCGCGGCGAGCCGTTGCCCCGCCCGCGCGACCACCGCGTCGGGATCGGTCACCGACGCCATCAGGTCCAAGACCGGCTTGGCAGCAAGCCCAGGAACCGCCGTCGACCCGACATGCTCGACCCCGTCCACCAGCCACGGCGCCAGCAACCTGGCCAGCCGGCCGAGCTCGACCCGCGCCCGACCCGCGAGCCGCGGATCATGCGGAAGAACCCGTGCCTTCTCATGCGCCCAAGCCGGGACAGGCTCGCTCATACACCCAAGCTAGCCCCCGCAACCCGGGCTGCCAGACCACCCGACCAGCCCGCATGCCGTCGTCGACAGCCTCGGCGCCCACCCCGAGGACAGCGATGTCGGTCACACGGTGAAGGGAGAAAAGCGACACGAGCCATCACAAAGGTCACCGACGGCGTCATCGGATGAACGTCCCGCCAATCGCCACGCGAGACAGACTGAACACGTTGAGTGCGGACAGAAGTCATATCTTCGTCACCGACGCGATCCTCAGCGGCCTGCCGCCCCACATCGCGCAGATCATCTGCGGCCATCGCTTTATCGACACCACGATCGGCTACAAGGCCGTCTATCCCACCGAGGCGATCGAGGCTCACAGGGCGTTCATCGCCCGGCGCCGCGCCACCCGGCCTTCCGAGGAATACCGTACCCCCACCGAGGCCGAATGGGACGCCTTCCTCGCGCACTTCGAGAAACGGAAAGTCTCCGTCGGCACCTGCGCCCGCGCGTTCGCCTCTCCCTGCCTCCATGAACATGTCCTGCCTGCGATGCCCGCTGCTACGCCCCGACCCCGGCCACCGCGACCGGCTCATCGAGATCCGCGACAACCTGCTCGCCCGCATCGACGGGGCCCGTCGCGAAGGCTGGCTCGGCGAGGTGGACGGCCTGCAGATCAGCCTCGACGGCGCCCGCCAGAAACTCGCCCAAATCGACCAATTCAACGAGCACCGCACCAGCGTCAACCTCGGGCTGCCGACCTTCCCGGAGATCGCGGGGCGCACCAGCAGCCGCGAAACACAGACATAAATGTCTCAACCATCACAAGCGGCTCAATCGAGTTGGTGCAGAGAACAAGAAGACCTATGGCCACCACCTGCTGACCGTCTGGTGCGACAACACCGGCGAATGCCTGGTCCTGAAGCTCCGCCCCGGCAACGCCGGGTCGAACACCGCCGACGACCACATCGACGTCATCAGGAACGCGATCGGCCAGCTCCCCGTGGCCCACCGGAAGCGGCTCCTGATCACTGTCGACGGCGCCGGCTCGAGCCACGCCCTCGGGCGCTACCTCGACCAGCTCGGCAACGACCCCGACCACCCCCAGCGCACCGTCTACTACGCCGTCGGGTTCGACGTCGACGACCGGGTCCGCTCCGTCGTCGGCGAGGTTCCCGAGGCGGCGTGGGCCGCCGCCGGGCGCACCGACGGCGAACCGCGTAAGAACGGGCAGGTCGCCGAGCTGACCGGCCTGCTGCGCGAGGGCCCCGGGTCCCGCACGTCGCCGCGCGGATCATCCGTTCCGGGCGGCGGCGCGAGATCCGCATCCCCGAGACCTGGCCCTGGGCCGACGAGATCGCCGCCATGTTCGACCGGATCAAGGCCCTCCCAGCCCGCGCCTGACCCACCACCACCCCGTCCCGACGACCCCAGCACCCCCCGGCCCGTGGAGCCGGCGCATACCCGGCACGACAGCCGGGCTACTGCCCTGCCCGGAACACGATTTCCGACATCAACCAGACAGCTCAGCCAAATCGGCAATCACCGGCCAAGATTTGAAAGGTCGAGGCTGATGACGTGGCTGCGTTCTTTCATCACCCACGTCACCGCCTACCGCGGCCTGGCCATCTCGGTCATGGACATCCTGCGCAACCCCGAATCGGAACTGTCGGCCTCCTGCCAGGGAATGCGTATCGCTGGAGCGAAACTGCTCGCCCGCGCTCAGGAGGCCGCGGCCATCCGCCCGGACCTCACCGTCGACGACCTGCTCCGTCTCACCAACGGGGTCGCCATAGCCGCCGAAGGCCACCCCGACGAGACGCCCCGGCTTCTCCTCCTCATCGAGGGCCTGCAACACCACGGCTGAGCCGAGCCAGCTCGGTGCCGGCCCGCTCGGTAACGATCGTCAGGACCCGGCCGGCGACAGCCAGGTCGTCCGGCGGCAGGTCGCCCCAGAGCCGGGCGGTGATGTCGCCGACGGTGGCCCGGATCCGTCCGTGCAGCTCCCGGGCGGCGGCGGTCACCGTCACCTGGGGGGCGGCGAGGCCGGCGGCCGGGGCGAGGAAGCCCTCGGTGGCCAGAGCGTCCAGGTGGGCGTGGGCGGCCGCCTCATCGATCTTCAGTGTTCGGGCCACCTCGGCGGCGAAGGCGTCGCGGTCGAGGGTTCCACCGGCCCCGGCGGCCAGCGTGAGGACCACCCAGCCCGGCTCGGTCAGGCCGGTACCGGCCAGCAGTCGGGTCAGGATCGCGGTCAGGGTCTTCTCGGCCTGGCCGATGACGCGTGTGCTCAGTGCGGGATAGCTCATGATCGCCTCCAGCGACGGCCGTGCACCGTTTCGTTGGCAGTGCCAACATGTTTGACCGTACCTGATTTTCGTTGGCCAGGCCATCAAAATGCTAGGCTGGCCGGCATGAGCCGGGCCGACGAGACGCCGCCCACCCGCCTGACCCGGCTGCCGACCTGGCTGATCAGTGAGACCTCCCGCCACGGCCATCGGCTGCTGGCCAGCGCGCTGGCCACCGAGGGTTCCCGCGGCTACGACTACCGGCTGCTGGCCGCGCTACGGGAGTTCGGCCCGGCCAGCCAGGCCCGGCTGGGCCGGCGCACGGGCCTGGACCGCAGCGACGTCGCCCTCACGACCGGCGATCTCGGCCAGCGCGGGCTCGTCGAGCGCTCCCCCGACCCGGCCGACGGCCGGCGCAACATCATCAGCATCACCCCGGCCGGCGCCGCGCACCTGGAGCGCCTGGACGCGCTGCTGGCCGGCGTCCAGGACGAGCTACTCGCCCCGCTCTCACCCGACGAACGCCAGCAGCTCGCGCGCCTGCTCACCCGCCTGGTCGCCCATCACGCCTGACGCGGCCTCGGCGGCCTCGGCGGCCTCGGCGCCGAACGATCGCTAGGGGCGCGGACCGAGCCGGTGCAAATGACTGGACGGCGCCAAGGCCGGCCCGCGAAAGCCGGGCCTCGGCGGTCGCGAGGCCGGCCACGGCGGCCAGCAGCAGGAAGGTGCCGGCCACGGTGGCGACCGACAGCCCCTCACCGAGCAGGGTCACCGCGAGGACGGTCGCGCTGACCGGCTCGATCAGCATGACGGCCGAGGCGGTGGCCCCGCGGACCACGGCCGCGCCGGCGAAGTAGAGCGGGTAGGCCAGCGCCGTCGGCACCGCGGCGACCCAGGCCAGCAACAGGAGCACCTCGGCGAGGTGCTTCGCGTGGGGCAGCGGGCCCTCGACGATGGCCAGCGGCAGCATTACCACGGCCCCGACGGCAAACGCGCAGCCTGTCAACGTGACGGCGTCCTCGCCGCCGCCGGCACGCGCGGACCACCGAGCCAGCAGGGTGGCGACCGTGTAGCCCGTCGCGGACAGCAACGCCAGCAGCGCCCCCGCCGCTGTGACCGCGCCACCGTGGTTGCCCAGGACGAGCACGACCAGCCCGGCGAGGGCCACCGCGATCGCGGACAGGCCGTGCCCCAGTCGCTCGCCGAGCGTCAGCCGGGCCCCTAGCGCGGTCAGTACGGGTCCCGCGCCCAGGGTGATGATCGTCGCGACCGCCACGCCTGTCGCGGCGACCGCGCCGAAGTAGGCCGTCTGGAAGACAGCCAGGCCAACACCCGTTCCGAGTCGGGTGACCAGCCGCCGGTGTCGCGAACGTGCTCCCGCCCCAGCGGCGTTCGCCGATCGGCGCGGGAGCACGGCGCGAGCCAGCAGGAGCATCAGAAGGCCGCTGACAAAACGCCAGAAGGAAATGGCGGCCGGCCCGAAGTCGCTTGTTCGGTAGACAAGGTCGGCTGCCGCCCCAGTCGTGCCCCACGCGACACCGGCAACAGCAAGAAATCCCAAGCCCCACCCCACGGGCAGGGTGGCGCGAATATTCGACATGATGTGCTCTCCGCGGCAGGAAGTGGTCTGTTTCCCGGATGTGGGCAGCACCAGCGGCACGGCGGGCGCAGTCACCCGTCGCGACTACCTTCCGTAGCGGCCCGCTCAGGCGGCGGGCGGCGAGAGCACAGTCAGACTCACGAACGTCAGCATAGGCCGCGCGGCCTGGATCAGACCGATGGTCGCGGGTCGTACTGGATGCCACGCCGGACCGCACGCGCGCGCTCGACGCCGGCTAGGCGCGCCACGAGATGCAGTGCCATGTCGATGCCGGCGCTGATGCCGGCCGCGGTGATCAGGTCACCGTCGTCGACGAAACGGTCGTCGGGGCGCGCGATGACCGTCGGCTCGAGCTCGCGCAGCTGCTCGAGCGATGCCCAGTGCGTCGTCGCCGGCCGCCCGGCCAGCAGTCCGGCCCGCGCGAACACGAGAGAGCCGGTGCAGACGCTCGTCATGAGCGGCACTCGTGCGCGCTGCTCGCGGACCCACTCGAGCCGCGCCTCGTCGCGCAGGTGGGCACGGGTGCCCTGCCCGCCCGGATAGATCAGGACGTCGAGCGGCGGTGCCGTTGCGTAGGAGTGCGCCGGGTGGACGACGAGTCCTTTTGCCGCGGTGAGCGGCCGGCCGTCCTGGGAAAACGTGGTGACCTGCCAGCCGTCATCGGGAAACCTGCGCGTCCAGTACGCGAGGACCTCCCACGGACCGATCGCGTCCAGCTCCTCGAATTCCTCGAACAGCAGTATCCCGATTACCTTCACACGCTCATTCTCACCCAGGATCATCCGCCGGCACCCGGCCGGCACCCGGCCGGCCTGGCCACATCCGACCGGCCCGTGTGTTCCGCTGGAGGCATGACCCGCTCTGTGTCCCCGCGCCTGGTCTCCCTGCGCCTGCCGGACAGCGAACACACGTCACGACCGTGGCGGATCCACGAGGTGGCGCCCGAGTTCCGCCTGGAGGACGTCTGGGCGCTGCCGACGCCGGGCGGCCCGGCCGACTTCCCGCGCCTGGTCCGGCAGTTCGCCCGGGGCGACACCGCCGACAACCCGTCCCGGCTGGCCCGGCTGCTGTTCACCGTCCGCTGGCGGCTCGGGGCCCGCTTCGGCTGGGACGATCCGGCCGCCGGCGTCGGCGCCGGGACACCGTCGCTGCGCGACCGCCTGCCGGCCGACCTGCGCGACGCCCCGGCCGGCCCCGCGTTCGACACGCTCCCGTTCCGGCCCGTCTACCTGACGGACTACGAGTGGGCGGCGGAGCTGGCCAACCGCACCGTGCACGCGGTGCTGCACCTGAGCTGGGTCCCGGACGACGGCACCGTCCCGACGGGCGGCGGCACCGGACCAGGCCCCGGCGCAGGCATCGGCCCAGGAATCGGCGCAGGAATCGGCCCAGGAATCGGCGGCTCGGCGAAGGCGGCGCTGAACGGAACCGTCCCGGGCTCCCGGGAGCGGTCCGGCGGCTACCGGGGCCAGCTGGCCGTGCTGGTGAAGCCCAACACCCGCTTCGGCCAGGCCTACATGGCCGCGATCACGCCGTTCCGCCTGCTGGTCGTGTACCCGCCCCTGCTGCGCGGCATCGGGCGGACCTGGCGCGCGGGCGCGGCGGAGCACCCGCCGGCCGACCAGTAGCCCGCCGAGGCCGGAGAAAAGTCCGAATTCGCACCGGTTCCCGGTCAACCCGGCCCGTCCGGAACGCGTTAGTCCCGGTGACGGAACACCGAAGCACCGAAGGGACGAACCGGGTGCGGGAGCACGACGACCGGGCGTTCGAGGAGTTCGTCGCCGGTTCCAGCGATCGGCTGCTGCGCAGCGCCGTTCTGCTGGTCGGGCGGGCGAGTGCCGAGGACCTGCTGCAGGGCGCCCTTGAACGGACCTACCGGCACTGGCCTCGGGTGGCGCGGGGGACGCCCGAGGCCTACGTCCGGCGGGCGATGGTCAACTCGGCCGCTGGACGGTGGCGACGGCGACGGCTGGTGGAGGTACCGCTGGACGACGAGGTCGGCACCGGAACCGGCACCGGGACCGGCGGGTGGACCGGAGCGCCCGACCACGCCGACCAGCTCTCCGCCCGGGACCAGCTGATGCGCGCCCTGATGACGCTGCCCGCCCGCCAGCGGGCCGTGCTCGTCCTGCGCTACTTCGAGGACCGTTCCGAGGCGGAGGTCGCGGCGGTGCTCGGCTGCGGCGTCGGGTCGGTCAAGAAACACGCGTCCCGGGGCCTTGCCCGTCTGCGCGAGACCACGGCGGCGGCCGCGGGCGACGGCGCGGCGGCTGGTGGGACGTCACACCGAGGCGCGTCGAAATCGACGAGGAGCAAGCCGTGATCAATCTGGAGGACCAGTTGCGCGACGCCATGAAAGCCACGACCAGCGGCGTCCACGCCCCGCCCGGCCTCGCGTCGGCCGCGCGCTCGGGCGCCCGCCTGACCCGGCGCCACCGCCGCCTCGCGCTGGTCGCGGCCGCGGCGGTCGTCGCGGTCGCGGTCCCGACCGGCGTGATGCTGTCCCACGACGGCAAGACCCAGGTCGTCAGCGCCGCGCCGGCCGGCAGCCCCGGCCTGGCCGCGCTCCCACCGGTGGACACGGCCCGGGCCGGCCGATTCTACGCGACCGTCGGCGGCTACGTCACCGCCGGACCGACGAAGTTGGTGGACGCCCCGGCCGTCATCCACGACGCGACAACCGGCCGGACCGTCGCGTCCGTCGCCCTGCCGTCGTCAGTCGGGTTCTGGTCGGCCGCGGCCGGGACCGCGGTTCCCGGGCTGTTCTACCTGGCGGCCACGCCCGCCAAGCACGACGGAGGGCTCATCTACCGGCTGCGCGTCAGTGACAGCGGCACGGTCACGGAACTGGCCCGGGTCACGACCATCCCCGAGGTCACGTTCATCTACCGCATCCTGGCAGCCTCACCCGACGGCACCCAGCTCGCGTTCAAGGCGGACGAGGGGAGGCCGCTGGAGACGCGGACGGAACGCCCGCCCACCGTCGTCAAGGTGGTCGACGTGCGCACCGGCGCGCGGAAGCGCTTCGCCGCCGCCGGGAACCTCGACATCGACGGCGGCCTGAGCTGGGACGCCACCGGCCGGTACCTCGGCCTGGGGCTGACCGACATCGACACCCAGGTCGGCTACCTCTACGTACTCGACACCGCGACGCCCGGCGGCCTGCTGGACCGGTCGAGCCGCGTTCCCGGCTCCCCGGCGGCCAGCGCGAGCCAGCCCCTGACGGGAGTGACCCTCAGTCCCGACCGGCGGTCGTTCTACTTCACCCGCAGCGGCCAGGACGTCGACATCATCTATGTGACCGACGTGGCCACCGGAAACACGCGACCGCTGATCTCGGTACCGGTGCCGAGGCCCGCGAACATGTATGCCGACGTCCTGCGGATCAACCGGACCGGGAGCCAGCTTCTCCTCATGGAGGCCGCCCCCGACTTCTACCGCGTCGACATCGCCGGCCTGAGCGCGACCCACCTGTCCTACAGCGGCGAGAGCACCGGCAACGGCCCGCTGGACATGGCCTGGTAGGTCCGGCCGAACAGGATGAGCGCCGGTTCGGCGCCGGCCCGCTCGGTGACGATCCTCAGGACGCGGCCGGCGACGGCCAGGCCGTCGGGCGGCAGGTCGCCCCAGAGCCGGCCGGTTATCTCGCTGACAGTGGCCCGGATCCCCCGCCTGGCCGCCAATCACGCCTGACGCGGCCTCGGCGGCCTAGGCGCCGAACGATCGCTACGGGCGCGGACCGAGCCGGTGCAACGGTCCGACGAGGCCCCCCGGGGAGAATGGCGCCATGAGTGCTCTGGATGCGTCGTTGCGTGCCGTCATCAGCCGCGGGCCGCTGGCTCACCTGACGACCATCAACGCCGACGGCAGCCCGCAGGTGACCGTCATCTGGCTCGGGCTGCACGGCGACGACCTGGTGAGCGGGCACATGGCCCGGCACGCGAAGCTGCGCAACATCGAGCGCGATCCCCGGGTCGTGCTGTCCTTCCTGGCGCCGCCGGAGCCTGGCGCCTTCCTACACCCGTACGCGGTGGTGCACGCGCGCGCGACGGTCGAACCAAGCGACGGCACCTGGGACCTGCTCAACCGGCTGGCGAAGGTCTACCTGGCGCCCGACGCCGAGTTCCCGGCGCCGCGGGGACCGGGCTTCACCATCCGCTACTCCGTCGAGCGGGTCGGTGGGGTCGGGCCCTGGGCGGCCGCCGCACACTGAGCCCGGCCCCGACCGACGGCCGCGGCGCGCTCAGGTGCTCTCGACGAGTTCCCAGCGCCGGGCGAGCTCGTCGAACAGTTCAGCGTCCTCGTCCGGCACCGCCGAGCCCAGGCCCAGGCAGAAGGTGACCTCGCCGACCGGGACGAGGTACTCCCGTACGGCCCACACCCGGCCGGCGTCGCGGCGGACGCAGTCGAGCCGGATGCCGGCGCGGCCGCCGATCGCGGCCTCGGCCCGGGTGAACTCGTCGAAGCCGCCGCCGGCGAGCGAGCCCTGGAACCGATCGGCCAGCTCAACAGGCGTGCGAGCCTGGAACGCCGGGCTCCGGAAGACGATCGCCAGATGCCGGCGGTCGCCGTCCTCGCCGAACCGGGCCGTCTCCCACGGGCTGTTCTTCAGGTTCGGCGGCCGCTCGTCCCAGCTGTCGGGGACCCAGACGGCGTAGTCGAACTCGGGCTTCGGGACGCGTCGCCACACAGGATTGGTCATCACGGACTCCTCGGCGGGATGCTGTCGCAGGTGCCGGAGGGCGGCCGTGTACGACTCGCCGGTGCGGCGCATCCGCGCCCGCACCTGCTGCTTGAACCGCTTGTTCGCCGTCATCCGACCTCTGCTCCGTCAGACGCGGGGCCCCCAGCGGCACCGCCGACGGCGGGTTGGATGAACAGCGATCCGAGGAGAATCCCCTTTGCCTCCGCCGAGTGGCCCGGCTGGGACGGACCAGGGGAGGTTGGGCGGCAGATCAACGCCTGGCCCGATCCTCCCCGACGCCGCGCCCGCGCGTCAAGGCACGGCAACGGCAACCGGCCCCGGACGCGGGACGGGCGGGGCCCCGGTCGTCTATCGACCCGGCCCCGCCCGTCGCGCGCGTGCGCGCGTTTCAGTCGGTCAGGTGCAGGCCTTCTGGAGCGCGACACCGGCGTTGGTGAGCGGGGTGACGCTGGGCATCTGGGGCGAAGTCGAGCCGACCAGCCGGGCCACGCCGTCACCGAGGCCGTCGAGCGCGTCGGCCACCTGCAGGCCGGACGTCTTCACCGAGCCGCTCGCGCCGTTGGCGGTGTTACGGATCTCGCTCGCCCCGTCGTGGTAGGTCTTGGCCAGCGCGACCGGATCGCTGGTCTGGGTCAGCGCCGTCTGGTTCAGCTTCTGAATGCTCGCCTGCATCGACGCGCACGCCGACGCCTTGTTTCCGCCGCCGCCGCTCGAGCAGGCCACCGCGGCCATCGCGAGGCAGCCGGCGAGTGCGCCGGCGACAATCGCCCGGACGGGACGGGCGAGCACTACGGGCATGAGATTTCCTCTCCATCTGGGAAACGGAGGGCGTTGCACGGCGGATCAACGCCGCTCCGAGGCGTCCCACACCTTACTGTTTGCGCTCTTGTAGCCGTTTGTCCCTTTAGTGACACTTGGCCCGGGTCGCAGAGATGATCAAGTCTGGCCCGGTCGAGCGCCCGTCAGCGGGTCCGCGGTGAAGAACTCATACGCGATCCCGTCGGGGTCGCGGATGTAGACGCCCCGCCCGCCGCGCAGATGATTGATCTTCTGGTCGGACGCGCCGGGGCTCGAGCCCCAGTCCAGGCCGGCCCGACGGCCGCGCTCGAGCGCGCCGTCGAAGGTGGCGTCGTCGACCAGGAACGCGTAGTGCGCCGGAGCGCCGCCCCGCCGGTCGTCGAAGTCGAACGTCAGGTCGTCGTTGATGCGCAGCGCCTGGAACGGCCCGACCGGCTCGGCCCCGGCCAGGCCCAGCAGGTCGGCGAGCAGCCGGGCGCCGCGATGGGAGTCGGAAACCGCGACAATCGTGTGGTTCAGAACAATGCTCATGACGTATTCCTCTCTCCGGGCTGAACGCTGTCGGTGGGCGCGGGGGGATCGGCGTGTTCGGGCCGGCGGTGAGCCACCAGTGCTCGCCCCGGCGGACAAGCACGTACATCGCCATCTCGGAGAAGGCCGCCGAGGCGTCGATCCCGCGCGCGTTGCCCGACCCGGCCGTCCCACCCGGGTCGTCCAGGCCGCGCTGGAGGCCGTCGATCAGCTCCTCGACGACGGCCCGCGTGGTCACGTCCCGCTCCGGCTGGTGCAGTCGGGGCCGTGGCCGGGAACGGTCGGGCGACGACGGCGTTTCGGGTTGTGGGGACGGTCGGGTCATCGGCTGCGCCTCCTGCCGGGACGGGCGGATGAGACGGCCGTAAAAGTTGACATCCTCCCGGCCCTGAAACTAAAGGACCGGGATTCCCATCCTCACGGATACGCCGTCCGCACATTCATCATCTTACCGGAGAATCACACGTGTGTAAGTCACCCTGTTGGGCGGCGGTTGGGCTGCCGCCGATTCCTCCCCGTCCTGTCTCCTCGGCGGTGTCAGGTGAAGCGCGCTTGAAGGCAAGCGCGACGCTCGGGCGCCGGCCGGGGGTCGACTGCCGCGGGTGGGTCGCGACATCGGGGCGAGCAGGGCCGCCGGGTCGGCGTCTGGCGCGACCAGCCGCAGGCTGCCGCAGGCGGTCAGGACGGCCAGGACGGCCAGGACGGCCAGGACCCTACGTCGACGTGTACGTGGCCGATGCCCGTCGGCCGGCCGCCCGATCCCGGCCGCCTGGCCGGGTGTCAGCGCGACCAGTGCGCCGGCCGGGTCCGGCCCGTCGGCAGGCGAGTTCCGGGACCGCCGCGGGCCGCCTCCAGCTGCGACTGGCTGAGGAACAGGCTGCCGGTGAGGTCCGCGTCGGTGAGGTCGGCGCCGCGCAGGTCGGCCCGGTTGAAGTCGGCCCGGCGCAGGTCGGCGCCGCGCAGGTCGGCCCCGATCAGGACGGCGCCGGCCAGGGTCGCCCCGGCCAGCTTCGCGCCGCGCATCCGCCGGCCGGCCAGGTCGGCCCCGCGCAGGTCCCGGTGCCGCCCGGGCACGGCGGCCCGGGCCCGCTCGCTGGCCCGTTCGAGCAGGCCGTCCACCTCCCGGCCGACCGCGGCGAGGTCGGCGCGCCGCACGGCCGCCGGGTCCGAGCGGACCAGGGCGTCGACACGGTCGAAGGCGGCGATCAGGTCGGCCTTCGGCGGACCGGTTCCCGACTGGGCGACGGCCTCGCCGAGATGCCAGAGCATCGCGTGCAGCGGCCGGGCCGCGGTGAAGGTCGCGAAGACCTCGGCGGCCGCTTCCGGACCGTCCCGCCAGTCCCGGCCGACCGCCCGCGACGTGGCCTGGCCGGCGCCGAAGCAGTCGTAGACCGCGCAGCCGGTGAAGCCGCGCCCGCGCAGCCCGTCGTGGACGGCGCAGCGCAGGTCCGGCCGCAGGTTCGGGCACGGCGTCCCGGCCGGCTTGTCCAGGGCGAAGTCGGCCGAGCGGGCGAAGGCCGGCGCCACGCAGCACAGGCCGAGGCAACTGCCGCAGTCCGCCCGCAGCTCGGCCGTCCGCTCGCGCACTCGTGCCGGCACCGGTGCCGCGCCCGGCTCCGGCGCCGCGCCTGGCTCCGCCCGCCGGCCGTCCCCTGAGCTCATCGTCTCCGGACGCTACCCGGCCGGGCGGCTGAGCAGGCCGGGCGGGACCGGGAAGGTCGCGGGCGGCGGTAGCGTCGGTGTCCGACGACGGCGCGGCGGGCCGTCCACCGGAGGGACAGCCCATGAAGGACAGCGCCACCAGCAACGGGGCCAGCGGTGCCAGGGCGACGGGCCGCGCGCGACGCCTGGTGGCCGGGGCGCGGCGAATAGCCCGGCCCGCGGAGCCGGACTACCGGGGCCAGACCGCGCTCGTCACCGGGGCGTCGTCCGGCATCGGGGCCGCGTTCGCCGACGCCTTCGCCGCGCGGGGGACCCACCTGATCCTCAGCGCCCGCTCGGTCGACGTCCTGGCGGCGACCGCGCGGCGGCTGCGGGCCGAGCACGGCGTCCGGGTCGACGTCATCCCGGCCGACCTCGGGGCGCCCGGGGGCGCCGACGCGCTGGCCCGGGCGGTCACCGAGGCCGAGCTGGGCGTGGACGTCCTGGTCAACAACGCGGGGGTGGGCGGCCACGGCCGCTTCGACGCGACCGATCCCGACCGCGACGCCCGCCAGCTCACCCTGAACGTGCTGTCGCCGACCCGGCTGGCCCACCTGTTCCTGCCGGCGATGGTGGCCCGCGGCCGGGGCACCGTGATCAACGTGGCGTCGACGTCGGCCTTCCAGGCCGTGCCCTACATGTCGGTCTACGGCGCGACGAAGGCCTTCGTCCTGTCACTGTCGATCGGGCTGTGGGCCGAGTACCGGGACACGCCGATCGCCGTCCTGGCGCTGTGCCCCGGGCCGACCGACACCGCATTCTTCACCGCCAACGACACCGCCCAGACGGCGGTGGGCGACCTGCGGGACGTCCGGCAGGTCGTCGACACCGCGTTCGCCGGGCTGGCCCGGGGCCGGTGCTACGTCGTCGACGGGCGGGGCAACTACCTGACGGCCAACCTGACCCGCGTGCTGCCCCGGTCGGCGCTCGCGCTGATCACTGCCCGCGTGCTGGCGCCGCGGCCGGCGGTCACCGAGGCGGCGTCGACGGCCTCGGCAGCGGGAGCAGCCGGGACGGCGGGGACGGCGCGGCCGGCGGGGACGGCGCGGCCGGCGCCCGCCTCGAGCGCCGGCCCCCGGTAGGCCGGCGCTTACCTGAGTTGACGGCAGGCAGTTACCGAGCCGGCTCGAGCCGGAAACCGGGGCGCAACGACCCAGCGCCCGCACAGGCCGTAACAGCCCGACAAGCGGGATCAATCGTTCTCACTGAATGTATTGGCCCGCTCGGGGTCTTGCGGAACCGCGTTCCGCGGCGCACCCTGGTAGAGGTTCGGTCGGGCGACCGTTCCCCATGTGTTTATGCGCATGGGTTCGAGCGGTGATCCTCCGGACCCCGTGGCCCGCCAGCGGACAGGGAGCGTAGCCGTCGTGATCGCCATCGGCCGGACCGAAGGTCAGACGCGGCGCACCGGCGCGGCCGCGGCAGCGCGCACGGTACGGCTGCCCCTCCCCGGCGGCCCCGACTCCCCCTCCTAGCGTCACCGCTCACGACCGCCCTCGTGGTGACACGAGAAGCGGTCTGTTCGCTATTCCCCGTCCCGTACCTTCCAGGAGGTGACCGCCATGGCGACAACCATGACAAACCTGCTCAACACTCCACTGGGGGATCCGCGCGCCGAAAGGGTGCGCCGCAGCGCCCTCGCGTCCTACGTCGACGGGAAGATCAGTTTTGCCCAGGCCAACGAGCGCGTTCGCAAGGCCATCGACCGGTTCACCCACTGATCCACACCGAGGCGGAGCCCTCGCGACCCGCCTCGGCCGACACCCGCCGGCCGTCCCCTGAGCACCCAGTGACCTCGGGAGGCGGCCGGCGACGCGTCGGCCGGGAGCGCCTGCCCGCGTGGGGAATCCGAGCGTTTGGCCAAAGCCGAGCGGATCGCCCCCAGCCCGGATTCGTCCCAGCCCGGATTCGACTCAGCCCGAGCCGGCGTAGCCGGAGGTCAGCTGAGGCGTCTCCCGGGCCGGCATGAGCTGGGGCCGCAGGCCCATCGCGACGGCGGTCGCCTGGTGGAAGTCGACCAGCGACGCCATCGGCTCCTGTCGCAGCAGCGCGTGCAGAATGTAAGCGGATAGCCCATGAGGGCCGACCCGTCGAACCAGATGGTCGACGAAATCCGCCGGCAACGCGACCGGGACAATCAGGTATCCGCTGTCTGAACCCTGCACTACCAACCCCGTCCGCGTGTCGGACCTGCCGCCTATCGGACAATGCGTCGCATAGCCACCATAACTCGCCGAACGCAAAATCGGCGCGGCGGTGACCAGAACGGGCCGATGACCAGAACGGGCCGACTGATCCCGCGCGCTCGCGGCGCTCAGCGCCGGGACCCGTCCGCGGATAACACCGGCGGCAGCGGGCCGCCGTCGGCCACCGACTCGCTCTCGGCGGCCTCGGCCACCTGGGCCCGGCCATGGCCGAGCGCGACGATACCCGAGGCCACCAGCACCAGCGACACGACGAACATCGCCATCTTCACTCCCGACGGCGCCGGCTCGTCGAAGACGGTCAGGCCCAGGATGACCGGCAGGAAGGCCGAGACGCCGCTGGTCACCGGGAAGACGATCACCGCGCCGGGGCCCTGGAGCCCCCGCTGCTCCAGCGACAGCGCCAGCAGCGAGAACACGGCCAGCAGGTAGGGCGTCGGCGTCACGAAGATCCGGGCCAGCGAGTGGTCGTCCAGGTAGAGGCCGAACTGCCGGGTCGCCACCGTGGCGATGGCGTAGCTGACGCCGGCGGCCAGGCCGAAGAACCCCGCCGCCCGGAACAGCCGGCCGCCCCCGGCCGACCGGTTGGCCGCCCAGCCGGCGCCCAGCGCGAACACCGCCCCGAACACGAGGAACAGGCCCAGATCCCGGTTCGAGGCCAGCTCGCCCAGGTCGTTGCTGCCGGCGAACGAGCCGGCCAGCAGGCCGACCCCCAGCACCATCGCGCCCATCCCGATCAGCCCGGAACGCCCGACCCGTTCCCGCAGGACCCGTGAGGCCAGGATCGCGAACACCACCATGTCCAGCGACATCACCGGCGCGATGAAGGCGACCGGCGCCAGCGACAGCGCGTAGACCTCCATCAGGAAGGAGCCAGCCTCGACCGCGAGCCCGAGCAGCCACAGCGGGCGCAGCGCCAGCGCGACCAGCAGCCGCAGCCCGAAACCGTGGCCCGGGCGCTGCTGGCGGGCGGCGACGGCCTGGATGACCGGCGCCGCCCCGTAGAGCGCGGCCGAGATGACGGCGACCAGCAGCCCGAGCAGGACCTCACCCTTCATGGCCGCTCCCGGGCAGGGCGGGGCGCGGCAGGGCGCGGCAGGTAGGGGTCAGGGCCCGGCGGGCGCGTGGCTTCGACGTCAGATCACCCGCTCGAGCGCGGCGCCGAAGGCGCGTTCCCAGTCCTCGGGGTCCCGGGCGGCCTCGTCCGACGGCGGCTTGACCCGGTCCAGCGCCGCCAGCGCGGCCCGGGTGAGCTGGGCCGGCCGGGGTGAGGTCACGTCCGCGTTACCCCGTTCGAGCTCGGCCTGCAGGTTGTCCCGGCCGTGGCCGGAGACGACGTCGAGCAGCAGCAGCGACCGGCCGACCACCCGCGCCTCGCTGCAGGTGTCCCCGGACGAGGTGATGACCAGGTCGCTGGCCGCCATCAGCTCGGCCACCCGATCGGTGAACCCGAACGGGAGCACCCGCGGCTCGGTCGTGGCCAGCCGGCGCAGGCGCGCGGCCAGCCGCTCGTTGCGCCCGGCCACCGCCAGCACCCAGATCCCCGCCTGGGCCAGGGCGCGGGCGCAGTCGACCAGCGGCCCGAGCCCCCACGAGCCCGACATGAGCAGGACGCACCGGGCGTCGGGCGGGACGCCGAGGGCGGCCCGGGCCGCCTCCTGCGCCGGCGGCGTGTAGAACGGCGGACGGACCGGGGTCGGGACCACGGCGACGTTGGCGTCGGGGTGGAACCGGCGCACGTACCGCTCGGCCGTCGGCGACGTCACCAGGTACAGGTCGGTGTTGTCGTGCACCCACAGCCGGTGCACGCACACGTCGGTGCACAGCACCGCCGTCACCAGCCCGGGATGCTCCCGCTTGATCCGGGCCATCCCCGCGGCGGCCGTCGCGAAGATCGAGATGACCAGGTCGGGTGGCTCCCGGTCCAGCTCGGCCCGCAGGGCGGGGACGAGGTAGCGGCAGCTCGCGTTCTCGATGAGATCGACGAGCCGGCCGCCCTGGCGCATCCCGGCGAAGTGGACCGCGTCGTACAGTCCCGGGACGCTCAACATGGCCCGAAAGGCCAGCTCGCCGAGCTGGCCCTCCTTGCCTCCCATCAGACGCAGCGCGTCGAGGGTTCGGGTCTCGAACCCTCGCGCGCGCAACGACACCGCGCTGGCCTGGGCCATCACGTCGTGACCCATCCCCAGCGAGCCCGACAGCAGCAGTGCCCGGCGCTCGTTCGGCATCGACTCTCACCTTCTGGTTCACGCCGGCACGCTCCGCCGGCGCGCTGAGGCCAGCGCGGGTACGCCAGCCTTAGTCCGCCGGGGCGGTGACGGGGCGGCCGTCGGCCACCGGTGGCGTTCCCCCCTTCACATCCTGGGCCTGTTGGGCCTCCTGGCCCTCCTGGCCGGCCCGCGGCTCGATGGAGCGGTCGGCCAGGTACCACTCGACGTACTGGCGGACGCCCTCGGCGAACGGCGTCGTCGGGCGCCAGCCGAGCAGCTCCGCCGCCAGCGCGTTGGAGACCTCGCTGCCCCGGAAGTCGCCCGGGCGGGCCGGGATGTGCTCGATCGCGGTGCCGGGGAAGTGCGCCTGGACCGCCTTGGCCACGTCCAGCACGCTGACCTTCTCGTCGCCCTCCAGCGCGATCGTCCGGTTGAGGGCGCTGTCGGCCAGGGCGCGGACGTGGGCGTCGGCCAGGTCCCGGACGAAGACGTACTTGCGGAACTGCTTGCCGTCGCCGGCGACGGTCAGCGCGTCCCCGTCGATCGCCTTGCGCAGGAAGCGGGCCAGCAGCAACTCGTCGCGCATGCCCGGGCCGTACGGGATGCCGTAGCGCAGGATGGTGAAGTCCAGGCCAAACGTGTCGTGGTAGCTGTGCAGGACCAGCTCGGCGGCGATCTTCGTCGAGGTGTAGATGTGGCCGGCGGAGCTCAGCGCGATCGGGACGTCCTCGACCAGCGGCTCGCTGTCGTCGCCTGGCGCGGCGGCCGCGCCGTAGACCCAGACCGTGCTGGCGAAGATCACCCGGGACACGCCGGTGCGCCGGGCGGCCTCGCACACGTTGCCGGTGCCCTCGACGTTGAGGGCGACCGTGCTGACCGGGTCGGCGTAGGCGAAGTCGACGTTGGACATGCCGGCCAGGTGGAACACCACGTCGACCCCGTCGAAGGCCTCGGCGAGGGCGTCGAGGTCGCGCACGTCGACCGAGCGGTAGTCCGCCCGCGGGTCGAGTCCGTGGGTGACCAGGTCGAGCGCCCGCACCTCGTGGCCGGCGTCGAGCAGCCGGTCCACGACGTGGCTGCCGATGAAACCGCAGCCTCCGGTTACCGCTATCCGCATTCTCCCACCCGTCCTGTCACTATGACGCCCGTCACGCTCGAGCCCGTCACGATGAAGCCCGTCATGCCTGAAACGCGGAAATCAGCGAACCGACGACGTGGTCGGCCTCGGCGTCGGTCATATCGGAATGGACCGGCAGGCAGATGTGGCGGGCACACAGGTCCTCAGCGACCGGCAGCGCGCCGGTGGCGAAGCTTTCGAACGCGGGCTGCTGGTGCAGCGGCGCCTCGTAGACCTCCCCGGACAGGGACACCTCGTAGCGCGTGTTCAGCTCTTTCTTGAGCCGGGCACGGTCGGTTCCCGGGCGGGGCACGACAATGTACTTGTAGTGGTTGGTCCGCCCGTCCGGGGGAACCGGGAGCGGATCAAGCCCGTCCACGCCGGCCAGGGCCGCGCCGTACCGTCGGGCTACCCGCTCCCGCACCTCGAGGAACTCCTCCAGCCGGCGCAGGTGTACCAGGCCGGTCACGGCGTGCGGTTCGCTCATCCGCCAGGCATAACCCTGTTTGATGTGGACGTTGCCGAGGAAGCCGGCCTTCCCCTGGTCCCGGTAGATGATCGCCTCGTCGCGGATCCGCTCGTCAGCGGTGACGATCATCCCGCCCTCGCCGCTGGTGAGGACCTTCGTCGGGTAGAACGAAAAAGCGCCGGCGACTCCGAAGGAGCCGGCCGGCGTGCCGCCGTGGGAGCACCCGTGTGCGTGGGCGGCGTCCTCGACCAGCGCGACCCCCCGCGCGTCACACAGCGCGCGCAGCGCGGTCGCGTCGGGGGGGATACGGCCGCCGATGTGGACGAGCACCACCGCGCGGGTGCGCTCGGTCAGCAGCGGCTCGACCGTGGCCGGGCTGACCGCGAAGGTGTCGGCGGACATGTCGGCGAACACGGGCCGGCCGCCGGCCCGCAGCACCGCGAACCCGGTGGCCGCGAAGGTGTTGGTGGGGACGACGACCTCGCCGCCCTCGACGCCGACCGCGCGGAGAATGATCTCCAGCGCCGCCGTGCCGGAACTCACGGCGACCGCGAACGGCGCCTGGTGGGCGGCGGCGAAGGCCGCCTCGAACTCCTTGGTGCGGGCCCCGAGCGTCAGTGCGCCGGTGGCCAGCATCTGGGTGATCGCCTCAGCGATCTCCGCCCTGTCGTCCGGTGGGAAGACGATCCGGGCAGCCGGGACTCGCATCCGTTTCCTCCCCTCACGCGGCCCCTCACGCGCCGCGTCCTAATGCCGCATAGAGTCAAAGGACGGCCCACCCACGGCGTATTCCTCCACGGGCACCCCGGAAACGACCCACGCCCGGTCAGCGGAGAGTGACGTTACCGGTTGACGTGGAGGCGGGCTTGTCGATCCATCAAGGAGCAGATGACAAGCCTCCGAACGGTTGCGCGCGAGAGGTGACGAAAGGTCGGAGCGCCGAAGCGGCTTCCCCACGTCAACACCTCCCACACGTGACCTGTCCCTCACACCGGAAATTCTGTCACAGAAGTCATGCAAACCATGCTTCCCGTTGCCGACCTGGGCGTGCCGGGTTCCCCTGGAGAGCGAACCTGAGGCATGGAGGTGAGCGATGGCACGCAGCCCGTCGATCGAGCGGCTCGGCGCGGTCGTGGCCCTGGTGGAGCGGGCCGCGCCGATGATCGAGATCACGGATCGGCTGACCGTCCGCGAGGCACTGTCGACGATGCGCTCGCGCCACGTCGGCTACGCCCGCGTCGTGCGGACCGACGGCGACGCCGTCCGCTCGGCGCTGGTCAGCTCGGCCGACCTGCGCCGCCTCGACCCCGACGGCGCGCGGGCACTGGCCGACGGCTTCGAGGCGCTGCCGACCGAGGTCATGGTCGACTGGCTGGACCTGATGGGCGACACGGCCCGGGACGCCCTGGCCGCGCACCCCGACGCCCGCCTGGTCAGCGTCGAGGACTCCGGGCAGACGCTGGGCGTGCTGCCGGCCGAGCTGGTCGCGGCGGCGGGGGCCGGCCGCGAGGTCGGCGAGGCCACCCGCCCGAAGCGACCGGGAGAATGGGCGAAGCCCCCGGTCGCGGAGGGCGGCAGGTTGGTTTACGGCCGCGTCAGCGAGGCGCCTCCTGGAAGCTGACGGTCGCGGCGGCGTCGTCGTAGAGCAACCAGTGCGACGGCTTCTCCCGGGCCGCGCCGACGTTGACCAGCACGGTGGCGGCCGGCGGTTGGGTGCCTCCGGGCGCGGCCGGGACGGCGACGGGCCGACCGGGCTCCGGTTCCCGCATGTGTACGGCCGCCGGGCCGGTCGCCCCGCCGCCGCCGGCCGCGCCGTTGCCGTCATGCCCGTCCGGCCAGGTGATCCGGGCGAGCAGCGTCTGGTGGGTGTGGCCGGTGAACAGCAGCGGGACCCGCGGCACCCCGGCCGGAACCGGGCGCAGTCGCTCACCGACCCAGTCCCAGCCGAGCTGGTCACCGTGCAGGCACAGGGCCGCGCCCACGACGCGCCGCCGCGGTGCCGCCAGCAGCGGCGCGAGCGCGGGCGGGATGTCGGCCGGCGCCAGCAGCTCGCGGATGCGGACCTCCTGGTTGCCGGCGATCAGCTCGAGGCCGGCCAGCTCACGCCACAGCTCCTCGTCGAGGCGCACCACCTGGTCCAGGGACCAGCGCCGCGCCGGATCATGCCGGCGGCGCGGCACCTTCGCCTCCAGGTAGTCGCCGAGACAGACCACCCGGTCGACGGCGTGCGCGGCCGCGGCCGCGCGCACCGCGCGCCAGGCCTTGCGCCGCCCGTGCAGGTCGGCGACCACCGCGTAGCGCATGGGCCGATGATCCGCCGGCCGGGCGGCCATCGCCACGGCTACCCGCGAAAACCAAGGCATAACCTGCGGGAGTGCGGATCGCGCTGCTGACCTACTCCACCCGGCCGCGCGGCAGTGTGGTGGCCACGCTGGGGCTGGCCGAGGCGCTGGCCGCGGCCGGCCACCAGGTCGACGTCTGGACCCTGGCCCGGGGCGGCGACACCGGCTTCTACCGGCCGGTGGCGCCGGCGGTCCGGGTGCACGCCCTGCCCTTCCCCGACGTCGACGGCGAGGACGTCAGCGCGCGGGTGGAACGCTCGATCGCCACGCTCGGCGCCGGCATCGGCCCCCGGCGCGGCGACTACGACGTCGTCCACGCCCAGGACTGCATCAGCGCGAACGCGGCCCCGGGCTGCGTCCGGACCGTCCACCACATCGACACGTTCACCACCCCGCGGCTACGGGCCTGCCACGAGCGCGGTATCCGGGACCCGATCGCGCACGTCTGTGTCTCCCGCGCCGTCGCCGCGGAGCTGTCCGCCGGCTGGGGCGTCACCGCCCGGGTGATCCCCAACGGCGTCGACGCCGGCCGGTTCGCCGCCGCGGCGGCCGACGACCCGGCGGCCCGGGCCGCCCGGGCCCGCTGGCGGGCCGAGCTCGGCCGCTACGTGCTGGCGGTCGGCGGCATCGAACCCCGCAAGGGCAGCATCGACCTGCTCACGGCCTACCACCACGCCCGCGCGGCCCAGCCGGAGCTCGAGTTGGTGATCGCGGGCGGGGAGACCCTGTTCGACTACCGTCCGTACCGGACCAGCTTCGAGGAGACCGCGGCCGCGCTCGGGATCCGGCCGCGGGTGCTCGGGACCGTCCCTGACGCCGACCTGCCGGCGCTGGTCGCGGCGGCCGACGTGTTCGCCTTCCCCTCGGTCCAGGAGGGCTTCGGCCTGGCCGCGATGGAGGCACTGGCGGCGGGCGTGCCGGTCGTGGCCCGGGATCTTCCCGTCCCGCGCGAGGTGTTCGCGGGCGCGGTCACCTTCGCGGAGCCCGGCGCGGACTTCGGGCGGGCGCTGCTGGCCGCGGCGGCCGCGCGCGACGGCGGCCACCGCGACGGCGGCCACCGCGACGCGGACCGCTCCCGGCATCCCGGCCCGGCCGCCGGACGGGCGCTGGCCGCCGCGCACAGCTGGGCGGCGGCCGCCGAGTCGCACCTCGCGTTCTATCGCGGGATTCTTACCGGAGCGGCGGCGGGGTGACGGGCAGCCGACGACCGTGGCGGCAAGCCGCCTTATGACGACATATCGTGAGACCAGGCCGTGATCCCACGGGACAAGTCCCGGCTGGCCCCACGACGGCGCTACCGCTAGCCCGTCACACTGGTGACCCACGCACCGCATGACCGCGAATGGCGGAACCGATGAACGAACAGCCGCCGGCCTGGTTCCAGGCCGCGATAGACACCGAGCCCGAGTCGTACAGCATCGACGTGGACGGCTGCCGGATCAGCTACCGGGCCTGGGGGCCCACGGACGCGCCGGCGATCGTCCTGGTGCACGGCGGTGCCGCGCACTCGGGCTGGTGGGACCACATCGCGCCGCTGATCGACAACACCTACCGCGTTCTCGCCCTCGACCTGTCCGGCCACGGCGACAGCGGCCGGCGGGAGGAGTACTCCGTCAGCCAGTGGGCGCGGGAGGCCGTCGCGCTGACCGCGGCCGCGGACCTGGCCGGGCCGCCGATCATGGTCGGGCACTCGATGGGCGGACGGGTGGTCGTGACCGCCGCCGCCGAGCACCCGGACGACGTCGCCGGCATCATCGTGATCGACACGCCGATCCGGGACATCGAGCCGGAGGCGCGGGCCGCCCGGGAGCGGACGGCGTTCGGCCCGCTGCGGGTCTACCCGTCGGTCGACGAAGCGCTGAGCCACTTCCGCCCGGTGCCCGAGCAGAAGCACTACCTGCCCTACGTCTTCGACCACATCGCGCTGGCCTCTATCGGCGCCGTCGGCGGCGGCTGGACCTGGAAGTTCGACCCTCGGATCTTCGACAACCGGCCGTTGCCGGCGGAGACGCTGCGCACGGTCCGCTGCCGGGTCGCCGTCTTCCGGGCCGAGCACGGCCTGCTCACCGCCGACATCGGCGACCACATGTACGAGATGCTGGGCCGGGTCGCGCCGGTCATCGAGATCCCCCTGGCCGGGCACCACGTCATGCTCGACCAGCCGTTACCGCTGGTCACCGGCATCCGCACCCTGCTGGCCGACTGGCAGCACTCGCTGCCCCGCACCCGGGCCGCCCTGCCCGGTTAGGCCATGGCGGTTGATCACGACGCCGGGCGGCTGACCGAGGTCGTCACCCGGCTGCGGCGCGTGCTGCGCAGCAGCATCCGCGCCGACTACCCGTGGGAGTCCCTGCCCATGGCGCAGATCGAGCTCCTGCAGACCCTGGCCGAACGGGACGGCGCCCGCGTCGGCGAGCTCGCCGCCCTGCTCCGCCTGGCCCCCAACAGCGTGTCGACGCTGGTCCAGCAGCTCACCGAGGCCGGCCTGGCCCGCCGGGGCGTCGACCCGGCCGACCGGCGGGCGGCCCGGGTGTCGATCACCGACGCCGGCCGCGATCGCCTCGCCGGCTGGGAGCGGGCGCACGAGACGCGGATCTCCGCCGCGCTGAGCTCCCTGAGCCCCGACGACCGGGCCCGGGTCGCCGCGGCCCTGCCCGCGCTGTCCGCGCTGGTCGACGCCCTCGACGACCGCTGACCGGCCCGCGCTATCGCGACGGCGCCTCCGCCCGCAGCGAGCTGGTAAGCGTCCCGACCAGCCCCCGGGCCGAGGCCGAGCGCGGGTCGTCCCCCAGCCGCGCGACCCGGCCGCCGACCGGGACCGTGACCTCGACGACGTCACCGGACTCGGCCCCCGGCGCGACCATCACCAGTTCCGGCGGCACCGGGGTGCCCGCCCGGGTCGCCGCCGCCCGCAGGACCGGCCCGAGCAGGACGTCGACCGCCGTGCCCGGCCCGACGATCTCCGGCGTGGTGACCCCGGGGATGCGGAAGTACTCCGCGTAGGCCGGCCCGTGCTGGTGGGCAGCCTGGGCCGCGAAGTTCGCCCACGCCGGTGCCGACTCGTCGATCACGGCGGTGTTCATCTCGCTGGCGATCTCGCGCGCCTTCGGGTCGATGTGCTGGTAGTCCGCCCCGGCCACGACCTTCTGCCCGCACTGGTACAGCGGGCCCGCGACGTCGGCCAGGTGGGTGGTGTAGATCCGCTTCGCGTCCTCGAGCGCGGCCACGTTCCACGCGCAGGGAACGATGTCGAGCGCGTTCGCGAACCGCGTCGCCGCCGACAGGACGCGGTCGGCGTGCGCGGCGAAGACCCCGTTTCCGACGGTCGGCCCGCCGGTGACGACGGTGTTCACCCGCGCGCTGCCGCCCGGGTTCCACCGGGTCCGGGTGTCGCGCAGCCAGACGGCCAGCGCCGGGGCAAGCATCCCGCCCAGGCCGTGCCCGACCACGGTCAGCTCGATGTTGGTGTCGGTCAGCTCCCGCAGGAAGCGGCGCACGGGCAGCCCGGCGCCGGCCCGGTCGCCGCTGGGCGCGACCCGCTGCAGGATGTTGAGCCCGATGGCCGCGGCCAGGGAGATGCGCGCGTCCGGCAGGTTGGGCCAGGGCACCTGGGCCGCGACGAGGACCTCCTGGGCCAGCCAGTCGAACGGGTGCGGGGAGGTCGTCCCGGAGACCGCGAGGACGTAGCGCTCCGGCCGGTCGCGGTCGCGGGCGAGGTACATGGTGTTGACGGCGAACAGGCTGGTGTCGAACCGGCGCACCGCCGGCCCCCACACGATGTCCCAGGGGCCGACGCCGGCGGCGTTCGCGGCGAGCGAGGAGGAGATCTTCTCGCGCAGCCGGGTCTCGAGATCCGCTCCGGTCGCGCCGGCCAGCAGGTTCGAGCAGGCGGACAGATGGAAGAGCACCCGTTCGTCGAGACTGGCCTCGATCTCGGGCTGGACAGTGGAAACCATGTGCGACCGCTCCCTAACGCCGGGGGGAAACCCGAAGGCGACGTGACTCAACGTAATGGCAGTCCCACATCACGTCACGGTAGGAAAGAGAGTTGGCCAGGACCGCGACGAATGCGCGCCGGGGGCCGCCGCGGGCTCCTTCACCGGTTTTCACCGCGCCCGTCGCGTTTCCCCACCCGGGCGCCGACGGTCCGAAAGCGTCCGGTAGCGTTCGCGGTCAGTCGCGGATCACAGGTGCCGGTTCACGGGTGCCGGTTCACAGGTGTCGGTTCACGGGGTGCCGGGGCGCCGGACCACGGGCGGGGAGCGGACATGCGAAGGACTCGGGCACGGGCGGCCACCCTGGCCGCGGCGGCGCTGGCGCTGGCGGTCGCGACCGGGCTGAGCGCCTGCGGCGGCTCGGACGACGGCATCACCGAAGCCGAGGCCCGCTCCGTCCCCATCGCCGGCACGCTGGGCGGCTCGAACTCGGGCCCCGGCTCGGCCGCCTCAGCCGCGGCCGACGCGCTGGCCGGTGTGCTGGCCACCCCGGCCGGCTTCGCCGACTCCCCCGGCGACCCGATGGCCGGCCCGATCACCAGCCAGGACCAGCTCAGCGGCATCTTCGCCGACCGTCCCCAGGACGCCCAGAAGATCTTCGCCAGCGGCTTCCAGGCCGGCCACATGAGCGGCTGGACGCAGCGCACCGTCGGCGGCGCGGCCGCCTCCCCCGGCGGGATCGAGGCCTCCGGCCTCGTCCTGCGCTTCGACACGGCGGCGAACGCCAGCGCGGCCGTCGCCTACCTGCGCTCCAGCGACACCCAGGCCGGCTACCAGATGTTCGCCGTGCCGGGCGGACTCAGCGGCGGCTACGGCGGCAGCCGGGTCCACGGCGACGCGACGAAGGTCTACACCCAGACCGTCACCTGGGCCAAGGGCCCGCTGGTGATCGACCTGACCCTGACCTCGCTGGCCCCGCTGGCCTCGACCGGGACGATCACCCAGATGGCCACCGCCGAGAACGCCCGCGCCTGAGCCGGCGCCCGGCGGACCGCCCAGGGGCCGGGCTACTGCCGGACGAGGCGGGCGATGGCCGCCGAGGCCTCCTTGATCTTCTCCTGAGCCTCGGGGCCGCCCCGCGCGGCGGCGTCCGCCACGCAGTGCCCCAGATGGTCCTCCAGCAGCCCGAGGGCGACCGAGCGCAGCGCGGCGGTCACCGCCGAGACCTGGGTCAGGACGTCGATGCAGTACTTGTCCTCGTCCACCATGCGCTGCAGCCCGCGCACCTGGCCCTCGATTCGGCGCAGCCGGGCGAGGTAGTCGTCCTTGCTCGCGCTGTAACCGGTCGCGGAAGTCACGGCGCGGGCGGCGGGGCGGACGACCGGGCGGGCCGGGGCGCCGACGGCTGTTGCGGCGTCTGCCGGGCGAACGGCCGCATCTTCACGACGAGGCCCCGCACCTCGGTCGCCGCGGCGGCCAGGGTCTCCTCCGGCGACGGGGTGGCCGGGCCCTCGAGCAGGACCTCCAGCGCCGACAGGCGCTCGGTGACCTCGGTCATCAGGTCGAAGTGGCGGATCTGCTGGCGGGCCATCTCGGCCAGCCGCTCACCCTTCTCGAACAGCTCGACGAACACGCTCACCTTGGCCCGCAGCAGCCATGGGTCGAACGGCTTCGCGATGTAGTCGACCGCGCCGACCGCGTAACCCCGGAACGCGTGGTGCGGCTCCCGGTCGATCGCGGTGAGGAAGATGATCGGCGTGTCCCGGGTCCGGCCGCGCTGCTTGATGCGGTTGGCCGTCTCGAAGCCGTCCATGCCCGGCATCTGGACGTCCAGGAGGATCACGGCGAAGTCGTCGACGAGCAGGCGCTTGAGCGCCTCCTCCCCCGAGGACGCGGTCACCAGCTCCTGGTCGAGCGAGGCCAGGATCGCCTCGAGCGCCATGAGGTTGTCCGGCCGGTCGTCGACCAGCAGGATCTTGCTGCGCGGACGCTCGGCTCCCGGGTCCTCGCCACCGTCGACGAGGCCACCGGCACGCTCGGTCACCCGTTCACATCCCATCACTCTCGACAGAAGCTCCCCATGCGACGCCCGCCCAGGACCGCTGAGAAGACCTCCAACTTCTCAGGTCGCCCGCGGGGCCGCGCAACCGCCCCCCTCCTACTGTGCTCCTCCGGCGTCGGGTCAGCACCGAACGCTGCACCGTTCACAGCATGCCGGGTTCGCTCCGCTCACAGGTGCGACCGCATCGCGCCCAGCAGGTGATCAAGATCGACCGGCTTGGTGATGTAGTCACTCGCCCCGGCCTGGATGCTCTTGTCCCGATCGCCCGGCATCGCCTTGGCCGTGAGCACCACGATCGGCAGCGACGCGAACGCCGGCATCCGCCGGATCGAGGCCGTGGTCTCGTTCCCGTCCATGCCCGGCAGCATGACGTCCATCAGAACCAGGTTGATCCCGGCGCCGTACTGCTGGAGCATCCGGACCGCGTCCCGGCCGTTGTCGGCGTAGAGCACCCGCAGCCCGTGCATCTCCAGGGCGCTGGTCAGCGCGAAGACGTTGCGGACGTCGTCGTCGACGACCAGCACGGTCGCCCCGACGAGCGGATCGGACGAGTCGAACGCGCCGGCGAACGGCGGGCCGAACGTGTCGGGGACGCTGGTCAGGAACGGCGTGCGGATCGGCGCGTCGGCCAGGCCGCCGCCGGCGGCGGGGTCGAGCCGCGACCCGCGCCCGTCGGCGGCCCCGCCGGCGGGCGGCGCATCCAGGCCGGTCGCGTCGGCGAGCCCGGCTTCGTCGGCCGGCCCGGCCGGTCCGGCCGGACCAGTCGACCCGGCCCCGCCCGGGCCAGTCGACCCGGCCCCGCCCGGGCGGCCGGTCCCGTTCGCCGAACCGTTCAGGCTGCCCGGCCGGTGCCCGTTGGCGGCCGGGAACACCTGCGCCAAGCCGTCGCCCGGCTCGTCACCGGCGCTGGTCTGGCCGCCGGGCCCGCCGGCCGCCTCGTCACCGGCACCCGCACCGGCGCCCTCGCCCGTCGACCCCGACCCCGACCCCGACCCCGGCCCCGCCGGCAACTCCCCCCGGGCCGGCGCGGCCGGCGGCGCGGGCGGCACGGCCGGCGGCTCCAGCAGCCGGGAACCGTCGAAGATCATGATGGTCTCGTCCGACTCGCCCGGTACCGAGGCCGAGGCGACGATGTCCGGCGGCATGACCATCGGGACGTAGAGCGTGAACGTGCTGCCCGCCCCGACGGTGCTGCTCACACCGATCGCCCCGCCGAGCAGCCGGGCGATCTCCTTGCTGATGGACAGGCCGAGCCCGGTGCCGCCGTAACGGCGCGACGTCGTCCCGTCCGCCTGCTGGAACGCCTCGAAGATCATGCGTAGCTTGTCGGTCGGGACGCCGATGCCCGAGTCGGTGACCGCGAACGCGATGACCTTGGGCGAGCTGCGCAGGCTCGGGACGGAGAAGCGCAGGTCGGCCGGCGCGACCGACAGGTCCAGCCGCACATGGCCGATGTCGGTGAACTTGAGCGCGTTGGACAGCAGGTTCTTGAGGACCTGCTGGATGCGCTGGTCGTCGGTGACGAACGTGTCCGGCACGCCCGGCGCGACCGTGACCTCGAACGCCAGCCCCTTCTGGGCGGCCATCGGCGCGAAGACCTGGCTCATCGTGTCGGCCAGGTCGCGGGTGGACAGATGCGTGGCGTCGACGTCCATCTTGCCTGCCTCGACCTTGGACAGGTCGAGGATGTCGTTGATCAGCCCGAGCAGCTCCGAGCCGGCCGAGTGGATGGTCTCGGCGAACTCGATCTGCTTCGGGGTCAGGTTCTCCTCGACGTTGTCGGCCAGCAGCTTGGCCAGGATGAGCAGGCTGTTGAGCGGCGTGCGCAGCTCGTGGCTCATGTTGGCCAGGAACTCCGACTTGTACTGCGACGACAGCGCGAGCTGCTCGGCCTTCTCCTCCAGCCCGACGCGGGCCAGGTCGATCTCGGTGTTCTTCTCCTCCAGCAGCGCCGCCTTCTCCTCCAGCTCGTTGTTCGTCCGCTGGAGCTCGACCGACTGGGAGCGCAGCTCCTGGGTGAGTCGCTGGGACTGGGCCAGCAGCTCCTCGGTCCGGGCGTTCGCCATGATCGTGTTGAGGACGACGCCGATCGTCCCGACCAGCTGCTCGACCAGGCTCAGGTGCAGCTCGGAGAACGCGGTGAACGAGGCCAGCTCGATCACCCCGAGCACCTGCTCCTCGAACAGGACCGGGACGACGACCAGGTCGCCGGGCGGGGCCGCGCCCAGCCCGCTGCGCACGTGCAGGTAGCCCTCGGGCACCTGGTGGACCCGGATCGTCGAGCGCTCGACGGCGGCCTGGCCGATCAGCCCCTCGCCGAACAGGAACGTCCCGTCCGAGCGCCGCCGGGGCGCCGAACCGTAGCCGGCGACGTGGCGCAGCTTGTCGCCCTCGATGAAGTCGAGCAGGTAGACGGTGCCGAGCTGGGCCCCGACGGCCGGCGTCAGGTCCGAGATGATCATCTGGCAGACGGCGTAGAGGTCGCGCTGGCCCTGCATCTTGCCGTTGATCCGGGCCAGGTTGGACTTCAGCCAGTCCTGCTGCGAGCTGCGCTCCGTGGTGTCGCGCAGGTTGCCGATCATCTGGTTGATGTTGTCCTTGAGCTCGGCCACCTCGCCCTGGGCCGCGACGTTGACCGTCCGGGACAGGTCACCCCGGGTGACCGCCGTCGACACCTCGGCGATGGCCCGCAGCTGGGTGGTGAGCGTGGACGCGAGCTGGTTCACGTTGTCGGTCAGCGCCCGCCAGGTGCCCTCGACCCCGGCCACGTTGGCCTGGCCGCCCAGGCGCCCCTCGGAGCCGACCTCCTTGGCCACCCGGGTCACCTCGGCCGCGAACGACTGCAGCCGGTCGACCATCGTGTTCACGGTCGACTTCAGCTCCAGGATCTCGCCCTGGGCGTCCACAGTGATCTTCTGCGACAGGTCGCCCTGGGCGACCGCCGTGGTGACCAGCGCGATGTTACGGACCTGGCTGGTCAGGTTGCCGGCCATCGAGTTCACCGACTCGGTCAGGTCCCGCCAGGTGCCCGACACGCCCTGGACGTGGGCCTGGCCGCCCAGGTTGCCCTCGGTGCCCACCTCGCGGGCCACCCGGGTCACCTCGTCGGCGAACGACGAGAGCTGGTCCACCATCGTGTTGACGGTGTCCTTGAGGTCCTGGATCTCACCCTGAGCCGTGACGGTGATCTTCTGCGACAGGTCGCCGCGCACGACGGCCTGGGCGACCTGGGCGATGTTGCGGACCTGGCTGGTCAGGTTGGTCGCCATCGAGTTGACCGACTCGGTCAGGTCCCGCCACACGCCGGACACGCCGCGCACGTGGGCCTGGCCGCCCAGGTTGCCCTGGGTGCCCACCTCCCAGGCCACCCGGGTCACCTCGTCGGCGAACGACGAGAGCTGGTCGACCATCGTGTTCATGGTGTGGGCGAGCTTGGCCACCTCGCCCCGGGCGTCGACGGTGATGGCACGGCTCAGGTCGCCGCGGGCGACCGCGCCGGCCACCTCGGCGATGCTGCGGACCTGGACGGTGAGGTTGCCGGCCATGACGTTGACCGAGTCGGTCAGGTCCCGCCAGACGCCGGAGACGCCCTTGACCTGGGCCTGGCCGCCCAGCTTGCCGTCCGTCCCGACCTCGCGGGCGACCCGGGTCACCTCGTCGGCGAAGGCGGAGAGCTGGTCGACCATCGTGTTGACGGTCGACTTCAGCTCGTGGATCTCACCCCGGGCGTCCACGGTGATCTTCTGCGACAGGTCACCCTGGGCGACCGCCGTCGTCACCTGGGCGATGTTACGGACCTGGCTGGTCAGGTTGGTCGCCATCGAGTTGACCGACTCGGTCAGGTCCCGCCAGACCCCGGAGACGCCCTTGACGTTGGCCTGGCCACCCAGGTTGCCGTCCGTCCCGACCTCGCGGGCGACCCGGGTAACCTCGTCCGCGAACGACGAGAGCTGGTCGACCATCGTGTTCACAGTGGTGCCGATGCGCAGGAACTCGCCCCGGACCGGCTGGCCGGCGATCTCCAGCGCCATGTGCTCGGAGAGGTCACCCTGCGCGACGGCGGCGATGACCCGGGCCACCTCATGGGTGGGGCGGGCCAGGTCGTCGATCAGCGAGTTCACCGACTCGGTCATGGTCGCCCAGCCACCGCGCTCGTCCGCGCTGGTCTCGATCCGCTCGGTCAGCTGGCCCTCACGCCGGATGACCTTGCTGACCCGGTCCAGCTCACCGGCGTTGCGCTCCTGCATCGCGGCCAGCTCGTCGAACCGCTCGGCCAGCCGCGCGGACGGCCCCGAGCGCGGCCCGAGCCGCACCGAGAAGTCACCCCGACACAGGGCTGACAATGCGTCATACAAATCGTCGCTCAGACGATCGTCGAGGTCGGTTACATCGCGCACAATTGTCATGGTGGTGCCCGCCAAGTCGTCGGTCTTCTCGCCCGCGCCGCGCGCGGGGGGAGCCTTGGTCAGTTCGCGGTCGTTCGGGTGCCCGTCATCACCGCTGGTCCCGCCACTCCGAGGCGCGGGTGTTTCTCCGGCCGCCGTGTCTCCAGTCGCCGCGTCTCCGGCCGCCCTGTCTCCAGTCGCGGCGTCTCCGGTCGCCATGTCTCCGGTCACATCGGCATCCGGTGGTCTGACCGTGGGCGGATCGGCATGGACGCCAGTGGGCGAATCGGCATGGACGCGACACTCGTCGGAAGGTTCAGGACCCACTCCCTCCGGGAAGCTCCGTAGGTGGGACGAAGACCCACCTCTGCCTCCCCGCTGGTCGGGCGGCCACCGCGACGTGGGCGCGTACGGTGGCCCGGCCGCCGGGAAGGCCGGGCGCGGGTGGCACCGCGGCACCTGTCGCGGTCGCCGGCCGTCATCGGCGGGATCAGGCCAGTATGCCGCCGGTTGCGCGCGGCGACCGACGGCGGGGGCCGCCGGGAGACCGCTCACGCCGTCGGTGTCAGTATCCGCGCCGGCTGCCCGATCACCAAACGCGCGCCCGCGGGCGGGCGGCGCCCAAAAAGATCACCGCGTCACCTTTGGTCTTCACGACAATGAGGGAGAGACTGGCCTACATGACCGCCGCGCGAGACTCGGGAGCGATCCACCGGACGCTCACGCTCCCCCCGGACGCGGCCTCTCCCCGCACCGCCCGCCGGTTCCTCGTCGACTCGCTGCGCGGCCGGGTCGACGAGGACCGGATCGACACCGCGCTGCTCCTGGTCACCGAGCTGGTGACCAACGTCGTCGTCCACGCGGGCACCGACGCGACCGTCGAGGTCAACCTGGACGACCCGACGGTCGTCGTCCGGGTCTCCGACCGGCACCCGGCGCCCATCGGGGTCCGCCCGCCGAGCCCCGCTCGGGGCCCGTCCGTTCTGGTGCCGGAGGTCGAGGCGGTTGAGGCGGTCGCGCCGGCGGCGCCGGTCCCGGCCGGGCCGGCCCACCCGGCCGAGCTGGGCTCCGCCGGCGTCGGCGTGGACGCCGAGCTGGAGTCGTTCGCCGACCTGGACGCCCTGATAGCGGAGTTCGGCGAGGCCGCGGCCGAGCCGGACCGCGTGGCCGCGGCGGGCGCGAGCCCGGCCACGGCCGCTCCGGAGGCCTTGGCCGGCCCGGACGTGAACGAGCTGCGGGAGGACGGGCGCGGACTCGCCCTGGTCGACGCGCTGTCCACGTCCTGGGGCACCGAGCACCGCCGGTCGGGCAAGACCGTGTGGTTCAGCCTGGTCGGCGTGGGCGCTCTCGGGCGGGAGCCCGCCGCCGGACCGGCCGCCGCGAGCGAGGCAGCGACGATCCCGGGCCCCGCCGGGCCGGGCACCGCCAGCCCAGGTGCCACCAGCCCAGGTGCCACCAGCCCAGGTGGCGGTTCCGGCCTGGACGGCACCCGCGCGCCCGACGATGGGCCGCCGCCCGCCGAGCTGGCGCCGCTCACGACCGGGTCGGCCAGGTCGGCCGACCCGGTCGGCGCGGGCGCCGGGCGTACACCCCGGCTGCTGGCCCGGGAGCTGGTCAGCGCGGTCAGCGCCGAGGAGGAGGTCGGCGAGCTGCTCGCGCAGCTCCTCGACGCGCTGCCGTTCGCCGCCGGCGCGGTCCGCCGCCCGGCCAGCGCGGCCGGCGGGCCGGCCGTCATCGCCGAGCTCGGCCGGCCGGGCCCGGCACACGAGGCCAGAGTCGTGCCGTTGGAAGCCCGCGAGGGCCGGGTCGGCGATCTCCTGCTGTGGGGCGGGGGCGGGGACGGCGGCGCGTCCCGGTCCGGCCGCGAGGGCCGGCGGGCGGCCGGCGAGTGGCCCGATGCCGACGAGTGGGTCACCGTCGTCGCCCGCTGGATGGCGCTCGCCCTGTCCGGGGCCGACCTGCGCCGGGCCGAGGAGCGCCGGATCGGCATGCTCTCGTTCATCGCCGAGGCCTCCGACCTGCTCGCCGGCAGCCTGAACATCGACCGCAGCCTGTCCCTGCTCGCCCACCTGCCCATCCCCCGCCTGGCCCTCTGGTCGGCGGTGTTCATGCCCGGCAGCGGCGACATCCCCCGGCTGGCCGCCGTCGGCCACGCCGACGAGCGCCGCACCCCCGGGCTGGCCCGGTGGGCCGGCGCGCCGAGCGGTGGCCTGGCCGCCCACGTCCGGACGGCGATGGACGGCGACGTCCACTACGTAACCGTCGACGGGGCGCCGACCGTGCTCGTCGCGCTGCGGGCCCGCCGGCGGGCGCTCGGGGTGCTGGCGCTCGGCCGGGCGGCCGGGCAGTCGTTCGCGGCCGACGAGATCCGGCTGCTCGACGACCTGGCCCGCCGGGCCGCCCTGGCCCTGGACAACGCGCGCCTCTACGGCGAGCAGGTCGAGCTGGCCGAGGCGCTGCAGGCCGGGCTGCTGCCGCCGCGCATCCCCGAGATCGCCGGGATGGAGATCGGCACCGCCTACCAGGCGGCCCGGGCCGGTCTCGACGTCGGCGGCGACTTCTTCGATCTGCTCACCGGGACGGACGACAGCTGGACGATCATCATGGGGGACGTCTGCGGCAAGGGCGCCGAGGCCGCCACCGCGACCGGCGTCGCCCGGGCCGTCCTGCGGGTGCTCTCCACCCAGGGCCTGAGCCTGTCGGACAGCCTGAGCGAGCTCAACCGAGCCCTGCGTGACGATGCGAACTCGCTCAGCCGATCGTCGCACGGCCGCTTCTGTACGCTGGCCGCCGTCCGGCTGGCCACCGGGGGTGACGACGCCGGCCCGGGCGCCAGTCGGGCGCTGTCCATCGCGCTGGCCGGGCATCCGCTGCCGATCGTGCTGCGGGCCGACGGCGCCGCCATGTTCGTCGGGGTGCCGGGCACCCTGCTCGGGGTGCTGGAGGACGACCAGGTCGCGTTCCCCGAGACCGGGGCCAGCCTCGGGCCGGGCGACGCGATCATCCTCTACACCGACGGGGTGGTCGAGGCCCGGCGCGACGGGGAGATGCTGGGCGACGACCGGCTGCTGGACGTCGTGCGCTCCTGCGCCGGCATGTCGGCCCAGGGAGTGGCGGACCGGGTGCGGGCGGCGGCCGAGCGGTTCAGCGGCGATCACCTGCGTGACGACGTCGCCGTCCTGGTGGCCAAGCTGCCGTCCTGAACCAAGCTGCCGTCCTGAACCACGCTGCCGTCCTGAACCAGGCCGCCGGCCATCGGGATCGCTGGTCGCCGCGGGTGAGAGGCGCGCCTGGCTCAGCCCGGCCGCGCGGTCAGAGCTTGATCGTCACGCCGTGGCTCAGCATGCCGGCGTGCAGCTCGAGGCTGACCGGGCGGGCCGTCTTCGGGATGTCGAAGACCATCGTCCCGGTGACGCTCCCGCCGGCCGGGATGGAGTTCCAGATGGAGCCGTCGGCGATCAGCCAACGGGCGAAGAAGTCGGCGGTGTGCCGCTTGCCGGCGCTGTCGTGGAGGTACTGCCGCAGGTTGCTGAGCGTCACCGCGTCCGGGCCGGTGTTGCGCACCGAAACCTGGATCAGGCAGTACTGGCCCTTCGCGGTCTCCCGCGGCCACAGCGACCCGAGCTTCGTCTGCCCGCAGTTCACCCCGGTCACCGTGAACTGGAGGGTCCCGTCGACCCCGCTCGGCGTGGTAGGGCTCGCGGACGGCGAGGGCGACGCCTTCGGCGGCGAGCCGCCGCCACCTGGCCCGGCGGTCAGGGCGAACACGATCACCCCGACCAGGACCAGCAACGCGGCGCCGCCGGCGGCGAGCCCGGCCCGGCGGCGCCGGGAGCGCGGCGGACGGCCGGGACGGCCGTCCGCCCGCCCGCGCGGGGCGCGCCGCGGTGGTCTCGGCGGGCCGGGTGGCCCGGGTTGCCCGGCCTGCCCGGGCTGGCCCGGCAGCGGCGGGAGGGCCGCCGAGTCGAGCGCGTCGAGCCCGGCCCCGGCCCTGGCGGCCGGCCAGACCATCGGTCCGGCGGCGCCGGCGGCCGCGGCCCTGGCGGGCCTGGCCGGCGCGGGACGGGACGGCTCCGGCCCGGCGGAGGCACCGGAGGCGCCGGACGGCGCCGGCACCCCGGGGCGGTGGGTGAACGACGGTGCGCCGAGCAGCGTGGGCGCGATCCCCGCCGCGGCCATCCGGCCGGCCAGGTTGAGCAGTCGAGCCCGGCCGCCGGACCCAGCCGGGCCGGCGCTGTCCGCGTTGGCGTTGGCGTTGGCGTTGGCACTGGCGTTGGCGCTGGCCGGAGTGGCGCCAGCCGGGCTGGAGCTGGCGGAGCTGGAGCTGGCCGGGGCGGCGCGGAGGTGTTCCGGGCCGCGCGGGCCGGCCGCCGATCGCCCGCCCGGCGGGGTGGCCGCGCCGGCGCCGGCCCCGGCCAGCTCCCGTTCGGGCCTGCCCGGCGAGCCCGGCGAGTCCGGCGGGCTCACGACCTCCTTCGGCTCCGCCGGCTCCGGCCCGCCGAGTCCCCCCAGCGCTCCGCCCGGCCCGGGCGGCATCCCGCCGCTCCCGATCAGCGCGAGCAGGAGGTCCTGCGCCGAGGGCCGGTCGGCCGGGTTCTTGGCCAGCGCCGCGATGACCAGCCGGCGCGGCGGGTCCTCCAGCCCGACCAGGTCGGGTACCCCGGCGACGATGCGGAAGGCGATGTCGACGTCCTGACCGATCCCGAACGGGTTGCGCCCCGTCCCGGCGTAGGCGACGAGGATGCCCCAGGAGAACACGTCGGCCGACGGCTCGACCTCCATGCCGTTGATCTGCTCGGGGGCCATCCAGCCGGCTGAGCCGAAGACCAGGCCGCCGGAGCTCGCCTCCCGGGACCCGCGCATCGACCGGGCGATCCCGAAGTCGATCACCCGCGGGCCGGACAGGGAGAGCAGGACGTTGCTGGGCTTGAGGTCGCGGTGGACCAGGCCGGCGCCGTGGATGGCGACCAGCGCGGCCGCCATCCCGACCGCGAGGCCGGTCAGGGTCGAGCCGACCAGCGGCCCGTTCTCGGTCACCATCCGGTCGAGGCGTACGCCGTCGATGTACTCGGTGACCAGGTAGGGCAGGGGGGCGTCCGGGTCGGCGTCGAGGACGGGCGCGGTACAGAAGCCGGCGACCTGGCGGGCCGCGCTCACCTCGTCGGCGAAGCGGCGGCGGAAGCCGTCGTCGGCCAGCAGCTCGGCCCGCACGACCTTGATCGCGACCGGGTCGCCGCCCTCGGCGCGAGCCAGGTAGACCCGGCCCATGCCGCCGGCGCCCAGGCGCGCGATGACCGTGTACGGACCGATGGTGGCCGGGTCGTCCGGGGTCAGCGGGGCGAGCACGCCGTCGCCGGGCAGGCCGGACGCGATCCCGGCCCCGCCCACGTCACCGAGCTCAGCCACCCCGTCGTCCCATCGCTCCGCTGTTCGCCGGTCGTGCCATCCGCCGTTCGTCCCGTGCCCGTCGCCCTGTCCCGGTCGTCCCGTGCCAGGTGGTCCTGAACCGGTCGCGCCGCTCCGCCTCGCCGCCCGCGGGCGGCGGCGATCGCCGAGCAGTGTCCCGCGGCCGGGCTGGACCGCGCACCCTCACACCGAGGCCACACCCGGGTCCATTTACCCGAACGATCCCGGCCCGCCCGGCTATCCCCGCCGGCCGTCGAGGGATGGTCGGGAACGTGACATCCGATGGCGGCTGACCTGCGCGGCTCGCCCTGACCGTAGGCTCGGCCGGGTGAGTGCCGCCCACGCCCTGATCATCGTGGCGGTGGCGTTCGTGGCCGGCGGGATGAACGCGGTCGTCGGCGCCGGCACGCTGATCACCTTCCCCACGCTGCTCGCGCTGGGCTACCCGGCGCTGCCGGCCAACCAGTCGAACGGGATCGGGCTGGTGCCCTCCGCGGTCGCCGGCGCCTGGGGGTACCGCCGCCGGATCGCGCCCTACCCGCGGGTCGTCCTCACGACGGCCGGGCTGGCCGCCGTGGGCGGGGTGACCGGGGCGATCATCCTGCTCGTCCTGCCGGCCGGCTCGTTCGACCTGGTCGTGCCGGTACTCCTGCTCGCCTCGGCCGTGCTGACGGCGCTCCAGCCGCGGGTGGCGGCACAGCTGCGGCGGCGGTCGGCCGCGCTGGCCGAGGCCGATGGCGCCGCGCCGGCGCCGGCACTGGTGACGCCGGACGGCGCGCCCGCGCCCGGGCCCGGGTCCGCGCCCCGGCCCGACCTGGCGCCGCGGCCGTCCGAACCGGCGCTCCGAGTCTCGGTGCCGGTCGGGGTCACCGTCCTGCTGACCGGCGTCTACGGCGGATACTTCGGCGCGGCCCAGGGTGTGATCCTGCTGGCCGCGCTGGGCATCCTGCTGACCAGCGACCTCCAGATCGCCAACGGCGTCAAGAACGTGCTGGCCGGGGTGGCCAACCTGGTCTCGGCCATCCCGTTCGCCATCGCCGGCGAAGTGAACTGGGCCGTGGCCGGGCTGATCGCCGTCGGCTCCAGCGGCGGCGGCCTGCTCGGGGCCCGGTTCGGCCAGCGCCTGCCCCCGGCGGTCCTGCGCTCGATCATCGTCCTGGTGGCCCTCACCGCCGCGGTCGTCCTCTTCGTACGCCGGTAGGCCTTCACCCGTACGCCGGTAGGCCTTCACCGCGAAGTGGGCGGACGCCCGTACACACACGGTCACCTTCGGGGTCCTCGCACGCTCTCAAGATCTGTATACGGCTTCGGATACGAGGCCGTATACGTCATTTACTGACGCGTTACACAAGCAGCGGCGGGACGAAACCGGATGGGCCGACAGTGATCGCCAGACCCGTCAGCCCACCGATTCCCACCGCCTCCCAGCTCAGAGCGCCGAACCCCGCCCGGCGCGGACCGCGAACACCTTGTCACCGAACGCGCCCGCCCGCCGGAGGAGCGTTTTCGGGTTTCCCGCGCTCGCGTGTCCCAACCGACGACAGGACTTTCGCATGTCGAGCTCACCGCTCACGGTCCCCGCCCGCCCGTACGAGTTCACCTTCGACCCGGCCAGCACCGCCCTCGTCGTCATCGACATGCAGCGCGACTTCATGGAGCCCGGCGGTTTCGGTGAAAGCCTCGGAAACGACGTCTCCCAGCTGCGGAGCACGATCGAGCCGCTGAAGGCGGTCTTCGCCGCGGCCCGCGCGGCCGGGCTGACCGTCATTCACACCCGGGAAGGGCATCTGCCGGACCTCTCCGACCTCCCGCCGGCCAAGTTGAACCGAGGAAACGCGACGCTGAAAATCGGTGATCCGGGGCCGAAGGGGCGCATCCTCATCCGCGGGGAGTACGGCCAGGACATCATCGACGAACTGGCCCCGATCGACGGCGAGATCGTGATCGACAAGCCGGGCAAGGGCGCGTTCTACGCGACCTCGTTCGGGGACGTCCTGGCCGAGAAGGGCATCAGGAGCCTGGTCGTGACCGGCGTGACGACCGAGGTGTGCGTCCACACGACGGTGCGCGAGGCCAACGACCGGGGCTACGAGTGCCTGGTGCTCTCCGACTGCGTGGGCAGCTACTTCCCCGAGTTCCAGCGGGTCGCGCTGGAGATGATCGCCGCCCAGGGCGGCATCTTCGGCTGGGTCGCGCCGTCGGCCGACTTCATCGCCGCCCTGGCCCCGATCTCCGCCACCACCGCCGCCGTTCAGTAGCGCCGCTCAGTAGCGCCGTTTCGGCAACACCGTTCAGCCAGTAAAACCAAGGAGTCTGTGTCATGGTGAAGTTTCCCGGGGCAGGCGGCGCCAGCGCCACCGCCGGCCCGCCGCTCTGGGTCCGGGGGGACCTGAACGCCTTCTTCGGCCTCGGAATCAACGTCCTGGTCAACGTGCTGGTCCTGACCGGCCTGTGCATCGGCGTCGTCGGGATTCCCAAGGGCGACGTTCTCGGCACCATTCTCCCGGCCCTCGGGATCGCACTGATCATCGGGAACGTCTACTACACGTACCTGGCCCGCCGGCTCGCGGCGAAAGAAGGCCGGGACGACGTCACGGCGATGCCGTACGGCCCGAGCGTGCCGCACATGTTCATCGTCACGTTCGTCATCATGCTGCCGATCTACCTGAAGACGAAGGACCCGTTCAAGGCCTGGGAAGCCGGAATGGCGTGGGCCTTCATCATCGGTGTCATCGTCATGCTGGGCGCCTTCGTCGGCCCGACGATCCGCAAGTACGCGCCGCGGGCGGCGATGCTGGGCACCCTGGCCGGCATCTCGATCGCGTTCATCTCGATGCGCCCGGCCGGCCAGATGTGGGAGGCCGCCTGGATCGCGCTGCCGGTGTTCGCGCTGCTCCTCGTCGGTCTGCTGACCGACATCAAGCTGCCCTGGAACCTGCCGATCGGCGCCGTCGCCCTCCTGCTGGGCACCGCGATCGGCTGGATCGGCGGCTTCATGCACACCCCCGAGGTCAGCTCGGCCGCCAAGGACATCGCGCTGGCCGTGCCGGACTTCCGGTTCGACATGCTGTTCCACGGCCTGAAGGACCTCTCGCCCCTGCTGGCCACGGCCATCCCGCTCGGCGTCTACAACTTCACCGAGGCCATGACGAACGTGGAGAGCGCCGCCTCCGCCGGAGACAGCTACAACCTGCGCTCGGTCCTGCTGGCCGACGGGCTCGGCGCGGTCATCGGCTCCTGCCTGGGCTCGCCGTTCCCGCCCGCCGTCTACATCGGCCACCCGGGCTGGAAGGGCGCCGGCGGCCGGACCGGCTACTCGCTCGCCACCGGCCTGATGATCGCCATCTTGTGCTTCTTCAGCCTGTTCAGCCTGCTCGGGGCGGTCCTGCCGCTGCCGGCGATCGTGCCGATCCTGCTCTACATCGGCCTGCTGATCGGAGCTCAGGCCTTCCAGGTCTCGCCCCGGGCGCACGCGGCGGCGGTGGTGGCGGCCCTGCTGCCCAACATCGCCTCCTGGGCGGTCAGCCAGATGGACAACGTCCTGTCGGCCGCGGGGACGAGCGCGAGCGCCGTCGGGTACGGCAAACTCGCCCAGGCCGGAGTCGTCTACAAGGGGTTGATGATCTTTGGAGAAGGCGCGATCCTGGCCGGCCTCGTCCTGGGGTCGATCGTCGCCTTCATCATCGACAAACGGTTCATCCCGGCCGCGATCTTCTCCGCCGTCGGGTCGGCGCTGAGCTTCATCGGGCTCATCCACGGCCCGAAGGTCGAGTGGGACGCCAACGGCCAGGTCGCGCTGGGCTACCTGATCCTGGCCGCCGTCTGCGTCGCGTTCGCGCTGACCAAGCCCGAGCCGCGCATCCCCGACGCCGACGAGATCGAGCTCGAGCGCATCCACGGCGTCCCCCAGCAGGCCAAGCCGGCCAAGGCGGTCAAGGCGGCCGAGGCGACCGAGCCGGCCGCGGCCGCGGACCAGCCGGCGGAGGAGGTCGCGCCGGCTTCCGCCGGCTGAGCCCGGGGCCGCTCGCGGCTCCCCTGTGTGTTCCTCATCACCCCGGACCGGCGGGGCGCGCCTGACCCTGCGCGCCCCGCCGGCGCGTGTTCCAGGTAGAGGGCGCCGGGAGGAGACTGGACGCATGACGGAAGGCACACCCGTCGGCCGGCGGATCGTGCTGGGCATGATCGCGCTCGGCGGGGTCGGCGTCGTCGCGGGCAGCCGGGCCCGCAACGCGGTCGAGAACGTCCTCGGCCCGGTCGAGGAGCGGGACCCGACCGGGCTGACCGGCCTCGTCCCGGTCGGCGGCGGCTTCCGGTTCTACAGCGTCACCGCCTCGGTGCCGCGCCGGAGCGCGGCCGACTACCGGCTGACCGTCGGCGGCCTCGTCGAGCGCCCTGCGACCCACACGATGGCCAGCCTGGCGGCGATGCGCCAGACCACGATGATCCGCGACTTCCAGTGCGTGACCGGCTGGCGGGTCCCCCAGGTCCACTGGTCGGGGGTGAGGCTGGGCGACGTGATCCGGGCCGCCGGGCCGCGCCCGGGCGCCACGGCGGTCCGGCTGACCTCGTTCGACGGCGCCTACGACGACACGCTCACGCTCGAGCAGGCCTACCGGCCCGACGTCATCGTCGCGCTGAGCATGCTCGGGGGCCCGATCACCCACGATCACGGCGGTCCGGTCCGGCTCTACGTCGCGCCGATGTACGGCTACAAGTCGGTGAAGTGGCTCGGCGGCATCGAGCTGACCGACGGGGTGTCGCCCGGCTACTGGGAGCAGCGCGGCTACGACGTGGACGCCTGGATCGGGAAGTCCAACGGGCGCGACGATGACCCTGTCTGAGCCCGCGCGGGGCCTGCTCGTCCGGTTCACGCCCGCGCAGCGCTGGGTGCACCGGGCGACGGCCGGGCTCATGCTGACCTGCGTCGCGACGGCGGCGATCCTCTACATCCCGTCGCTGTCGGTCGCCGTCGGACGCCGCGCTCTGGTCGAGGATGTCCACGTCTACGCCGGCATCGCGCTGCCGCTGCCGGCCCTGCTCGGGCTGCTCTCCCGGGCGGTGCGGGCTGACTACGGCCGGCTCAACCGGTTCAGCCCCGACGACTGGCGCTGGCTGCGCGCCGGCGACCGGCGCTCCGGGCGCATCCCGGTCGGGAAGTTCAACGCCGGGCAGAAGCTCAACAGCGCGTTCGTCGCCGGTTCGATCGCGGTCATGCTGGGCTCCGGGCTGATCATGCGGTACGCCAACCCGTGGCCGCTGGCTTGGCGGAGCGGGGCGACGTTCGTCCACGACTGGCTCTCGACGGCCGTGTTCGTGGTCCTCGCCGGCCACCTGGCCTTCGCCTACCGCGACCCCGAGGCCCGGCGGGGCATGCGGACCGGGCGGGTCGAGCGGGCGTGGGCCCGCCGGGAGCACGCCGGCTGGCTGGCCGAACACGACGACGCCCCGGCCGGGCGAACGGTCGGCAAACCCGGTGGGAAGCCCGGCCGGACTCGGGCACCATAGGGCCGGTGACGACGGACACCTCGGCCCCGGACCGCACGGACCGCCCCATGCGCGTCGGCGCGGTCGGGGACATCCACCTCCGGCCCGGCGACGCCGCCCGGCTGCGCCCGGTCTACGAACAGGCGGCGGCCGAGGTCGACCTCCTGCTGCTGGCGGGTGACCTGACCGAGCAGGGCTCGCTGGCGGAGGCCGCCGCCGTCCGGGACACCTTCGCCGGCCTGGACGTCCCGGTGGTGACGATCCTGGGCAACCACGACCACCACTCCGGCCACGCGGCGGAGATCACGGCGATGCTGTCCGACGCCGGGCTCACCATGCTGGAGCAGCAGGCGGTCACCTTCACCGCCGGCGGCGTCCACTTCGGCGTGGCCGGGATGATGGGCACCGGCGGCGGGTTCTCCCCGTTCCGCCTGCACGACTTCGGCGAGCGCGAACTGCGCCTGGCCGCCCAGCACGTCGCGGCGACCGCGGCGCTGTTCGAGGACATGGTCGCCGCGACGCACGACGCCGACGTCCGCATCGCGCTCACCCACTACTCGCCGGCCCGCTCCACGCTGGAGGGCGAGCCGCTCGAGCTGATGCTCGTGCTGGGCAGCGAGAAGATCGGCCAGGCGATCGACCGGGCCGACGAGCGGACCGACGGCGAGGCCGGCGAACAGCCGGTCGTGCTGGCCGTCCACGGCCACGCGCATTACGGGACGGAGACCGGCCAGACCCACGGCGGCATCCCCGTCCGCAACGTCGCCAAGCCGGTCATCCGCGCGCCGTACGCCGTCTACGAGCTGCCCAGCGCGCGGCGCGTCCCCACCGCCTGATCGCGGCCGGCTGCCCGGCCCTGCCTGATCGGGGTGGCCTGGTCGGGGTGGCCCGCCGCGCGACCGCATGCGCCGGCCTGGCCCGGGACGTAGCCTGACCGGGCGGCGAAATCACCAGGTGTCGGGTATGGCCGGTGGGCAAATGCCCGGCGGCTGCCGGCCGACCTAGCGGCCGAGGAGCGGGAACCATGCCGATGATCTGCGCGGTGACGTTCAGCCCGCGGGGCAAGCTGTTCTACGTCGACCCGGGCCCGCTCCAGCCGAAGATCGGCGACCATGTCCTGGTCCCGACCGACGCCGGCCCGGAGGTGGCCCAGTGCATGTGGGCGCCCCAGTGGGTCAGCGAGGACATCGGCGGGCTGCCGGTCCTGGTCGGGATGGCCGGCCCTGACGACCTCAGCCGGACCGAGATCTCCCGCCGGCGCCGGGCCGAGGCCCGGATCGCGGCCAAGCGCCTGGCCCGCGAGCACAACCTGCCGATGAAGGTCGTCGGCGTCGACCACCTGGACCGCGCGGGCGCGTTCACCATCTACTTCACCGCCGACGGCCGGATCGACTTCCGTGCGCTGGTCCGCGACCTGGCCCGGACGCTGAACGCCCGCATCGAGCTGCGCCAGCTCTCCGCCCGGGACAGCGCCAAGATCATGGGCGGGATCGGCTCCTGCGGGCGGGACCTGTGCTGCGCCACCTTCCTGACCGACTTCGAGCCGGTCAGTGTCCGGATGGCCAAGGACCAGGACCTGCCGCTCAACCCCATGAAGATCAGCGGCGCCTGCGGGCGGCTGATGTGCTGCCTGCGCTACGAGCACCCGGTCTACGAGGCGTTCAAGGCCAGCGCACCCGCGGTCGGGGCCAAGGTGACCACGCCGGCCGGGCCGGGGCGGGTCGTCGGCCACGACGTCCCGCGCGACGAGGTGAAGGTGCGGCTCGACGCGGACGGCAGCCGGTGCGCGTGCAGCCGGGCCGACGTCTGTGGGTCACGCAAGGCCTACGACGCCACCTACTCGCGGGGCTCGGCCGGCGCCGCCGCTCCGGCTCCGGCGTCCGTGCCCGCTCCGGCGGACGCTGCTCCGGCTCCGGCACCGGCCCTGGGCCCAGCCCCGACGGCCACCCGCGCGACCGCGCCGCCCGCGCCCGCGCCGGGCGACGAGCTGGCGCCCGGCCGGCCCCGGCGGGTCCGGCGGCGCGGCGGGTCCGTCCCGCCGCCGCCCTCGGAGCCGGCCTGAGCGCCGCCCGAACGGCTCTCGATCAGGCGGCACCGGCCGGATCGGCGCCGATCACGGGTCGAACCGGTAGCCCATCCCGCGCAGGGTGGTGACCAGCCGGCGCTGCGGCGGCCGGCCCTCGACCTTGGTCCGGACACGGCGAACGTGCTCGGTGACCGTCGCCGGGTCCTGGAAGCGGGTCCCCCAGACCTGCTCGAGCAGCTCCTCGCGGCTGAACACCCGGCGCGGGTGGCGGGCGAGGAAGGCGAGCAGCTCGTACTCGCGGGCCGTCAGGTCGATCCGCTCGCCGCCGACCGCGACCTCGCGGGCCTGCAGGTCGATCGAGACGTCACCGTAGATCAGCGGGTCGTTGCCCTCGCCGGTGCGCTGCGGCGGCGGCTCGACCGGGCGGCGGCGCAGCCGCGCCCGGACCCGGGCCACCAGCTCGCGCAGCGAGTACGGCTTGACCACGTAGTCGTCCGCGCCCAGCTCCAGGCCGACGACCCGGTCGACCTCCTCGGCCCGGCCGGTCAGCATGATCACCGGCACCTCGCTGGACTGGCGGAGCCGGCTGAGCACGGCGAACCCGTCCATCCGGGGCATCGCGACGTCCAGGACCACCAGATCGATCTCGGTGGTCTGGAAGATCTTCAGGGCAGCCTCGCCGTCGGCCGCCTCGAGAACGCGGTAACCGAACCGCTCCAGGCTGCGCGCGAGAGCTACCCGGGATGCTTCATCATCTTCCGCGACCAGCAGGGAGGCACCCCTGGTCGCGTTAGCAGCGGCTTCCGCGGTCATGGCGGAAACCCTACGCAACCTCTCCAGAACAGCGGCGGCCGGGGTATGCCCGACTGGCCCGAGCCGGACGGTCGTGAAACGTCCGTAACACCTTAACTACGTATGGTATTCGACACGAATGTCACCGCTGGAGCACCACGCCGCCACCCACAGCTCAAACGATCACTCGTGTGCCGCCCCGGCCCCGCCCCGGGACCGGCCGCGATCAACGGTCGTCGCCCCGGTCTGGCATACTGTGGGTCGCCAGCGTGCCAGCCGGAGTAGCTCAGTGGCAGAGCAACCGCCTCGTAAGCGGTAGGTCGGGGGTTCAATCCCCCCCTCCGGCTCCCATCAAGATCAGAACAGCCGCCCACCTGGCGATTCTTCCCCTCGAGGAGCGGGCCACCCCGCGCGGCGACCGCCCGCCTGGCAACGGAAATACCCCGAACCTACCGCCCCGGCATCGCGGCCTTGGAAGATCGACATCGGCCGCGGCCTACCCAACCGCGCGTCAGGCGCTCAGGCTCGGCACGATCGCATTCCATAGCAAGCCGCTTCGCGAGCGACCGCCTCAACAGATTTCGCCGGCAGGCGGACCCATGGAACGCCCGGTGAGACGAGGGGATCAACGAGCGTCCAGTTACTCTCTGTCGGCGCAAGGTCGACGCGATCGACCATGGCCGCTGATCAGTTTACGTCGCCGGCCGCTACCGCTTCGGCCCGCCTCGCCGCGGCGACCACACTTGGCAAGATCGTAAAAGCGCGCGAGCGAATTGTCGGTCTCTCCTGACTCAGCCGTCGTGGCGAGGCTCATCCGATAACGAGGCGTTCGCCGCCAAAGTCGGCGATGATCTCCATGCGGCCACCCAGCGCCTTGACGTAGGCCGCAAGGGTGCGCAGTTCGCTGCCGTCGACGTTGGCGCGCTCGATGGCGGAGACACGCTCCTGGCGGACGTGCATGCGGTCAGCCACGTCGGCCTGGGTCAGGCCCAGACGGCGCCGGACCTCGGCGAGCCGGTGGGCGCGGTTCTCGGCAACGAGGCGCGCCGCGCCCGCCTCGACCTCCCGCCGATCGGTCTCGTCGGGAAAGAACTCGGCCAGGAAGCCGTCACTGTCGTAGCCGTGGGTAGCGCTCATAGCTGCCGCTCCTTGCGGTAGAGAGCGTAGCGGGCTTCGGCCAGCGGTACCGCCTGCTGGCACCAGGCTGCCCACTGCTCGGCCTTGTCGCCGGCGACGAGCAGGACCACCCGGCGCTCGGGGTCGAAGAATGAACAGGAGACGCACTTCGGTGGCGCCGCTGGACGGGGGTCTGAGTTCCTTGAGGTTGTGGAGTCGCGAGCCCTTGATCCGGTCCACGATGGGCCGGCCAAGGCTGGGCCCTTCGTCGAGAAGCGCGGTCACCGCCTGCCCGACGAGAATCGCGGTATGCCGATAGGCCAGCCTCCCTCCGGCCCCGCGACCTTCCGATTCAATGGGAATGTCTCGTTCATACCTCCAAATCGAAAGCAGCAAGGATCGCTTCGGTCAACAGCTCCTCCTGCGCGGGCAGCAAGTACCCCACCTGCTGGAGGAGCTGCCGAGCAGGAATCGTCGTGATGTTGTCACAACTGACCACACTGTCGTGGTCGAGACCATTGCGGCGCCCCACGGGCACCTCGGTCGACAGGCCCCGGATCGTCGAAGTAACGGGCGCGACTGTCACGTTGGCCAGGTACGGCCGTACGACATCCCGCGTGAGGACCAGGACAGGACGAACCTTGTCCAAACGCGCAAGGTGCAGGGGTCGCATTAGTCGGCAAGGTCGAGCGGATGCGCCGCGGTGTACTCAGCCAGACCGTCAAGGTCAGCGGGGCCAGGCTCGGCGGTATCGGCGGCCTGGCGCAGGATGGCCACGTCCGCGAGGGCCGCGCGCCGCCGCCGCTCGCGGGAGAGCGCACGAGCGACGGCGTCCGCCCGGCTCGTGACCGAACCGTCGGCGACAAGACCGTCGACGAACGCCACGAGATCGTCGGGCAGCCTTACGGTGATCTGAACGCTCATCCCAGTATCATACCGATCTGGGATTCAAAGAGACAACATCAAGCAGGCACGGCGCCAGTAGCCAGCTCCTGTGCTCAACACGGGATGCCATGGCGCTGATCCACACGGGAACGGCGTGGCACACGGGGTCATACGCCGGCTGAACTCACACTCCGACTGGAGCGTCTGCCGATCGTCCCGTTGCCCTCGCCAGTTGGGCGGCGCCGCGGCGGCCCTCGCGCAGACGCCCGGCTCCGAGCACGACCAGACGACAGTCGCTGGTCGCGCTCCGCGCGACAGACCAGGCGGCACCGCCGTCCAGTTCACGAACTTTCTGCCCGGCTTGCCAGAGCCGCAAGGTGACGTCGGAGTGCTTCCGCGGCCGCGGTGTCGGCCGCGTTGGACGGGTCGGCCTCGGCCAGCCGCACCGCGATGGCCAGGCTGTCGCGGTAGAAGCGTTCGGCCTCGCCCAGGTTCCCCACCGCCTCCATCACCAGCCCCAGCCGCTCGTAGGAGACGGACAGGTCGCGCTGGGCCTCGGCGTTGGACGGGTCGGCCTCCGCCAGCCGCACCGCGATGGCCAGACCGTCGCGGTAGAAGCGTTCGGCCTCGCCCAGCTTCCCCACCGCCACCATCACCAGCCCCAGCTGGGTGTAGGAGACGGACAGGTCGCGCTGGGCCTGGGCGTTGGACGGGTCGGCCTGCGCGCGGGTGCGGGTCAGGGTGAGCAGGGTGCGGGCGCGGTCCAGAGCGGCGGTGATGTTGCCGGTCTTCCAGAGCGCTTGCCATTCACGATCGAGCAGGAGGATGTAGCCGGCGGTGTCGGGCGGGATATGGGGGAGGATCTCGGCGAGGTAGGTCGCGACGGTGAGTTCACCGGCGGCGCCGGCGAGGAGGCCGGCGGCTTCCCTGGAGTGTTCCCGCTTTTTTAGACGCCGGTTTAAGCTGCCAGGTCGGTTATCTTCCGGTAGCCTAGCTCGTATTCCTGGGGTGTCAAGTAGTTGAGTGTGGAGTGTCGGCGGCGCCGGTTGTAGTAG
>Ga0207710_10000075_pt1 | contig 146077 bp, 116 predicted proteins | sample KBSS24metaG_FD_184400 | JGI IMG/M metagenome (GOLD analysis project Ga0207710, IMG submission 184400) | Switchgrass rhizosphere microbial communities from Kellogg Biological Station, Michigan, USA - KBS S2-4 metaG (SPAdes) (version 2) | ecosystem: Host-associated > Plants > Roots >...
ATCGACTTCACCGTCGCGCACAACGACACCGCCGAGCCCTACCAGTGGCGCTACGACGCCGAAGCCGAGCACGCCCGCTACCTCGACCGCCACCCCACCCAGCAGCCAGCCCCCTCCACGCAGGACCTACCGAGAGCCGCCTGACATCACACACCGTGCCCACACGCCGGAAAGGAACTACTGAGGCGCTGCACTAGGGCCGACCGCGGACGGAGAGGGCGACGCCGTGTCTCGAACACGCCCTTTCCCGCCCGATGTGCCCCACACTTCGAGACACACCCTGCCGTAACGCTGCCATGGCTCACGGCATCCGGCCGCGGGAGCTACCCGCGGCGCCAGGAGGGGGCGTCCGGGGGAGTCGTCAGGGATCGGCGCAGGGAGACGGCGTCGTCGGCGAGGGCGGAGACCAGGTAGCCGGGGCCGGCCAGAGGTAGCAGGGCGGCGCCGTCGAGGACACCGGCGTCGACCGCCGGACCCGCCCATTCGGGGCCCGCGACCAGCAGGGAGCCGACAGCGCGGGCCGGACCGAGGTGGGCTGGTCCGCGCATGCCGGGCGCGTCCGGTCCGAGCAGGAGTTCCTGGCGTAGGAGCGGCGATGACCGCAGCGGTCGTGCGTGGTCCGCAGTGCGTGTGGGGGTGGCCACGTCGACACGCAGGGTCCCGTGAAACGAACCCGGCGGTTCGCCGAAGCGGCCCAGGAGGATCTCCTCGCGCAGGCGCAGCGTCGCCGTCACCCCGAGCCGGACGTCGATCACTGACCAGTGCTCGGCACCGGCGGCGATGACCGTCGGCTCCGGCTCGAACTCCAGCGCGCCGCCATCGGCGACCTCGGCCGACACGACAAGCCGCGACGGCCCCGGTTCTCGTCCCGGCAGCGCCACCGTCGCCGCCACCGACCGCACGACCAGTCGGGCCCCACTCCCGACCGTGATGTCAAGCCGCAGGTCATCGCCGGCCAGCGGGCCCGCCGCGGCGCTCACCAGATGCACCGTCGCCGTGGGCAGGCCGGTCACGGGCACGGTCTGGCGCGCGGGTGTGACGGCGGTCAGGCGCAGGACAAGCGGGACCTCGGAACGCAGCTCGGTGACGCGAGGCAGATCGTCTGGCCCGCGCTCGACATGGATCGCCGCGCGGGCTCGGACTGCGGTCCGCCCCGTGCGGGGCAAGGCGGCCGGCGAGGCGGCTGCGCCCTCACCGGTCAGGCCGCGCGGTGTCATCCCGGCCGGCCGCCCGGGGTCTGCCGCCCGCGGCCGAGGCCCTCGAACGCGAGCGTCATGGGCGCCGCCTTTCCTCGCTGCCCCGTGGGGCGGTTGCGGTCGGGTGGTCGTGTGACCAGGGGAGGTTACCTCCGATCGGCCCCCGCGCCGATTTCCGGAGGCTGCCTCCGGTACGCTCGGCGCAGTAGCGGAGGCAGCCTCCGTTGGGTGGGAGGGGGCGACGATGACGGTGGCCCCGCTGCTGTTCAGGGCCTGAGGCGCTGGTTAGGACGTGAGGCGCTGGTCAGGACGTGAACATGCGCAGGCTGGCGAGGCGGTGCCGCTCGGCCAGCAGGTCGAGGCGGATGCCGGTACGAGCCGGCAGCTCGCGTGCGGGCAGGGTCGCGCAGCCCGCGCCCATCTCGGCGACGGACTCCACGTCGCCCGCGAGCCCGGCGAGGACCGCGGTGACGGCGATGGGGTCCAGTCCGATCAGGCGGGTGGCGGCCGTCGCGGGGCCCGTGACGGTGGTGTGCGCGGCGGCGAGGGCCGCGTCCGCGGGGGTCAGGCCGGCCCCGGCGGCGACCATGCCCAGCGCGATCGGGTGATGCGGCGCGCGCGGTTCCGACAGGACCGGCCAGGTCGCGCGGCCGGCCCGGAGCAGGGTGCGTCCCTGTGCCCGGCTGGCGGCCCGCTGCGCGGGGGAGGGGGTGCGGGCATCGAGTTCCGCGTCCAGCGTGGTGATTACCTCGACGCCGGTTGCGGTGGCAGCGCCGGTGCTGACGGGTTGTGTGACGGCGTCGATGGGTGGCGTGACGGTGTCGCTGGGTGGCGTGACGGTGTCGCTGGGCGGCGCGGTGGGGCCGGCGGGTGGCGCGGGGGTGCCGGCGCCGGTGGTCAGGGCGTGGCAGGCGGCGGCGGCGAAGGCGGCGGCGACGATGCCGGTGGTGTGCAGTCGGCCGAGAAGGAAGGGCCCCAGGTCGGCGAGGCAGGCGAGGCTGCCGTCGGTGACCGCCGCCTCGACACCCCCCGAGTGGGCGTGGCCCCCGGTGGGCATCCGACCGTCCACCAGCACCAACAGCGTCGCGCGGCCAGCGCGGGGGGCCGGTCGCGTCGGCGACACGTCGGTCACGAGCGAAGCTCCTTCTGGAAGGTCCGCCGCCCGGCGGTGGGCAGGACGACTCCTCGACGCGTCCCGATCGGGGGCGACGCCGACGTGCGCCGCCGCGTGGTCCCTGCCTCGGGAGCAACGAGAGCGAAACCCGTTAACCGTACCGTGAGGTGCCGGATGGCCTGGTAGCGAGCCTGCCCGGGCCGGTGGCGCCGCCGAGACGGAGGAGAGCTGACCATGGAGATGGGCGATCCCGGGGTGTTCGTCGTCGACCCGGCCGCTGCCGATCCGCTGGGCGTGCCGGGCCTGGCCGACTTCTACCAGCGACACGGATTCGTCCTGCTCCGTGGCCTGCTCTCGGACGGGCTCGTGGACCGCATCGAGGACGAGTGCGTCCGCGCCCAGCGAGGGGTGCTGGCGGGAGCGGTGCCGGCGCGACACGGCTCCACCCAGTACCTGGACGCGCGTCATCTGGACCAACTGGCCGGTGCCGGTGACGTGCCCCAGGCGTACGTGAACTACGTCGAGCACGTGGAGGAGCTGTCGCCGGCGGTGCGCGAGGCGTCGACGCATCCGCTGCTGGTGGAGCTGCTGCACCGCCTGCTCGGAAACGAGGTGTGGATGCTCTCCGGCGAGGGCTCCGGCATCGTCTACCAGGACGCCCGGCCCGGCCGCGAGTCCGGCTACACCCGGATCGGCTGGCATTCGGACTGGCAGGCGATGCCGAGCCTCGACGTCTGGCCGGGAGCCGCGTTCACCATTCACGTCGACGCCACCAGCCCGGCGAACGGCTTCCTGCGGGTCGTGCCGGGCTCGCACCGCTGGGCCACGCCGGCGCCGTATCGCAACATCAACAACGTCGAGGTGCCGGCGGACGCCCGTCCAACCGGGGGCTACACCGAGACTCCGCCGCCGGCGCCGATGCCGCTCGGGTTCGAGAAGATCGCGGGGGAGATCGCCGTCTACGCCGAGCGCGGTGACGTGCTGCTGCACGACGCGTACCTCTGGCATTCGGCCGCCCGCGCGACCGCCGACGACACCATTCGACGCCATGTCCGCTCGGGCTACTACGCCGGCGACCGCGCCAGCTATCGGCGGCAGTTCGTGAAGAACGCCGCCCGATAACGCGACCGGCGGAAAGGTCTCGCCGCCGAAATGACCGGACGGGACGCCGCACGTTCGGTGACCTACGGGCGAAGTAACGTGATCTGCGGTCGCTGACGGTCAGTTGCGAGCCGCGTCGCCGCGGTGCTGGGCGCGGGCCGCGTGGTCGCGGCAGACGACGGCGAGGTCGAGGCCGGCGGCCTGCAGGCCCATCGGCCAGGTGCTCGTCTCGGTGAGGCCGGGGGCGACGTTGACCTCCAGGAACTGCGGCGTTCCGTCCGCTTCGATGATCACGTTGGGGCGTACCGATCCCGCCACCGATCCAGAGTCACGCCCCGCAACGCTACTCGCCGTGCCTGCCCGACCGCTCCTCCGACGCCACCAACGGCAGCCGCGGCGTCCCATGGCGTCAGAACAGGAAGTAGCGCTGGGCCATGGGGAGCTCGGCGGCCGGGTCGGCCTCGATGGGGTCGCCGTCGATGAAGACGGTGAAGGTGTCGGGGTCGACGCGGATGTCCGGGGTCGCGGTGTTCTCCGGCAGGTCGGCCTTGCCGCGGCGGCGCACGTCCGCGACCGGGACGACCGGGGTGGCGAGGCCGAGGCGCTCCGGCAGGCCGTCCTCGATGGCGGCGGGCGCGACGAACGTCAGCGACGACGCTGCCGCCGGGCCACGGGAGGCCCCCCACATCGGGCGGGGCAGGACCGGCTGCGGGGTGGGGATGGAGGCGTTCGCGTCGCCCATCGCCGCCCAGGCGACGAACCCGCCCTTGAGCACCAGCGACGGCCGGACACCGAAGAACGCCGGGTCGTAGAGAACCAGATCCGCGAGCTTGCCGGGCTCCACCGAGCCGATCTCGGCGTCCAGGCCGTGCGCCACCGCCGGGCAGATCGTGTACTTGGCGACGTAACGCCGCGCCCGCGCGTTGTCGGCTCCGCCACTGGTCACGCCGCCGGCTCCGCCGATAGTCGTGCCGGCCGCGCCGTCGCCGGGCAGGGCGCCGCGGCGGCGTTTCATCACGTGCGCCGTCTGCCAGGTGCGCAGGACGACCTCGCCGATGCGGCCCATCGCCTGCGAGTCCGAGCCGATCATTGAGATGGCGCCGAGGTCGTGCAGGATGTCCTCGGCGGCGATGGTCGACGGGCGAATCCGGCTCTCGGCGAAGGCCAGGTCCTCGGGCACGCTCGGGTTCAGATGGTGGCAGACCATCAGCATGTCGAGGTGCTCGTCGAGGGTGTTGACGGTGTGCGGGCGGGTCGGGTTCGTCGACGACGGCAGCACGTTGCCCGCCGCCGCGACGGTGATGATGTCCGGAGCGTGCCCGCCGCCCGCACCCTCCGTGTGGTAGGCGTGGATGGCTCGGCCGGCGATCGCGGCGAGCGTGTCCTCGACGAAGCCGGCCTCGTTGAGCGTGTCCGAGTGCAGCGCGACCTGCACGCCGGAGGCATCGGCGACCCGCAGGCAGGCGTCGATTGCCGCCGGGGTGGTGCCCCAGTCCTCGTGCAGCTTGAACCCGGCGGCGCCGGCCCGCAGCTGCTCCCACAGGGCGGCGTCGCTGACCGTGTTGCCCTTGCCGAGCAGGACGATGTTGACGGGCCAGTCGTCCATCGCGGTGAGCATCCGGGCCAGGTTCCACGGGCCTGGAGTGACGGTCGTGGCCTTGGTGCCCTCGGCCGGTCCGGTGCCGCCGCCGATCAGGGTCGTGATCCCGGCGCCGAGGGCCTCGGGTACCTGCTGCGGGCAGATCAGGTGGACGTGGCAGTCCACGGCGCCCGCGGTGAGGATCTTCCCGTTGCCGGCGATGATCTCGGTGCCGGGGCCGATGACGAGGTCGGGGTGGACGCCGTCCATCGTGTCGGGGTTGCCGGCCTTGCCGAGCGCGACGATCCGCCCGTCGCGCACGCCGACGTCGGCCTTGATGACGCCCCAGTGGTCGAGCACGACGGCACCGGTAATGACCAGGTCGGGCGCGCCCTCCGCCCGCGTCGCCCGGGCCTGCCCCATCGACTCGCGGATCACCTTGCCGCCGCCGAAGACCGCCTCGTCGCCGGTGCCGGCGAGTTCCGGGCCGCGGCTGCGGTCCTCGGTGACCTCGATGAACAGGTCGGTGTCGGCGAGCCGGATGCGGTCGCCGGCGGTCGGCCCGTAGAGCGCCGCGTACCGCGACCGGTCCAGCCTGCTCACGATCCCTCCCCAAGAAATCCCGGCAGGTCAGCGGCCGGGCCGCCGGCTCCCGGCGCAGGTCCCGGGTCGACGTCCGCGGCGCCGCCCCGGCCGTCGAGCGGGCCCGCCCACTCGGCGCGCAGGCCGGGGACGACGCGGGCGCCGGCCAGCGCGACGAGCTCGACCTCGCGCTCGACGCCGGGCTCGAAGCGGACGGCGGTGCCGGCGGGCACCGCCAGCCGGTGGCCCCAGGCGGCGTCCCGGTCGAAGACGAGCGCGGGGTTGGCCGCGGCGAAGTGGTAGTGCGAGCCGACCTGGACCGGCCGGTCGCCCGTGTTGCGCACGATCAGGGTGCGGGCGGGCCGGGACGGGTTGATCTCGACGAGCCCGTCGCCGGGCAGGATCTCACCGGGAATCACGGGACCTCACACAGGACCTCACGGGGAATCAGACGACCTCACGGACATCACAGGATCGTGGGGGAGGACGTCAGGGGATGGGCTGGTGGACGGTCACCAGCTTGGTGCCGTCCGGGAAGGTGGCCTCGACCTGGACCTCGGCGAGCATCTCCGGCACCCCGTCCATGACGTCCTCGCGGGTCAGCACGGTGCGGCCGGCGTGCATGAGCTCGGCGACGGTCCGGCCGTCGCGCGCCCCCTCCAGCAGGAACGAGGTGAGCAGCGCGGTCGCCTCGGGATGGTTCAGCCGGAGCCCGCGGGCGCGCCGTTCCCGGGCGAGTCCGGCCGCGACATGGATGAGCAGCCGTTCCTGTTCATGTGGGCTGAGGAGCACGACCGCGAAGCCTAGCAGGCTGAACACCTGGCGCCCGCCGTCCACCACCTGGTGAATCGGGCCGGGTCGGACGTGGTAGCGCTGTGGCACGGATGCGCAGAACCCGGAGGGTCGATGTCGGACAGATGAACGAGAATCCCGGTTCGGGGCCGCCAGGTTTCGCCCGTGTTTCGCCGCACGCGGATTTCCGAGGCCGCCCGCCGGGCTTGTCGGGGGCAGGGGCCAGAATGGAGTTACCCGCAATTCACACGGGTGCGATGGGGTGGATACGCCTTCTTCCTAGCGTCCGGGAGACCGCTTGGGTGGGCCGGACCGGCCGGCCGCTGGGGCAGACCCGTAGCGGGATTCGTTGGGGGTGTGGTGACAACAGGTCTGGATCGGCGGCGATTCCTCCGCCGGGGCGTGGGAGTGACGGCGGGGGTGACCCTGCTCTCCGTCGGCGGGGGCGGTCTGCTGGCCGCGTGTGGCAGTGACGACGACGGCGGCGACAGTGCGGCCGGCTCCGGATCGTTCGGGACGCTCGCCGTCCGGCTGTCCTGGATCAAGAACGTCGAGTTCGCCGGCGAGTACATCGCCGACCAGCGCGGCTACTACAAGGCGGCCGGCTTCTCCGGCGTCAACCTGATCACCGGTGGCCCGTCGGCGACGCCGCAGGACACCGACGTCGCGACGGGCAGGGCGTTCATCGGCATCTCGTCGCCGGACATCACCGGCAACGCCATCGTCCAGGGTGCGCCACTGAAGATCGTCGGGGCACAGTACCAGAAGAACCCGTTCGCCATCATGTCGCTGTCGAAGAAGCCGCTCACCTCGCCGCAGGAGATGATCGGCAAGAAGATCGGCGTGCAGGCGACGAACGAGTCGGTCTGGAGCGCCTTCCTCAAGGCCAACAAGATCGACCCGTCCTCGATCACGAAGGTCCCCGTCGAGTTCGACCCGCTGCCGCTGACCACGGGCACCGTCGACGGCTGGTTCTCGTTCGTCACGAACGAACCGAACGCGCTGCGGGTGAAGGGCTTCGACGTCACCACCTTCCTGCTCGCCGACCACAACTATCCGCTGGTCTCCGAGACGTTCATGGTCAGCGACGAATCGATCGCGAAGAACCGGGACAAGGTGAAGGCCGCGCTCACCGCGGAGATCCGCGGCTGGAAGGACGCCACCGCGGACCCGGCGCTCGGTGCGAAGCTCGCCGCCACCGTCTACGGCAAGGATCTCGGCCTCGACGAGAAGGAACAGCTGCTCGAAAGCAAGGACCAGAACAAACTCATCCTCACGGACGAGACGAAGAAGAACGGATTGTTCACCGTCACCGACAAGCTGATCGAGGAGAACATCGCGACGCTGAAGATCGCCGGCGTCGACCTCACCGCCGAGAAGCTCTTCGACTTCTCCATCCTCCAGGAGCTCTACAAGGAGAAGCCGGACCTGATCTGATGAGTGCGCCCACGTCAGCCTCGGAGCCGGTCGATCGGTCCTCGGCTCCCGCCGCTCCGGCTCCCGCCGCTCCGGCTCCCGCCGCTCCGGCTCCCGCCGCTCCGGCTCCCGCCGCTCCGGCTCCCGCCGCTCCGGCTCCCGCGCCCGCACCTGGCTCCGGCGTGAGCGTGAGTGGCCTGCACAAGGAGTTCCGCCTCGGCCGCCGGACCGTGCAGGCGCTGGAGGACGTCAACATCTCCACCGCCGAGGGGTCGTTCCTGACCCTGATCGGCCCGTCCGGCTGCGGCAAGTCGACGGTGCTGCGCATCCTCGCCGACCTGGAGACGCCGAGCGGCGGCGAGGTGCTGGTGCACGGCGAGCCTCCCGCCGCCGCCCGGCGCGGCCACCACCTGGGCATCGCGTTCCAGGACGCCGCGCTGCTCCCGTGGCGTTCGGTCGAGGCGAACATCCGTCTGCCGCTTGAGGTGGCCGGAGTGAAGGCGGACCGCGTGGTGATCGCTGACCTGATCTCCCTGGTCGGCCTCACCGGATTCGAGAAGGCCCGGCCCGCGCAGCTGTCCGGCGGCATGCGTCAACGGGTCGCGATCGCCCGCGCCCTCGTCGTGGAGCCGCGGGTGCTGCTGCTCGACGAACCCTTCGGCGCCCTCGACGACATGACCCGCCAGCGGCTGAACTTCGAGCTGCTGCGGATCTGGAGCGAGCGTTCCACGACGACGGTGCTGGTCACCCACTCCATCCCGGAGGCGGTCATCCTGTCCGACACCGTCGCGGTGATGTCCGCCCGGCCCGGCCGGATCTCCGCCCTCGTCGACATCGACCTGCCGCGGCCACGCACCCCGGACATGCTGCGCTCGCCGCGCTTCCACGAACTGCACGACGACCTGTCCGCCCTGCTGTTCTCGGGCGGCGACCCCACCGAGGCGCCGTCGTCGTCGCGGGGGCCGTTGTCCCCGTCGCCGTCGCCGTCGCCGTCGCCGTCGCCAGGGACGGGGACGGGGACAGGAACAGAGACGGCGCCGACGCCGGTCAGCAGCGACGCATGACCGGGCGACCGGCGTGGGTCGGCGGCCTGCTCGGCGTCGTCGGGCTGATCGTGGTCTGGTGGCTGCTCGCCGTCACCGTCCTGGACAACGGCGGCGTCGTGCCGACCCCGTGGGAGGTCGTGCGGGCGCTGGTGGACGACCATCGCCTGATGTGGACGTCGGCGAAGGCCACCGTCGGCATCGCGCTGAAGGGCTGGCTGATCGGCAACGGGCTGGCGATCGGCCTGGCAGTGGTCTTCTTCGGCGTTCCGGTCGTGGAGCGGGTGCTGCTGCAGATCGGGGTGGCGTCCTACTGCCTGCCGATCATCGCGATCGGGCCGATCCTGACCACCGTCTTCGACGGCAGCACCCCGCAGATCGCGCTGGCCGGCATCTCGGTGTTCTTCACGACGATGGTCGGCACGCTGCTCGGCCTGCGGGCCGCCGATCCGGCGAGCCTCGACGTGGTGCGGGCCAGCGGTGGCGGCCCGCTGCGGCAGATGCGCTACGTCCGGCTGCGCGCGGCCCTGCCGAGCACCTTCGCCGCGCTGCAGATCGCCGCGCCGGCCGCCGTCCTCGGCGCGATCATCGGCGAGTACCTCGGCGCCGACCGCGGCCTGGGGGTGGCGATGGTGCACGCCCAGCAGGCCCTCGAGGTTCCCCGCACGTGGGCGCTGGCGGTCGTCGCCTCGGCCGTCGCGGGCCTCGGCTATGCGCTGACCGCCCTGGTCGCGCGGCTGGTGACCCCCTGGGCCCCGCGCGGCAACCCCGGCGGTGGCCGATGAGGCACCAGCTGCTCGCGACGGTCGGGCTGCGGGTGGGCCGGACGGTCCTGTCCGTCGTCGCCTCCGCCGCGGTGATCATCGGCCTCTGGTGCGCGTTCATCGCCGTCTTCGACCTGAACTCGCTCGTGGCGAAGGACCCGAAGGCGGTCTGGGACTACCTGTTCACCGCCGAGAAGGCGCCGGAGAGCCGGAAGGCGATTCTCGACGGGCTGTGGCGGACGCTCGGCGACGCCGGGGTCGGCTACCTGGTGGGAACCGCGGCGGCGCTGGTCGTCGCGGTCTCGTTCGTGCTGTTCCGGTCGGTGGAACGGGCGTTGATGCCGGTGGCGATGATGCTGCGGTCGGTGCCGCTGGTCGCCATGATTCCCCTGCTCACCCTGATCTTCGGGCGCGGGCTCACCGCCGTCGGGGTGATCGCGGGCATCATCGTGTTCTTCCCGTCGCTGGTGAACCTGGTCTTCGGGCTGCGGTCCGCGCCGACGGCCGCCGCCGACCTGGTGCTCGCCTACGGGGGCGGCCCGGCGACGGTCCTGCGCAAGGTGTCGCTGCCCAGCGCCCTGCCCGCGCTGTTCGTCTCGGCCCGCATCGCCGTGCCGGGCGCCATCATCGGCGCGCTGCTGGCCGAGTGGCTGGCGACGGGGGAGGGCCTGGGCTACTACATGCAGCGCGCCCAGCAGACCTTCAACTACGGCGGGGTGTGGGCGTCGGTGGTGGTCATCACCGCGGCGAGCATCGCGCTCTACGCGGTCGTCGGGTTCATCGAGGCGGTCGTCCTCGCCCGGTACGGGCCGGACTCGGGGCGTGGCCGATGATGCAGATGACGTAGCCCAGGCTGCCCGCCTCCGCCCGCGCGCCTCCTCACGATCCGCAGCCCCGGCGCCCGCCGGTGGACGAAGGACTTGCCCTTGAACGTCGCACGCACCAGCCGCGGACCCTGGCTGATGTCGACACACCGCCCGGCGACCCGGCGGCACCCGCCCGCCCACACCCAGTCGCCGCCGGTGGTGCCGGGTTCCGACGCGGGCCATCCCGGCCTGCCTGCCCAGCCCGCGGGCCTCGACCCGGGATCTGGCTGGCGACTGGTCGGGGTGGAGCGCCTCGCGCCGTCGGCTGCCCAGGTGGACCGGCTGCGCCGGGTGGCCAGAGGCGACGAGGACGCGGACCTCGTCGTGCGCGGCGGGCTGGTCGTCGTCGTCCACGACGGCTCCGTGGTCAGCCGGGACATCCTCATCGTCGGCAGGTACATCGCCGCGGTGGCGATGCCGGGTGCCCTGGGCGGACGGCGTTCCCTCGACGCCGCCGGTCGCTACGTGCTGCCCGCGTACGTCGACGCCGGGCTGCGCATCGAGGACACCCTGCTCAGCCCCGGTGAACTGGCCCGCCTCGTCGTGCCGCACGGCACCGGCACCCTGCTGGCCGACTCGACCGCCCTCACCGCCCTCGGCGGCACCCGCGCCCTGGACTTCGCGACCGGCTCGACGACGCCGCTGCGGATCCTGGCCCGGTCGAGGGACGACATCCCAGGTGACCTGGCCCACGGTGTCGGCCCCACCGCCGGCCGGGTCGACACCCAGGCGAGCGCGGCACGTCTGCCCGCACCTGTCCTGGACCGCGGGGCAACTCCGTCCGCCGCCGGCGCGCATGGGATCTCCGCGCTGGTGCCGGGACCCGGCGCGGATCTGCGCCAGGCGCTGGCCGGCTCGGCGCGGGCGGGCATCCGGACGGTCGCGGAACTCGCCGCGCATGGTCACATCGACCATGACGTGCACCTGGCCGTCCGGGCCGGCGTCAGCCCGATCGAGGCCGTGCGGCGGGCCACCATCCTGCCCGCGCGTGCCTACGGCCTGGAGCCGGTGCTCGGGTCGATCGCCCCCGCGCGCCTCGCCGACCTGCAGGTCGTCACCTCGCTGGCGGACGGGGCACCGCCCGACGTCGTCGTCGCCGGCGGCCGCATCGCCGCCGAGCGCGGCCGCCCCCTGTTCGACAACGCCGACGCGCCCCCGTCCTGGACGGACGGCCGCATCCGGCTGCCGGCGGACCTGCACGCCGGCTCCTTCACCTGCCCGGAGCTCGGCCGCGACGCCGGGGGCGACGGCAGCGTGCTCGTGGCGAGCATCGACATTCCCCTGTCGGCGGCCACGCTCGGCGGCCTGCCCAGCGTCGGGCCGAATCTCGTGCCCCCCGCACCGGGTGTCTCCCCGACACCGGGCGTCCCCTCGGCACCGACCTCCGGCATGCCCGCGGGCCTGCCACCAGCCGTGCCTCCGGTCGTCCCTCCGGTTGTGCCGCCGGGCCTTCCGCCAACAGCGCCCTCGGCCGGGTCCGCAGCGCCGGGTCCCGCGGGGGCGTGGTCGGGGTCTGGATCAGGGTCGGTGGCGGGTCCGCTGGCGGTTCGCGACCAGGTCCGCACGGTACGGGTCGTACCGACGGTCCAGGCCGGGCAGGCGATCGCCGATCCGACTCGGGACCTGCAGAAGGTCGCCGTCTTCACCGACCGCGGCGGGCCGGGGGCCGGCGGCGACCACCCGCCCGAGATCGGCCTGTTGCGCGGCTGTGGACTTTCCCGCGGCGCGCTGGGGTTCACCACCGGCCAGGCACCCGGTCAGATGATCGTCATCGGGGTTCGGGACGACGACATGCTGACCGCCGCGCGGGCGATCGAGGGCATGGGCGGCGGGTTCGTCGTCGTCGACCAGGGCTGGGTGCGGGCGGCCTGCCCGCTGCCGCTGCTCGGGCTGATGAGCGACGCCCCCTGGGAGGCCGTCCTCGGTGAACTGGTCGCCGTCGACACCGCCGCCGCAGCCATCGGCTGCCGCCTCCCGTCCCCACTGCGCACCCTGGCCGCCCTCGGCCTCCTCCTCCACACCCGTCCCTGATCCTCAACTGCCAGGGTGCTGCATCGTCCGAGTCGCCAGTTCATCGACGGTCCGCGGGTAGCGGGCGAGCAGCTCCTCGGCGAGGCGGAACAGCGGCCAGTGGAAGAAGTCGTTGACCTCGGCGACCTCATTCCTCTGTCGGATATCCGCCGGCTTCGCAGCCGCCTCGGGCGGCGGCGGTGGGGAGTCGGCGTCAGCGGATCGTCGGGCGGCGGTGGTCGGCCCGCCGGGTGCCGGCGACACGGCGTTCCCGGGTCGACGCCGGCGCACCGGCCCCACCGGCCGCCGCCATGGAGGCGCTGCGCTCGACCAGCGCGGCCAGGGTGCGCCGCAGAGCGACGCCGGCCGCGTCGGCCCGGGTGCTGACCTCCTCGGCAGGCTGGGCGTTGTCGCCGACGAGGGGCAGGCCGTCGAGATCGAACCGCTCCTGCAGAGCGAGATCCTCGTCGAGCACCTGCTGCTCGAACCGGGCGGCCTCGGCCAGGCGTGCCGCGTCCCCGCCGAGGTCGTCGCGCAGCAGCCGGGTGTAGATCCTGGTCGCGTCCACGTCCTCGGGCTGCAGGCAGAACAGGATGGTGCTGATCGCACCGGCGTCGGGGTACTCCAGGCGCAGCCGCAGCATGAACGGCGGCCGGTAGACGTAGGTCGACCAGCGGCGCTGGACCAGATCGTGCTCGCCCGTCGCGACCAGAGGATCCTCCGGATTGGCCACGACCTGCTCCATCTGGACCAGGAAGCCGTCGCCGTCCGGGGTGACCCGATGGAGTGGGACGACGGTGTCCTCGCCGGCGCCGATCGTGCCGGCGTGCACGAAGGGGAAGTGGGCGGTGTCGAGGAAGTTGTCCGCCAACAGCCCAGCGCAGGCGGTCGTGCGTGTCGGGGACAGCCAAACCGTGTCGAAGCCGGCCTCTCGCTCCTCGGGCAGATCGATCAGGTCGGCGACCGGTTCCTGCGGGGCTATCCAGACCAGCCCGTGCCGCTCGGCCGCCCCCCACGCGGGCACTGCCCTGGCCCGCCTGGGGGCGGGCATCCCCGGACCGAGTGCGGGCACCGCGGTGCACTCACCCGAGGCGACGAACCGCCACCCGTGGTAGCCGCAGACCAGCTCCTCGGCCTCGACCCGGCCGGCCGACAGCGGCGCGAGCCGGTGCGGGCAGCGGTCGGCGAAGGCGGCCAGCGTGTGGTCCAGACGGGCGATGACCCAGTTCTCCCCCAGCAGGCGGACGGCCACCGGCTCGTCGCCGACCTCGGTCGAGAGCGCCACGGGGTGCCAGCCGTGGCGCAGCGCGGGAGTGGTGTTCCTCAGTCGACGTGACATGCCCACCTCAGCTTGGTCACCTGCAGGGACGCCCGCCGCCCATCGTTCGCCGCGGTGCTCCCGGCCGTCCGGGGGGGCCTGCCGCCGGCACGGCGACGGCCGTCGCGGGGGTCATCGGTCCCTCCTGTATCGCACAGGCGAGCAGCGCGAACATCGCCTTCCGGCCAGACGGGGTCAAAGGCCCCTGCCCCGAGGAAACGGCCCGGTGTTTCTCGCTGGCATCGTGCATGTAACACTCGGTGACGATGGGGTCGGGCGTGGTGCGAGTCGGTTCGGCGGGGATGTGCTGATATTGCCCGCCAGGCGGGGGATGTCGCCGCATCAGCACGTTTGGGCGGGCTCACGCAGCGTTCCGTTCAACGAACATCAATGTAACCTGCCGCCTCTAGTGTCGGGGGCCATGCGCCGTTCGTCCGCTTGCCCCGTTTCCCCAGGGAGGGGGGCCACCTGGAGGCGGTCCGTGCGACGTCGATCCGTTCGGGGTGGATCGGTTCGGGGTGGATCGGTTCGGTGGGGGTCCGGTCGAGGGGTGTGGTCGGGATGACGGGTGGTCGCGTGGCGTCGATGTACCGCCCGCGCACCGTCGGGGAGGCGGTGGAGATGCTCGCCGGCGCGCGCGCCTCCGGCGCCGAGGTCGCCCTGCTGTCGGGCGGGACGGACCTGGTCCCCGCCCTGCGCTCCGGCGAGCGGTCGGCGGACGCCGTCGTCGGCCTGCGCCGCGTACATGAACTGCGGGTGCGTGGCGCCGGCGCGGACAGCCTGACCGTCGGCGCGGGTGTGACCTACACGGACCTGGTCGGCTGGTCCCTGTCGCCGGGCCTCGCGAGAACCGCGCGGGTGGTCGGCTCCGTGCAGGTGCGCAACACCGGCACGGTCGGGGGCGCCCTGGGATCGGCCCGGCCTGCCGGAGACCTGCTCACGTTCCTGACCGCGGCCGACGCCGAGGTGCTCACTGTGTCGCCTCGCGGGCCGGCACGGCTGCCGCTCGCGGACTTCCTCGCCGTGGGGCCCGACCCGGCCGCCATCGTGACCGCCGTGCGCCTGGCCCGACCGGGCGGCCCCCAGACCTACCTCAAGACCGGGGGCAGGCAGGCGGCCTTCCCGGCGTTCGTCTCCTGCGCGATCGTGATGGACCGGATGAGCCAGCGGATGACCTGCGCGATCGGGGGAGTGGGAGGCCTGCCCGTCCGGATGGGGGAGGCTGAGCGGGCCGCCATCGCCGAGGTCGACTGGGCCAGCGGGACGGCATCGGCGGCGGCGATCCGGCGCTTTGCCGACCTGGTGGCCGAGGCGGCGGCGCGGATCGATCCGGCGCTGCCCGTCGGCCCGCGGGAGTCGGCCGAGTACCGCTGGCACGCGGCGGGGGTCCTCGCCGGCCGCGGTTTCGCCCGCTGCCTGGCCTCGCCGGAGCCAACCGCCTGGAGCGGCCCGTGACGACCGGCCCGGGTCCTGGCCCGGTCGACGGGGAGGCGGCCGCGGAGGAGGAGACCTATCGGCTGTACGTCGACGGGTTCCCCCGCACGGTCAGCGGCGCCTGGGTCGGCGACTCGCTGCTGACGGTGCTGCGCGACGTCCTCGGCGTCACCACCGTCAAGGACGGCTGCGAACAGGGGCGGTGCGGTGCCTGCTCGGTGCTGCTCGACGGCCGGCTGGCCGCGGCGTGCACCGTGCTGGCCGCGGATGCGGACGGGGCCCGGGTCCTCACCGTCGCCGGGCTCGGGACCGTCGGGCTCGCCCGGGCCGTGCGGGCGATGTTCCTCGCCGAGGGTGCCGTCCAGTGCGGCTTCTGCACCCCCGGCTTCGTGGTCGCGGTGACGGATCTGCTCACCCGCCGGCCCGACGCGGGCGAGGATGAGCTGCGCGAGGCGCTGGCCGGCAACCTCTGCCGCTGCACCGGCTACGGCCGGATCCTCGCCGCCATCCGGGCCGTCCAGCGAGACCGTGCCCTGGCTGATCCGGACGATGGCGTGGTCGGTTCGGGCGGTGGCCTGGCCCGTCCGGGCGAAGGTGTGGTCGGGTCGGACGGGCCGGCGGGGGCGGGGCCGTGAGCGTGGGTGGTGGCGGCATCGGTGAGCCGGTGCGACGCCCGGACGGGCCGGCGAAGGTGGCGGGCGCGTTCCCGTATGCGGGGGACCTGCGGGTCGCGGGGATGTTGGCGGGGCGGACCCTGCGCAGCCCACACCCACGGGCACGGATCCGCCGGATTGACACCGCGGCCGCCCGCCGGCTGCCCGGGGTGGCGGCCGTCGTGACCGCCGCCGACGTGCCCGGCGTCGCCACCTACGGCCTGATCGTCGCCGACCAGCCCGTGTTCGCCGCCACCGAGGTCCGCTACGCCGGGGAACCGGTCGCGGCGGTGGCCGCCGTCGACGCCCGCACCGCCCGGCGGGCGCTCGCCGCGATCGAGGTCGACTACGAACCGCTGCCCGCGGCCACCGATCCCGAGCAGGTCCTCGCCGCGGGCGCACCCGTTCTGCACCCTTCCGGCAACCTGTACCGCGAGATCGACCTCCGGCACGGCGAGCCCTGGGCCGACGGGCCGGTCGCCGTCGAGGACCACTACGTCGTCGGCATGCAGGACCAGGCCTTCCTCGCCCCGGAGGCGGCGCTCGCCACGCCCGCGGCCGACGGCGGAGTCGACCTGCTCGTCGCCACCCAGTGGCTGCACTCCGACCGCGAGCAGCTCGCCGCCTGCCTGGCCCTTCCGGAGGATCTCGTCCGGCTCACCCTGGCCGGTGTGGGGGGCGCGTTCGGGGGGCGGGAGGACATCACCCTGCAGATCCACGGGGCGCTGCTGGCCCGAGCGGCGGGGGCGCCGGTCCGGATCGCCTATGACAGGGTCGAGTCGTTCCTGGGCCATCCCCACCGCCATCCCGCCCGGATGTGGTTCCGCCACACCGCCACCCGCGCCGGTGACCTGGTCAGCGTCGAGGCACGGCTGGTCTTCGACGGCGGTGCGTACGCGTCGTCGTCCCCGGCGGTGCTGGCCAACGCGGTCACCCATGCGGCGGGGCCGTACCGGGTGGCCCACGCGCGGCTGCACGGGGTGGTGGTGCGGACGAACAACCCGCCCTGCGGGGCCATGCGCGGGTTCGGGGTGCCCCAGGTGACCATCGGCCACGAGGCCCAGATGGACCGGTTGGCGGATGCGCTGGGCCTCGACCCGGTCGAGGTGCGTCTGCGCAACACCGTCCAACCGGGGGATGTGCTGCCGACCGGGCAGGTGCTCGGTGCCCCGCTACCCGCGCGTGAGCTCCTCCAGCTCGTCGCCGCCCGCCCGCTGCCCGGGCCGTCCACCGCCGACTCCGGCGGTTTCGCCCTGCCCGGTGGCCTGCCGGCCGGCGCCGAACCCAGCCGGGTGCGCCGCGGCGTCGGCTACGCCCTCGCCTACAAGAACCTGCTGTTCTCCGAGGGCTTTGACGACTTCTCCGTCGCCCGCGTGCGCCTCGACCTTGCCGATGACGGCACGCCGCGGGTCCGCATCCACAGCGCCTGCGCCGAGATCGGGCAGGGGTTCGTCACCATCGCCGAGCAGATCGCCCGTACCGAGCTGGGCGTCGACCGGGTCGAGCTGCGGCCCGCGGACACCGGCGTGGGCAGTGCCGGCTCCACCAGCGCGTCCCGCCAGACCTGGATGAGCGGCGGGGCGGTCCGCGGGGCCTGCGCCGCCGTCGCCGACCGCCTGCTGGCCCGGGTCGCCCGTTCGGCGGGCCTGCCAGCGGCGGTCGTCGAGGCACCGAGAACCAGCCTGCGCCTCGCGAAGGGGCGGATCGTGGGCGCCGAGGCCGGGCCTCGGATGGAGATCGCCGACGCGCTGGCCGCCGGCCCCGTCGAGGCCGAGTTCACGTTCCACCACCGGCGCACGACCGTCCTGGATGCGGCTGGTCAGGGGGATCCGCATGTCGCCTTCGCCGCCGCCGCGCACCGGGCCGTCGTCGACGTGGACGTCGACCTGGGGCTGGTCCGGGTGGTGTCGATGGCGCTGGCCCAGGACTGCGGCACGGTGCTCAACCCGTTGGCCCTACGCGGTCAGGTCGAGGGCGGCACCGCCCAGGGCCTGGGTCTGGCCGTGATGGAGGAGCTGGTCACCGACGGCGGACGGGTGACGAACCCGACCTTCCACGACTATCTGCTGCCCACCGCCGCGGACGTCCCCGACCTGGACTTCATCGCCGTCACCGAACCGCAGCCGGACGCCCCGTACGGCGTGAAGGGGGTCGGCGAGGCTCCCACCTGCACGGCGACACCGGCGATCGTCGCGGCGATCCGGGCCGCCGTCGGCCGTGACCTGCGCCGGGTGCCGGTGCGGCCGCAGGACCTCGTCGACCTGCCCGGCCGGTCCGGGCCGGCCGGGCCCCGCGAGCACGGAGGTGACACGCCCGCATGAGCGACCCCTCGACCGAACCACGGTCCCCACGCGTACCCGCCCGAACGGGGGAGGCACTTCCCGACCGGCCGCGCATCCTGCGCTCGCGCCGGGTCATCCTCCCGGACGGCGAACGGCCGGCTGCGGTGCACGTCGAGGGCGGCCGGATCGCGGCGGTCACGGCGCCGGGGGAGGTCCCGGCGGACGTGCCTGTCACCGACCTCGGCGACCTGGTTCTGATGCCCGGTGTGGTCGACACCCACGTGCACGTCAACGAGCCGGGCCGCACGGAGTGGGAGGGTTTCGCCACCGCGACCCGGGCGGCGGCGGCCGGCGGCGTCACCACGATCCTCGACATGCCGCTGAACTCGATCCCGCCGACGACGTCGCTGGGAGCACTCGAGGCCAAGCGTGCGGCGGCCGCGGGGCAGATCGCGGTCGACGTGGGGTTCTGGGGTGGCATCATCGGCGCCGACACCCGCAGTCAGCGTGACCTCGCCGAACTGCACGACGCCGGGGTCTTCGGGTTCAAGGCGTTCCTGGCCCCGTCGGGGGTGGAGGAGTTCCCGCACGTCCCGATGGAGGTGCTGGCCGCGGCCGCCGCCCACACCGCCCGGATGGGCGCGCTCACCGTCGTGCACGCCGAGTCGCCCACGGTGCTCGCCACGGCCCCGCCGGTGGTCGGCCGGGCGTTCGCGAGCTGGCTGGCCTCCCGGCCGCCGGCCGCGGAGAAGCAGGCTGTGGCGGGTCTCGCCGCGCTGTCCGCGGCCACGGGTGCCCGGCTGCACGTGCTGCACCTGTCCGCCGCCGACGCCCTCGACGACGTTCTGGCCGCCCGGGTGGAGGGTCTGCCGCTCAGCGTCGAGACCTGCCCGCACTACCTGACCTTCACCGCCGAGGAGGTGCCCGACGGGGCAACGCTGTTCAAGTGCGCCCCGCCCATCCGGGGCAGGACGAACCAGGACCGGATGTGGGACGCGCTCGCCGATGGCCTGTTCACCGGCGTCGTCACGGACCACTCCCCGTCGACGCCGGCGGTCAAGCAGATCGACACCGGCGACTTCGCCGCTGCCTGGGGTGGCATCGCGTCCGTGCAGATCGGGCTGCCCGCGGTGTGGACCGGGGCACGGGCACGCGGGCGCAGCCTCGCCGATGTGGTCCGCTGGATGTGCGCGGGACCGGCGGACCTCGCCGGGCTGCGCGCCAAGGGCCGGATCGCCGTCGGCGCCGACGCCGACCTGGTCGTGCTCGACCCGGACGCGTCCTTCGTGGTCGAGCCGTCCAGGCTCCACCACCGCCATCCGCTGACCCCCTACGCCGGGCGCAGCCTGAACGGACTGGTCCAGGCGACCTATCTGCGGGGCGCGCGCGCCGACGGCGACCGGACCCCGCGAGGACGGCTGCTGACCCGGTGACCGTGACCACGACACACCACCACCCGCTCGGGCCAGAGCACCGCCCGCTCGGGCTGGAGTCTCGCCCGGCTGGGCCGCGTACCAACGCTGCTGGGACGTACTCTTTGCGTCCCGCAAACGCGGTGGCCCATCCTGTCCCGCGGGGCCCGTCGGTGCCTGACCGGCGGTGGCCCGTGCCGCCACGCCGACGACCCCGGAGTGGCCGGCGGATCCTAGACCCGCTGGCCGACCCGAGAGAGGGAACCTGATGAGTGACCAGCCCGATCTGACCAACCTTGTCGATCTGGCGGCGGCCCGGTTCGGCGGCACTGTTGTCGCCGTCAATGACGAGTTCTTCGCGTTCGCGGAGCGGATGCTGCTGCCCGAGGCGCCGGTGGTCCGACCGGGCGTGTTCACCGAGCGCGGCCAGTGGACGGACGGCTGGGAGACCCGGCGCCGCCGTGACCTGCCCGGCGCCGACTGGGCGATCGTTCGCCTCGGCGCCCCCGGCATCGCCCGGGCGATCACCGTGGACACGACCCACTTCACCGGGAACGCGCCGGAGTCGGTCGAGATCCACGGCGCGACCCTGGCCGGCTACCCCTCAGCCGCCGAGGCCGCCGACCCCGCGGTCGACTGGGTGGAACTGGTGGCCCGCACGCCGATCGCCGCCGACAGCGTGAACGTCCTGCCGGTGGCCGACAACGGCCTGACCCGCATCACCCATCTGCGCCTGACCATCCACCCGGACGGTGGCGTCGCCCGGCTGCGCGTGCATGGCACGGTCGTGCCAGACCCCCGCCTGCTCGACCACGTCACCTCCGACCTCGCCGCCGCCGATCTCGGTGGGGTCGTCGTCGTCGCCAGCGACATGCACTACGGCGACCGCCACAACCTCAACGCCTCCGGTGACGCTCGGGCGATGGGGGAGGGGTGGGAGACTCGCCGGCGGCGCGGGACAGGGCACGACTGGGCGGTGGTGCGCCTGGTCACCCAGGGCCTGATCGTGCGGGCCGAGGTTGACACCAGCCACTTCCGCGGCAACGCCCCCCGCGCCGTCGAGCTGTGGGCGGCGGACTACCCGGATCTGCTCGACCCCGACGACATCAGTGCCGTCACCGACTGGGTACCGCTGTTGCCGCGCACCCGGGTGCAGCCCAACACCCGCCATCTGTTCGACCTGGAGGTTCCCGTCCAGGCCACACACGTCCGCGTCGACGCGATCCCCGACGGCGGCCTTGCCCGGCTTCGGCTCACCGGCGCGCCGACGCTGGCCGGGCGCGAGGCCCTCGCCATGCGCTGGTTCGACGCGCTGTCCCCCGAGGCCGCCCGCGAGGAGCTGCTGGCCTGCTGCGGGTCGGAGGACTGGGCCGCCGCGGTGGTGGACCGCCGCCCGTTCGGCACCCTGGCGGGCCTGCTGCCCGCCGCCGAGCAGGAATGGTGGCAGCTGCCCGAGCCGGCGTGGCTGGAGGCGTTCACCGCGCATCCCCGAATCGGGGAGCGTCCCGCCCGGACCCCGGCGCCGCCGACCACCGCACGTGCCTCGATCGTCTCCCTCGACGCCCCCCGACGGGAGCAGGCCGCGATGGACGAGGCCCCCGAGGAGATCAAGGCGGCGCTCATCGAGGGCAACACCGCCTACGAGGACCGGTTCGGCTACATCTTCCTGGTCCGGGCCGCCGGCCGTACCGCCGAGGAGATGCTGGCCCTGCTCCAGGAGCGGATGTCCCACGATCCCGTCGAGGAACTGCGCATCGCCGCCGGCCAGCAGGCGGAGATCACCGCCCTGCGGATCCGCCATCTGATCACCGGTGCCTGAGGCGGCGACAGGAGGCGCGGATGGGTCTGTCCACCCACGTTCTGGACACGGCGGCGGGGCGGCCCGCGGCGGGCGTCCCGGTCCGGCTCGAACATCACCAGGGCGGCGGCCCGCGGTGGAGAGTGATCGCCTCGGGGGTCACTGACACGGACGGGCGCATCGCCGGCCTCCCGCTGACGGAGCCCGGATCCTGGCGGCTGATCTTCGATACCCGGTCGTGCTCGGCGTTCTTCCCTGAGGTGACGATCACATTCGTCGTGGCGGATCCGGCTGAGCACCATCACGTTCCCCTGCTGCTCGCACCGTTTGGTTACTCCACCTACCGAGGAAGTTGACACAGCACGGGACAGCCACGGGACAGGGCGTTCGGGGGAACGCGGATCCGCCGCCAGGCGGGCTCCCATCGCCCAGGCGCGGGGGTGATGGGAGCCGCCTGGCGGCAGAGACCCGCGGTGCTCACCGGATCAGGCGCGCCGCGCGCATCTGCGCGACGGCCAGGCCAGGAATCCAGGAACACCGTCCGACCTACCTGAGTGCGTCCGCGCCGTTGATCGTCTCGAAGTTCTCGATCTTGTCGCCCTTCGACACACCGACCAGGGCGGTTAGCGAGCAGAGAGCGGGCAGCTCGGGCAGCACGCTGCCGTCACAGGTGAAGGTCGCGGACGGGCCCATCAGGAACTGGTGGATACCGCCGGCCTTGAGCGCGGCGATGAGCGAGGCACTGGTGATCTCGCCGCCGCTCGCCGACGCCTTCTTCAGCGCGGCGTAGATGTTCATGATGTCGGTGAATCCGTCGACCGCCCACTGGTCGTCGAGCTTGCTGGTCAGGCCCGCGGTGGCGAACGCCTCGCGAAGCACCTTGGCGTCCGGGTCGTCGGAGCTGGCGGGCAGGGCGCCCAGCTGCCCGTAGACCTTCTGCGGAAGGCTGGCGACGATGCGGTTCGTCGTGGGTGTACGACAGGCGGAGCCCATGTAGAGGGGCTTGTCGAACTGGAAGGTCCGGATGGCGTTCAATGCCGCCGCGCAGGTGATCGGATCGACGTTGAACTGGACCGCGTCGGCCTTCGTCCTCGCCACCGCCGAGATGGTGGGCGTCAGGTCACTCGACGGGTATGGGACCGGGTAGAGATCGTACGCGATGCCCTGCTTGTCGAGCGCCTTCTTGGTGAGCGGAATGAGTCCGTTCACGACCGCCGGGACGTTGACGTAGATCTGGGCTACCCTCGTTACCTTGTGTCGTCCCATCAGCAGGGGAGCGGCTGTGTCGAACGCGTCGGCGTAGTTCGAGACGATGAAGGCCTTGTCCCTGGCGGTGAGCGTCTGCGCGGTGAAGCCCGAGTTGGAGACGTACGGAATATCCGTCCTGGAGGTCACGGCGATGATGTTGCCGTCATCGGCGAGGGTGCCGGCGGTGATGGCGATCGGATTCGCCGTCACCGCCTTGTTGGCACACGTGGTCGTCACCGCCGGAGCGGTGTCAGTGAAACAGGTGGTCAGTTTGAGGGGGTGCCCGTCAACCCCGCCGAGCTTGTCGTTGATATAGGAGATGGCCGCCTTGGCGGCGGTCGTCTCCTGTGGGTAGCTCGCTCCGGTCGTCGAACCCTGTTCGTTGATGAAGAACAGTTTCAGGGGACTCTTCGTCGGGGCCGCGGCCGCGCTGGATCCGGTGGACGAGCCTCCGCCCGAGCTGCCACACCCGGCCAACGCGGTCGCGATGGCTAAGACCGCCGATGCGACGACCGACGAACGACGCTTCATTTCGTCTCCCCTGACATATCGAGCCTGGCCGCCTGGACAGGTGACCGACGCCACACGGCGGCGTTGGAGGCAGAGCCTGAGGCCTGTGACACTCGATGTCAACTACAACACCGCGCGCCAGGCGGTGGGGGTCGCGGCGGTGGGCGCCGCGGCGGTGGTCCGAGAAGGCCGGGGCGCGGCCGTCGCGCGCGGGCGCGTCGTCCGCCGGTACCGCGATCAGGGGGTCGCGACGGCCCGGGTCATGCGCCGGGTTGGACGAACTCGGGCTGGTCGAGGACCCGCAGCCAGGTGCCGTCCGGCTGGCGGCGGGCGACCTGGGCGCGGGCACCGGCGCCGTCTCTCGCGACAGTGGACGTCAGGGCGACGTCGCCATGGACGAGGGTGGGCAGCGGTGTCTCGGGCTCGAAGCGCGGCCTGTGCGCGAGGACCTTCTCCCACAGCGCCTGGATGGCGTCACGCCCCACGGTGCGATCGCCCGGCGGGTAGGCCATGACGGCGTCGACCTGGTAGAGGTTCGCGATGCCGGCGGCGTCCCCGGCGTTCGCCCGCTCGACGAACAGTCGGGTCAGGTCCTCGGGGGTGCGCGCGGTCTTCTGGTCGGTCATGGCGGCGTCTCCTCTCGTGCTGATCTCCGAACTCCCAGGGCCAGTCTCGCGACCGAGATCTCAGTAGTCCAACAGATGGTTCGCATGCGATCTAGAATCCGGAGTTGTGGAACTGAGGCAACTGGAGTACTTCGTCGCAGTGGTCGAGGAGTCGAACTTCACCCGGGCTGCGGCGCGGGTGCACATCAGCCAGTCGGGTGTCAGCGCCCAGATCCGCGCGCTTGAGCACGAGCCGGGGGCGCAGCTGATCGACCGTTCCGGCCGAACCGCCACCCTGACGGCGGCCGGCGAGGCGGCTCTGGGGCACGCACGGTCGGCACTGGCTTCCGCCCGAGCCGTGCGGACGGCGGTCGATGAGGTGAACGGGCTGGTCAGGGGCCGGCTCGCGGTGGGCACGGTCGCGTCGTGCACGTTCGAGCCGCTGTTCGACGCACTTGCCTCGTTCCACGCCGAGCATCCCGGCGTCGAGGTCACCCTGGTCGAGGACAGCTCGGACCGGCTTCTGGACCAGGTCCGCTCCGGGGTGCTGGAGATCGCCCTGGTAGGCATGCCCGCCAGCGGGACCGCCGCGCCGGCCTCGCTGACGCCCTCCATGCTGCCGACGCCCGGACCCTACGAGGCGTCCGGGGCGGTGCGGGCGGGGTCGGCCAGGGGCCAGCCGCCGGCGGCGAGGCGGGCGCTGACCCGGGTGATGTCGCCATCCAGCGGGGCCTGCTGGGTGACCTCCGCGATCGCGGTGCGGATCGCGAGGATCGAGGTCGGATCACCGTTCGCGCTCAGGGCCTCGGCGATGGTGATCACCTCGTCCTCGGTCAGCTTGCGCCTCAGCAGCGCGAAGAGTGGCAGGTAGTCATGCTCGGGCACACCCTCGGGGTAGCCGGCCCGCAGCCATTCGAGGACCGATGCCAGAAACGGGGGCATCGCCACGCCGTTCACCTTCCTTATACGTCGGACTGACCGAGGCCAGGAGGTAGGTCGGCCGGTCGGCCAGGCGGGGATCAGGTCCCGGCGACGACGGAATAGATACCCCAGCCGATGCCCGCCAGCACGATCGCGAAGCAGAGCACACCGGCGGCGATCCCTACCGGATTGCTGCCGATGACGCGGTCACCGTCCGTGGTGGTGGTGGAGGAGGAGGAGGCGCTGCCGCGTCCGGGCAGGCTCACGGCGCGCAGACCGATGGCGAAGACGGCAGGCAGTCCGGCGCCGGCCAGCAGGCCGACCACGACGATCCGCCACAGTGCGTCCAGGTCTATCCAGGAGTTCATGGCAGTCTTCCTCGGGTCCCTCGGAGAGTCCTGTGGGTGGGGTGCGGCCGTTTCTCAGGCGGCGACCGCATCCTGCCGGGAGTCGGCGGGGGCCGACGAGCCGTCCCACTCGTCGTTGACGTTGTGGTGGCTGACCGGGGTCTTGCGGGCCTGCAGGTACAGCGCGGCCGAGGCCAGGGCCAGGATGGCGAAGACGACGATGACGCCGGCGGTGCCGCCGATGCCGTCGGCGATCCAGTAGCAGATCGCGCCGACAACGCCGGCCGCCGGCAGGGTCAGCAGCCACGCGGTGGCCATCCGGCCCGCGACGCTCCAGCGGACCTCGGCACCCCTGCGGCCGAGACCGGTGCCCAGGATCGAGCCGGTGGCGACGTGCGTCGTCGACAGGGAGTAGCCGAAGTGGCTGGACAGCAGGATGGTGGCCGCCGAGGAGGACTCCGCGGCCATTCCCTGCGGGGAGTCGATTTCCACCAGGCCCTTGCCCAGGGTGCGGATGACCCGCCAGCCGCCCAGGTAGGTGCCGGCGCTGATGGCGATCGCGCAGGTCAGGATCACCCAGAACGGCGCCTTGTCGCCGGAGTTCAGGGTGCCGTTGGCGATCAGGGCCAGGGTGATGACACCCATCGTCTTCTGCGCGTCGTTCGTGCCGTGGGCGAGGGACACCAGGGACGCGGACCCGATCTGACCGATGCGGAATCCATGGCTGCGCGTGCGGTCCGGGACACCGCGGCTGATCCGATAGATGAGATAGGTGCCGCAGGTGGCGATCAGACCGGCGATGACGGGGGACAGCCCGGCCGGAATTATTACCTTCGACACGACGCCATGCCATTTGACGCCGTGCGATCCGGCGGCGGCCATCGTCGCTCCGATGACGCCCCCGATGAGGGCGTGAGATGAACTGGAGGGGATTCCGAAGAACCAGGTGAGCAAATTCCAGGTAATGCCGCCGACGAGTCCGCCGAACACGACCGTCAGGGTCACGAGATGGGTGTTGACCAGCCCACTTGCGATCGTCGCGGCCACGCTCAGCGACAGGAAGGCGCCGACGAGATTCAGGGCTCCGGACAGCGCGACGGCGATCTTCGGCGGTAGTGCCCCCGTCGCGATCGACGTTGCCATCGCGTTGCCGGTGTCATGGAAACCGTTTGTGAAGTCGAAGGCCAGAGCCGTCACGACCACCAGAACCAACACGCCGTCGTTCACGATGTCTGTTGTAACCGCGTGCGGGCGGGATGTCGACCCGTCATGGCCGCCTGTGCGTCAGTGTCCGGTGATGTTCTCGGTCGTTTACCGTGCGTTAACGCGCTGCATCGTTTCCGTTCGGTTTAGAATTCGGTGCGTGCGTTGCCGGGGTGTTCGCCGGTCATCGTGGTGTCGGAGGCCAGTCGCTCGACCGTCGCGCGGCGCAGACCGGCAGCTCCGAGGCGGGTGTCGTCGAGCAGCCCGGCGTCGAGTGCCCGGCGGACATGGCCGGCGAGCGCGCGCCCGGTGGCCGGCTCGTCCGCCACCGCGCCGCCTGCCACCTCGCCCGCGTAGGCGGCGAGCCGGGTGAGCGCCTCGTCGAGTCCGGCCAGCAGGCAGCCGGCAACCGCCGCGTGCCGGCTCACGAGCTGCCCGGGATGTAGATCCCAGCCCTGGTAGAGGCCGCGATGCCAGGCCCGGCGCACCAGGTCGGCGTGCCGGCGCCAGGCGCGGCGTACGTCATCGCCGGACGCGCCCGGCCGTTCGTCGCCGTCCACCGGCAGCAGGTTCGACGAGCCGTCCGCGACCTCGATGCCGGTGCCGGCCGCGGCGAGCTGCATCATCGCGGTCGCGTACTCCACCGCCGGATGATCGCTCGCCTGGTCGGCCGCGCTGATTCCCAGCGACGCGGAGTAGTCGTAGGTGCCGACGTGCAGGCCGACGAGTCGTCCCGGCCCGAGGGCCAGTCCCGCGCCGACCAGGTCGGGCAGGGCGAGCACCGCGGCGGGCGTCTCGATCTGCACCTCGACGCGAACCGGCGCGATGCCGAGGCGGCGCTCCAGCTCGTCGAGCACCGTCACGAAGACCGTCAGCTGTTGGGGGTCGCTGACCTTGGGCAGCGTCACCACCAGACCCGGTGGCGGCGCCGCGGTCCCGGCGACGAGCGCGGTGAGAAACAGGTCGAGGCTGCGCAGCCCCCGAGCTCGCACCGCCGGATCCAGGGACTTTGGTCGCAGTCCGTAACGGTCGGGCAGGCTGCCGTCGGCCGCCGCGGACCGCAGTGCCGCCGCGGCGCCCAGGGCGTCGGCGTCCTCGACGTCATCGGGCCGCAGGCCGTAGCCGTCCTCCAGGTCCACCCGCAGGTCCTGGATGGGCTCGACGGCGAGGGTGTGGGTGACGTGGGCGTGCACGGCGGCCGCGGTGGCTGGTCGTGGGTCACCGCCGGTGGCGGTCGCCAGGCTCGCCGGATCGCCGCAGTGGGCCGCCAGCAGCGCGGTCGCCCGCGCCGCCCAGACGGCCACGATGTCCGGGCGCATCCTGTCCGCGGGCAGGTAGCAGGTGTGGACGGGCTGGCGTCGGCGGCTGCGGTGGCGGCCGCCGCCCTGTCCTCGCGCCCCGTCGGTCTCGGAGGCAGAAGGGCTGTCCGCACCGGGATGTCTGGCGGCGAGGACGGCGTCCACCGCGGCGAGGGGCGCGGTCAGCCGGGCAAGCAGGTCCTCGGGCAACGTCGGCGGCATGCGGCGGCAGCGTAACGACTCAGGCCGTCCGGCGCCCGCCGTCGGGGACGGCGGTGTCGGCGGCGGTGTCGGTGTCGGTGTCGGTGACGTTGGTGTTGACGGGGGCAGCGTCGATGAGGACGGTGTCGACGCCGAGGGGGCCGACGCCGGTGGCGCCGCCCGGAGCGCCGATCGGGGCGGCGTGGCCCGGTAGCGGCTGGTAGAAGAAGGCGTGGGCGTCGTCGAGATGCGTCCTGCCACCATCGTCGACCTCGCGGTCCCAGCTGATCGCGTCGACGGGGCATACCAGGGCGCATGCCCCGCAGTCGATGCACTCCTCGGGGTGGATGTAGAGCTTGCGGCGGCCCTCGTAGACGCAGTCGACGGGGCACTCGTCCACACAGGAACGGTCCATGACGTCGACACACGCCGCGGTGATGACGTAGGCCACGGCCGGATCAGCCCTCCCCCTCGGGCGGCACTCCGCCGGGGGATCCGCCCGAGGCCGCCGCCGACGCGTGGCACACCGATCGGGGGGGTCGATGCGCGGCGCCGACGGCGGCGTCCCGTGGGGGCGAGGCCAGGCCCGATGTGACCGGGGCCGGCCCGAACTGCCCGATTGATTTGTACCAAACGCCCGCCCGCAGGCAGCCCACCGGGGCGAGTCTGCGCGGGTGGCGGATTGTCTCGAAACCGTCCGTGAACTCGAAGGTACCCGATTCGACCCGCAGGACGCTGACCTCGGCGTTCCGGCCGACATCCAGGGTGCCGAGCTCGTCGCCGCGCCCGATCGCCGCGGCTGTGTGCGAGGTCACCATGGCGATCACGTCGACGAGGTCGACGCCGAGCGCCCAGATCTTCGACATGGTCTCCGTGAGCGACCAGACGGGGCCGTCGGTGTTGAACAGGTTCAGGTCGGTGCTGATCGTGGTGGGTGGGTAGCCCAGGTCGAGCAGCGCGCGGGCGGCGGCGAAGCGGAAGTCCGAGCCGGAGTGGCCGACATCCAGCCGCAGGCCAGCCTCGACGGCGGCGGCGAAACGCGGGTCGACGGCGCGATCGCCGTCGACGAGGACGCCCGAGTGGCCGCGGAACGCGTGGGTCACGATGTCACCGGGGCGCAGGGCGGTGATCGCGTCAAGGTTGGCCAGGCTCGGGGTGTACGGATAGTGACCCATGTGCACCATGATCGGCAGATCGCCGGCGATCGACTTCGCGCCCTCCAGGAAGGGCGAGCGGCCCGGGTCGTCGGTGGTCGTGGCGCGCACCTTGAATCCGACGATCATGTCCCGATGTGCCTCGACGGTCGCGGCGGTGGCGTCCAGGTCGAGGTTGCGCGGATCGTTCGCGATCTCCAGGCGGTGCGCGATGAAGTCCTTCGTCGCCAGGTACAGCAGGCAGGGATCGAGGAAGGCGAGCACTCGGGTGTGCACGGCCTCGCTCTCGGTAAATGCCCTGGCCAGGCCAAACGTCCGCACTCCCGAGGTACCACCGTCGACGACGACCGGTACTCCGACGTCGACACCCGCCCGATCCGGGTGGACGCAGAAGTCGCCCAGCCCTGGGTAGACGTGGGTGTGCAGGTCGATCAGGCCCGGCGTGACGAGCAGATCGGCACAGTCGATCACCATTGCCCCGGCCGGGTGTGCGGGCGCGGTACCGACGGGCAGCACGGCGCGGATCCGACCGCCGGCGCAGACCACGTCCGCGACTGCGTCGAGCCCGCTGGCGGGATCGATCACTCGGCCACCGGCGAGAACGGTGACGCTGGCGCCGTCCGGATCCGGCCCGCGACCGGCGCTGCCCGGGGCCGGGGCCGAACCGGCGTCGTGGGAGATCTGGCCAGCGGTGCCGTGCACTGTCACCACGCGTGTCCTGTCTGCTCGGGACGGCCCCGTGGGCGCGTCCGAGCCGACCGCGTCGTCGGCGAACTGGTCCCTCCAGAACGGATCGTCCGTCATGGCGGGGCCACCCGTCCAAGACCCAGAAGGCCACCGGGCCATAGGTATCGGCCTATGGCCGGGAAGCGTTGACATCGAACATGTGTGCGAGAATAGTGGAGATCGTCCAAGGAGACAACAGAGGGATGCGGGGATGGCTGAACCTCAGGCAGGCCGCCTACTTCATCGCCGTCGTCGAGGACGGGTCGTTCACTCGGGCGGCGAACCGGCTGCACATCGCGCAGCCGTCGCTGTCGCAGCAGATCCGTGCCCTCGAGCGACAGCTGGAGGTGACCCTGCTCGAGCGCACCTCCCGGGGAGTGCGACCGACGGCCGCGGGCCAGGCATTCCTCGACGGCGCCCGATCCGCCGTTGCCGCGGCCGAGGCGGCGATCACCCGCACCCGGGCGGCGGCCGGGCACGGCGGGGGCGCGCTGCACATCGCCACCGTGACGTCCCTGGCCACCTGGGTGCTGCCGAGGGCCGTCGCCCAGTGGCGGCCCCGGCATGCCGGTATCACCCTGCGTATCACCGAGTTCCCGAACCGGGGGGCGTTGGAGGCCTTCATGGCGGCCGGCGAGGCGGATGTGGGCATCGGTCCGCGCCCGTCGAGCTGGCCGGGTCCGGTGCGCTGGCTCGGCCACGAGCGGTTCGTCGTCGTGGTTCCGGCCGGTGATCCGCATGCCGGGCGTACGGATGTCGCCCTCGCCGCCTTCGCCGGGCGGGACTGGGTCCTCTACGCGCCGGACCACGGGCTGTGCCAGCTGGTGCGGGAGGCCTGCGCGGCCGCCGGCTTCACCCCGCGAGGCGTCGTCGAGACGCGGCAGGTCGACGCGGCCGCCCGCCTTGCCGCTGCTGGTCTCGGTGCTGCGCTGGTTCCGGAGCCGGCTGTGCCCGGCGACCTCGCCGCGAACCGGGTGGATCTCGTCGAGGCCCCGGTCCGCGAGGTCGTCGCCTACGCCCGCGCCGCCTTCGCCCCGGTCGCCCAGGGCTTTGTCGACCTCGTCTGCACCCTCGACGTCGGCCTCACCCGGTCGGACGACCCTGGGCGTCGGTGATCGGCCGGGGCGTGGGCAGGCGGGAGCGCAGGCCGTCGGCTGCCGTCCGGATGCGGGTGCGCAGGGCGTGGGCATCGTCCTCGGGAAGCCAGCTCGCGGTGACGCCGTCCAGGGCGATCGCCACCATGTCGTCGAACGAGTAGCCGAACGTGGTCGCCGCCGAGGCGTACTCATAGCCGAGGTCGAGGTCGGTCAGCGCCGGATCGTCGGTGTTGAGGGTGGCGAGCAGGCCGGCGGCGCGCATCGCCGGGAACGGGTGCTCGGCCAGGGATGCGAACGCGTTCGCGATCCGGATGTTGGAGTTCGGGCAGACGGTCAGCGGAATCCGCTCGGCGGCGAACCTGGCGACGAGCTCGGGATCGGCGACGATCGACAGCCCGTGGTCGACTCGTTCCGCGCCCAGTACGTCGACGACGGTGGCGATCGCCGAGGGTGGGCTGTTCTCGCCCTGGTGCCCGGTGAGCCGAAAGCCGTGGCGCGCGGCAAGCCGGTAGGCATCGAGGAACGACGCCGGATCGACGCCGAGTTCAGTGGAGTCCATCCCGACGCCCAGCACCCGCTCCATGCCCGCGGCCCCGGCCCGGCGCAGCGCCCCGAGCTCGGAGACCATAGCCACGCCAGCGGACGGGCCGTACGCGCGGTCGATGTCGGCGATCAGCATTGCCGACGATCCCGTCTCGCTCTCGGCCGCGGCGAGACCGTCGGCAAGGCCGGCGACGATGTCCCGCAGCCGCGAGCCCGCGGCGAGGTGGCGGGCGGGAGTGAAGAACAGCTCGGCGTAGGCGCGGCCATGCGCTGCCGCGTCAAGCACGCTCTCGTGGCCGAGCCGGGCCCAGTCGTCCCGGCTCGTCAGCGTCGACTGCACGAGCCAGAACACCGACAGGAACTCGTCGAGGGAGCGGTAGGAGTAGAGCTGCGTCACATCCGTCGTCGGCAGCGTGATGCCGGCGCGAGCGGCAAGCTCGACCACGGTCTGCGGGCGCATCGTTCCCTCGACATGGCAGTGCAGCTCCACCTTGGGCAGCGCGTCGAGGGCCGCCGTCAGGGTGAGCGGCCCATCCGCGATACCGCTCGCCGCGTCACCGGTCATTGGCTCACGGGTCATCGGCGCGATACGCCTGTGGCGCCCGCACCAGTGCCCGCACCGACACCGACACCGTCGAAGGCGCGCTGGATGCCGGCGGCGAGGGTGCGGTGCCGGTCGAGCATGGCGGGCAGGCCGGGGTGCACGGCGTGGCCGTCCTCGACGACGGGCCGACCGGCGACGACGGTGTGCCGGGCGGCGACCGGGCCGCAGCGCAGCCAGGCATCGATCGGGTCGGACAGCGCCCCCGCGAAGGCGACCCCGTCCAGCGGCCAGACGACCAGATCGCCGACCGCGCCGACCGACAGCTCCCCGATCTCGCCGACCCGGCCCAGGCACCCCGCCCCACCACGGGTGGCGATCTCCAGGGCGTCACGGGCTGACATCGACGCGGCGCCGTGGCGCAGGCGGCCGAGCAGCATCGCCGTGCGTGCCTCCAGCCACAGCGACGCCGAGTCCGCCGACGACGAACCGTCACAGCCAAGCCCTACCGGCACTCCCGCCGCGCGCAGCTCGCGGACCGGCGCGAGCCCACCGCCGAGAATCATGTTGCTGCTTGGGCAGTGCGCCACTCCCGTGCCCCAGGCGCCAAGCCGGGCGACCTCGTCGGGATTCGGGCAGATGCAGTGCGCCACCCACGCCCGGTCCCCGCCCCAGCCGACCTCGGCGAACTGGTCGATGGGGCGGCGTCCGAACACGGCCAGGCAGTAGTCGTCCTCTTCGGGGTCCTCGGCGAGATGCGTGTGCAGGCGGACGTCGAGGCGCTCGGCGAGTTCCGCGGTCGCTCGCATCAGTGCCGGGCTGACCGAGAACGGCGAGCATGGCGCGAGCGCGATCCGCGTCATCGCCCCCCACGACGGATCGTGGTGGCGGGCGACGAGGCGCGCCGACTCGGCGAGGATCTCGTCGTCGTCCTGGACGACGGAGTCGGGCGGCAGCCCCCCGTCCTTGACTGACAGCGACATCGAGCCACGCGTGGGGTGGAACCGCATCCCCAGCTCGGTCGCCGCCGCGATCTCGGCAGAGATCAGATCCCCGCCACCTCGTGGATGGACGTAAAGGTGGTCGGTGCTCGTCGTGCACCCGCCGAGAGCCAGCTCGGTCAGGCCGACGTAGGCCGAGACGTGCACCGCCTCCTCGTCGAGGCGCGACCACAGCGGGTAGAGGGTGGACAGCCAGGTGAACAGGGTGCCGTCCAGGGCGGGAGCGAACGCCCGGGTGAGGTTCTGGTAGATGTGGTGATGGGTGTTCACCAGACCGGGGGTGATGAGCCCGCCGTCGGCACGCAGGACGCGGGTCGCGGGCGGTGTCGGGTCTCCCGGGCCGCCGATCGCGCTGACCAGGCCGTTCGTCACCGCGACCCAGCCGCCGCGGATCTCCCGGCGGTCGGCATCCACGGTCGCGACCAGCTCGGCACCCGAGACGAGCAGGTCCGCGGGAATGACGGGAGCGGAAACGGGCGTGGCGGTGGCAGCGGGCGTGCTGGTGGCAGGGGCACTGGTGGTGGCGGGGCGCGTGGTGGACTCCGGCCCGGTGCCCGCGGGCGGGGGGGATGGCAGGGTCATGGCCGCAGATTCTGCGGCCCCCGCGTTTCGCGCCGATAACGCGGCCTGCGCCCGGCGGTTCCGCCATGCACGATGACCTGCCCGTCGGCGCGAATCCTGGCGTGCTTGCCGCCATACCCATCGAGGATCCGGCCGATCCGCGGGTCGACGACTATGTCGCGCTCACCGATGTGGCGCTGCGCCGGCGCCGGGAGCCGGCCGATGGCCTGTTCATCGCCGAAGGGGAGAAGGTCATCGGCCGAGCGCTGCGGGCAGGCTTTCGACCGAGGTCCGTGCTCGTCTCGCCGGCCCGCCTAGCGGCCGTCCCTGCGGATCTGCCGGCTGACGTGCCGATCTACGTCGCCGGTCCGGACGTGCTCGCCGCGATCACCGGGTTCGAGGTGCACCGTGGTGCACTCGCGTCGATGCACCGGCGCCCGGCCCGCCCGGCCGCCGGGCTGATCACGACCGCGCGCCGGTTGCTGGTCTGCGAGGACATCGTGAGCCACACCAACCTCGGCGCGATCTTCCGGTCGGCCGCAGGCCTCGGGATGGATGGCGTCCTGCTCAGCCCGCGCTGCGCCGACCCGCTCTACCGGCGCTGCGTGCGGGTGTCGATGGGCGAGGTGTTCGCCGTTGCCTCCGCGCGGCTCGACCCGTGGCCGGACGCGCTGTCCCAGCTGCGCGACGCCGGGTTCGACCTGCTGGCGCTGACCCCGGCGGCGGACGCGGCCGACCTCGGTGCGTTCGCGGCCCGAGCCGGCGCGTCAGGCGGCGCCGAGGCCGCCCGCGTCGCGCTGCTGCTCGGTACCGAGGGTGCCGGGTTGTCGTCACAGGCCCAGGCCGCCGCCACTGCCCGGGTGCGGATCCCGATGGCGCACGGCGTCGACTCCCTGAACGTGGCTGCCACCGCCGCCATCGCCTGCTACCTCCTGGGTCGCCGCTGATGCCGGAATCGGCCCGGTGCCGCGAGCGGTCTCAGGCCGCCAGCCAGGTGCAGCCCGGCAGGGGCAGGTTACGCACCAACCAGAACGCGATGACCAGGACCGGGATAGCCGGCAGCACGCTGGCCGGGACCCGGGGCAGCGGCCGCTGCCAGCCCGCCGCCCGGGCGACCGCCACGACCCAGCCCACGAGGAGCAGTGGCGCGGCGACAACGAAGAACAGGTTGTAGTCGGCCGCGGCGCCGGGATGGCCGTGCAGGAGCTGATGGGCGGCGCGTAGCGTGCCGCATCCGGGACAGTCCAACGAGGTCGCCCAGCGGAACGGGCAGAGCGGATAGTGCCCCGGGTGCGCCGGATCGACCAGCGCGACGCGGATGCACGCAGCCGCCGCGACGACCCCGACGGTGGCGAAGCCCGCCAGCCGGGCCCGCGGTGACCAGACCCGGGCCGGCCGGACCCGGGGCGATCCGATCCTGGGTGACGAGGGGCCTGCCGCGTCGGGATGGGCGGCCGCGTCTACATGGGCGGCAGCGGTGGAGAGTGCGGGGTCACACGGCAGCGACACCCCGGCAGCGTAGCCCGTCGCCCGACGCGGTCGGTCCCGGTCGGTCGAGACGTCAGTCGAGATGCAGGGCGCTCTCCTCGGCGGTCGGTGTCCAGCCGTCGTCCTCGCGGCCGCGGGCCCGGCGGGCCTCCCGGGCGAACAGCCCGCCGTCACCGTCCGCGCCGGCATCCCGGTCAGGTTCCTCGACCAGGGCTGCCACCGGGCCGCCGAACTGATCGTCCAGCGGTACCAGCGCACTGTCCTCGCCAGAGACGTCCGCGTCGAGGACCGCGCCTGATTCTCGTCGCTCGGCCTCAAGGTAGGGGTCGGTGTCGGGGAGCTCCGCCGAGAGCAGCCGGTCGAACGATGATCCCCGCCGTTCCTCACGGGGCGTGGTCGGGAACTGGACGGCGGTGCTCGGCCGGTCCGGCGCGTCCCAGCTGTCGTCGAGCGGATCGAGGCCGGCGTCGGTCGATCCGAGATCGTCGCTGTCCAGGATCTCGGTGGGCTCGAGGATCTCGGTGGGCTCGAGCGGCATGTCCCCTCCCGTCCCGGTCCCCGACCCTGCGCCCGAGGCTGGCTGTGTCACGTCGGCCTCCCCGACCGGGTCCGGGCCCGGCGCGGCCGAACGGGTGCATGACCCGGACGGACCGCCGGGCGCGAGTCCGGCCTGTCGACATCGGTGCGCCCGGGCCGCTCCCGGAACGCCTCGATGAAGCACGTTCCCGTGCCTGCCGCGACTAAGCCATCGCCCGACCGGTCTTCGCGCAGCAGCAGTCCGCCGAACGCGGCGAGCCCCAGGTAGCACAGCGATCCAGCGATGCCCGGCGCCACCACGGCAAGGCAGGCCCAGAAGCCCGGGCGGATGCGCAGGAAGGGGTGCCACAGGAAGCGGCGCCGGGAGGATTTCAGGGACAACCGGCTGCGGGCGACGAGGAACCCGCTGATGGCGAAGAAGCGGTCGACCGCGATCGCGGCCATGTCGTTCCAGGCGGACGGGCTGGGGATGAATCCACCGGCTATCAGGCCGTGCTGGGCGATAACCACCAGGGCCATGGTGATCCGCGGGAGTCCGAAACGGTTTCGGCGGGGTTGAAGACCGCCACGAGTGACGGCCGCGACTTCCGGTCACCGCCTGGTCAGCTGGGGTGGGAGCGGGCGGGCTGGGGGCGCGGTCGGCCGCGCCATGATCGTGACCTTCCGTCAGGTGTGCTGCCCTGGTGAGGGGGTGCGTCCGGCCCTGCCTGTTCGCGCCGGACCGGCCGCGGGATCGCGATTGCCGATGCCAACGGCAGCGGTATGGACACGATGGCGATGCGAGGCCACCCCGCTTGCGGACGATTGTCAGATGACGTATACCGTCCCGCTTTGTGGCTACTGTTGCTGAGCGGATACTCGACCAGCTTGCCAAGGTTCCCGAGGGAATGGACGACGGCAGGCTGGCGAGGGCGGTCGGAGCGAGCCGGGGAACGGTGAACCAGGCCTGCCGGCGACTCGCCCAGGCAGGCCTGCTGGACCGCGCCCCGGGCTCGGGCGGTCTGATCCTCAACCGGCTGTCGTCCGCCGCGGTGCCCGGTGTGGCGGCCACCACACCTGTCGTGGCCACGGCACCTGTCGAGGCGGCGGTACCTGTCGAGGACGCGACACTCGTCGAGACGGCGGTACCTGTCGAGGACGCGACACTCGTCGAGACGGCGGTACCTGTCGAGGACGCGACACTCGTCGAGACGGCGGCGCCTGTCGAGGACGTGGCCCCGCTCGAGGACTCGGCGCTCATCGAGCCCCCAGTGTCCGTCGGCGGCGCAGCGCCTGTTGAGACGGCGGCTGTTGAGGACGCGGCGCCTGCCGACGCCCCAGCGGCGGCTGGGGACGTGGTGCCGGTCGAGGCCCCGGCAGCCGTCGAGGTGGCGGCGCCTGTCGAGACCGCTGCGACCGCGGGCGTGGCGGCGACCGGCGCCGTTGCCGAGTCGGCCAGGGGCGGGGACGCCTCGCTCGAGGCTGCCACGGACGCCGCCATCTCGTCCGCACCGGCCGAGGCAGCGGCCGCGGACCGGGAGTCCGTCGCCACCGCCGGGCCTGCTTCGGTCTCCGCTGAGTCAGCCGTGGTGGTCGAGCCTGCTGTCGTCGCCGAGCCTGCTGTCGTCGCCGAGCCTGCTGAGGTGGCCGAGCCCGCGAAGCCCGCCGCGATCGCGGCTGAGTCCGCTGTGGTCGTGGGTGTGAGTGCGGGCCCGAAAGCGGCCTCCGCACCGCTTGTCGAGCCCGGGGCGCCTGCAGACGAGGATCCGGTGGCGGCACTCGGGCAGGCGCTGGCAGCACTTGACGAGGCGATGGCGAAGCTCGGGACCACGATCGCCCCGGGCGCGTCGGTATCGCCGGGTGATGTCACACCGCCCGGCACCCAGGCGGGCGGTACGGTAACCGAGCCCGTCGGCACCCAGGCGGCCCCCTCGGCTGACGAGGGCGGCGACCAGATGGGGTCGAGCCCACGCCCGTCCGAGCCATCAGGCCCTGACAGCGGCGTCGGGGAGATCCGCGACGGGGAAGAGGACGAGAGCGGGGAAGGAGCGCAGGGAAGGAGCACTCCGCCCGCGCAGGAGACACCGGTGGAACGCGGCAGCACACCACCGGTGCGTCGAAGCTGGTGGCGCCGCATGTTCGTGCGCAACGCGGGATGATGTGACTGTGCGTAGCCTACGGTGGCATCGTGGCCATCGGCGGGCCGGCGTGCCGAGGACATCGATCCGGCCGCATCGGCCGAGCGTCACCGATCTACCAGGGGAGAGCATGTCCATGCGAGCGAAGTCGCTCGTCGCCGTCCTCGCGCTGTCGTCGCTGGCGCTCGTCGCCTGCGGCAGCCGGGTTGGCAGTAGCGGGACGCCATCGGCATCCGGCACCAGTGCGCCGGCGAGTGCCTCGGCCAACACGGCGTCCGACGTCGGCGTCACGCCCACCGAGATCAAGATCGGCTCGATTGCCGGCCTGAGCAGCGGTTTCGGACCTGACACCTTCTCGGCGTCGCTGTACGGTGCGCGGGCCTACTTCAAGGCGCTCAATGCGGCGGGTGGCGTCAACGGACGCCAGGTCAACCTCATCGAGTGCGACGACAAGGGCAGCAGCCAGCAGAACGTCGCCTGTGCTCACAAACTCGTCGATGACAACAAGGTCTTCGCCCTCGCCGGCGTGACCGCGTTCGACTACGCCGGGGCCCAGTACATCGACTCCAAGGGCGTGCCCGACATCGGCGGCCAGCCGGTGTCCACCCAGTACGACCAGTTCCCGCACCTGTACTCGATCTATGGCAGCTACTACCCGCGGGACGGCCGGCGCCCCGGCTACAACGGGACGCTGTACGCGGGCACCGAGACCTACCGGTGGTTCAAGCAGAACCTGCACAGCACCGTCGCCGGCGTCGTCTACTACAACGTCGCCCCCTCGCAGCGCTACGCCAAGTCCATCGCGGACGGCCTGCGCAAGGAGGGCTACACGGTCGTCGAGGAGCAGATCAACCTCGGCGCCCCGAGCTGGGACTCCGCGGTCCTCGACCTCAAGCGCCGGGGCGTGCAGCTCGTCTTCGACGCGATGGACGACGGCGGTAACGCGCAGCTGTGCAACGCCATCGAGAGCCAGCAGATGCCGGTGCAGGCGAAGGTGACCACCTCGCAGGGCTGGGCGAACAACATCGGCACGGTCTACAGGTCGTCGCCGAAGTGCCGGAACACGATTTACGCCGTCAGCGGCACCGCGAACTACCAGGACACGTCGATCCCGGCGGTCGCCCAGTTCCAGAAGGACCTCCAGGCCGCGGCGCCCGACCGGGTCGCCAAGGAGAACACCTGGATGCTGGAGGGCTACGCCTCGGCCCAGTGGCTGACCGACGCGATCCGTTCCTGCGGCGCCAACGTCACCCGTAAGTGCGTCGAGGGCTACATGACCAGCGGCAAGGAGTACGACGGCCACGGCCTGCTGATCCCGGCCGGCCGCACCTTCAAGGTCCTGGCGCAGCCGCCGGCCGAGGACCACAACTGCCTGAACATCGCCCGCTGGCAGGACTCCGCCAATGGCGGCAAGGGCGGCTGGGTGAGCCAGGTCAAGGACATGAACACCAACTGCTTCACCGTCCCGAACGTGCCCTACCCGGCAGGCTGACGGACCCTGGCCCGCTGCACCGGGCGGCGATGGTGATCTCGCGCCTCGCCGCCCGACCGCGGGAGCCAGCGACTCCTCGTCCTGGGCCCGGCCCGGACCAATGCCCGCGACACGGGCGTTGATCCGGCCGGGGCCCAGCGCGTTTCCCGCCCGGCTCCGGGCGCTGGCCGCCGTCCGCTGGCCACGGGTCAGGCCGAGGTGCTGGCGCCGTGGGCGAATTCGGCGGGTGTGCCGACGAAGGAGCGCTCGCCTCGGTGCAGGACGTAGACCAGGTCGGCCATGGCCAGCGCCTGCTCGGTGTACTGGTCGGCGAGCAGCACCGTGGTGCCGGAGGCGGCCACGGTGGCCAGCCAGCCGAACAGGTCCGCGGCGACCTTCGGCGACAGACCGAGGGACAGCTCGTCGACCATCAGCACGGACGGCCGGGCCAGCAGCGCCCGGGCCAGCGCGAGCATCCGCCGCTCACCGCCGGACATCGAGCCGGCCCGCTGGGTGAGCCGCTCCCGCAGCCGCGGGAAGGACTCCAGCGCGGGGGTGATGTCGGGGTGTCCGCTCGCCTCGGCGATGATCTGCAGGTTATCCCGGACGGACAGAGTCGCGAACACCGCCCGCTCGTCCGGCACCAGCATGAGCCCACGCCGCGCCCGGTCGACGGTGGACATCCGGGTGATGTCCTCGCCGCGCCAGGTCAGAGTGCCCGAGCGCAGTGGGATCAGGCCGGCCAGGACCCGCAGCGTGGTGGACTTGCCCGCGCCGTTGACGCCCAGCAGCGCGGTCAGCTTCCCGGCGGGGATGGCCAGGTCGAGGCCGTGTAGCACCTCGACGGTGCCGTAGCCCGCGCGGGCGTCGACCAGCGCGAGCTCCGCCGTCGCGGTCGTCATGATGCCTCCCCGGACTGCCCGGCGGCAGCGGCGGCGAGCGGCGCCTGCGCCAGGTACACCGACCGCACGGTCGGATCGTTGCGGACCGCCTGTGGATCACCGGAGGCGACGACCCGGCCGCCGACCATGGCATAGACCTGGTCGACGACGGAGAACACCAGGTCGACGTCATGGTCGACGATGAGGATGCCGACGCCCTGCGCCGCGGTCCGCCGCAGCAGCTCGGACAGCTTCGAGGTCTCCTCGGCGTCCAGGCCGCTGGCCGGTTCGTCGAGCAGCAGGATGTCGGGCTGGGCGCACAGCGCGCGGGCGAACTCGACCAGCCGCAGCGCGCCGGTGGGCAGCGTGCCGGCGATCGTGTCGCGAACCTCGGACAGGCCGAGCGACTCGAGTACCTCCTCGACGACCTGGGTCACCGGCCCCTTGGGGGCGAGTCCGAGGCGCTCGAGCACCCGTTCCGCGGCGCGGCTCGCGCGGCCCCGGCCCTGGACGGACAGGCCGAGCAGGCCACCGGCGTAGTCCCGGCGGCGGTTCTCGGCGCCGACGAGCAGGTTGTCCGCCACGGTCAGGGTCGGGAACAGCGACGGCACCTGGAACGTCTGCACCAGGCCGCGCCGCGAGCGGATGTCCGGCCGCATCGTGGAGATGTCGGTGGTGCCGAGCATGACCCGGCCCTCGTCGGGCTGCTCCACCCCGGTAAGCAGGCTGAACAGGGTGGACTTGCCAGCGCCGTTCGGCCCGATCAGGCCGGTGATCATGCCGGGTGGGGCGACGAGGTCGACGTGGTCGACGGCGGTGAGCCCGCCGTAGCGCCGGACCAGGCCCACGGCCTGCAGCACGCCCCTGCTCATCGTCGACCTCCCGCCGTGCCGTTGTTGCCGCTGCCGCCGTAGTCCCTGCCGCCGTAACCCGTACCGGTACCGCCGACACCCGCGCCGCCCGGGCCTGGGCCCGCGCCGTTGACGTCCGGCCCGCCGGGGCCCGCCCGGTGGGTAGCCGCGGACACGTCCGGCGGATGGGTCGGGGACGGAACGCCGAGGCCGGCGTGGCGGTTGCGGGCCGCGTACTGCTGGACCAGCGCCACCAGCTCGGCGCCGAACGGTGTCAGGCGGTCGTCCGTGAACGCCCCGACCGGCTGCTGGGCGGACAGCGGCCAGCGGGCGTAATGGCCCGCGCGGGCCGCGCCGAGAGTCGAGCCGATGCCCGGGATGCCGGTGCTGCCCGTGATGCCGGTCGTCGCCGGCAGGTGCCCGACGGCGGAGATACGCACCGGCACCGGCCGCGGGGCCCGCTGGTTGGGGTCGACGAAACTGTCGGCCAGGTACTGGGCGAGCAGCCGCAGCCCGCCGCGCACGGCGGAGGCGAGGCCGCCGGGCATCCAGCCCAGCGCGAGCGCCAGGATGCCGATCGCCAGCGTCGAGGACCCGTCCGGAGCGAGGACGTCTATCGCCACGATGAACGCGGCGGCGACAATCGCGCCGGCGGCGCTGTCCGCACCGAACACGACGACCGCGGTGAACCACAGCAGGCTCTGCAACGGCGCGAAGTCGTCGGCGTTGAACGAGTAGCTGCTGTGCACCAGCAGCGTTCCACCGAGGCCGGCGACCACACCGGAGACGGTGAAGGCCAGCAGCTTGAGGTTGCGCACGTCCACACCGACCGCCGCGGCGCCGCCGGCGTGGTCCCGTACGGCGAGCAGGGCCCGGCCGAGCCGGCCCTGGTGCAGGTTGCGCACGACCAGCAGCCCGATGCCGAGACAGACCAGTTCGAAGATGTAGAACGCCTGGTCCGAGAGCTGCCAGCCGAACAGGGTCAGCGGGTCGAGGTACAGGCCGCTGGCGAACGTCGGCTGCTCGAAGACGAACCTGCTCACGACCGCGCCGACGGCGAACGTCGTCAGGGCCAGGGTGAGGCCGCGGCGCCGGATCGCCGGATAGCCGGTGACGAACCCGACGGGCGCGACGAGCAGAGCACCGATGAACATCGACCAGATGCCCGGCACCGCCGGCAGCCCGAACAGGTTGCCGTTGGCCAGCTTGATCGACAGCAGCGCGCCCAGCCCGGCGAACCCGGCCGCCCCCAGCGAGAGCTGCCCGCTGTACCCGGTGACGATCACCATCGACAGGAAGATCAGCCCCAGCGCCGGCACCATGAACGCCGAACGCAGGTCGGTGGGGGCGAACGTGAGGGGAGCGAGCAGCAGCGCGGCGCCGGCCAGCCTGCCCAGGATGTCCTGGCGGGTGCGGACCCCGCTGACCCGGCCCGACGGCGGCGCGCCCCGACTGGAGAAGCTGGCCATCGTGCCCGAGTCGCCGCTGCCCAGCTCGCGCAGCTTCGGCACCGCCAGCAGCAGCACCAGCAGCGCGACGATGAACAGGTTCGACTGCAGGACGGTGAGGATCTGCCCGGCGTCGCCGTGCAGGGTGAACTGCTTGAGCTCGCTCTGCAGGATGGAGATGCCCAGGGCGGTCAGCACCGCCACCGGCATGCTCGCCAGCCGCGCCGCCACGACCACGGCGAACGTCTCCAGCACGAGCAGGGTCAGCCCGTAGGGGGTCAGCTGGAAGCGCGGGGCCAGCAGGACGCCGGTGAGGCCCGCCATCGTCGTCCCGGCCGCCCAGCCGGCCGCCGCCACCTTGTCGGCCGGCACCCCGGACAGCTCGGCGAGCTGGCGGTCGTCGACGACGGCGCGGATCTGGCGGCCGAAGGCGGTCTTCGCCGCGACGATCCCGAGCACGATCGAGAACACCGCGACCATGAGCAGCTCGACGAGCGCGTCGACACCGATCCGGGTGTCCCCGAACAGCCGGACGGACGAGCTCGGGAAGATGCTCGGCGCGTCACTGCGGGAGCCGAGCCCCCAGATTCCGGCGGTGATGCCGAGGGTCAGCACCAGCACGCCGAGGCTCGCGACCAGCGACTCCGCCGCCGATGCCCGCCGGCGTGCCAACGGCCGGAACACCAGCCGCTCCAGCAGCAGACCGATGCCCGGCGACAGCACGCACAGGGCGATGACGGCGGCGAGCCACTTCGGCATGCTCCACTCGACGACCATCTCCCGGAACACGTACGCCACCAGCGTGGCGATCCCGCCCTGGGCGAGGTTCAGCACCCCGTTGGTGCGATAGGTGACCAGCAGGCCAATGCCGGACAGCGCGGCGATCGCGCCGAGGGAGATGCCGGCCAGGGCCAGGTCTACGCTGGTCACCGGTGGTCTCCAGCGGGTGCGTCGCCACCTGCCGGGTCACGTTCGATCACGGTGTCGCTCGCCTTCCGGGCGCCGTCACAACGCGGTGGGCCGAGGCGCTGTCAGGCACGCGGGCCGTAGCCACCCGGGCGGCCGGTGGCACCCGGTGCCGCTCCTGACGCCCCCGCGTAGGAGTTCTGCTGCGGGGCGTGCTGCTGCTGGTAGGGCCCGGCTCCCGGCGCGGCGCCGGCGTCGGCCTCGGAGGCGACCCCGGCGGAGGCGGCCGCGATGATCAGGGAGTGCAGATCGTCGACCTGCCCGACGGTGCGGGCCTGGGCGGCGCGGGCGGCGTCGAAGCGGTCGGCGACGAGCAGCGCGCTGCCGATCAGAATCAGGGCGAGACCCCCGAAACCACCGGAGACCACGTAGGGTAGTTGTTGCGCCACGTCTGTCTGCTTCGACACTCCGAGGTAGCACCCGAGGAGGAGGACCCCGCCGGCCGCCGCCACCACCCATCCACGCAGTGCCCGAACCACGTCGACCACCAGTCGCGAGGTGGGCCGCGGGCTACCGGTCCCGGCGGTCTGCTCGTCCACTTTCGTCTCCCCCAAGGAGCGTCTCGTCATCAGTCGTGCGGGTGGTGCTTCCGCATGGCGCCCGTCCCGGAAGATGATCCGAGCCACGACAGAGGTCAGATTAGTGTGCGGAGCTGCACAGGTGCTCTGTCGGGTGGCCCACGGATGTTCTCGGCGAGCTCCGGCGGCACGGGAAGCTTCGTAGCATTCGGTATATGAGGATAGGCCAACCCGACGGGGCGACCGGGTGCTATGTCCGTTCACGGACAGTCTGCGCTCTATGGGATGGCCTGTCGACCCAGGTCGTACGGTCGGCCGCCGTCGGCGCCCGTGCTCGTCGGCGCCTGGCCCGGAGGTGGGCGAACCCGCGGTGGGCGGCGCCCGCGCTGTTGCCGCAGCCTGTAGCGGGTGACGCGGCGTTCGCGCCGGGCCTCATCACGGGGCCGCGGGCGCGATCGGCCCGGCCCCGACCCCGCCGTGGGGCGGCTCGGGCAGCCCGGACGCTCGCCTGCGCGGGGGGCCGAACGTTGCCTCGCTCGGGAGGCGCCGGTCCCGCCCGATTCGGGCCATCCGCCGGGCCGCGGCTGCCCATAGAGGCACCCTTCCCGACGCCGACCTCCTCCGGCGCGGATAGTCACCGCGCATCGGCTTCGCCGGCCTCGGCCCGGGCCGGACACGGATAGTCACCCCTCCTCGGCTCGCCGGCCACGGTGGCGGCTGCCGAGACGTCGAGCGGGTGGGCCCCGGGCGAGCGCGGGGTTGCGGCCCGGGGAGGGGTGCCGTCAGTCGGAATGGCGGGGCTGAGCAGGGATGAACGTGGGCGCGTCGAGAACGTCGCAGAGCACGGCCGAACCCTCCAGGGCGGCCGTCCGCTCGACCGCCCGCTCCGCCGTGGACGTGGACGCGCCGCCCCCGGCGGGGACGGGGCTCGGGCCGGGCGGGACAAGGGCCGGGGAGGAGGGGGTGTCGGTGGAGATCAGGTCGGCGCAGCGGTCGACCCAGACCCGCCTGCGGGCCCCGAGCTGCCGGTCCTCGACCTCCAGCGGGCCGGGAACGCCGCCCATCGCGGCCTGCAGGTGCGCCCACTCGTGCGCCGCGGACCAGCTGGAGAACGAGCCCAGGTACTCGCCGTCGTAGTCATACACATGGCAGGGCCGTAGGCCCGTGTGTCGGTCCGCCACCATCACAGCCAGCCCTTCGGAGTCGGGAAAGCCTGTCATGATCATATCCTCGCGCGGATCGGACGTCTTCGCGGTCGAAAGCGCTGGTCCACAGCCCAGAAGTGACACTTCGCCATAGGTTACGGGTCGGCCACGAGGGGCGGTGGACCGGTGTATGGCTCGACCATCACATCCCCGCGGTGGGCGTCGGGCAGCCGAGCATCAGGATCCAGGCACCAGGGCTCCGGCCGCCGATCCACGAGCGTCAGGTGATGATCGGCACGTTGCGTTGTCGGGGTGGCACTCCGGTGCCACCCGCGGCGCGACCGTGGCGCCAGGCATCCGCGACGATTTGGTCGATGCTCGACCACGGCGAGCCCCAGCCCAGCTCGGAGCGGATGCGTCGGCTGTCGCCGATGAGCGTCTTCGGCTCGGCGACCGGCGGGCAGTGCACCCGCCGCACGGGGTGTCCGCTGACCCGCCCGACGGCGGCGAGCACGTCGATGACACTCACGCCGACGCCGCTGCCGACGTTGTAGATCGAGCAGCGGCCCGCGCCGGCCGCCTCGAGGGCCATCCGGTAGGCCGTGGCCATGTCGCCGACATGGACGTACTCGCGCAGCGACTGCCCGTCACCGTTGACCCGGAAGACGTCGCGCCGCCCGCTCGCCACCGCGATCGCCGCCGGGATGATCCGGCTGTCGTCGTGGTCGAAGTGGCCCTCGACGGCGCCGGCGACGTTGAACGAGCGCAGGATGACGGCGCCGATCAGGCCGGTGCCGGCCTGGTGGGCCAGCAGCCGCTCGGCGGCGAGCTTGGAGGCGCCGTAGGGGTTGGTCGGGTCCGGCCGGCGGCTTTCCGGCACGCCGGTGAGGTCGGAGTCGCCGTAGACGGCACAGCTGGAGCCGAAGACGAACGCCGGGGCGATCCCGGTGCGTTCGGTGCCGCGCTCGAGTGCGGTCAGCAGGTTCGCCGTACCGGTGAGGTTGGCCTGGAAGTACCGCAGCGGCGCGGTCCGCGACTCCCGCACCCGGGTGAGGGCGGCCAGATGGCACACCCCGTCGAAACCGCGCTCGACCCCCGCCGCGGTCAGTGACCGTGGGTCGAGCAGGTCCGCGACCACGACCTCGATGCCCGGCGCGAAGGCGGGCGCGCAGGCGGGGTCGCGGACCATCGCCGTCACGCCGTGCCCCGCAGCGGCAAGCGCGTCCGTGACGACGCTGCCGATGAACCCGGAGCCTCCGGTGACGAGTACGCGCATGCGCCCGGTCAGGATGCCGTCCGTGCGCGTAGCCCGGGAAGCAGGGTCTCCCGGAACCGCCAGGCGAGCTCGAGGCAGGCCGCGGCGGACGGCGCGATCGGTTCGGTGTCGACGAGCCGGCGCAGCGCGGCGTGGGTGAACGGGATGCCCTCCGTCACCAGCCGGCCCGGGCCGACGGTGACGACCGAGCCCTCGGTGTTGCTCTGCACCATGCCGCCGAACATCTTGTCGAACGCGTCGGCGTCGATGACCACGACGGTGAGTATCTCGCCGAACAGGGTCAGCGCGTCGACTCCGACACCGAAGTACGACACCCGCATCGTGCCGGCCCGCCGGGCCTGCTCGAAGGAACGGAACGGTTCGTCCGTGTCGTAGTCGATCGGACAGGACGAACTGCCGTCGTGCTCGGGATTTCCGAGCAGTTCCTCGCTGAGCTCGCGGGCGATGTTGTGCCACAGGTCGAAGTCGGCCTTGTGGTGCACCGCGGTGATCCCGGAGGGCTGGAACACCCCGGCGGGGATCACGTGATAGACGCCACCCGCCGTCGCCACCGAGCCGGCGCTGCGCCGGTGCAGGAAGAAGCTCGCCGTGCCGCCGCGGTCGTGCCGGATCGTCAGCGTGTTGATGGAGGGCAGTGCCACCCGGCGGCCGAAATCGAAGGGATTGCCGATCCGTGCCCGGAACGGCAGCGCGGGCCAGGACAGTCCCGAGCCGGCCATCGCGGCGGCGGCCTCGTGCGCCACGGTCTCGCAGACGTCCACCGCGTCGAAGTAGGTGGTGTGGCCGAAGTCGAGCGTCGGGCGGTTGTCGACAGAGGCCGCGGCCGTGCCGTCCCCGCCGATACCGAGGAGCCGGAAGCTCAGCCGGTTCTCGAACAGCGTCGGCCGGTCGAGGTCGCGCATCGCCCGGGTGTAGCGCTGGTAGCGGCTCTGCGGGCTGCCGCCGCCGAGGAGCGGGCGGCTGCCGGCGGTCTCCGGCTCATCGCCCCTGATCAGTGGCGGTTCGACATCGTCTCGCCAGGTCAGGGCGACGTCGTCGATGTCCATCGGGCGGTCCCACACCCATCCCGGTCGGGCCAGCAGACCGCTGCCGAGCCGGTCGGTCTCCGGGTAGAGACGCACGGCGGCGCGGGCCAGGCTGATCCGGTGGTGGTTGAGGTGGTCCCGGGTCAGCCGCCAGGCGCGCTGGCTTGCCGCGACCTGCTCGGCCGCGGGGCTGCGGGGGGCGCTGTCGCGGCGCCGGTCCGCCATCGCCCCGGGGGCGAGGCCCACGTCCTCGGGAGCCAGGGACAGGTTGCGCGCGATGTGGCGCAGCGTCGAGATGTCGTGGATGGCCCGGCGGCCACTCTCGACCTTCGACACGTAGGACTGATCGAAGCCCAGCCGGTCGGCTAGTTGCTGCTGTGTCAGTCCGTGCGCCTGCCGGTAGGCCCTCAGGAGCTGGCCGACGCCGACGCTGGCTGGAGTGGGCCGCGGTGGCGTCCAGAGCCAGGTGTGACCAGTCACCCGCTGTCCTCTCGTCCGACAATCGTGTTACGCGAAGTGAGCATAACGAGTCGGGCATCTGGGAGCGCAGTGACACAAAACGACTGCTCCGTCCGGAGGCTGCCCGGTGGCAACCTGCAACATCTCCGGTGCCATGCGTTATGTGTCGGTGTTTCCGGCATCCCGGCGTTCATTGGTTTGGCAGCCCGTCGGACAGATCAAGAATGATCACTATGATGATGGCGACGAACACCCATCGAAAGATGCCGATTCTGCTCCAGATGTCCATGACTATGCCCCGCCCCGCCCGGCGGCCGAGCGCGAGCAGCGCGAGCAACGCGCCGCCCACCACGACGATGAAGATGCCCGCATTGCTGTGGTCCACGGAGAAGACCATCGCATAACGACCGGAAGTGGTTGCGCCGGTCCCTTCCGAAAGGATCGGCGGGGGATGCGCCGAGCCCCCCGCTCCGCCCGCCGGCCCGGCCCGTGGGTGGTCGCGGGCGTCGTCACGAGGGGGAGCTCCTGGTTGTCGGTCACGTGGGCGGCGAGGGCCGCAGCGGGTGTGAGGGACATCATGCGGCATGCCACCCGTCCGGACGCCGGACCAGCACGCGCCCGGCATGGCGAACCGCACCGCCCGGATCGGTCACCACGTGACCGCCGCGCACTGGCTGCAGCCGTCGGCGCGCATCTGGGCTGGCTCGTCCCTACTCTGTTCCGGATGTCCACGGCACTTTTGACCGATCACTATGAGTTGACCATGCTGCGTGCCGCCCTACGCTCCGGCGCGGCGCACCGCCCAGTGGTCTTCGAGGTCTTCACCCGCGCCCTGCCCCCCGGGCGGCGCTTCGGCGTGTTCGCCGGGACCGGCCGGCTGCTCGCCGCGCTGGCCGACTTCCGCTTCGGGGCGGAGGAGATCAGCTCGCTGCTCGCCACCGGCGTCGTCGACGACGACACCGCCGCCTGGCTCGCCGACTACCGGTTCCGCGGTCAGATCAGCGCCTTCGCCGAGGGCGAGCCGTTCTTCGCGGACACCCCGGTGCTCGTCGTCGAGGGCACCTTCGCCGAGTCGGTGCTGCTGGAGACGCTGGTGCTGTCGATCCTCAACCACGACAGCGCCATCGCCGCCGCCGCCGCGCGGATGGTGGCCGCCGCGGGCGAGCGGCCCTGCATCGAGATGGGCACCCGGCGCACCCACGAGATCGCGGCCGTCGCCGCCGCGCGAGCCGCCTACGTCGCGGGCTTCCAGTCGAGCTCCAACCTGGCGGCCGACCGGGCCTTCGGGGTGCCCAGCACGGGCACCAGCGCCCACGCCTTCACCCTTGCCCATCCCAGCGAGGCGGAGGCATTCGCAGCCCAGGTGGCCGCCCTGGGCGCCGGCACGACCCTGCTTGTGGACACCTACGACGTCACCGCCGGCATCGCGGCGGCCGTGGCCGCGGCTGGCCCGAAGCTCGGAGCCATCCGGATCGACAGCGGCGACCTGGCCGCCCTCGCCCGCGCGGGCCGGGCGCAGCTGGACTCCCTCGGCGCCACCGGCACCCGCATCATCGCCACCGGCGACCTCGACGAGCACGCCATCGCGCGCCTCGCCGACGCGCCCGTGGACGGCTACGGCGTCGGGACCAGCCTGGTCACCGGATCCGGCGCGCCCACCGCCGGTTTCGTCTACAAACTCGCCGAGGTGGACGGCGAACCCGTCGCGAAGCGGTCGGTCGGCAAGGTCACCCGCGGCGGGCGCAAGCGGGTCCTGCGCCGCCACGACCCCTCCGGTCAGGCAGTCGCGGACGTCGTCCTGCCCTCCACAATTTCGGCATCCCGAACCCCGGTATCCGGAACCACCGCGTCGGGAGCCGCGGCGCCCCGTGACCGGGAGCTGCTCACCCGGGTCGTCGTCGACGGGGAGCTGGTCGACGCCGACCTGATCGGCCCCGCCGGCACCCGCCGAGCCTGCGAGCACCACGCGGCCGCGATCGCCGCCCTGCCGGCCACCGCCCGCGACGTCCGTTTCGGTCAGCCCTGCATCCCGGTGGTCCACGCCGCCCAGGCCTGACCCGACCCGCGCGTGGCGTGGTGGCGCCGATGGCCAGACTGGAGGGGTGCCACCCGTCGTTGCCGTGAGCGTCGATCTCGTGCTGCTGACCCTGCGCAGCGGCCGGCTGTGCGTGCTGCTGATCCAGCATGACCAGCCGGGTTCGGTGGCCTGGGCGGAGCCGGTGGCCCCGGCGGGCCCGGCGGGCTGGCTGCTGCCCGGTGGCTTCGTCGACGGCGACGAGGACCTTGACGCCCACGCCGCCCGGCGCCTCGCCGCCGCGACCGGCGTGACCGGAACCGGGCACCTTGAGCAGCTGCGCACGTACGGCGGCCCGCATCGTGATCCCCGCCCGGCTGGAGTAAGCGTCGCCTACCTCGCCATGCTCGCGAACCTCCCGCAGCCCCCACCGCGGCCGCACGGGCCGGGCGGGCGGTGGTGGCCGGTGGAGGACCTCGACACCCCCGACGGTCCCGCGCTGGTGTTCGACCACCGGCGGATCGTCGTCGACGGCGTCGAGCGGGCCCGAGGCAAACTCGAGTACACCCCGCTGGCCGCCGCGTTCTGCGAGGACGAGTTCACCCTTGCCGACCTGCGCCGGGTCTACGAGGCGGCCTGGGGCGTCGCCCTGGACCCGCCGAACTTCCGCCGCAAGGTGCTCTCGACGCCCGATTTCGTCGTGCCACTGGGCCGGCGGGCTCTGCCGCGTGGGGGCGGCCGGCCGGCCGAGCTGTACCGCCGCGGAGCGGCCACCGCCCTGCATCCCCCACTGCTGCGCAGATCCGTCTGACCGCGGGCCCCGGCGCGCGGCCGGGCGGTCCGCTGGGCCGCTGGGAGCCGAGTGAGCGGGTCACCCCGCGGGGATCGCGTAACAATAGACCACGTGTCTGTCACCGCCGTGTCGCCTCTCGACGTCGAGGAGGTTGACGAGTCCGTCGACGACGATCGGCCGTGGGTCGCGATCGTCTGGAACGATCCGGTCAACCTCATGACCTACGTGACCTACGTCTTCCAGAAGCTGTTCGGGTACAGCTACGACCGAGCCCATGAGCTGATGCTCGACGTCCACCACAAGGGCCGCGCATCGGTCGCCACTGGCACCCGGGAGGAGATGGAGGCCGACGCCGAGCGCCTGCACGCCTACGGCCTCTGGGCCACCATCGCCCAGGACTAGCTGGAGCGGGCGCGTAGCCGCGCCGCCCGCCCCGTGCCATCGCTGCAGTCATGTGAGACACGCCCTGCGCGACACGCCAGCACAGCCGTCATGCCGAGGGAAGGTCACGCTTTCGGGCCTGGAAGAGTACCCAGCCCTCGGCATGATCCCGCACCTCGGCGGCCGCACGCACCGTGGTGACGGTAGGAATCGGCGGCATCACGTTACGGGTTGCCGCTTGTCGGCTGCGAGGAGCAGGCCGTGCCTCGGGTTGGGTCGGGTCGGGCCGGACGGGGTCGGGTCGGGGTCGGGTCGGGCTCGGGGGGTGCGTGGCCGGTTGCGGTGATCGTCGGCTGTCGGTGCGACGCCGTGCGGTGCGGGAGAGGTTGAACGCCTACGGATCATCGACGGTGGGCGGCGGAATGGTCACGGGTGGACGGTCCATCGTTGATGGAGTGTGGTTGCCATGGGTGTTCGATGGCCGTTACGGGTGAGGGTGGGGCCTCGGGTGCCATCCGAGAGTGCCGGCCGGCGGTTGGCCCGGGTGGGCTCGTGACGTGCAGGTGCTGCGGCCGGCCATTCCCGCAGGGTGGCCGATATGGGCCGTACAGGCCAGCTCGGCCTGAGGTGCGCTGTGGATTCCGAAATCGGCCGACGCAGGGCGCTGAGGAATGTCTGCGGGGCATTCCCGCTATCTGGTCGCCAGCCGGACGCCGCACTTCCCGGTGTGGCCGGTGGAGAGTGCGGCCGGGAATCAGGGTGCCGCTGTCCGGTGTGGCGTGGAGAATGCCGCGGGAGGGCTGAGGATTTCCGAGTCAGCGGTGTCGGGCGGGCTCCGGGCTGGGGGAGGTTCCGGGCTGCGGTTGCTGTCCGCGTATGACTGATTGTCCTCTGTGGGAAAGTCTGCCGGGTTCGGGGTGGTCGGCTGAGCTACCCTGTTCGAGGTATCGGGGGGCCCATGGTGGGCGTGTGATGGCCCGTTCGGAGGGGCCGTGGCGGTGGGCCGCGCGGGGGTTCGCGGTGGCGCGGGCCGCGACGGCACCGGGAGACACCGCCGACTGCACTAGGCTGGCAGACGTCGTCCCCGGGCGGTATCGAATGCCGCGCAGGCCGCGCGCCCGGGTGCGGCGTGGACGCGCAGCGACGGAGGATGCGAGGACGTGACGGCTGACGGTTTCCGGCGGACCCGTGCCGGGATCGAGCTGCGGCTGACCCAGCCCGTGGCCACCCTGCTGTCCGAGCTTGTCAGCCAGATCGAGACGCTGCTCGAGCCGCCGCCGGTGGACGACCCGCTGGAGGCGCTGGTGGGCCTGCGTGACACCGCCCCGCCCCCACCGGACAACCCGGCGCTCGCCCGGCTGCTGCCCGACCCGTATCCCGAGGATCCGATGGCCTCGGGGGACTTCCGCCGCCGCCGCACCGACGACCTGCTCGCCCGCAAGCGGGAGGCGGCCCGCCGGGTGCGGGCGGCGATGCCAGGGCCCGGCAAGGCGCTCGTCCTGGATGAGGCGGCCGCGCAGGACTGGCTGACCACCCTGAACGATCTTCGTCTCGTCCTCGGGACCCAGCTCGACCTCACCGACGACGACTCGGCCACCGAGCTTGCCTACCTCGAGCCGGATGACCCGCGCCGGCCGATGGCGGCGGTGTACGGCTACCTCACCGAGCTGCTCGACGAGCTCCTGCGCAGCCTGGACTAGTCCCCCACGCCCGCCCGGGCCAGGATCGGGCCGTGACGTGCGGGCAGAGCGCCCGAACCGGTCCGTCGGCGACGTACGGTGGGCCTGTGCTGCGTATCGACCGCGCCTGCTACGAGGCGATCGTCGCCCATGCCCGCCGTGACCATCCCGACGAGGCGTGCGGAGTCGTCGCGGGGCCCGTGGGCTCGGACCGGCCGGAGCGGTTCATCGCGATGGAGAACGCCGAGCGTTCGCCGACGTTCTACCGCTTCGACTCGACGGAGCAGCTGCGGGTCTGGCGGGAGATGGACGATCGGGACGAGGAGCCTGTCGTGATCTATCACTCGCACACCGCGACCGAGGCGTACCCGTCGCGTACCGACATCTCCCTCGCGGCCGAGCCGGGCGCCCACTACGTCCTGGCCTCGACCCGGGAACCCGATCACACGGAGTTCCGGTCGTACCGAATCGTCGACGGCGTGGTCACCGAGGAGCCGGTGGAAATCGTCTGAGCCCCGAGGGCGTTGCAGCCCTTCCGGGAGCGCGGACGCCCACGCGAGCCGATCGGGGGACAGCCGCCGCGCCCGGCGGGCATTCTGACCCTGCGGGCCTCGCGTCGGCGCGCCGGTCGCGTCCCCGCCCGTCGTACCACCACCGCCCAGCCGGGCGGCGCCCCGGTCGAGCCCGACCGCGGGCACCCGTGAGAGGAGCATCATGGCAGTCCAGGTCCGCGTGCCGACGATCCTGCGTACCTACACGGGAGGGGCGAAGCTGGTCGAGGGCACGGGCGACACGCTCGCCGCGCTCTTCCTCGACCTCGACGCCCGCTACAGCGGGCTGCGGGGCCGGCTGGTGACCGGTGACGACGGCGCTGAGCTGCACCGCTTCGTCAACATCTACATCAACGACGAGGACGTGCGCTTCCTCGGCGGTCTTGACGCCAAGCTGGCGCAGGGCGACGAGGTGACCATCCTGCCCGCGGTCGCCGGCGGTGCGCTCGACACCCCGATCCCGTCCCGCGCCGCCGACCGTCGGCGGAACTGACACGAGCGGCAGGGCCGACGCATGCGATTCGACTCCCTGGCCGACTCGGTCGGCCGGACCGCGCTGGTGGGGCTGCCCCGGCTGTCCCCGTCGCCGGAGGTCCGGCTGTGGGCCAAGCTGGAGCAGCACAACCCGACCGGCTCCATCAAGGACCGGGCCGCGCTGTGGATGATCGCCGACGGGGAGAAGCGCGGGCTGCTCACCCCGGGGGCGACCGTCCTCGAGCCGACCTCGGGTAACACCGGCATCTCCCTGGCGATGGTCTGTCGCCAGAAGGGCTACCGGCTGGTCTGCGTGATGCCGGAGAACACCTCGGTCGAGCGTCGGCAGCTGCTGCAGATGTGGGGTGCCGAGATCCGGTACTCGCCGGCCGCCGGTGGCTCGAACGAGGCGGTCGCCGTCGCGAAGCGCCTCGCCGCCGAGAACCCCGACTGGGTGATGCTCTACCAGTACGGCAACCCGGCCAACGCCCAGGCGCACTATGAGACGACCGGCCCGGAGATCCTCGAGGACCTGCCGGGCATCACCCACTTCGTCGCGGGCCTGGGCACCACCGGCACCCTCATGGGCACCGGCCGTTACCTCAAGGAGCACGTGCCGGGGATCACGATCGTCGCCGCGGAACCGCGCTACGGGGAGCTCGTCTACGGCTTGCGCAACATCGACGAGGGCTTCGTGCCCGAGCTGTACGACCCGTCAGTGCTGACCTCCCGCTACTCGGTCGGCCCGCGCGAGGCGCTGCGGCGCACCCGGGAGCTGGTCCAGGAGGAGGGCATCTTCGCCGGCATCTCCACCGGCGCGATCCTGCACGCGGCGCTGGGCCAGGCCGAGCGGGCGGTCCGAGAGGGCAAGCGGGCCGACATCGCGCTCATCGTGGCCGATGGCGGCTGGAAGTACCTGTCCACCGGTGCCTACGCCGGCACCCTCGAGGAGGCCGAGGCCGCCCTGGAGGGCCAGCTCTGGGCCTAGCCCCGTGATCTGCCTCCGGCAGATCACGGGGACCCCTGGCATCGGGCGTCGTTCGGGGTTTTCGTCAGATCGCCTTCGGCGATCTTCCTGGGGGAGGTGGTGGGGGCCTCCGGCAGATCACGGGGACCCCTGGCATCGGGCGTCGTTCGGGGTTTCCGTCGGGTCGCGGACGGGTGTAGCGCAGAGTGACCGGTCGCCCGTAACGGTCTGGGTGCGGCGCGTGTCTGTGGCGGTTCCGCCAGCCGCCAGCCGCCAGCCGTCAGGAGGCAGGCGGCCCAGAGGCGAGGACTTGGGCGAGGATGGTGGTGAGGTCGCGGAAGGCCAGGCCGCGATGGCTGATGGCGTCCTTCTCGGCGGCGGAGAGCTCGGCATTCGTGCGGGTCTGGCCGTCGGCGAGGAAGAGCGGGTCGTAGCCGAAGCCGTGATCGCCTCGGGGCTCGGTGAGCAGCACGCCCCGAAGTTCGCCGTGGGCGACGCGCTCGACGCCGTCCGGCGTGACCAGGGCCGCGGCGCAGACGAACGCGGCCCCGCGCCGCGCTGGCGGGACGTCGTCGAGCTGGGCCAGCAGCAGCGCGTTGTTCGCCTCGTCGCGCTCGATCCGGGTGCCGTCCAGGCGGCCGGACCAGCGGGCGGAGCGGACCCCGGGCATGCCGGACAACTCGTCGACGGCGAGCCCGGAGTCGTCGGCGACGGCGGGCAGGCCAGTCAGTTCGACCGCCGCCCGGGCCTTGATCAGCGCGTTCTCGGCGAAGGTCGTGCCGGTCTCGGCGACCTCCTCGCCTTCGGGCAGGCCGACGAGCTCGATCGCGAGACCGCTGGCGGCCAGGATGCGCCGCAGTTCGACAAGCTTCGCCTCGTTGCGGCTGGCCAGGACCACCGTCGTCAACGCCGCGCCGTCGGATGCCGCCGGCGCCGCCCCACCCGCGACAGTGGCGGCGGCTGTCGTCGGCGTCCCGCCCGCCGGGGGAGTGGAGTCGATGGTCATCGGGGGCGGCTCCCGTCCGGGCGGGCGGGGCCGGCGGGGGCCGGGCCGCGCAGGGCGTCGGTCTGGATCGCGGTGAGCTGGGCGCAGCCACGAACGGCGAGGTCGAGGAGGCTGTCGAGCATCGAACGGTCGAACGGAGCGCCCTCGGCGGTGCCCTGGACCTCGACGAAACCCTCCCCGCCGGTGCACACGACGTTCATGTCCGTGTCGGCGGTGGAGTCCTCGGTGTAGGCGAGGTCGAGCATCGGCTCGCCGCCGACGACACCCACGCTCACCGCGGCGATGCTCGTGGTGATCGCCTTGGGCCGGTCGAGCCAGCGGACGGCGTCCACCAGGGCGACGTACGCGCCGGTGATCGCGGCGGTACGGGTTCCGCCGTCGGCGAGCAGCACGTCGCAGTCGATGGCGATGGTGTTCTCGCCGAGGGCGGCGAGGTCGATGCAGGCCCGCAGGCTGCGCCCGATCAGCCGGGAGATCTCGTGCGTGCGGCCGCCGACCTTGCCCCGGACGGACTCGCGGTCGTTGCGGGTGTTCGTCGCCCGCGGCAGCATCGAGTACTCGGCGGTCACCCAGCCCAGACCGCTGCCCTTGCGCCAGCGCGGGACTCCGGTCGTCACCGACGCGGCGCACAGCACCCGCGTCCGGCCCGCGGTGATCAGCGCTGACCCCTCGGCGTGCTCCTGCCACCCGCGCTGGATCGTCACCGCGCGCAGCTCGTCCGGCTTCCTGCCGTCGACTCGTGTCACCCCGCGACACTACCGGCGGGTGACCTCACACCTCGAAGACGGCTCCCGAGGTGGCGATCGTCAGCTCGCCGTCGTACGCGCCGGCGGCCTCCTCCTCCGACTGGGCAGCATTACCCCAGGGCACGAGATGGGTCAGCACCAGGCGGCCGACGCCGGCCCGCCGGGCGTGCTCGCCGGCCTCCCTGCCGGTCAGGTGCAGGTCGGGTGGGTTGTCCTCGTTGTCCAGGAAGGACGACTCGCACAGGAAGAGGTCGCTTTCGCGGGCGAGGCGGACGAGCCGGTCACACGCGCCGGTGTCCCCGGAGTAGGTAAGCACCCGGTCGCCCGCGGTGACGCGCACGCCGTAGGCCTCGATGGGGTGCGCGACCCGGGTCAGGTCGATGCGGAACGGGCCGACGTGCAGGCAGCCGGCGCCGATCGTCCGGAAGTCGTAGATGTCGGCCAGGCTGTCGTCCGGCCACTTCTCGAACGCGCCGCACAGCCGTTCCTGGGTGTTGATCGGCCCGTAGACGGGGAGCTTGGGCAGCGTCCCCTCGGGGTGGTAGCGCCGCGCGTAGGAGTTCGCGACCAGGTCGAGGCAGTGGTCGCCATGCAGGTGGCTGAGCAGGACCGCGTCGATGTCGCGCAGGTCGCAGTGCTTCTGGAGCTCGCCCATCGAGCCGTTGCCCGCGTCGATGACGAGCCGGAATCCCTCCGACTCGATCAGATAGGACGAGCAGGCCGAGGCCGGGCCTGGGTACGTGCCCGAACAACCGAGAATCGTCAGTTTCACCGTGGCACCACCGGGCTCTGCTGGGAGGGATCCTGGTCCGCCCGGGAACGGGCGGGCCAGACGGCTGGGGTCGTGGTCCGGACGAGAGGCGGCACCGGTGGCACCGCCGAGACCCTGGCGAGCTCGGGTCCGAGAAACCGGCGCCCCACCCGGGCGAAGATCGCCGGATCACCGGTGGTCAGGAAGCGGTGATCGGGGGGCGGCAGGTCGGGGTCGCGGAACAGGCCCTCCCGGGCGAGTACCCGGTAGGTGTCCTTCGCCGTTTCCTCGGCGCTGCTCACCAGCGTCACGCCCTCGCCCATCACGAGGCCGATCACGCCGGTCAACACCGGGTAGTGCGTACATCCGAGTATTACTGTGTCGACGTCCGCTTCCTGCAGCGGTGCGAGATATGCCTCGGTAAGGCCGAGCAGCTGGCGCCCGGACGTGATACCGCGCTCGACGAAGTCGACGAAGGCGGGGCAGGCGATACTGGTGAGCTCCATCCCCGACGCCGCGGTGAACGCGTCCTCGTACGCGCGGCTACCGATGGTGGCGACCGTGCCGATGACCCCGACCCGGCCGCTGCGGGTCGCGGCCACCGCACGCCTGGTGGCGGGCATGATCACCTCGACCACCGGGACGTTGTAGCGCTCCCGGGCGTCGCGCAGGCAGGCGGCGCTGGCTGTGTTGCAGGCGATGACAAGCAGCTTCACCCCCTCGGCGACCAGGCGATCCAGACATTCCAGCGCATAACTACGCACATCGGCGATCGGCCGTGGTCCGTACGGTGCCCGGGCGGTGTCGCCGAGATAGAGCAGGGGCTCATGGGGAAGTTGGTCGAGAATGGCGCGCGCCACCGTGAGACCGCCCACCCCGCTGTCGAACACTCCGACCGGCGCCCCGCTCATGAGCGATCAGACTAAGCCGGAAACCCGGTGCTCACCCTGTGGCTGTCATCACGAAACCTTTGTCCAATAGCGGACACTACGCCCACCTCACCCATCCTGCGGATCTGTCCGGCGCATCGGGCTCCCTCGTGGCGACCCGTGTCCCTCTGTTACCCATCTGCGGGCGGGGTGTGCCGCGCCCGGACGATGTGTGGCCCGGTAGACAGTCGCCGCGCCGCCCATGCGGGATGAATCCCGGCATTCAGGTCGCCCGCGCGGCACCCGTGGGCTGGGTCGGGCCCGCCCCGGCGTGTGGTGCGGCGCGCGGCATACAGGGCGAGGGCCGGCAAACGGCGTGTAGGCTAGAACTGCCTGTAATCGATCAGTGACTACATGCTATCGAGCAGGTAGGTTGAGGACGCGGCTGTGGCGTCCGGGTCGCCATCCGTCCCCGGTCCGCGATGCCCAGTCGCTCCTCGGTCTCGGCGGCGCCCGGCCGGGGCATCCCTGTGGTGATGCCCCGGCCGGCACCGTCGGGCCGGTGGCCGTGTGGAACGGCTGTCCGGTGTCGCGCGCGGCCTTACGATGACCTGATGCCGTCGGGCTGCGATGTGAGGCGGGCGCGCGGCAAGCGTCGCGAACGTTCACAAACCACCCCCGGGCCGTGTCGGATTGGCGTCGATCGAGATCGGGGGGGCGGCGAGGGGGATAGGAAGGTGCCTATGGCGCGACTGTCCGCCGCCGTCGTTCCCCGTGCCGCTGTCCTGGTCGCGGAGCTCGCCGTCGGGGCGTTCGCACCGTTGTCCACGTCCGGCTCTACCTGATCCTGGCCATCCTCAGCCTCGTCGTCGTGGGGGTTAACATCACTGCCTGGCTCGTGATCCCGCGTATGGTCGCCTCGATCACCGCGCCCGCCGACCCGTCGGCGCCCGGCCGCGATCCGTCCGCTCACATCCCGCCGGACGGGATGGCCGACGTCGCCCCGGCCGCCGAGCCGCAGTGGCCGGAGGCGGATCCCGCGGTCGAGGAGCCGGCGGCGGACGAGTGGTCGTCGAGCTGGGACTACGCCGGGCCTGACGGCCCTGAGGGCCTCGACGGCGGCGAGGACGATCAGTGGTACCTGCCTGGTGGCAACGACACCGCGGACAGCGCCGCCTGGAGCATCGCCGTCGGCGGTCCGCGGTCCCGGCCCGCCGGCTGGTCGCCGGACGCCCCCAGCGCCTAGCCTCCGACCTCACAGCAGGACGGCCAGGAGCACCGCGAGCCAGAGGGACGCGCCGTGCAGCGACTGGTCGGCCAGGTACATCCCGTTCATGCCGTTCTCGGTGAGCGCGGCGAACTCCCCGCTCCCCGTTCGCATGAGCACCCAGCGCACCGCCCGCCGCCGGTCCCACAGCGCGTGGCTGCCCGCGGACACGAGCAGCCCGACCCCGGCGCCCAGTGGTGACACCGGCAGCCGCAGGGCCGCCAGCGTGACACCCGCCATCACGATCACGACCGCGTGGTAGGCGGCCAGGTGCCGTCCCAGTGCCGCCCAGGCGGCGCGCCCCGATTCGGCCTTCAGCCGGGCCTGGGCATCGGTCTGCCCGAGCACGTGATCCGCGAACCGGTGTGCCACGAGGACGGTCACCGTCAGCACCGCGAAGGTGAGGGCTCGGGTCATGGCGTCAGCTGTCTCGGCGGCACGGTACGCATGCGATCCACTGTGCGGTGTATCCCGGCGTGTCACCGCATCCTGCGACGGTTTCGCGCCTGCTCGCCGTCCGCGCCTCGGATCAGGTCAGGCCGGCTCGCCTGCGGGAGGTCTCGGCGACCGCGGCCCAGTCGTCGTCCTGCTGGCCGTGGGCCAGGGCGTCGACGAAGGCATCGCGCAGCACACCGCCGAAGGGCAGCGGAACGTTGCGCTCCTGGCCCGAGGTGAGCGCCAGCTGGACGTCCTTGAAGCCGAGGGGCAGGCGGAAGTTCACCGGCTCGTAGCGCCGGTGGCCGATCATGGAGCCGTAGCCGGCGAAGACGGGCCCGGTGAACAGGGTGTCGGTCAGGATCTCGAGGAACCGGCTCGGATCGAGCCCGCCAGCCTCGATCACCGCCGTCGCCTCGCCCATCGCCTCGATGGAGCAGGCGATCAGGTAGTTTCCGAAGATCTTCACGAGGTTCGCCTGCGCCGGCTCGTCGCTGACCTGCCAGGTCCGCCGGCCAAGGACGTCGAACAGCGGCGTCGCCTCGGCAACCGCCGCCGGGTCGCCACCGGCCACGATGGTGAGGTTGCCGGCGGCAGCCGCGTCGGTACGGCCGAAGACCGGCGCGGCGAGGTAGCGCAGCCCGCGCTCGGCGTGTTCCCTGGCGGCCCGTTGCGCGAGCGCGGTGCTGACGGTCGCCATGTTGACGTGCAGCGTGCCGGCCGGCGCTCCGTCGAGCACGGCCGGGTCGAGCAGCCGCTCGGTGACCGCACGGTCGTCGGCCAGCATGCTGAGCACGAGGCCGGTCCCGAACGCCTCCTCGACGCTGGCCGGGACGGCGCCCGCGGCGGCGAGCTCCTGGACGGGGCCGGGGGAGCGGTTCCAGACGAGCACGGTGTGCCCGGCTCCGAGCAGGTTGCGCGCCATCGCCGCGCCCATCCCGCCGAGCCCGATGAATCCGACCCTCATGTCCTCACGCTCCTGACTGCGGCTGCCGGGTAGGGCACACGACCGGTAGATGGCGATACTTCCCTATCGGAGCTGCTCAGGTTCCGGCGCCCGCCGGTCAGGCGTCCGCCGTCACGGGAATCCCGATGGTGGCGGTGGGGTCGAGGAACGTCATCCGTGGTGGGCCGACGAGCAGGTCGCGCCAGCCGGAGACGAAGTGGTGGATGTGGGGCTGGTCGCCGTGCGCCTCGAAGGCGTCGTGGTCGCGGTAGAGCTCGTAGAAGACCCGGGCGTGGGGTTCCCCGTCCACGCGGTGGACGGCGTAGATGATCGTTCCGGCTTCATGCTCGGCGATGAGCGGGATGGTCCTTGCCACCAGGGCGTCGAACGCGTCCGCGGTGTCGGGGCGAACCTCGAACCGCACCACCAGACCGAACATGCGCCACCTCCGTCGAGGGCGGGGATGCCTCCACCGAACGGAGGAGTCATACCCGGGCCTGCCCGGTTCGCTACCGGGGACGCTGATCGTCGGCTGCTGTCGCCGCCCCTGACAGGACGGCGAGCGCGCGGGTGACGAGATGGTCCATGAAGCCGGGACGGCCGCGGTAGCGGGCGAGGAACTCCTCCGGGGTGAGCAGCAGCCGCCCGGCCGACTCGTGGGAGGCCTCCCACGGCGCGAGTTCCGTGACCCGCGCGGCCCGGATGACCATGTAGCTGAGGTCGTCCTCGCCGAAGTAGTCCGACTCGACGACCTCGACGGGCAGCAGTGTGCCGAGCCGCGCGCGGACCTCCTCCCACGCCTCGCGCCGCACGGTCTGCTCGATCGCGGTCTCGCCGTGCTGGACGTGGCCGCCGGGGATGTCGGGCCCACGGTCCAGAGCGGCCAGGACGAGCCGGCCGTCGCCCGCGACCGCCACCACCGCCGCGCTCGTCACCCGCTCGAACGGCGGATCCGGCGTCGGCCCCAGGAAGGTCAGCCGGGTCGTGCCCCCGCGACGCTGGCGCACCGGCCGACGATCCGCACCCGCGCCGGTCATGAGCGACTCCTCCAGTCACGCGACCTGTGCTCCTGTGTGGCACACCGTATCCGGCGCAAGGTCGGCGTCTGGACGGTTTTCCCGAACGAACCCGGCTCCGGGTGGGCGACGCGGCCGAGATCCCCATGAGGCCCGACGCCGGGGCGCCGCGGGTCAGGATGTGGCTTCGGGCCGGACCGGGAGGTCGGGTGCGGGCGTGAGGTCGGGCGCGGCCGCAGGGATGGCGGGGGTGTCCCGTCGTCGTGAGCGGCCGGCGTCGCCGACCTGACGGATCTCCTTGTGCGGAAAGCGCCGGCGGGCGTGGTCGGCGGCTGGTGAACCTGCGGTGACGTAGAGCGTCTCCACCTTGTCCTGCAACGGACGCAGCACCTGGGCCATGAAGTCGCGGCGGTCCGCCAGGTACGGCTCGAGGACGTCCTCGCCCGCCGGGCACACCGCCATGCAGTAGGCGGCCTTGTAGTTCGCCCGGAACGACAGGCTCTGCCACATCGAGGCGTTCTCCGAGTCCCGCACCCGGCCTCGGAAGTCCGCACCGTCCGTACTGTCCGCGATCGTTTCCGCCCAGTCGGTGAAACCGCCCATGAACTCGCGGTAATTGTGGGTGAAGCAGGTCAGGAAGTCGAAGGCCCCGTCCTTGCCGATCGCGCCGACCGGGCAGGAGGCCACGCAGAGCTTGCACTCCAGGCAGGGGTTGTAGTCGATGGGGGTGCCGTAGGCGCTGACCTCCGAGTCGACCAGCAGAGTGGCCAGCAGGACGAAGTTCCCGAACCGCGGATGGATGACGTTGCGGTGCAGGCCGATGGCGCCGAGTCCCGCGGCCACAGCGACCGTCTTGTGCGCGACGACCCAGATCCGGCCGGGGTAGCGGTCCATCTCCATCGGAAAGGTCGCGGACGGGTTCACCGCCCGGTAGCCGGCGTCCTGCAGCTCCCGGACGATCGTGCGGGCGGCCGCGTTGATGATCTCGCCGCTGTGGTGGAACTCCTGGTTGGCGATGCTGCGCTCGGGGGAACGAACGTTGTCGCGGTTCATCCGGACGACGAGCGAGACCAGGCTGCGGGTGCCGGGCAGGGCCTTCTCCACGTGCGGCCGCTCGGCTTCCAGCTCCGGGCGGTCCAGCGGGACCGCGGCCACGTCGTCCGCGCCCGCGCGCAACGCCACCTTCCGCAGCCAGCCGGCGTCGATCACCCGCGTTGGTCCGGTCAGCGCGGCCGGGTCGGCGGCCGCGTCCTGGCGGGCTCGCACGGCGCGGACGGACGGGTGATCCCGCAGCCGTACCGGCAGCGCCCGTCCCGCTGCGCGCACCGGGTCCGGCGCCGTCTCGGGATCGGGCAGGGCCGGCTGGTCGGGTCGGCTGTCCACGGCATCTCCGCTCTGTAGGTTGGATATTCCAACTTACTTTCCCGTGGCGGTGGAGCCCTGGTCAACCAGTTAGGTTGGATAGTCAGACTGACTGGAGCGGCGTGTGGGATCCGCGTCACGGTCCGGCGAGACCGGCGGGTGCGCGGGACGTGGGACGCCCGCGCTCGAAGCGAAGGGGTGATCGTCGTGGCCGGTGGCGGACGGGACTGCTCGATCGCTGCAGCGCTGGGCGTGATCGGGGAGCGGTGGAGCCTGCTCGCGATGCGGGAGGTGATGCTGGGTGAGCGCCGTTTCGACCAGATCGCCCGGAACACCGGGGCGAGTCGGGACATTCTCACGACCCGGCTGCGCAGCCTCGTCGAACGCGGCGTGCTGGCCAGGGAGCGGTACCAGGAGCACCCGCCGCGCTACGAGTACGTCCCCACCGAGGCCGGCCGGGCTCTCCAGCCGATCCTGATGGCGCTGATGGCCTGGGGGGATCGGTACGTCACCGAGGGCCCGCCGCCGACCGTGTGGGAGCACGACTGCGGTGCCGAGCTGCGTCCCGAACTGGCCTGTGGTCACTGCCACGCCCCCCTGGCGCCTGGCTCCGCTCGCCTGCTCCGTCTCGGCGAGGTCCGCTGACCGCTGCCGCCCATCGTGCGCGCGGTGCCGGGTACACCCACCCGTGGACAGTGAGTCGGCCCTGCCCTGACCCGCCCGTCATGTCCACGGACGCAGGGAACCTCGCCGAACGCATCTTTGGGGGGAATCACATGCGGTTTGACGTCAGTCCAGTAGACCCGACGACAACTGTTCCTGGACCATTCGTGGTCTGGGCTGGTGATGATGGCTACGACACGCAGGCGGGGCCACGGTCTCCACGAACGCCGTCACCGCGAACAGCCGGATCTTCCTGATGTCACAGAACCTGTCCGGGGTCGGCACACCCCAGCCGATAGCCGTCTCCGCGAGAACCGCGGGAACGAGCTTCACGATCACGTCGGCTTCCTCGTCCGACGCGTCGACCATCGCCTGGATGATCGTGGAGCCCGCCTGACACTCCGCGGTCCCGCCAGCGGACCGCCCCGCTTCCCGGCATGCCGTGAGCGGCACGGCCGGACCGGGGCGGTTCCAGCCTGCTCCGGCGGCGCCCACCCGGCGCCCACCCGGCGCCCACCCGGCGTCTGGCCGGACGAGCCCCGGGGCTCGCGTGATCGCGCCGCGTCTCGCCCGGGTGGCGACGTTATGGCGCAACACAGGGACGTCTGGTCAACGTATCTGAGCCTGAAGCAATACTGTGTGTACTAGAATTAGCGCATAGAGTGGCCGCTGGGGGGTGGGGCTCGTCCTTCTGGCGGAAAGAGCAGACATGTCTCAGCGACAATGGCGAACAGGGATGTGCTCGGCAGTGCTGGCCGTCGTCGGGGTGATGGTCCTACCCACGGCCGCGACAGCGACCGGGCCCGGTCTCGTACTGGCCTGGGGTGCCAATGGCCAGGGTCAGCTCGGCGACGGCACCACCACGGGCCGCCTGACGCCGGTTCAGGTCCTGGGCATAGACGAGATCACCACCGTCGCGGCCGGCGAGAGCACTGGGTATGCGCTCGCTCACGGCGCCGTCCAGGCCTGGGGCGACAACTCACACAACGAGCTCGGTGACGGCACCACCACCGACCGCCTGACCCCGGTGCAGGTCAGCGACCTGGTCGACGTGGACATCCTCGCGGCCGGAGCCCACAACGGGTATGCGGTCCGCAGCGACGGGACCGCCTGGGCCTGGGGGCAGAACAGCAACGGCGAAGTCGGCGACGGCACCACCACCAACCGCTCGATCCCGGTCCAGGTCTCCGACCTGACCGAGGTGGCTGCCATCGCCGGCGGTCTGCACACCGGGTACGCGGTGCGCTACGACGGAACCGCATGGGCCTGGGGGGCCAACAACGCCGGCCAGCTTGGCGACGGCACCACCACCGATCGCCCGACACCGGTACAGGTCAGCAACCTGACCGACGTGAAAGCCGTCGCTGGCGGTGTGTACCGGGGATATGCGCTGCGCAGTGATGGCACGGTCTGGGCCTGGGGCTCCAACAGCTTCGGCGCACTTGGTGACGGCACCACGACGGACCGCCTGACCCCCGTGCCGGTCTCCGGCCTGACCCAGATCACCGCCATCGCGGCCGGCAGCAACAGCGGATACGCGTTGCGCAGTGACGGCACCGTCTGGGCCTGGGGCTACAACTATCTGGGCCAGCTCGGTAACGGCACCACGACGAACAGACCGACTCCGGTCCAGGTCTCCGGTCTGACCCGGGTCACCGCCATCGCGGCCAGCGCTTACACCGGGTATGCACTGCGCCGTGACGGCACCGTCCGGTCCTGGGGATCCAACGCCGGCGGCGCACTCGGTGACGGCACCACCATCAACCGCCCGACCCCGGTCCCGGTCACCGGCCTGAGCGGCGTCAGTGCGATCGCCGGTGGTGGTCTCAGCGGGTACGCGGTGCACTGAGAAGCGCCTCCCACCCATCCGGCCGCACCGCCCGTTGACCGGATGGGTATGGCGGACTCGCCGCCACCTGGCCTGTCACCTGGGTGGCGGCGAGAACCCGGGATTCCGTGGCTCCTGCTCCGCCTCGGCGAGATGCGCTGACCTCGATGCGTCGGCGCGGCTGCGTGCGCCGTCGGTCGCGTTGCGGAGGGGCGGTCGTCAACCGGGGTTCATCGGCTGTCCATCACGGGCCCCTAACGTGCCGTTTCGGCCCGATGACGGGCCCGTCACCTGGGATTCGGGAGATATGTCGATGAACGCAGCAGGGGGGACGCCGTGACATCGAGGACACTGCGCGCGGCGGTCGCGGGCCTGGCGCTGGCCGTCCCGCTCGGCCTGGTTGCCGGACAGGGCGTGGCGGCGGCCGGCGGCCCGGGGGCCGGCGCCGGCTCAACGGTCCCCACGCTGGTGACGACGGGAACCCTGCCCGACGTCAGCCTGAAGGACTTCTCCAATCACCTGATCCCCGGCTCCGTGGACGACGGCCACGGCGTGAAGCTCGGTGGCATCGGCAGCGACCTGTACCCGGCGGGCCGGCCGAACGAGTTCTGGACCATCACCGACCGCGGCCCGAACGGCCAGATCAAGGTCGACGGCAAGAACCGGCGGACCTTCCCGGTGCCCGGCTTCGACCCGACGATCCTGCGGGTGCGCGTCGAGGGTTCGGCCATCAGGGTCCTGTCCGCGGTGCCGATCCGCACCGCGCACGGCACGCCCGTCACCGGCCTGTCGAACATCGACGGCTACGACGAGACCCCGTACACCTGGGACGCGACGACGAAGCTTCCGCTCAACCCGAACGGTCTCGACACCGAGGGCCTCGTCCGTACGCGGAACGGTGATTTCTGGGTGGTCGACGAGTACAGCCCGTCGCTGCTGCGGATCAGTGCCGCCGGAACGGTCCTCGCCCGCTACGTCCCCGCCGGCGTGAAGCTGACCGGTACCGACTACCCGGTCATCCCGTCGCTGCCCGCGATCCTCGGAAGCCGCAAGGTCAACCGTGGTTTCGAGGGCCTCGCGCTCGCCCCCGACGGCCACACGCTGTACCTGGCCGTGCAGAGCCCGCTGCAGCTTCCCGACGCCGCCACGGGTAACGCGTCCCGCAACACCCGCATTCTGCGCTTCGACACGGCGTCGAAGAAGGTCACCGGCGAGTACGTCTACCGCTTCGAGGACGTCGCCACCTTCGACCCGAGCGCCAAGGGCGACCCGTCCGAGATGAAGATCTCCTCGCTCGCCGCCGTCGACGAGCACACCCTGCTCGTCGACGAGCGCACCGACCCGGTCGCCCGGCTGTACACCGTCGACCTGCGCCAGGCCACGAACATCCTCGGCTCGACGTGGGACACGCCAACCACCGCGCCGAGCCTGGAGTCCCTGGCCGATCCGGCGACCGCCGGCGTCACCGCCCTGCCGAAGGCCCTCGCCGTCGACCTCGAGGCCGTCCGCGGCATGCCCGACAAGATCGAGGGTGTGGCCGTCCTCGGCCCGCGCTCCATCGCCGTCGCCAACGACAACGACTTCGGCCTCGGCACCTTCGACGCGAACGGCAGGCTCGTCGACTCCGGCCTGAAGAGCAGGATCCTGCTCCTGCACCTGAACCGTCCGCTCTCCTGACCACGACCTGACCTGACCTGACCGACCGGGCCGCCGCCCCACGGCAGCCCGCACCACCGGCCGGCCCGGTGCCGTCACCCCACTTGACGGCACCGGGCCGGCCGTCGTCGTTCACGCTCGAGTCGCTTCGGTCGGGGGAGAACGCGTGCGGGAGGGGGGACTTGAACCCCCACGCCCTAGGGCGGCAGGACCTAAACCTGCTGCGTCTGCCATTCCGCCACTCCCGCGTGGCTCCAGGGTAGCGAGGGTCGGGAGTCGGCTGACGGGCTGGTTCTCCGAAGCGTTGATCCGATGTCACGTTTCGTGTCTGCGGTGCTCCGGATGCGTTCCGCGCGGCCGGTGAGGTTTGGGAGGCCGCCCATCGGACACATATGCGCCGGTCAACAGGGTTCGCGCCGGAGGCCGTGACGAGCGGTCGTTCACCGTCGCCCAGCCGACAGGCGGGACGGTGCCGATGTCGCGTGCCCGACCCGCACGGCCGGGAAGCGGGCGGCAGGGTGGGGCGTGCGCCGGTTCGCGCGAGGACGACTGGGAGACGACACAGATGGCGACCATGGAGATCCCGGACACCCCCGCGGCTACGGACACTGACGCCGACACAGGCGCCGACGCCGACAGGGGCACGGACACGGACGGCACCGCGAGCACCGCGGAGCGGGCGCTGCTGGAGCGCAACGAGGCGTTGACCCTCATCAACAGCGGCCAGGCGACGACGGCGACCGTCGATGCGCTGCGCGACACCGGCGCCCGGGTCAATGGTCGGGCCGTCGCCGAGCTGCGGCTGCTCGTCGACCGCCCCGGAGCGGAGCCCTATCCGGTCGTCCGCAGCGCCGTCCTGCCGGAGCCGGACGTCGACCTGGCCCGGGCGACCGTCGCCTCCTCGGGCCGGCCGCGCCGCATCCCGGTGCTCGTCGACCCCCGCCGCCCCCAGACCGTCCTGCTCCGCTGGGACCTGCGTCCGGCAAGCTAGCCGGAGCCGGTCTTCCCCGAACGCGTCGCCGAAACGCTCCGTCACCTCCACCCGTGGCCCGAGACGTCGCGCGATAGCTCGCCCGACACGCCGACTGCGACACGCCGGGCACCGACGTCATGCCGAGGGGAAGTCGCGCCTGGCGAGGTATTCGCCGTGCTTGTCCCTCGGCATGACGCGAGAACGTGGTCACCGGGTGGGGTGCCGTGTCGCGAGCGGACGATCGACCGGGCCGGCCGGGCATCAGGCCGTGGCGAGGCCCAGGTCGCGCAGGAGCTTGGCGACGTGGCCGGTGGCGCGCACGTTGTACTGGGCCACCTCGATCGCCCCGTCGGCGCCGATCACGAACGTCGAGCGGATGACGCCGACGGTTTTCTTCCCGTACATCGTCTTCTCGCCGAACGCGCCGTACGCCTGGAGCACGGCACGGTCCGGATCGGAGAGCAGGGGGAAGGTCAGGGCCTGGTTGTCGCGGAACTTCGCGAGCTTCGCCGGCTTGTCGGGGGAGATGCCGAGCACGTCGACGCCGGCGTCGGCGAGCAGGGCGAGGTTGTCGCGGAAGTCGCAGGCCTGCTTCGTGCAGCCGGGGGTGGAGGCGGCCGGGTAGAAGTAGACGACGACGCGCCGGCCCCGGTACGACGACAGCGAGACCTCCTTGCCGTCGGCGTCGGGCAGCGTGAAGTCGGGAGCGGCGTCGCCGGGGGCGAGACGGGCGGCGCTGGCGGTCTCAGTCATGGGCCGACAAGCTAGCCGGGCCATGCACGAGACGGCAAACCCGCCCCACCGCGCCTGTGGACGAGGCGCGCGCCGCGCGGTCGGGGCCGGCAGACCAGGAGGGGGATCCGCGCCTGCCGGCCCGGCCGACGGGGTGGCTCAGCTGGCGGCCTGGACGGCGGCCCGCAGGCCGGCGGGGGTGAGCTGGGCGCCGGTGAGCTGCTTGCCGCCGATCAGCACCGTCGGGGTGCCGGTGACGCCGGCCTTCCCGGCGTCGTTGTCGACCTTGGCGACATAGCCGTCGTACGTGCCGTTGTTCACCGCGTCCTTGTAGGCCTGCGAGGTCAGGCCGGCCTTGGCGCCGAGCTCGATGAGCGTGGCGTTGGTGAAACCGCCGGTGTGCTCCTCGGGCTGGTTGGCGTACAGGACATCGTGCAGCTCACGGAACCTGCCCTCGTTCGCCGCCGCGGCCGACGCGTTCGCCGCCCGCTTCGACTCGGGACCCAGGAACGACATCATGTGATAGTCGATCTTGATCTTCCCGTCGTCGAGCAGGCTGCGGAAGGTGGGACCGGACTGCGTCTCCAGCGCCTCGCAGGCGGGGCACTGGAAGTCCTCGTACATGTCGATGGTGACGGGCGCCGATGCCTTGCCGACGACGATGCCGTGATCGGTCCCCGTCGCCGCGGCCGGCAGAACGACCGGCTTGGACTCCTCCCGCGAGGCCTGCACGGCGAACCCGATGCCCCCGGCGACGAGAAGCACCAGGACGACGACGCCGGCGACGATCCAGTTACGCCGCCGCCGCACTCGAGCCGCCTCGGCCGCCCGGGCCGCGGCTGCCTTCGCCCGACGCTCCTCGGCGCTGCTGCGCCGCCGATCGGACGGCCGCCCGCCGCCCCCGCCGCCTGACCTCGGTCCCGAGCCGCCGCCGGATCCCGAGCCGCCACCGGTCCTGGACCCCGCGTCGGAGCTGCTGACGACATCGGGCGTGCTGACGACATCAGGCCCGCTGGCGCTGTCGGGCTTGTCGGTGTCAGGCTTGTCGGTGTCGGCCCTGCCCGTACCGCCGGGCTTGCCGCCGGTGCCGGTCCTGCCGGGTCCACCCGCCTTCCCCGCGCCGCCGCCAGCCCTGCCGGGACCGGAGGCGTTCCGGGAGGCGCCGCGGCTGCCGCCGGATCTAGTCTTCGAAGCCATCGTCGTCACTCCCGAAACGGTCGTCGACCGGTCTGTCGAGGAGGCTGTCCACGGCGAGGTAGCCGCCGGGGCGCCAGGCGAGCACGGCCGCGACGGCCAGCAGAAGGCTGTCGCGGATCAGCTCGGAGGTGTAATGGGTGGACGCGCCGGCGCTGACGTCCCCGCCGGAGGAGAAGCAGCCGCAGTCGATCCGCAGGCCGCGGGCCGCCGCCGAGATGATCGCCGCGATGTACACGGCGAACATCAGCGTCGAGACCGCCGCCGTGACCCGCACGGCCAGCCCGACGATCAGCAAAACGCCCAGCGCGATCTCCAGGAACGGCACGCTGTACGCGACGGGGTGGACCAGGGCCTCGGGGAGGATCCGGAACGCCCGCACCGAGCGCACCATGCCCTCGGCGTCATTGACTTTGAGCAGCCCGGCGGCGAGCCAGACGGCGCCGAGCACGAGCCGCAGCACCGTCGAGAGGGCGCGGCTGGCAGGCTGCGTCGGGCTGCGCAGGCGATAGGCGATCGTGTTCATGTCCGTGGTTGTTCCGCTCCGGACCGCTCGGCGGTCAGCTTGGGCAGGTCGTCGATGTAGTTCTGGACGCTCGTGCCCGCCAGGTACAGGACGCGGACCCGGTCGTCGCGAGAGAAGGCGATCACCTGGGACCCGTGGGCGACCTGGATCGATCCGTCGGCCTGGACCTCTGGTTTCGCCAGCGGCACGCCGAGGGCCTCGGCGTCGGCCTGGATCTGGTCGAACGGCCCGCGGACCCCGATGAAGCTCGCGTCGAACTGCCTAAGCCAACGAGTGAGGACCGGCCCGGTATCCCGATCTGGATCGGACGTCACGAAGACGACCGCGATCTGTGCCCGGACGTCGGGTTTGACCTCGCCCAGCGCCGCGGCGATGTCGGCCATGGTCGTCGGGCAGACGTCCGGGCAGTTGGTGTAGCCGAAGAACAGCAGGGTGACCTTGCCACTGGTGCGGGCGCGCAGGTCGAAGGGCGCACCGCTGACATCGGTCAGGGTGTTCAGGGTGGGTTTGGCCGGCAGTTCGGTCGGGACGACGCCGTGCAGGCCGTCGTCGCCGGTGTCGCCGGCGTCGACGATGGTCACCCCGTCGTCCGTGCCGGAACCGGAGCACGCGGCCACGAGCAGCATCGACGACGCGGCAAGTGCCGCGCCCACGGCACCGAGACGGCGCCTGGAACGTGGAGTCGAGCGCCGCGGCCGGATGGCGGGCGGATCGGAGGAGACTGCCTGCCTGCGACGGACGATCGGCCGGCGGCGTGCTATCGAGGGCATGACGCTCCAGGAGCTGGCGCGGCGGTGCGCGCGGAGATCACCGATCGCCGGCCCGCCTGGGCGCCGCGATCGGTGCTGGAACACGGATCGGTACTGGATTCAGGCCGTGACGGCAGGCGGCCCGCGCCGGGCGACGGCGTGGCGCAGCATACCCAGCCGCGGGCGCGCGACCGGTTCGCGCCGTTGGGGCGGCACGGCCGTCCGCCGCCCGCCGAGCACCCAGGTTCCCGAGGCCACCGGCAGGCGGCGGCAGCGCCAGCCCAGCAGCCGGCTGGCCGCACCGAGCAGCCGCGCACCCCTCCGGGCCCACCAGAAGGTCAGTGCGGCAGCCAGGGCATGGGCGAGCGGCATGGCGGCCGCCAGCACCATCGCCGGCAGGTGCCCGGAGAGGACCGCCACGCCATGCCCACCGGGCAGCTGGTTGCCGGCGCGCGTCTCGGCGAGCCGGCGAGCGGCGGCGAGCAGCGCCGGATCGACGCGGGCGAGGTCGGATCGCGTGGACACCGAGCTCGGCCCGGCGGCGGACCGCACCGCCGCCGCGGCGCCGCCGACCGTGCCCGGCGCCGGGATGCGGCCGTGGCAGATCAGCAGGTCGGCCAGCGGCCCGGAGCGCGGTCCGACCCGCGTGCGACCACCGGCAACGGCAAGGGCTCCATGGAGCAGCCCCTGCACGGCGCAGCGCGAGCCCGATGGCGGGGATGACGAACGCCAGGCCGGCCAGCCCAGCGCACGGGAGTGTCACTCCCGGCTCCGAGCGTCGCCCGACCTCACGCACGGCATTCAGCGTAATGTCCGCGGTCCTCGGCCGGTCGGGTCGACCTGCCCATGGCGTAGGTGCCGAGTGCCCCGATCGGGATGCGGGGAGATGAGAGGTATGTCCTTGCCATCGACGCGACGTTTCGTCTCGCCGGGGCGTGGCCGGTCTGGCACGATCGAATCAGGCTGGCCGCACCCGCTGTGGGGCGTCCGCGGTGCGGCGCCGTGATCGGTGCCCGCCGCGTACCACGTGACCGCCATTCGCACCGGACGAGAGGGCAGGATTCGTGCCGCAGGACCCGGCCGCCATAGCGCAGCAGATCGAGGAGACCCGCGCCGAGCTCGCGGAGACGATCGACGCCATCGCCGAGATCGTCAGTCCCCGCCGTATCGCCGAACGTGCCCAGGACCAGCTGCGGGTGCGCACCGCCGAACTGCGGGCGCGCTACGGCCCGGCGCTCGGTCTCGGCCCCGGCCCCGAGGTACCGGCGTTGCCGGCAGGGGCGCCGGGTCTGCCCGGCACCATGGTGACTGTGGGCGACGAGGGCCTCCCGCCAGCTGCTCCCCTCGGGTCGGCATCGGGCGGCGAGGGCGGGGGGATCGTCCGTGTGGTCCGCTGGGATCGGGTCGTGCTGGTCGGCGGCGGCCTGCTGCTGTTCGTCGGCGGGGTCCGGCGACGTCGGCGGCGCGTCGCGCGGGGCTGACGGGGCAGGCGGCACGGATGGGGCAGGGCGCACCGTCCGGGCAGCTGGTGCTGCTGCGGCACGGAGAGACGCAGTGGAGTCGCGACGGGCGGCACACGGGAGCCACCGACGTGCCGCTGACACCGCGGGGTGAGCAGCAGGCCGCCGGTCAGGCGGCGCGGCTGGCGGCGTGGTCGTTCGGCCTCGTTGCCACGAGTGCCCGGACGCGTGCCCGGCGCACCGCTGACCTCGCCGGTCTGACCGTGCCGGCGGTGAAGGAACGGGTCGTCTGGGACGACCTGGCCGAGTGGGACTACGGCGACTACGAGGGAATCACGACCGCGACGATCCGCGAGACGGTGCCGGGCTGGACCGTGTTCAGTGCCCCGGTGCCCGGCGGCGAGACCACGGAGCAGGTCGGGGCGCGTGCCGATGCGGTGCTGACCCGGCTGCGACCCTGGCTCGCCAACGCCGATGTGGCCCTGGTCGGACATGGGCACATGCTGCGGGTGCTCACCGCCCGCTGGCTCGGCCTGCCGCCGCGGGCCGGTGCCCACCTCGTGCTCGCGGCCGGTGCGGTGTCGGTGCTCGGCCACGAGCACGAGACACCCGTCGTGGAGGCCCTCAACCTGCCCGCCGCAGGGGGCAAAATCCGCGAATAGGACATGTTGGCCGGCGGGGTCGAGTGACGCCGGGACGCCGGGACGATCAGAGGTTGCCGGAGCGGCGCAGACCGGCGAGTGCGATCACGCCGGGGATGACCGGCAGCCAGAACGTGATGATCCGGTAGACGAGAACGGCGGCGAGCATCGCGGCTGCGGCGCCACCGGCGGCGGCGAGCCCGAAGGCGAGCGCCGGCTCCAGCGCGCCGACCCCGCCGGCCGTCGGCGCGGCGCCGGCGACCATCGACCCGACCAGGTAGACGGTGGCCACGGACATGAACGTCACGTCGCCGCCGAAGGACCACACCGCGCAGGCCAGCGCGAGGATCTGCAGGAGCCGGGTGGCCGCCTGGGACAGCAGCAGCATGGCGGTGCGACCCGGGGAGTGGGCGAGCGCCGACAGGTGGCCGCGAAAGACGCGGGCCGCCGGGCGGACGACCGACCGGACCCGCGGGTGGGCCACGGTTCCCGTCAGTGCGGCGGCGATGATGACGCAGACCAGGACGGCCGGCCCCGCGCCGACATCGTGGATCGTGGACCGCATGGGACTGATCACCGCGGCGCCGATGCCGGAGTCGCTGAGTGTTCCCGCGACGATCACCAGGCCGAGCAGGTGGGACACCGCCCCGGCACCCTTGATCGAGGCGATCGCCGCAAGCGCCGCCGGGCGGGTCATGCCCTGCCTCTGCAGGTAGCGCAGGTGCACGGCGATCGCGCCGAGACCCGCCGGCACGATCCGGTTCGTCGCCGCGGCCGCGACCTGGACGCTCGTCACCGTCCGCAGCTCCAGGCGCAGCCCGCTCGCCGCCCGCATCGACAGGCCGTTGGCGACGTAGAACACCACCGTGCAGCCCGCGCAGGCGGCCAGCCAGTGCCAGCGGGGCGCGGGAACGCCGGAGAGGCGGGAGGCGGCATCCCCGCGGAAGCGCACCACCAGCACGACGAAAAGCGCCGCGACGGCGATCGCGCACAGGACCGTACCCCGCCGCGACCTGCTCCGCGCCCCGGTGAGGGCCAGTGGCTCGGCGAAGACGTGATGATGCGGATCGATCTCGGCGGCAGGGGCGGACGCCGGGACTGGGCACACCGGCGCGGCCCCCGGGACCGGCACCGGACGGAGCGCGCGAGCCGCATCGGCCTCCTGGGCCGTCATGGCCGCGGCTGGGACACTGTCCGGATCGAGTAGGACCGGGATCTCGATGACAACCCCCGTTGGGCCGGAGCCGTGGTCACGGTCATGATGAGGGAGACGTCTGGGACGGTACGCGCGTTGCCTGAACAGCTCCTGAAGCAGCCGCGTTCCCGAGCTGGCCGGTAGCCACCGATCAGGTGCCACATGCGGCCTCCAGCGTGCCCTCCTGCCGTGGCGGGTCGGGCTGGCGGGGCAGATCGAACCAGACCTGCTTGCCGGGTCCCTGATCGTCCTGGAGGTCGTCCACGCCCCACTGCAGAGCCAGTGCGGCGACGAGATGCATGCCCCGGCCGGACTCGTCGTCCTCGCTCGCCGGCCGCGGCACGGGGCGCAGCGAGCTCCCGTCGTCGACGGCGATGCGGATCCGGTCGACCCGCAGGTCGACGGTCAGGCACAGGGCTCCGCGATCCCCCACGAAGCGGACGGCGTTCGTCACGACCTCGCTGACGAGAAGCTGCGCTACCTCGATGGTCTCGGCGCGGTTCCAGGCTGCGAGCAGTTCGGCGACCAGGCGGCGGGCCCGACCGGCGGCGCGGGGATCGGCGGGCAGGTCGAAGCGCGCGGTCAGTGCTCCGGCCACGCCTCACCTTCCGTGGGATCGAGCGGGACGGCCTCGAGGGTCCGTTGTCGTCCTCGCGCCGGGCGAGCTGCCCGGCGTCGCGTACCTGCCACACCGCCCGGCACCTCAAACCTGCGCTCCCATGACCGCGGGTCAGCCCCGCCGCCATCTGCCGCCTCTGGATACCGCGCGGGAAGCCGTCCGCCGCCGCGACGCGCCGCGCGCGAGAGAACCTCGTCCGTCCCCGTACAGCCCGGACGGCTCAAATGACGTCGATGCCGTCGAGCACGGACTCCTGCCGGGCCAGCCAGGCCCGGGTGACCTCGTCGACCTGGTCCTGGTCGATGCGGGCAGCGGCCTGGGACAGGCCGGCACCGTTGGGCTGCGCCGGCATGGTCAGGTCATCGGGGTGCGGCGCCGGGCGACGGGTGGGCTGGGCACCTGGTGGGCCGGCGGAGCGCGGGTCACGCGGGTCCGCCGCGCGGCGCGGTGGGTTCGGGACGCCGGAGCCGTGGGACCCGATCGAGCCACGCGCGGGCGCGCTCGCCTCGCGCGGGTCACGCAGGCCCCGACGATCATACGCGCCGTCGGCACCGCCCCCGCCGCCATGCACAGGCCCGCGCTCGGTGGCAGGCTGCGGGTACGACGAGCGGCCGGTCGGCGGGCCGGCCCCGCCACGGGCCCGTCCCATGGGCGGACCACCGTGGGACGTGAACGGCGCTGGGCCTCCCCCGGGAGGCACGCCCGGGCCGCCGGAGAACCCTCGCCTGTCCGGGAACCCTCGGCCGTCGGGTCCGGCGCCGCGAGGTTCACCCGGCTGCTGGCTTCCCGGCCAGCCGTCGCCGGCGTGCACGGAGGCCAGTTCGGCCTGGGCACCGAGCTCGACGGGACCGGAGATCGGGGGCGCCGGGCGGGACGCCGGCACCGCCGCGCCGTCCGGGTAGCGCGGCAGCGCGCCACCGTGGTCCGGCGACGATGCCATGGCGCCCGCGTCATCCTGGGCATGCGGGCGGCGCCCCTGCGCGGCGGCGGCAGGACCAATACCCGGCACTCGGGGATGCGCCCCGGTCGGGCGGGCGGAACCGTCGCCGACGCCTGGCGGCCGCCCGCCGGCCATGGCCGGCGGAGGTGCCACTCCCGGTAGGCCCGTTGCCGCGGCGGCCGGCCGATCCCGGCCTCCCTCCGCGGCCATCGGGTAGGCGCCCGTGGGCGCAGGCCGGCCGACCGCGGGACCGCGGTGCGCGGGCGACGCGCCGCCGACGGTGACCGCACCCGGCGCATGGCCCGGAGGCGGTCCGCCCGGATGCCGCGGGGCGCCGGTGCGCGGCTGACCCGTTGGCTGGGAGGCCTCTGCGGCTGGTCGGGCCTCTGCGGCTGGTCGGGCCTCCGTGGCTGGTCGGGCGTAGTGCCGCCCGGAGCGGCGTTCCTCCGGACCGCCCGCCGCGGGGCGCGCGGGCGGCGGCGAGACGGACGGCAGTCGCGGAACGGCCCCCGTCGAACGAGGCATGCCCGGCTCCGCCGGAACCCCGGGCGCACCCTGCGGGGCGCCGGTCCCGGTGACCGCTCCCATCCCGGACGGCCCGGCCGGGCCGTGCGCCGCCGCGGCCGGGCGTGGGGCAGCCGGCGCCTGGTGCTGCGGGATCTGGTGCTGCGGGATCTGGTGCTGCGGGATCTGGTGCTGCGGGGCCTGGTGCGACGGGAGTTGCGGGACCGGTCCCGCGGGACCGGCCGGAGTCGACGGGCCTGGGATCCGGGGTGTGGGGGCCGCTACCGGCCCGGGCACGCCCGCCGGCCCCGGACGCCGCTGAGCGCCGTCCGCACTGTCGCCATACCGTGCATCGCCATATCGCGGGTCATCGCCATATCGCGGGTCGTCGTGCCGCAGGTCCTCGCGCCGGGTTTCGCCGCGCCTGGGGTCCTCGCGTGTGGGGTCCTCGCGTCTGGAGTCGCTGTGGCGAGCGGCCTCGTCGTACCGGGCTGCCTCGTCGTACCGGGCTGCCTCGTCGTACCGACGCGCGGGGTCGGGCCGGGGCGGCCCACTGTAGCGAGGCCCGTCGTGCCGGGCCGCCTCGCCGTAGCGCGGCCGATCGTCATATCCCTGATCGGCACCGCGCGGATCGGGGTATCGAGGAGCCTCACGACGCCGGTCGTCGGCCGACCGGGAGTCGACTGGCTGGACCTGGCCGGCCATGGGCGACTGGCCGGTGACGGGCGACTGGTCGGTGATGTGAACCTGGTCGGTGATGGGGGACTGGTCGACCAGATGTGACTGTGTGGTGGCGTGTCCCTGCGCGGCGGTGTGCCCCGGCGCGGCGAGGTGGGTCTGGGTGGAGGAACGTGGGTCCTCGCTCTGCGGGCTGAGGTGGCGGGCCGGGACGGGTGCCTGGCCGCCGTCACCGCCGGGGGCGTGCAGGTGCGCGACCGCCGGCTCCGGGACGGGCAGCGGCAGGATGCGGGCCCTGGGCGCGGGCATGGCGGCGAGGTGCTCCGCACCATCGTCGTCCTCGGCACCGGGCAGATGGTGACGGTCGTCGTCCGGGTCGGCGCTGTCCTCGCCATCATCGAGGGCATCCGGGGAGATGCCGGTGATGGCGACGATCGACGCGCAGGGCCAGAGCCGGTCGCAGCCCATGCAGAGATCGAACTCGTTCGGCTGATGCAGATCAATGAGTGCGATCAGCGAATGAATGTGTTCGATGATCTTTGGGCCGACCAGTACCGGCCCACGCGCAATGACGTCGAGCTCCGAGCGCAGTCGCCCGTGATATTGCTCGACGTCAGCAAGGCGCGGATCGTCCATCACAGGCAGCATGCACCATAGCGGGCGTCAGGGTGCGAACGGCGTAGAACCAAGGAGGCAGCGGTCACGGCTGTCTCACGTTCCGCGTCCAGGAATGTGCCCCCGGGACGCTTAGGGTCCTGTCCGCCTCACCTGGTGTGAGCGTGGGTGTCGGCCTGCCGATCCGGCAGCTGCGGCCGGGGGTCTCCTCCCGGGGGTGGCAGCGGAGGCCGGGCACGGGAGCCGGACGGCGGTCAGGAGCGGTCGGGCCGAACCTCGTCGGTGCGCCGCACCTGGCGCATGAGCCCCTCCTGGAGGCGAGCGAACTCCTCGATGTAGGGACTTTCGACCCCTCCGGGGGCACCCTGGGGATCCTTACCGGGAGCGGAGCGATCGAACGGCTCGAAGCCCGCGAACTGGCCGCTGCCGTTCGGCGGCATCCGGTCCGGCTGCCCGTCGAAGGCGGGGTAGTGCCCGCCAGCGCTCTGCGGAACTCCTCGGTCACTTGGAGTGTCGTAACCCGGGCCATAGGGCGGCATGCTGGGAGCGCCTGGCGCGGCGGCGCGCTCCTGGCCGTTGTCGAACGCCGGGTAGTGCGTGCCGTTCGCGGACGGTGGACGCTCGGCCGTGCCGCTTTCGTACCCGAAGGCCGCGCCGTTCGCCGCGGGCGCCCCGGGCGCGATCGACAGGGGAGCTCCCCGCATGGCGTCATTCGCCGCCTCCGACTGCTCCGTGGACAGGAACCCCTCGGATGCCGGGTAGATACGGGCCGACAGGCTGACCGACATCGGATCGCTACCGTAGGTGATGACGTCGACCTGATCCTCCGCGCTGATCCCGCCGTTGCGGGCCAGATCGACGAAGCGGAACAGATCGGCCCAGCGCAGACCATCCAGATCGACACTGATGCGCAATGCCATGGTGGTGCCCCATCCCTGAGGTTCGTGACGTGCCTACGGTTTCCTGGGCGCCAACGGACGATCGAGAGGTGCCACGGCACGCCGCCCGTCAGCGCCAGCCCGGGCGGCGATGGGCGGCAGCTTATACCCCGTTGGGTGACCATTCCCCCTGTGGGCAGGTTGAGGACACTCTGCCGGCTCCGCTGGGTATTGCGAAGACCACCGGATTTGGTGGGAGCGCGCCGAACCGCGCTCCGCCGGTCCTGCGGAGTGGCCTGATCGGTGTACGGGGTCACGCGGTCGGCCTCGGGCTGACCGTGGGGCCGACGGGGTGCTCGGTCCCCTTGCCCGGGCGGGTAGTGTCCGACCCTGTGAGCGTTGTGTCCGGCGGTGTCAACGGCATGGGTGGCGGTGTGGCCGGGGTGGACCCGCGGGGCGGTGTCACGCAGAACGGCGGTCTGCCGATCCGGCTTCTGCATGACCGGGTGCTGGTCGAGCCGCGTGAGGACGCGGTGGACCGGCGCTCCAAGGCGGGCATCGTGATCCCGCCGACCGCGCACATGGGCAAGCGGCTGTCCTGGGCGGATGTCGTGGCGGTCGGCACCCTGGTGCGGACCATCCAGGTCGGGGACCGGGTGCTGTTCGACCCGGAGGACCGTGCCGAGGTCGAGCTGCACTCGACCACGTACGTCCTGCTTCGGGAGCGGGATGTGCACGCCGTGGCGGCCGAGCGGCTCGACGACGGTCTTACCGGCCTCTACCTCTGACACCTCTGGCAGCGCCTGGCCTCGTCGAGGCTCCCGTGCCCCGTGCCGTCCCGATGTGCGGCTGTGGGCGCGACGGCTGTGGGCGCGACGGTGGTGGCACCGATCACCGACCACCCGGCGCCACCCCCGTGACCGAATGGTGTACGGTGCCGCATCGATCGACATTCGGGTGACCCGCCCGGGTCGTGGCGTCCGGTCGTGAATGTGGTGGGAGAGACACCGCGCCGACTGGTCACCTGTCTGGCCTGACGCGGTTGTGACCCGTATCCTTCGTTCGGCTTTGGAGATCCGCGTTCCGGCCGGGACCCTTGGCTGTGGCGGAGGCACCAGGAAATGCGGACATAAGGCGCGGCATCCCCATGTTCGGGGTTCTTGCGTACCGTGGCCGACCGATGTCCTGGGGTGCCGTGTTGAATGGCCCCCCGTGTTCGGTGGTAGCCGGAACCCATCGGTTAAGACGGCCAGTGGGCCAGCGACGGTAGGGAAAGGGGAAGGGGACGCATGGCGCGTGACTTCGACGCTCGGCGAAGCGCGGATGTCGAGGAGGACGAGCTTCAGGAGCAGAGCCTGGAGACGCTGAAGGCACAGCGTGCCGGCGCGGCAGCCGACCTCGGGGACGACATGGACGCCCTCGAGTCCGAGCTTGACCTGCCCGACGCGGAGGTTCGCGACGAGGAGCTCTCGCTGCGGGTCCTGCCCCGGCAGGCGGACGAGTTCACCTGCACCAGCTGCTTCCTGGTGCAGCACCGCAGCCAGCTCGCGGACCCGCGGCGCGTGGTCTGCTCGGACTGCGCGGCCTGACGGGCGACGGCCGGGATGGCGGCATCACCCGGCCCGGCCCTCGCGGCCCGGTCGGGGTCGTCGGTGGGGCGGCGCGTCGCCTCCGCGCTGGCGACGCTCGCCGCCGTCCTCGTCGTGTACTACTGCCTGCCGATCCAGGAGAGCGCGCAAGGGTACGAGCTCGTTGTCCGGATCGTCGGGCTGGTGGCCGGCCTCGCTCTGCTGGGCTGGTTGTTCGTGCGCCAGGTGGCCGCCGGTCGGCGGCCGACCGCGGCCCACAACCGGTCGGTCTGGCTGTTCGCCGGCATCTGCGTGACGATCGTCCTGTTCGCCAGTACCTATTACTCCCTCGCCCATTACAGCGAGGAGATGACGGGCATTCGGACCAGGACCGACGCCCTCTACTTCACGGTGACGGTGCTGACGACCGTCGGATTCGGTGACATTCGGGCCGTGGGTCAGGCCGCCCGGGCCGTCGTCACCCTCCAGATGGGGTTCGATGTGCTGTTCATCGCGGCGGCCGGGTCCGCGCTGCGGGCGGCGGGGGCGGCCCGCCGCTCAGCTGGTCCCGACGCGACCACGGGTTGCTCTGACGCTTGAGCGCCTGTACCACTACCCAGAGTAATGTTGCTGTGGGGGTGGTGTGGAGTGCTCGACGAACAGTCACCAGGGCAAGGTCCCGTCCTTTCCCGACGCCTGACGCCCGGACCTCGGACCAGCACCCTGCCCCCCGACGTCCTGCCTCCCGACGTCCTGCCTCCCGACGTCCTGCCTCCCGACGTCCTGCCTCCCGACGTCCTGCCTCCCGACACCGAGCCGGCCGGCGCGGCTGTGGGCGGCCTCCCGCTGGTGCACGGCCACTTCGTCGCCCCCCCGCCGCCGCCCGGTCATGTGGACCGCCCACGCCTGCGCGCGCTGCTCGACGACGGCGTCACGCGGGCACTCACCGTGGTGCGCGCACCGACCGGCTGGGGCAAGACCGCCCTGCTCGCCGCCTGGGCCACGGGCCGGTCCGACCGGCGCCCGGCCGTGTGGATCCGGCTCGATCCGGCGACCGCGGCCGACCCGTCAAGCGGCGACGGCAGCGGCATGTCCCTGTGGCCGCAGTTGCTGCACGGCCTCGGCCGCCGCGGCCTCCTGCCGGCCGGTGGTGACCTGGAGGTCGCGGCTGGCCTGGATCGGAGCGCCGATGGCGGCCTCGGTGGACGCGGCTACCGGCAGCTGGCGAACCTGCTCGCGACGCTCGCGACTCCCGTCGTGCTGCTGCTGGATGACGTCCACCTGCTGCGCCGCCCCGACGACCGCCATGGTCTGGAGCTGCTGGTGAACGAGGCCGGCGGCCGGCTGCGTACGGTTCTGTGCGGACGGTCGGTGCCGTTGGCTCTGCATCGGCTGCGCGCGGCGGGACGGGTGAGCGAGCTCGGGCCGCGGGACCTGGCCTTCACGGGTCCGGAGCTGGCCGGCCTGCTGCGCGCCCAGGGCGTGAGCCTGTCGGCTCGGGCCGCGTCGGAGCTGCTCGAGCTGACCGAGGGCTGGCCGGTGGGGCTGCGGCTGGCACTGTCCGCTCTCGCGACCGGGACGCCGTCGTCCGAGCTCCCGGCGCTGGCCGAGGTTCCGGAGATCGCCGAGTTCCTGCGGGCCGAACTGCTGGCCCGCCATCCCTGGGCGGTCCAGCGGTTCCTGCTGCGCACAAGTGTGCTGGACCAGGTCAGCAGCCCGCTCGCCGACGCCGTCGTCGGCGAGCGGGTGCGCATCATCCCCCCGGTGACCGCCGACCCACGGCCATCCCGCGACCTGCGGCCGTTCCCGGACGATCAGCCGCGGACCGGCCGCGACGCTGTTCCGGTGCAGGCGGCGGGAGGCTCGACATCCCGGCCGCCGGCGCCGGAAGGCGCCCCTGCCGGCGACGGATCACCACCGGTACCGTCGCGGTCCGGCGCGGAGCCCCTGTCGGTGCTCGCCGAGGATGACGGATTCGTTCTCGCCGTGGACGGCGGTGAATGGTTTCGTTACCACCGCCTGTTCGCGGCCATGCTGCGGGCGGACCTGGTGCGGGACCGCTCCGAGGACGTTGACGAGCTGCATCTGCGGGCCGCGCTGTGGTGTGCCGCGCACCGCAGGCCGGCCGAGGCGGTGCGCCACGCGGCACACGCGGGTGACTGGTGGTACGCGTCCAGCCTGTTCCTCGAGCGTGCCGCGAGGACGGAGGGTCTGGTCGGTGCCGTGCTCGGCTTCGACGCCGCGCTGGCCGACATGCCACCCGTGGTCGCGAGCTGGTCGCCGGAGTGCGCACTGGTGGTCGCCGCCGGGCAGCTGGCGCGGGGCTGGGCGGCGAAGGCGGCGGCGTACCTGGAGACGGCGCGCGGCTCGCTGGCCGGCCTGCCCGCCGCGCCGCGCCGGCGGGCACTGTCCGCGCAGGCGGACCTGATGGACCTGCACCGGGCGGAGCTGATGGGCGACGCCGAGGAGATGGTGGCGGTCGCCCGGCGGCTGCTGCGGTCCGGGACGGAGGGGGACGGACCCCAAAGCGTCGCCGTCACCGCCCTGACCTGGTGCGGACGTGGGCGTGGCGAGCTGTGGATGGGCCGTCACGAGGCTGCGATCGAGGCACTCGGGACGGCGCTGGACGCCGCTCGCCTGGCAGGCTCCCACACCGCCCGGGTGTCGGCCGCCGGCGCGATGTCCCTGGCACATGCCCTGCGTGGCCGCCTGCGGTCGGCCACCCTCGCCGCCGCGGATGCCCTGACAGTCGTCGGAGTGGGCGACGGCCCGGTGGCTGCCACCGGCGTTGTCGAGGCGCGGCTCGCGCTGGCGGTGGTGGCCCTGTGCCGAGCCGACCGGGACGAAGCTGCCCGCCATCTCGATGCCGCGCACGCCGGGTGCGGCCCGGGCCATCCGCCACATCTGCTCGATCTTGTGGCGGTGCTGCGGGCCCGGTTGTGGTGCCGGCAGGGATGGACCGAGCAGGTGCGGGCGGCGCGCCGGCTGCTCGGCGGGCGGGGACGGCCGGCGGGGCCGCCGCTGTGCCTGTCCCTGTGGCGATCCGTGGAGGTCGATCTGCTGCTCGCCGTCGGGAACGCGCAGGCGGCCCGGCAGGCACTGGGCCGTGGCGCCGAGAGCCGGCGGGGAGACCAGGTCATGGCCCTGGCGACGGCGCGGGCCGACCTGGCCTGCGCCGATCTGGAGGCGGCCGAGGAGGGGGTGTCAGCGCTGCTGCGCGCGGACGGAGGCGGAGGCGGCCCGGTGGTCGCGGCCTGCGTCCTGGCGGCGGTCGTTGCGGCTCGGCGGGGCGATCACGCGCGGTCGACCGGCCTGCTGGCCCGGGCTCTCGCCCTCGCTGAGGACGAGGGGCTGGCCAGCCCGTTCCTTGATCTCGGCGCCGAGGTGCCGGCGATGATCGAGGCGCACCCGGGGTTGGCCGCCGCCCATCCGGACTTCGTCGCTGCCCTGCGGGTGGCGGCCGCGGTGGACGCGCCCCCGGCGGCTGAGACCAGGCCGCCCCCCTCCGTCGCGTCCCCCCAGCCCCCCACCGGCGGCGCTTGTTCGCCGTCCCCTCCAGCCGGGCACCTGCCGCGGACCGCGCCCCCACCCATGCCTGCTCCAGGACCGCAGCGGCCTGGTCCCAGGGCGCCGGCTGGTTCTGGGGCGCCGGTCGGTCCGAGGGCGCCGGTTGGTCCGAGCGGGCTGGCCGGTGCGAGCGGGCTGGCCGCCCGGAGAGGGCGGGCTGTCCCGGGAACGCCGGTGGGGGCCGAGGGCGTGTCGGCTTACCCAGGTGGCGGTGCGCGGCACGCCCGCGCGGGCGGTGACCCGCGGCCGCGCGCCGGTGCGCCGCCGGCCGACAGGGCCGGGCGGCGGCGGACAGCGGGGCCGGCGGCGGGGGACAGGCTCAGCGAGCGGGAGCTCGCGGTGCTCAGCTACCTGCCGACGATGCTTACCACCGCGGAGATCGCCGCCGAGCTCTACGTCTCCGTCAATACGGTGAAGACGCATCTCAAGAGCATCTACCGCAAGCTCGACGTGCCGCGCCGGCGGGACGCCGTCCACCGTGCCCGCGAGCTGCACCTGCTCTGACGGCGATCACCCCCTCCGGCGGTGACGCTGATCGCCCGCGTGGTCAGTCGCCGAACGTGCGGCGCTCCAGGTCGAGGTAGGGGTAGGGATGCTCGGGCTGGTCGGGGCAGGCAGGCGGAAGGCGGTCGGCGCCGGCCTGGACGTCGTTGCCGGCAGGACCGGCGCCGTCAGGGCGGGTCGGCGGGATCGGCGGCGTGCCACGGCTGGCCAGGCCGGCACCCGCCCCGGGAAGAGGGAGTACCACCCGCAGCACACAGATGACGGAGATGACTATTCCGGCCACCATGAGAATCAGGCCAAGAACGGGCAGATCCACCCCTGCCGCCCGCCAGGTGAGTGCGTATCGGAGGGCGGCGCCGACCACAACCAGGAAGACGGACAGGCCGAGGGTCATCGCTTTTCACCTCGTTCGTCCCGAGGCCCGCGGCGGTCGGCCGCGTGGTCTTGGGGGGCGGAATCGGTGGCGCGTGACCGGGTGAGGTCCGCGCGGATCCAGCGCGGGAGATGCGGCGCGGGTGTGGTGGACGGGTTGGGCGCGTGAACCTCCAGAGGCTGGCCGTGGCGTCTCCGTGAGTACGGATCGCCTCGCATCTCCCTACCCTGTGCACATTCGATCATGCTGTGAGTGCTCGACGTGTTCCGCTAATCACCCCGCGTGGAGGATGGTCGTGGTACTGGCGTTCCGGGGCGGTACCTCACGCCCAGCCTGGGGTCGCGGGAAGGTGGCGCCGACGGCGCGGGGCGGGCCCCGGCTGGCCGGTGACTACCCCCGAGGGGGTAGCTCGCCCGGGGAGGGTGCCCGGGAGGTGAAGGTCACGCCATGTGCCGGAGCTGAGCGGGTGGGTGGCACTCACGGTCAGATATGGCCGGTTGGAGGCGTGTTTCTCCCACCTGTGGGGCGGGTTTAACACTTTGGTAAACGAGGGGTGCGGGCTACTGCTGGCGTAGCGAGGGAGGCGGGCCCTACGCTTGCCGAACATGTCCAGCTTCACCGGAAATTCACCCCGGTGGATAGCCACAGCCGGGCCAGTGCCCGGTGCGATTCTGAGTCTGACCCCCCGGAGGCACGCGTGACCGACCGAGTCCCCCGCTCGCCAGATGCTATCGGCGAGGAAGTACCCCATCGGCCGCGAATCGGCGTGACCGTTGACACATCCACTGACATAGGCGTTGCCGGGCGGCTGGCTCGTCCGGCAGCCGCGCCACTGCACTCGGCGGCGCCCCGCCACCCCGCGCCGACCACGGGCGCGGGAAGTGGTGCTGCCCGACCACTCTCCCACACCCGCGCGACGCCCCCGATGGCGGGGCCCCCCTTGGGGCGTGGCGAGGCTCCCGGTGCCGGTGCGCGTATCGTCCCCGGCACCCAGCTGCGTCCCGGTATGGCCGCGGCGCGTACCGGTGCCGCGCCGATGCCGCGTGACCTCGCTCTCGGCGCCGCCGAGCTGCGCGGCATCCTGCGGGTCGTCGAGGACTGCGAACGGGCGTCGTCGCTGGCGTCGTTCCGTGAGCTCGCCCTGGACGGCATGGCGCGCCACCTCGGCTATCGCCATTCGGCGTTCTTTCTCGGTTCCTCGATCGAGACGGCCTTCCAGGACGCCCGCCCGACCGGTCGCGGCCTCGCGCTGCGCCTGGCGGGCCCGTACATGGAGCGCTACCGGGAGCTGGAGGCGCTCAGCAACCCCGAGAGCCTGCGCTCGGTCCGCGAGCGGGGTCTCGCGACCCTCGACGACCTCGGCGTCCCGGATCGGCCCGAGGTCCGGATGCGCCTCGAGCGTTTCCTGCGGGCACACGGCATCCACGCGAAGCTGCTCGTCCGCCTGTTCGGCCCGTCCAACGTGGGCGCGCTGATCTCCCTGCTCGACTCGCGTCCGGGCGCCTTCGGGCCGCGGGACCGCGCGGTGGGTGCGGTGCTGGGACGGCACCTGGGCAACCTGCTGCGCTTCTACATCCGGACCGACCCGGGTCCCTCCGTCGCGGGGCGGCTGTCCGCCCGCGAGCGCGACGTCGTCCGTCTCGTTGCCGAGGGCCGGTCCAACCGGCAGGTCGCCGAGGCGCTGTGTATCAGCATCGACACGGTCAAGCACCACCTCACCCACGCCCTCGTCGCGACGGGCTGCACGAACCGCACCCAGCTCGCCATCGCCTGGCAGCGGGAGACGAGCGCCTTCGCGCCGCCCAGCCCGCCGCGGCCCTGAACCTGGTACCGCGTACCTGACGACGAGTACCTGACGAGTACCTGATCCGACGGAAGGTCGGCGCTGACGGCCCGGCCGACCCAGACGGCCCCTCGGCCCCCTCGGTCCACCCGCGCAGCCGGCCCTGGCGCCCGGCTCGCGCTGGCGGTTGCCAGCGCCGACGCGTCGTCGATCCTTTCGTGCCGGCCGGTTTCCCACCGGCCGGCCACGCGCCTGGACATCCGAGATCCACCGCGGGTGGCGGGCGACCTGAACTCTCGCCACCCGTGGTCGAGGCGGCGCCGGCGCCATTCACGTGAATGCGCGCGATTGCCCGCGGGCTCAGATCCCGCGTCTGCTCGCTTCACCCGACCGGCGATCCGGTGGATCCCGTAGATCTCGTGGATCCCGCATGTCGCCGGATCCGCGTTGTGCGCTTCGTGGCCGCCGTGTGCCGTGACGACCTGCCGGCGCGGCTGGCCACGCGCTCGTGGATTCGCCGAGTGATTTCCCGGCCGCCCGCCAGGTGACCCGCCGGCATGCCCCGCCGTGCGCATGGTCATGGCTGGTGTGTGCGTTCGCTCCCATCCGCCCTGTTCTTACGGTGTGTAACCGATCTTCGATGCGCCCTTCTGCCGCGCGGCGCGGTGATGGAGGTCGACGAGAGCGCTGATCCCGGATCACCGGGCCCGCGCGGCGCCATGAGCACGGTTCGCCACCGCGGGATCCAGTGCCGCCGAGCCATGTCGATTCCACCGGCGCACGCGGCCTGCCCGGCCCGGGACGGCCAGCCCGCCCCGCGAGACGGGCACACAGGCTTCGGCCCGACCCCGGTCGGCCTCTTGGCGCCGCTGGTCGTGCCGCCCCGAGCACCCGGTCGGCGGCCTTCGCGCCCGTCGCCGTGGGCATGGGCATGGGCACCCCGTGCGCCACGCCGCTCGCGGGACTAGTTTGCCGCAGCTTCCACTTTGGTGGGTTACGACCAGATGTGCCGGATATGTGGTCGGTGTCATGCTCTCTGTGGCGGGTCGTAACAGGCCGATCCGGCTAGGTGGTTTGGGGTATGGACTGCCCGCCTGGCCGGTCGGTCGTGCTTGCGATTGATGGCACACTGTGACTAGGTTGGCGGATGTCCCTGCCGGGCGGTCGAGGGAGATCGAGCCGGCCCCGTCGTCGGTGACTGACCCGCCGGCGCTGCACGATCGATTTCTGGACGCCCTGAGAGCCCGCGGCTGGATACCGGGCGGGAGCGGCGTCGTCTCCGATTTCTGGTGGTGTCGATCGAGTGGTTGGCGGCCGCGGAATATCGGCTCGTGCCACCGATCGCCGCGATGTTGGGCGGAAGCCGAATGAAAACAGTCGGATCAGGAGGTCGGGATACCGGCGGCCGTGACACCAATTCGTAACCTCCGGCGGGCACCGTCGGGAATGATGGCGTCGCCCGGTGCACATCCGTGCGGGCTCTGCGTAATCCCATCGGTGACATCGGCGGGGATGTCCGGCCTGGGCGAAGCGTTGGCAGGCATGACCTCCCGGCCAGCTCATCGCTGCCATCGCGGGGCTCCAGGGAGTATGCGATCACGCCTATGGTCTGCCACCATGCAGTGATCCGCACCGTGCCGACTAGTATTCCGCGCACGTTGACGGTGCCGAGTGAGCTAAGCAGGGAGGCGGCCCGGAGCACCGGGCCCGTCGGTTCCACGAGAGTTGTTGGGGGTCCGTTCGTTTTCCGCGTAGTCAGGACAGATACAGCATCCCCGGGACGTCTGCCGCCCAGCGGCACCGGCCAGGAGGTCACCGATGATGTGGGCGATCCTGTCGTTCGGAACGTGTCCCTCACGTTGGTTTGGTGGGTGAACCTCTTGTTCTGGATCTGGCCGTGCGCCGCCTCGCGGGGTCGGCCGCATGACCGAAGGACCTTGGCAGGCCCCCTGAACCGGACTAGTACGTCACCCTCGCCACCCTTCCCCAGGTCACGACCTGCCAGGAGGACCTGCCGATGACCACCCCGCTCCGCCTGACCCCCGCCGGACCCGCAGCCCCCGCCGGACCCCCAGCCTCCGCCGGATCCGTAGCCTCCGCCGGATCCGTAGCCCCGGCCGGACCCGGAACGTCCGGGCCCCTCGACGCTCGCGAGCTCGTCGTCGCGATCACCCCCTTCGCGCAGCCGTCCGCCGCGCTCGTCGCCGCCGTGGCACGCGCGGGTGGGCTCGGTGTCCTGGACCTGGGCGGGTCGGCGCGCGAGGCGCGCGAGGCGCTGCGGGACGCGGCCCGCTGGACGCCCGGGTCCTTCGGGGTGCGCGTCGCCGCCGGCTGTCCGCTGGACCCTGCCGAGCTGCCTCCGTCTGTCGACCTCGTGCTGATCGCCGCAGTCCCGGAGACGAAGGATCACCTCGGCAACGGCAGGAGCGGCTCGGCGGCGGAGCCCCGGGCCTGGTCCGCGGCCACGCTGGCCCGGAGCGGACGGCGGGTCTGGGCGGAGGTCACCTCGGTCGCCCAGGCCATGGCCGCCGTCGCGGCCGGTGCCAGTGGGCTCGTCGCGCGCGGTAACGAGTCCGGCGGCGCGGTCGGCGAGCTGACGACGTTCACGTTGCTGCAGCACCTGCTCACGGCGCAGCCGCGCACCGCCGCGGGCGACCCGGTTCCCGTCTTCGCGGCCGGTGGCATCGGCCCCGCGACGGCGGCCGCGGCGGTGGCGGGGGGTGCTGCGGGCGTCGTCCTCGACTCGCAGCTGGCTCTGGTCCGCGAGCTGGAACTGCCCGCACAGGTCGCGGCCGCCGTCCGCGCGATGGACGGCAGCGAGACCGTCCTGTACGCGGGCCACCGGCTCTTCACCCGCCCCGACCTGCCCATCGCCAGGCTTGTCGGGCAGACCGACCGGCCCGCTGCCGCCGACCTGCGCGATACCGGCGGCGAGCTCGCCTCGGACGGCACGCTCGTCCCCACGGGCAACACGGACACGGACCCGGGCCGGCTGGGCGCGTGGGAGGTGGCGGCGCGGCTCGGCGGGTGTGACCTGACGACACAGTTCCTCCCCGTCGGCCAGGACGGCGCCTTCGCCGCCTCCCTCGCTGACCGGCACGTCACGGCCGCCGGGGTCGTGCGCGCGGTGCGGCAGGGGATCCGGGACGGGATCGCCGCCGCCGCCCGCGTCCGCCCGCTGGCGACCGGTTCGCCGCTCGCCGCGTCACACGGGCTGCGCCATCCCGTGGCGCAGGGGCCGATGACCCGGGTCAGCGACCGGGCAGAGTTCGCCCGAGCCGTGGCCGACGGCGGTGGGCTGCCGTTCCTGGCCCTCGCCCTGCTGGACGGCGACGACACCCGCGACCTGCTCACCCGCACCCGCGACCTGCTCGGGGACGCCCCCTGGGGCGTCGGCATCCTCGGCTTCGCCCCCGCGGAGCTGCGGGCCGCCCAGCTCGAGGCCGTGCGCGAGATCCGCCCGCCGGCGGCGATCATCGCCGGCGGGCGTCCCGCGCAGGCGGCGCCGCTGGAGGAGGCCGGTATCGACACGTACCTGCACGTGCCCTCGCCGGGCCTGCTGGGACGTTTCCTCGCCGACGGTGCCCGCTCGTTCGTCTTCGAGGGCCGGGAGTGCGGCGGGCATGTCGGACCGCGGGCGAGCTTCCCGCTGTGGGAGGCGCAGATCGCCGGTCTGCTCGCCTATGGCGAGACCGACGCGGCGGGCCCGGACTTCTTCGCCGGCCTGCGTCTGCTGTTCGCCGGCGGGATCCACGACGCCCGGTCCGCGGCGATGGTCGCCGCCGCGGCGGGTCCGCTGGCCGAGCGGGGCGCCGAGGTCGGCGTGCTGATGGGCACCGCGTACCTGTTCACCGCGGAGGCGGTCACGTCGGGCGCGATCCAGCCGGGATTCCAGCAGGCCGCGCTCGACTGCGAGCGGACGGTGCTGCTGGAGACATCGCCGGGCCACGCCACCCGCTGCGTCGAGTCCCCCTACGTCCACCACTTCCTCGAGCGCCGCCGCGACCTGATCGCGGCCGGCACCCCGCGCTCCCGGATGTGGGAGGAGCTGGAGGGTCTCAACCTCGGCCGGCTGCGGGTGGCCAGCAAGGGACTGCGCCGGGACGGCGGGCGCGTCGTCCCCGTCGAGCCGCAGGCCCAGGCCCGGGAGGGAATGTTCATGATCGGTCAGGTCGCGGCGCTGCGGTCGGAGCCCACGACGATCGGCGCGCTGCACGACGAGGTCACCACCGCCGCCACCGACGCCCTGGCGGCGCGCGCCACCGACCTCGGCCTGGCCGTCGCTCCCACTCCCGCTCCCACCTCCGCGGGCGCTCCCGCGACGGCGGCGGAGCGGGGGAGGTCACTCGACATCGCGATCGTCGGGATGTCCGCGATCTTCCCGGACGCGCCGGACCTCGACGCGTTCTGGGCCAACGTGGTCGCGGGCCTCGACTCGATCCGCGAGGTGCCCGCCGACCGCTGGGATCCGGCCGTCTACTACCGGTCCGACGCCGTCGTGAAGGACGCCGGGAGGCACACACCGTCGAAGTGGGGCGGTTTCCTGCCGCCCGTCCCGTTCGACGCGCTCGCGTACGGCATCCCGCCACGGTCGCTGCGCAGCATCGAGACCAGCCAGCTGCTCGCGCTCGAGGCCGCCGCCCGGGCCCTGCGGCACGCCGGCTACGACACAGCGCAGAAGGCACACGGCGAGGGCCGGCCGTTCGACCGCACCCGCGCGTCCGTCGTGTTCGGCACCGAGGCTGGCACCGACCTGTCCGGCGCGTACGGGATGCGCTCGATGTGGCCGGGTCTGTTCGGGCCGCTGCCCGCCGAGCTGGAGGCGTTCCTGCCCGAGCTCGACGAGGACTCCTTCCCCGGGATGCTCGCGAACGTCATCGCCGGGCGGGTGGCGAACCGGCTCGACCTCGGCGGGGTGAACTTCACCGTCGACGCGGCCTGCGCGTCGTCGCTGGCCGCCCTGGACGCCGGCTGCAAGGAGCTCGTCGCCGGCAGCTCCGACCTGGTGCTGTGCGGCGGGGTCGACACCCACGCTGGCGCCCACGACTTCCTGCTGTTCTCCTCGGTGCACGCCCTGTCACCGAACGGCCGCTGCCGCAGCTTCGACGCGGGCGCCGACGGCACCAGCCTCGGGGAGGGCGTCGCCGTCGTCGTTCTCAAGCGGCTCGCCGACGCCGAACGCGACGGTGATCACATCCACGCCGTCATCCGGGCCGTCGCCGGCTCCTCGGACGGGCGGGCACTGGGTCTCACCGCGCCGCGCAAGGCCGGCCAGGTGCTCGCGCTGGAACGTGCCTACGCGCGTGCCGGGGTCTCGCCGGCGCGGGTCGGCCTGCTGGAGGCGCACGCCACCGGCACCGTCGTCGGCGACCGCACCGAGCTCGCCACCCTCACCGAGATGTTCACCGACCACGGCGCCGAGCCTGGCGGGTGCGCCGTCGGGTCGGTGAAGTCGCAGATCGGGCACACGAAGTGCGCCGCCGGCCTGGCTGGGCTGATCAAGGTCGCCAAGGCAGTCGAGACCGGCGTGCGCCCGCCCACCCTGCACATCGACACCCCGAACGCCTACTGGGACGCGCGTACCAGCCCGTTCTACTTCGACGAGGTCGCCAAGCCCTGGGCCGCGCCGCCCGGGCAGCGCCACGCGGGCCTGTCGGCGTTCGGTTTCGGCGGGACGAACTTCCACGTCGTGCTGTCCGCCTACGACGGTGGGCCGGAGCCCGCGCACGGCCTCGACCAGTGGCCGGCGGAGCTGTTCGTCGTGCGCGGCACGGACCGGGCGGCCGCCACCCGGGCACTCGACCGGCTCGCCGCGCTCGTCACCGCGAACGACGGTGCCGGGCGGCCCTTCCGGCTGCGCGACCTCGCCCGGACCACCAGCGCGGCCGGCGGCGGCCCCGTTCGACTGGCGTTCGTCGTCGAGGACCTCGACGCTCTTCCGGACGCGATCGAGGCGGCGCGCGGCTTCGTCCCGAATCCGCGGGCCGGGCTGTTCGTCCGCGACGACGACGACGGCGCCGTCGGTGAGCCGGGTGCGACCGCGTTCCTGTTTCCCGGCCAGGGCAGCCAGCGGCCGGGGATGCTCGCCGACCTGTTCGTCGCGTTCCCACGGCTGCGGCGCGTGCTCGAGCTCGCCCCGCAGTGGGTCGACGTGATGTTCCCGCCGGCCGCGTTCACGCGTGACGCCCGCCAGGAGCAGGTCGCGGCGATCACCGACACGCGGGCCGCGCAGCCGACCCTGGGCCTTGCCGGGCTTGCCATGCATGACCTGCTCCTCGGCCTCGGCGTGCGGCCCGACCACGTCGGCGGGCACTCGTACGGTGAGCTGGTCGCCCTGTGTGCCGCCGGCGCCCTGGACCGCGACGACCTGATCGGGCTCAGTGAGGCCCGGGCTGCCGCGATCCTCGCCGCCGCCGGCGACGACCCGGGCACGATGGCCGCCGTCGCCGCACCGGTCGAGCGGGTGCGGGTGGCGCTCGCCGAGCTCGGGCCCGACCCGGCCGTCGTCATCGCCAACCACAACGCGCCGCGCCAGAGCGTGATCTCCGGCCCGACGGCCGCGGTGGCCGCCGCGGTCGAGGCCCTCGGGCGGGCCGGGCTGCGGGGGGCGAAGCCGATCCCGGTGGCCTGCGCGTTCCACAGCCCCGTGGTCGCGGACGCCGCCACGGCGCTCGCCGAGCGGCTCGCGGCGGTCGAGGTCGCGGCGCCGCGCCTGCCGGTGTGGGCGAACGCGACGGCGCGGGCGTATCCGGCGTCGCCGCAGGAGGTGCGCGCCACCCTCGCCCATCAGGTGGCCTCGCCGGTGCGGTTCGTCGAACAGATCGAGGCGATGTACGCCGCGGGTGTGCGGACCTTCGTCGAGGTCGGGCCCGGCCGGGTGCTCGCCCAGCTCGTCGGCAAGATCCTCGGCGAGCGCCCGCACCGGGTTGTCGCCACCGACGTCGCCGGGGAGCCGGGCCTGCGCAGGCTGCTGCTCGCGCTTGGCGAACTCGCCGCCGCCGGTGTTCCCGTCGACCCCGCGCCCCTGTTCGCCGGGCGGGACGCCCGAGTGGTCAGCGCGACGGACGTCCCGCGCCGCCCCGGCTGGACCATCGACGGCGCCTACGTCCGCACGGCGGACGGAGCCTTCCTCCCCGGTGGGCTGCGCCCCGCCCCCGGCTTCACCCGGGCCGGTCAGCCGGCCGCGCTGCCGCAGCCTCGGCCGGAGCCCGCCAGCACCGGCTCCGCGGGGCGGAGTCCGGCTGCCGCCGTCGCGGTGCCGGCCACCGACCCGCCGGAGATCGTCGGGGTGCGCGGCTTCGTTCCCCTCGAACCGGAACGGTCCGCCATCCCCACGACCGCATCCTCGGCCGTACCCACGACCTTGACCGACGTTCCGGCGGCCCCGCCCGCCGACCTGCCCGAGTTTGGAGGTGGCGACGCGGTGGAGGCGGTGGTTCTGGACTTCCTGCGCTCGACCCGTGAGCTGGTCGCTGCGCAGCGCGATGTGGTGCTCGGCTACCTGGGGTACGACCCGAGCACCCTCGACCGGCCCGCGACCCACGGCGGCGCCGCGGCCGCCGAGGTCGTCGTGCCCCGGCAGACGGGTCCGGGTGCCCGGCCGGCCGCCGCCGCCCCGCAGCCTCCCGGCGCTGTCCCTGGCGCGGCCGTCGCGTCCCCCTCCGCGCCAGCCACCAGCGCACCCGCACCCGCATCCGCACCCGCTGTCGCCGCGCCCTCGCGGCCGGTGGCGGACCGTGTCGCGGTGCCGGATCGCGCGGCCGTGGTGGACGCGGTGGTGGGGGTGATCGCGGAGCAGACGGGTTATCCGGTGGAGATGCTGGAGCCTGATCTGGATCTCGAGGCGGATCTGTCGATTGATTCGATCAAGCGGACGGAGATCCTCGGGGAGCTGGCCGGGCAGTTGGGGCTGGTGCAGGCGGGGTCGGCGGAGCTGGACGAGGAGGTCGTCGAGGAGCTGGCTGCGATCAAGACCGTCCGTGGCATCGCTGACTGGATCGTCGACCGGACTGCCGGGACTGCCGGGACTGCCGGGACCGCCGGGACTGCCGGGTCCGCCAGCACTGACAGCTCCGCCGGGGCGGGCACGCCCGCGGGCTGGCCGGGTGGATCGGCCTTCGTCGCCGCGTCCGTCGCCCTGGCCGGGGTGCCGGATCGCGTGACGGTGGCGGACGCGGTGGTGGGGGTGATCGCGGAGCAGACGGGTTATCCGGTGGAGATGCTGGAGCCTGATCTGGATCTCGAGGCGGATCTGTCGATTGATTCGATCAAGCGGACGGAGATCCTCGGGGAGCTGGCCGGGCAGTTGGGGCTGGTGCAGGCGGGGTCGGCGGAGCTGGACGAGGAGGTCGTCGAGGAGCTGGCTGCGATCAAGACCGTCCGTGGCATCGTCGACTGGATCCTGGACCGCATCGGTGGCGTCACCGCGCCGACCACGGCCGCCGACCCCTACCCCGCGGACCCATACGGGGCCGCGCCGGGCGCCGGCCGCGGGGCCGACCCACGGCATCCCGCCGCTCCCGCCGCGCCTACTCCGGCCGCGCCTACTCCCGGGGCGCCCAGTGGCCTCGCCGGAGTGGGGGACTCCCGGCCCGGTGTCACCCTGCCGGGCCAGGGCGGTGCGGAGCGGACCGGGCGCGACGAGCCGGCGCTTGTCGGAGCGGCCGCGTCGGCCGGCACGTCGGCGGCTGGCGCGTCGGCGGCCGACGTGAACACGCTGCGGCGCTTCGCGGTGGAGCCGGAGAACGTCGCCGTGCCAGCGGACGCCCTGCCGGCCAACCTCACCGGCTCGCGGTTCCTGCTGGTGGAGGGCGGCCTTGGTATCGGCCTGGCACTCGCGACCCGGCTGGAGCACGCGGGCGCCGAGGTGCGCATCCTCGCTGCCGACGACCCGGGCCTCGTCGACCAGATCCGGGCCGGCGTCGGCGCCGACGGCCTGGCCTGGATCGCCTCGGCAGACCCGGACGCGGGAGAGCGCGCGGTGCTGCCGGGGGCGTTCCCCGCGCTGCGGGCGGCCGCGCTGGGCGGGAGCCGGAGGGTACTCGTCGTCACCGGCAACGGTGGTCGGTTCGGCCGCTCGTCGACCCGCGGAGCCGGAGCTGCGGCCGTCGGGGCTGGTGGGGCCGGCGAGACGGGGGTGCCCGCCATCCGGCCCACGCCCGGCGCCGGTCTGGCGGGCCTGGCGCGCACGATCGCCCGGGAGGTGCCCGGTCTCGCGGTGCGGGTCGTCGACGTCGAGGTGAAGGCCGAGCCGAGGCGGATCGCCGACGGGCTGTTCGTCGAGCTGCTGGCCCCCGGCGGTCCGGTCACGGTCGGCTATCGGGAGGGTGTGCGGGCGGCGCCCCGGGTCACCCCGGCGCCGATCGGGTGGAGCGCCGACGTCCCCGCGGGGCTCGACGCGTCCTCGGCGGTGCTGCTCACGGGCGGCGCGCGGGGCATCACCGCCGCGGTCGCCCTCGAGCTTGCCCGCCGCACGGGGTGCGCCGTCGAGCTCGTCGGCCGCACCGAACCGCCCACCGGCCCGGAGGACCCGGCGACCGCGGGCGCACCCGACGCCCCGGCGCTGCGTCGGGCCCTGATCGAGACGGGCATCCGCCGCCCGGCCGAGATCGAGGCGCGCGTCGCCCGGCTGCTGGCCGAGCGGGAGGTGCGGGCGAACCTGGCCGCGCTCGCGGGACTCGCCGCCTCCGTGCGCTACCACACGGTGGACGTGCGGGACGCCGCTGCCGTCACCGCCGTCGTCGCCGACGTGTACGCCCGCCACGGCCGCCTCGACGGTCTGGTCCACGGCGCCGGGGTGCTCGCGGACCGGCTGCTGCGCGACAAGACGGCCGAGGCGTTCGACCGGGTCTTCCGGACGAAGATCGACGGCGCCCGGGCGCTGCTCGCCGCGGTGCGGGACGACATCGGGTTCATCGCCCTGTTCGGCAGCGTCGCGGGTGTCTTCGGCAACCGCGGGCAGGCCGACTACGCGGCGGCCAACGACGCCCTCGACACCCTCGCCGCCGCGGCGGCCGGCCGGTTCACCGGCCGGGTCGTCAGCGTCGACTGGGGCCCGTGGGGCGCCGCGCCGTCCGCCGCCGGTTCCGCCGCCGGGATGGTGTCCCCGGAGCTCGCCCGCGAGTACGCCCGGCGCGGCATCGGTCTGATCGACCCGGCGGAGGGTGTCGCCGCGCTGCTGCGGGAACTCGCCGGCCCGGCTGACGGGCCGCCCCAGGTCGTCTACATGTGCGCCGACGCGGGAGCGTTCGATGCGTGATCCCGGCGACGGGCCGGGGGCGCCGCCGATCGCCGTCGTCGGAATGTCGGCGTTGTTCCCCGGCGCCGGCGACCTCGACACCTACTGGCGCAACATCCTCGGCGGCGTCGATGCCGTCCGGGAGGTCTCGCCGGGGCGCTTCGACGTAGACGACTACTTCCCGGCCGCCGCGGGCGGGTCGAGCCTCCCGCCCGGCGGCGCGGCCGACGCGTTCTACTGCCGGCGCGGCGGCTTCGTCGACGACCTGGCCTCCTTCGATCCGACGGCGTTCGGCATCGTCCCGAACGCCGTCGAGTGGGCCGAGCCGGACCAGCTGCTCGCGCTGCGCCTCGCCGCCGAGGCGATCACCGACGCGGGTGGGCCGGAGCGCCTCGGGGACGCCGAGCGGATCGGGGTCGTGCTCGGCCGCGGTGGCTACGTCGGTGCCGGGGTGGCCCGGCTCGAGCAGCGGGTGCGCACCTCGCGCCAGCTCGTCACGACCCTGCGGGAGGTCCTGCCCGACCTGCCGGACGACGCGGTGGAACGGGTCCGGGAGGCGTTCGTCGACAGGCTGGGCCCGGCCCGCCCCGAGGCGTCGATCGGCCTGGTGCCCAACCTCGCCGCCTCCCGGGTCGCGAACCGGCTCGACCTGCGCGGACCTGCCTACACGGTGGACGCGGCCTGCGCGTCGTCGCTCATCGCCGTCGAGTCGGCCATGCGGGACCTGGGCGCGGGGCGGACCGACGCGATGCTCGTCGGTGGCGCGCACGTCGTGCACGAGGCGTCGTTCTGGAGCGTGTTCACGCTGCTGCGCGCGCTGTCGTCGAGCGAGACGATCCGCCCCTTCGACCGGCGGGCCGACGGCATCGTCATCGGGGAGGGCGTCGGCATGCTGGTGCTGCGCCGCCTCGCCGACGCCCGCCGCGACGGCGACCGGATCTACGCGGTGCTGCGGGGTGCGGGCACGTCGAGCGACGGCCGGTCCGCCTCGCTGATGGCCCCCGCCGCCGACGGTCAGGCGCTGGCCGTGCGCCGCGCGTGGGCGGACGCGGGCCTCGACCCGACCGCCCCAGGCGCGATCGGCCTCGTCGAGGCGCATGGCACCGCCACCCCGACCGGTGACGCCGTCGAACTGGCAACCCTGGGACGGATCTTCGGCACGGCTGGTGGGACCGGCGGGCCGGCCGGGACCATCGGGATCGGGTCCGTCAAGTCGATGATCGGCCACGCGATGCCGGCCGCGGGCGCCGCCGGGCTGATCAAGACCGCGCTCGCGCTGCACCACCGGGTCCTGCCACCCACGCTGCACTGTGACGATCCCCATCCCGCCTTCGCCGGCAGCCGTTTCGCCCCGGTCCGGGTCGCGACCCCCTGGGACGTCCCGCTCGGTGGCGGCCCGCGCCGCGCCGGCGTCAACGCCTTCGGCTTCGGTGGCATCAACGCCCACCTCATCGTCGAGGAGGCGCCGCCGGACACCCCCGCCACCCCCGCCCTCACCTTCCCCGCCAGGCCCGTGACGCCCGTGACGCCCGTGACGAGCGCTGTTCCGGCCGATGCCGCTCCGGTTGTGGCGGCTCCGGTTGTGGCGGGGCCAGCCCCGGCCGTGGTGGTCCCGCGGGAGGCTGATCCGGACGCGGAGGCCGTGCTGCTGTTCGCCGGCTCCGGTCCGGCGGACCTGAGCGCGCAGCTCGCGGCGCCGGATGCGGAGCTGCTCGGGCGGGACGACGCGGCGAGCCCGCCAGCCGGTGGCCCCTGGCGGCTCGCCATCGTCGCGCCGTCGCCGCGCCGGCTCGCCCTCGCCCGCACCGTGGTCGAGCGCGGGGTGGCGTGGCGCGGCCGCAACGACCTGTGGTTCACGCCCGCCGGCCTGCTCGACCGCGCCGGCGGTGCGGCCGCCGGGCGTACCGCGTTCCTGTTCTGCGGGCTGGAGGACCGGTTCACCCCGCGCATCGACGACGTCTGCGCCCACTTCGGGCTCGCCGACCCCCGGCTCGGCGACACTGAGGTGCTCGGCAACCACGGCGTCGCCAGCGTGTCCGTCGGGCGGGTCCTCGACGCCGCCCTGCGCCGGTTGGGGATCGTCCCGGACCTGGTCGGCGGGCACAGCATCGGCGAGTGGAACGCGATGATCTCGTCCGGGCTCATCTCGGACGCGTTCACCGACGCGTTCATCGCCGGATTCGACCCGTCGGCGCTGGAGGTGCCGGGAGTCGTCTTCGGTGCGCTGGGCTGTGGCGCCGCGCGGGCGGCGGAGGTCATCGCGGACCTGCCCGACATCGTCGTCTCGCACGACAACTGCCCGCACCAGTCGATCGTCTGCGGCCGCGAGGACAGCGTGCGCACCACGCTCGAACGGCTGCGCGGCGAGGGTGTGATCGGCCAGACCCTGGCGTTCCGGTCGGGCTTCCACTCGCCGTTCCTCGAGCCCTACCTGGGTCTGCTGCAGCCCCACCTCGACGCCACCCCGCTGGCCGAGGCGGCCGTCCCGATCTGGTCGGCGACGACGGCCGCCCCCTACCCGCGCGAGCATGGTGCCGTCCGCGAGCTCGCCCTGCGCCACCTCGTCGAGCCGGTGCGGTTCACCGCGCTCGTCCGCCGGCTGCACGACACCGGCGTGCGGGCGTTCGTGCAGGTGGGCGTGGGCAGCGTCGCCGGATTCGTGGACGACACGCTGCGCGGGGACGAGCACATCTCGCTGGTGACGAACACGGCGAAGCGGTCCGGCCTGGACCAGCTGCGCCGGGTCGCGGCCGCGATGTGGGTGGAGGGCGCCGCCCCCCGCCTGGACCTGCTGCCCTGCCGCCACCGCCCCGCGCCGGCGGCAATCGCACCGCCGGCCCGCGCGCCCGAGGCGGAACCCGTGGGGCCGACGCACATCGACTCCGGGCGACGGGTCCAGCTGCCGCGGCGGCGGGGCAGCGCGGTCCGGCTGAGCCTGAGCACTCCCCTGGTCCGTCTCGGAGCCGCGGCCGCCGGCCTGCTGGGCCCCCGGCCCCTCCCGAGCGCTGTGCCCGTGCAGCCCGCTGTGCCCGTGCAGCCCGCTGTGCCCCAACCCGCTGTGGCGTCCCCGGCGGTCGGGCTCGCGGGGAGCCATCCGGTGCTGGCCGAACTGCGGGCGGCGCTGGCCGACGCCGACGCCGTGCGCGCCGCGGTCGCCGATCGGTGGTCACGCGGTGTACCCGCCCGTCGACCGCGGCCGCGGATCTCCAGGGTCGCGCCTCGGTCCGGCGGGACCGCGATCGTCCGGTCCGGCGGGACCGCTGGCGATCCGTCCGGCGGGATACCTGCCGGACCGGCATCAGCCGCGCCGGCTCCTACGGCGGCCCCCGCGGCCCCCGCGGTGTCCGGGCCGCGCACCGTGCGCCGGCGGCTGTCGCTGGCGTCGCTGCCGCACATCATCGACCACTGCTTCTACCGGCAGCCCCCGGGCTGGACCGACATGTCCGACCGTTTCCCCGTGGTCCCGATGACCGAGGTCCTCGAGCTGCTGATCGCCGAGGCGGCGGCGACGATGCCAGGTCGGGTGCCGGTCGGGCTGCGGGACGTGCGGGCGCTGCGCTGGCTCGCGATCGAGCCGGCCGTCGAGGTCGCGATCACGATCAGCCCGGCGGGGCCGGACGCCGTGCGGGTGGTGATGGAGGGCTACGCACGCGGCACGGTGCTGTTCGCGGACGCCTACCCCGCGCCGCCGCGGACCAGCGTCGTGACGGCCGACCTGCCCACGGGCACCACGCCTGGCACCTACCGGCTGGCCGGCGAGGAGCCGTCCCGGCACCGGGGCGCCGATCTCTACGCCGCCCGCTACCTGTTCCACGGGCCCGGCTACCAGGGGCTCGAGTGCATCGAGGCGCTCGCCCCCGACGGCATCCGCGGCCGGCTGCGGGTGCCGTCCGCCTCTGGCGCGCTGCTGGACAACGCCGGTCAGCTCTTCGGTTACTGGGCGATGACACGGCTCGCGCAGGACTCCCTGCTGCTGCCGCAGGCCATCGCCGACCTGCGCTTCTACGGCCCGGCGCCGGCTCGTGGCGATCTCGTCGACTGCGTGGTGCGTATACGGGAGGTCGCCGAGCGCACCGTCACGGCCGATCTTGAGCTGCGCCGTGCCGATGGCCGGGTGTGGGCCGTCATCACCGCCTGGACCGATCGTCGATTCCCCAACGACGAGGTGCTGTGGGCGATGGTGCGTGCCCCGGAGCTGCACACCGTCGCCCAGCCGTCCGGCGACGGCTGGCTGGTCGCGCGGGACCGGTGGCGCGACGGCGCGTCCCGGGAGCTGATCGTGCGGCACTACGCCCGCGCCGACGACCGGGCCCGGCTCGCCGCGCTCACCCCGCGGGCCGCCCGCGGGGGACTGCTGGGGCGCATCGCCGTCCAGGACGCGGTCCGGCACTGGCTGTGGGAACGCGGTGCGGGACCCGTCTGGGGCATCGAGGTGGTGCTCGGGCACGACGAGCTCGGCGCACCGTGGGTGCGGGAGCTGCCGCGGCGGGCGGGCCTGCCGGCGACGGACCCGCCGCGGGTGTCGCTGGCGCACAAGCCGGAGCTGGCGGTGGCACTGGTGTCCGCCGACGGGCCGGTCGGCATTGACCTCGAGCAGGTCGTGCGGCGGGCTCCCGGTGTCGAGAAGGCAGCGCTGGCCGCGTCCGAACTGGGCCTGCTCGACCGGCTCGCGGGCGACGATCCCGATCTGCGCGCGCTGTGGTTCACCCGGCTGTGGGCGGCGAAGGAGGCCGTCGGCAAGGCGGAGGGCACCGGGCTCGCTGGCCGGCCCCGCCGCTTCGTCGTCGACGATCCACTCACCGAGGGCGACGCGCCCGCGGGTGGTGAGCCGGGTCCGCTGCTGCTCCGTGTCACCATCCGTGGCGACGGTTCGGACGAACCCGGCCCGCACCGGTCGCGGTGGGTGGCGTTGCGTACCGTGGACGGTGCCGGCCTGGTCCGGCCGGACGGCGAGGTGACGCGCCCCGCCGCGCCCGGGGAATCCTCCCCCGCCGAGCGGGAACGAGCCGCTCCGAGCTATGTGGTCGCCTGGACATCCCCCGAGGTCGAGGCGAGACGATCTTCCACCGAGAGCGAGAGGAAGTGAACAGGTATGTCCGGTGAGGGTGGGACGCAGCGGTCGGCGATCGAGGCCAGCGTGCTCGGCGAGGTCGCCGAGGACCTGCGCGACGTGATCGGCGAGGAGTACGCGCTCGACATGGAGATCTCCATGGAGACCACGTTCAGTCATGATCTGGAGCTCGAGAGCATCGAGTTCGTGGCGTTGGCCGACCGTCTGCGCGAGCGCTACGGCGAGGCAGTCGACTTCGTCGGCTTCCTCGCCACGATGGACGTCGACCAGGTCATCAACATGCGGGTCGGCGAGGTCGTCGAGTTCATCGTCGACAGCCTGCCGGCCCCGGCGACGGCGGGTTCCGCCTGAGCCGGCGCGTGGCCGGCAGGGGAAGAGAAAGAGGAGCGGTGAGGTGAGGTGTAGTGGCTGAGGTTCTCGCGAACGGCGTCCGGCTGCACGTCCAGCGTCTCGCGCCCAGGGGCGGGGCATCTCCGGACGCACCGGTCGTCGTGATGGTGCACGGCATGGTGATGGACAACATGTCCAGCTTCTACTTCGCGCTGGGCACCTGCCTGGCCGATGCCGGCTGTGACGTGATCTGTTACGACCTGCGCGGCCACGGCCGCAGCGAGCGCACGCCGGAGGGCTACCAGCTCGCCGACTCGCTGGCCGACCTCGCCGGCCTGCTCGACGCGTTGGGCGTGGACCGGCCGGTGCACGTCGTCGGCAACAGCTACGGCGCGACGATGGCCCTCGCCTTCGGCCTGGGCTCCACCGAGCGGGTGGCGAGCCTGACGCTCATCGAGCCGCCGTTCCTCATCGACGGCCTCGGCGAGGAGATGGCCCGTTCGCTGAGCCAGATCCTGGTGGCGATGGCCGACGACGAGGTCCAGGAGTGGCTCGACAACGGCGCCGGCCGGGTCGCCGGCCGGGCGACGCGGGCCGCCCGCCGCCTGCTGGAGGAGACATCGATCGCCACCGACATGCTGGCGACCCCGCCGTTCTCCCCGGCGGCGCTGTCCGCCCTGCCGGTGCCCGTGCTCGCGGTGTACGGGGAGAACTCGGACATCATCGGGCAGGCCACCGGCCTCGCCTCGCTCGTCCCGGACTGCACGCTGATCGTGCTGGAGCACCACACCCACATGGTGCTGCGCGAGGCCACCGCCTATCTGCGGGAGCTGCTGCGCTGGTGGCTGCTCGACCGCGACGCCCCGGCACCGACCTACGTGCGGGCCACGACCCGGCGCTTCGAGACGCCGCAGTGGGTGACGGACATGGTGCCGCCGCCGGACCTGAACAGGACGCGCCGCGGCGAGCTCGCGGAGGGCTCGCGTCGGTGAGCCGGGTCCTGTTCGTCGTGCCCCCGCTGACAGGCCACGTCAATCCCGCGGTCGGCGTCGCCGGGGAGCTCGCGGCGCGCGGCCACCAGGTGGCGCTCGCCGGGCACGCCGGGGTGATCGGCGGGCTCGTCCCGCCCGAGGTGCCGTTACTCGGCCTGCCGGAGAACGGCAGCGAGGCCGAGCGGGACGAGCTCGTCGCCCGGTCACGGGCGCTGCGGGGGCCCGCGTCGCTGAAGTTCCTGTGGGAGGAGTTCCTGCTGCCGCTCGCCGCGGCGACCGCGCCGGCGATCGACGCGATGGTCGAGGAGTTCCGTCCCGACGTGCTGGTCGCCGACCAGCAGGCCGTCGGCGCGGCGCTCGTCGCCCGTCGCCGGGGGCTGCGCTGGGCGACGCTCGCGACCACGTCCGCGGAGTTCGACGACCCCTACGGCGTGCTCGCCGGCCTCGGCCAGTGGGTCCAGGATCTGCTGCGCGGCTTCCAGCTCGCCCACGGCGTGAGCGCCGCTGACGCGGCCCGGGGTGACCTGCGTTTCTCTGACGACCTCGTGATCGTCTTCTCCGTCCGGGAGTTGCTGCGCGGTGCGGGTGGTGCTGGTGGTGCGGTGGTGCCGCCGAGCACGGTGTTCGTCGGCAGCTCGGCCGGGGGGCGCCGGGCACCGGGCGGGCCGTTCCCCTGGGAGTGGCTGGACGCCGGCCGCGACGCGGTCCTCGTCTCCCTCGGGACGGTGACCCGGGAGGCTGGCGGCCGGTTCCTGCGCGCCGCGGCCGAGGGGCTGCTCACGCTGTCCGACCGGGTCCAGACGATCGTCGTCGCGCCCGGTGGCCTCGTCGACGACCTGGCCGCGCCGGACGACCTGTTCACCGCGCCGTTCGTGCCCCAGGTCGAGCTCATGCCACGGCTGTCGGCGGTCGTCTGCCACGCCGGGAACAACACCGTCTGCGAGGCGCTCGCCCACGGCCTGCCGCTGGTCGTCGCCCCGGTGCGCGACGACCAGCCGATCATCGGCGACCAGGTCGTCCGCAGCGGCGCCGGGGTGCGGATCAAGTTTGGCCGGGCCGGTGCCGCGGTCGTCGCCGGCGCCGTCCGCACCGTTCTGACCGACCCCGTCCACCGTGAGGCGGCCGCCCGCCTGGGTGACGCCTTCGCTGCCGCCGGTGGCGTCGGCGCCGCCGCCGACCACATCGAGAAGCTCGCTGCCCGGGGCCCGTGCGAGCGAGGCGAGTCCACGGCGTAACGTCGGGGTTTGATGAGGAGTGTGCTCGGCGTCCTGCCGATCCTCGTGTGCGTCGGGCTGATGGTGAACGGCGTGCGCCTGCGCGGCCGGTTGCGCCGTCTGGAGACGCTGCCTGCCTCCGGCCGCCCGGTCGATCCGGATCACGAGTTCCTCGTTGCCGCCGGCGTCGAGCTGACCGAGCCCGGCCGGCGCGCCGCGAGCTACCACGCCAGCCGCGACAAGCTTGACGTCCTCGACCTCGTCCCCGCCGACCTGACCGTCGAGCGCGCCCTCGACGTCGCCCGCATGGTCGACACCCGCACCTACCGGGCGGATCGCTGTGTCCCCGGCCGCGGGGCGTTCCAGGCGCTGCTGGTGCGCTCGGAGATCCTCGACGCCGCGGGCATCGAGCGCCGGGAGGGCTTCGACCCCGTCGAGCTCGTCGACATCACCGAGCGGCTCAAGCTGTTCGCCGCCGGTTCCACGGATCTCGCCGTGCTGCCGGGGCTGCGCGCCGCCCGCGACGACGCGGCGATGCGTGTCCGGGTGCAGCAACGCTGCTACCGGTTCACCCGGCGCTTCCAGGTCTTCCCGTTCATCCCACAGGTCTGTACCGCGATCGGGGTGCACGTCAACCGGCCGTGGGGGCTGGCGGCGACGGCGCTGTTCTGGTGCCAGCCGTTCTTCGTATGCGCCGGGCGGGTGCCGCTGTCCCCGCGGGACCTGATCCGCTCGCCGATCGTGCGCCTGCTCGGCGGCGTGCTGTTCGTCGTCCACTCGGTGCGGGCCGGCCGCGCGCAGGCCGTGCGGGCCGCCGAGGCGAAGGCCGCCGGTCTGCCCGCCGACCCGGTCAAGCACGCGGCCCGGCAGCGGCGCGCGGCGAGCCGGGCGACCTACGGCCGTGACGTGCGCGCCGGCCTCGACCGGTTCCTCGGCGAGGAGCGAGACGACTGCCCCTGGTGCGGGTCGACGGATCTCTCGGTCCGCCTCGACTCACCCGACATGTTCCTGCGCAAGCCCGGCAGGTTCCGGCTGGAGGGCTGCGCGCACTGTGGGCACGTCTTCCTCAACCCTCCGCTCAGCCGGGTCGGCCACGAGTTCTACGACCGGGACCGCTACGACGGCCTGCGAGCCGACGTCGGCGAGCGCGTTCTCGCGGTGATCGCGCGGGACCGGCGTGGCCAGGCCGCCGCCGTGCGCCCGTTCGCCGTGCCCCGCAGCTGGCTGGACGTCGGCTGCCGGTACGGCCACTTCCCCAACGCCGCCCGGGAGGTGTGGCCGGCGACGGTCTTCGACGGCGTCGACGTCGCCGCCGTCGTTCAGGAGGGTGTGAGCCGGGGCTGGCTCGACCGCGGCTGGCGGGGCCGGCTGCCCGACCTCGCCGAGTCGGTCGCCGGACACTACGACGTGATCAGCATGTTCGGCTATCTGGAACGCTGCGACGACCCGTCGGCTGAACTCGACGCGGTCACGAAGGCCCTGCCGGCCGGTGGCCACCTGGTGTGCGAGGTGGCCAACGCCGAGTGCCACCAGGCGCGCTGGCTCGGCCGGTTCTGGTCCGGCTGGGCGGTGCCGGAACGATCCCACTTCATCCCCGTGGAGAACCTGCTCGCCGCGCTCGTCGACCGCGGGCTGCGACCCGTGCTGGTCCGCTACGCCGCCCCCCGCGGCCCCGGCGACCTGACGATCGGCCTGCTCTTCGTCGTCGCCGCCATCGCTCCCCGGCCGATGCCCTGGCTGCGCCAGGCCGCCGGCCCCGTCCAGTCGGTCGCCTGGGCGGTGATGATGGCGGTGGTCAGCCCGCTGCTGGCGCTTGCCCGGCTCCTCGACCGCCTCGCCCGCCGCCGGGTCCACCGCCCCGCCTTCGCCGGCACCTGCTTCATCATCGCCCGCAGGGAGGTCTGAGCCGCCAGGGCGCTCGTCGGGGCGCCCCGTCGGGCCCCGTGGCGCCCCGGTGTGCCGCCCCCCGGGACAGATGGTCCATATCGGGCAGGGGTGCGTGGGAAGAACCGTCCGTGCACCGAATGTACGTTTATGTTCGATTTGTCCCTGCAAACCGTGCAGGGAGTATCTCTCCCACCCACCCGCGCGGCTACGTCCGTGGCCAGCGCTGGAGCGGCCAGCGTTCTCGGCGCCAGGCGGCGTCCCAGAACATCCACTCGTAGCGGGCGGTCACGGCGAAGTGGGCGGCGGCACGCGCCCGCTCGCCGGGGGAGGCGACGGCGCCCACCCGGTCGGTGAGTGCGATGACACGATCCGCGACGGCCTGGAACGACGGGTCGCCATAGGCGGCGATCCAGCGGGCGTAGAGCGGGTCGGGGGAGGAGGTGGCGAGCAGCTCCGCGCCTACCCGGGCGTAGATCCAGTAGCAGGGCAGCACCGCGGCGAGCCCCTCCAGGAACGACCCGCCATAGACCGTCGCCAGCAGGTAGCTCGTGTACGCCCGCGTCGTCGGTGCGACCCCGTCGACCGCACCCGCTTCGCCAGATGCATTCCCGCTCCTGGCGCCGCTTCCGCTCCTCTCCGTACCGGGGCCGGGGCCGGTGGCGGTGGCGGTGGCGGCGTCGGCCAGGGCGATGAGGAGGTCGGCGTGCATGGCCTGCTCGGCGGCGATCGCCTCGGCGGCATCGGTGGCAAGGGCGCGGACGTCGGCTTCGGTCGGGGCCTTTGCCGCGCACACCGCGAGCGCCCGGGCGTAGTCACGCAGGTAGTGGGCGTCCTGGACGACGAAGTGGGCGAACGCCGGCCGCGGCAGGCTGCCGTCGGTGAGGCCGGTGAGGAAGGGGTGGCGCAGGATCGCACCGTACACATCCTCGGTCGACGCCCACAGGATGTCACTGAACGGGTGAGCGTCGCTGAACGGGCCGGTCACGGCTTGGGGAGGTAGGTGTTGGTGACCACGTCCGCGGCGGGCACGCTGGTCCTGATCAGGTTCTCGTCGTGCATCCAGGTGATGAACGAGGTCCAGGCGCCGACGTCCATCCGGCCGAAGCCTGCCGGGTTGCGCAGCAGGGGGACGGTTGCCTGCACCATGGTCGGCAGCAGCTTCGGGTCGTAGCCGTCGGCGGCGCCCGACAGTGCCTCGGTGGCCTTCGCCGGGTCGGCCAGGGCCCGCGCGTTGCCGGCGGCCGTCGCCCGCAGGAAGTCGCGCACCAGCGTCGCGTAGGCCGGGTCGCTGGCCAGGCGGCTGCGCCGGGCCACCACGACGAGTTCGTCGTACTGCGGGACGCCGGCCTCGGTCACCGGGATGATCTTCGGTGCGAGGCCGCGGCTGGTCAGGGTGACGCCCTCGACATTGCGGTAGCCGCCGAGCGTCGCCTGCACCTTCTTCGAGATCATCGCGGGCAGCAGGTCCGCGCCGACGTCCACCTGGTGGATGGCCGAGCTGTCGAAGTGGTTGGCCTTCGCGATGGCGTCGAGGAACGCCTGGTCGGTACGCAGACCCGCGGTGCCGACGGTCGCCCCGGCCAGGTCGGCGGGCTTCGTGATACCGGCCGAGCCCACCGCCATGATCGAGTTGAGGGCGGTGGGGACGATCGCCGCGACCGCCACCACGTCGAGCTTCTCCGTCCCCGCGATGATGACTTCGGGTTCGTAGGAGATGCCCAGGTCGACGGTGCCCGTGCTGACGAGCTTGAGCGGATCGGACGGGTCGGACGGCGAACGCAGGGTGACATTCAGCCCCGCGGCGGCATAGTCCCCCCCGTCCTGCGCCGAGTACAGCGCCAGATGGTCCGGGTTCGGCTCCCAGTCGAGCAGCACCGTCGCCGACCGGCGCTTCCCGGCGGACGTGGAGGCGGACGAGCCGCCGGACCCGCAGGCCGTCGTGACGGCGAGGGTGACGGCGGCCAGCGCCGCGGTGAGGAGGACCAGCCGGCGTGGACGCCGCGAGATCATCGCGAGTTCCCTTCTCGGGTGCGTGGACGATGCCAGGGGACGAGCAGGCGCTGCGCGACGCCGACCAGCGCGAACAGGGCGACGGACATGGCGGTGAGCAGGACGATCGCGGCGAACACCAGCGCCGACTGCAGCTGCGGGACACCCTGGCGCATGACGTGCCCGAGCCCGTCGGCCGCGCCCGAGTACTCGCCGAACACCGCACCCGTCGCCGCGTACGCTGCCGCCAGGCGCAGTCCGGTGAACACGCTCGGCAACGCCGCCGGGAACTCCACCCGGATGAAGATCGCCAGCCGCCGCCCGTGCAGAGTTCGCATCATCTGGACGAGCCGCGGGTCGACGGAGGCGAGCCCGTCGAGCGTGCCGATCACGATCGGGAAGAAGCAGATCAGCGCGACGAGGATGAGCTTCGGGGTGATGCTGTAGCCGAAGACGATCGCGAGGATCGGCGCGATGACGACCACCGGAATCGTCTGCGAGCCGATGAGCAGGGGGTAGAGCGCCCGGCGCGCGGCCCGGGAGAAGTGCAGGGCGGTGCCGAGGGCGAGCCCGGCGGCGACCGAGATGACGAACCCGAGGATGACCTCGGTGAACGTCACCCAGGTCGCGCTGCGCAGCGTGCCGTCCCACCGGTCGACCAGCGCCGTCGCCACCTGATCGGGGGCCGGCAGGATGTACTCCTCCACCCGCAGTACCCGGGTGACGAACTCCCAGCACCCCAGCAGACCCACCCCGACCAGCACGCTCGGCCAGAGCCTCCCGACGCCGAGCCTCCGCGTGCCGGGCCACGGACGCTGTCCCCCCCGATCCGCCTCTCCCGCCCATGGTGCGCCTGCCTCCGACGGCCTGCCATCCCCGATGGCTGCCGCGCTCACCGGGCGGCTGCCGGGAGGAACGTCGAGGCTGCGGCGACCTCGGGGGAGCGGGCAGCCTCCAGATGCTCGAGGACGGTCTCCCGCAACGCGACGAAGCCGGGATCGGCGAGCCGCACGCGCCGGGCCACCGCGCCGCCCCCCGCGTGCGGCGGCACGTCGACGGTCGCGACGACGCGCCCCGGGCGTTCGGACATCACGGCCACCCGGTCGCAGAGCAGCAGCGCCTCCTCGACGTCATGGGTGACGAGCAGGACGGTGCGAGGCTCGTCGGCGAGCATCGCGCGCAGCCAGTCCTGCAGGTCGGCGCGGGTGATCGAGTCGAGGGCGCCGAACGGCTCGTCCAACAGCAGCACCGGCTTGTCCGCGACGATCGTCCGCAGGAACGACACCCGCTGGCGCATGCCACCGGAGAGCTCGGCGGGCCGGTGGTCCGCGAAGGCGGCGAGCCCGAACCGCTCCAGAAGCGGCGCCACCCGCCGCGACGCCTCCCGCCGGGTCAGCCCCTGGTTCTCCAGCGAGATCCGGGCGTTGGCCAGCACGCTGCGCCAGGGCAGCAGCAGGTCGTTCTGCGGCATCCAGGCACAGGCCGCCAGCCGCCCGGCCGCCTCGGTGCTACCGAGCACGCTGATCTGCCCCGCGTCGGGCTCGGTCAGCCCGCAGACCATTGACAGCACGGTCGACTTGCCGCAGCCGCTCGGGCCGACGATGCCCAGCCGGCTCCCCGCCGGCACGGACAGGTCAACCCCGTCCACGGCAACGAGCCGCCCGAACCGCCGGCCCACCCCGGCCAGCTCGACCCCGCCCGCCGCACCGACCGCCGACCGCGCCGGCACTGGCCTGGCCGGTGACGGCGTGTTTCCACGGCGACGTGCGAACACGGTTCCCTCCTTTCCCACTTCCGCGCAGGGGAATGTGGTGTGCGTTGCCCTTGCGGGCACGCGGCGACCGTCGCATCGGGCGCGGTGGATGTGCCGCTGGTTGGCGCGGCGATCGGCCGACGGCGGCCCGTCAGGGTCGCGGCGTGCGCTCTCGGTGGGAGGCGCACCAGCGATGGCCGCCCCGAGACACGCCGACCACTCGGCCCGGCGTCGATCAACGAGGTGAAGCGGAGCCGACCTCGCACAGCGAGCTGCCGCGCCGGCTCCGACGGACTCCGGACCGCTCGGCCTCAGTCGGCGGGCGGCACGGCGGCGGGCGGCACGGCGGCGGCGACCGCCGGGCGGCGATCTGGCTCTGGCCGGAACGGTGCTGACCGTGGTCGCCTGCGGACCCTCGGGCGGGTATCGCAGCGGTCTGGTGCCGGACGCGTCACGGCCATCACTCCCTACGCCGGAATTACCCGGAACAGGTTCAGGCGGTCGGCGGCGCCGGGCTTGTGCCCAGCCGCCCTCTCAGCCTCCTCGGGTGGAAGCTCCCGCATCGTCAGCACAAAATACGGCACGAACAGCCCACGGCCAACCGGTTCGGCCACACTGCCTGGTCTTATGACGCCAGCACCGCGCCGGCGCCGGGCAGCCCGCGGGCCCAACCCCGGCGGTGCAGCGCGGCCGCGACGAGCCCGGCCGCGTCCTGCGGCCCGCGCCGCAGCACCGACGGGGACAGCCGGACCAGGAGTTCCCCGGCGGCCGTGCACAGCGTGATCGGCTCCGGTACTCCCAGGGCGATCTCCACCTGGACCTGCCAGGACTCGTAGCGGATCCGCAGCCTGGACATCGGCTCGTCCGCGGGACCTGCCACCTCGACACTGCCGGCGGGCAGCCCATGGGCCTGCGCCAGGTGGCGGAACGTGATCTCGGTCAGGCGCGGGGCGTCGGCATCGAGGGCATCGATGACGTCGGCGATCAACGTCCGCCGGGTGATCGGGCCGCGGCGGGACAGCGCCGTGCGCAGCCCGCTCAGAGTGACGACGCCCTGGTGCACGGCGTCCAGAAGAACTGCCCTGGCCTGCGCGCGGGACTCCGCCCACTCGGCCATGTCGATCACCGACCGGCTCGGCGTCGTCCGCCGGGGAACGTGCAGCGGGTCGACCTCGGCATGATCCAGGCGCGCGCTGCGGCGCAGCACGACGCCCTGTGGCGCGGTGACGCGGCGCAGGGTCGGGAGCAGGATCGTCACCGGCTCGGCGGTATAGCCGACCAGCCCGGACAGGGACGCCGCGCTGGCGCCCGCGAGCACGGCGTCAGGACCGACTGCCTGCGCCGCGGCCCACAGGCGCTGCGGACCGCGGCCGTCGGTGAGGTCGGTGACCAGCACGCCCCGGAAGGGCTCGCGCCAGGTGCCGGCCGCCAGGCGCGCGCGGATCTCGGTGCGGGTGAGGCCGGCAGCGATCGCGTCGCGCAACGTGATCACGCCGGCCTGGGCGGTGGCGATCTCCTGCCAGGAGAGTCGGCCAGGGGTATGGGCCATGAGAAAGACGATGACGGTTGTTCTGGCGTTGAGCCAGCGTCTTTCTATGGTTGTGGATAACCTCGGCTGTGGACGCCGCGGGATCAGCGTGGATCCCGCGGCGGTACGCTGATCCGCCGCCGCCCCCGTGGCGGCGGCCGCTCGCCAGCCCCGGGCCGCCCGCTCTCGGGCCTGGCCCCGCTGCCTTCCCCCGCGGTCCCATCATGCTGCCCCGCCCCACCGCGTTCCGCGGAACGCGCCGGCTCCGCGGGACCCCCGTACTGATCGGGACCGCCGTACGGGTCCGGACCGCTGGGACCTGCGGCTGGGGCGCGTTCCGCGGAACGCAGGGGCTCCGCGGAATCGCGTTGCCCCGGTGCCCCGCTCGGACTCGTCGGACTCGTCGGACTCGTCGGGGTGGGCGGGGTGGGCGGCGGCGGTGCCGCGAGGGCCGGCACCCAGCCGCCCGGTGCGGGGATGGGCGGTCGCCGCGGTGGGGCGGGCGATGTGAGGTGGTAGGCCGACGCGTCGCCCGCCATGAGGGGGTCCGGTGTCGAGTACGGCGGCTCCGTGGGAGCCGGAATGGGTTGGGCTGGCGGTCTGAACGGCAGGCGGTGGTCGGAGCCTGCAGCGGTGACGGGCGCGACGGCGGGCACAGCGTGCGGCACCACAGCGTCCGGCGGGAACGACGCGGGCGCCGGCCAGGCGGGTGCGGAGGCCACGGCGGGCTGGTCGGCGGGGGCCCAGACGTGGAAGGGGGGGAACGCGTCGGCTGCGGTGGGCAGGGCCGCGTGGGTGGGTGTCCGGCTGGCCGTCCACCGGTCGACCGGGGACACCCGGGGCAGCAGGACCGTGCCGGGGTTGCAGTCTCCCGGGGTCACCCGCCCGGCGCCGTCCACCGGGCGCACGAGCAGGAACGCCGTCGTCGGCAGGGTCTGCAGGGTGGTGGGTTCGACGAGGAACTCGTACACCCGCGACGAGGTCGTCCCGTCGGTCGTCGAGTCGGCGACGGAGGTGTTCGTCGTGCGCTGCCACGTACGGGAGCGTGACGTCGTCACCGACTCCTGCCAGCCGGTGTTCGTCGAGGTGTTCTGCAGCCAGGGCAGCAGCCGGGTGCCGTCGTAGGTGCGGCCCGAGCCGCCGCTGGTGCCGGTGGTGTCGGAGGTGCCGTCCTGGTAGCCGAGGCTGTCGCTGTCGCCGACCGTGAAGCTGCGCCCGACCTGCGCGGTGACCTGCGACATCACGAAGCGGTACCCGCGCCCGATGTACTCGGCGGCGGTGGCGGCGTCCTTGCCGTTGCCCAGCCGCATGAAGATCGTGGCTCCACCCTGGGCGCCGAGCATGCGTTCCGCGTCGTCGGCGAGGCGCTCGAACAGCAGCACCAGACGCACCCCGGCGACCTCGGCGTGCCGGCTCAGCCCGCCGATCACCGGCCGGCCGAGCTGGTCCGCGCCGGCGACGACCAGCATGTCCCGGCCCGTGGACGGCAGCGGCGGGCGGCGGCGCAACTGGTGGAGGACGGCCTGGACGACGAGACGGTCGGCGAGCTCCTTGTGCCGGGTGGCGGAGGCGCGGCTGGAGGTCGCGAGCACCCGCAGGCCCCGCACCGGCCACCAGGCCGCCAACCGCCGCGGCTCACCCCCGCCGGGCCAGCCGCCCTGGACCGTGCCCGCGGGCAGCCCGACCTGACCGGGCACGCCCGCCGCCCCCCAGCCGTCGCCACCCGGACCACCCGGGCCGCCGGTGGGGACGGGCGGGCACAGTGCCTCCAGTGAGGAACGCAGGTAGCGCAGCTCGTCCGGGACCCGTTCGCCGCGGCCGAAGCTGTTCATCCGGGCGACGAGTGCCGCGGACTCGGACGGGGTCAGCGCGGTGGCGGCGGAGCCGTCGTCAAGGCCTTCGAGGATGCGCAGGCCCTCGGCGATCCGGCGGAATGTCAGCTGCCCGCCGAGCACCTCGCTGACGCCGGTGATGAGGTCGGCGTGCAGGGCGTGTCGATGCTGGTCCGCCTCGCCGTCGCGGATGGGCTCGAAGGCGTCGGCGACGAGCTCGCCGGCCTCGCGCGGCCCGAGCCCGTCGAGCAGGGCCACCTCGTCGAGCTGCGGGGGGAGGTCCCAGGACTCGACCGGGCAGCCGGCCTGGCCGACGACGCGGGCGAGGCCGCCGCCGACCGTGCGCTCGCTGAGATCGACGAGCAGGACGCCGGTGCCGCTGGCCAGAAGGGAGCTGCCGGCGGTCGCGAGCAGGCTCGCCCAGCCGTCGCCGTCGCCGCCGAACACGTCGACGCGGGGCGCCGCCGCGGGCGTGGTGATCGGGTAGAACCTGCTCGCGGCCTCCCGGCGCGCATCGTCGGCCAGCTGGTGCGCCCCGACCTCGGCCTGCCAGGACGCCAGGGCCGTCTCGTGCTGCTGGCGGGCCTTCGACGCCAGGACGGGGGCGCGGCGGCGGGCGCGCGCCAGCTGGCCATGACGCACCATCGCCGGCAGCCCGGCGAGCAGCGCGAGAGCGAACCCGGCTGGGACGAAGAACAGCCCGCCGTCACGAGCGAGCAGGACACCGAACACGACGAACACGACTGGCAGCAGCATCCGGACCCACAGCGACCGCAGCGCCAGGCTCCGCTGCTCGGTCATCGCCGAAAGATCGGGCAGCGCCGGCGGTGTGAAGGCGGGCGGCCGGTCGGCGAGCGGGCTGGGGACGGGCGGGCCGCCGTCCACGAACTCCCAGCCCCACCGCTCGCGCGCGACGTAGAGGCCCCGCACGAGCTGGGCCTCCGTCGTCGTCAGGGCTGCGTTCACCATCGTTGCCCCTGCCCCCGCCCTGCAGCGTCCTCGGCCCACCACCAACTGGCACGGGCCGTGGTGGTGTCGAATCCCTCAGTACAGAGTATGGCCTTTGGTGTCCGAACTGTCACCTTATGCGGCGGGGTCGTGTGTCGGATCGGAGGACGCGCGCTCGACCAGGCCCGCGATCTGGCCCGCCAGGTCGGGCAGACCCGGCCCGGAGCAGGCCTGCTCCAGCGCCGACAGGACGCCGTGGGCGTCCGTCCGGCCGGCGATCGCGCGGACCGCCTCGGCCAGGCCGCTCGCGGTCACGTCGCCGACGCTGACCCGGTCGGCGCCGTCCGCGTAGATCGGGCTCGACCGCAGCCAGGCCAGCTGGGCGCCGAGGGTGGCGCCCGTGATTGCGAGGCCGCGGTCGCGCCAGGATGACGTCGACGGGTGCGGTGGTCCGTCGGCGCCCTGGCGGCGCACCGCCTCGCCGAGCGCGTTGCGGACGTCCTGCCAGCGGTAGACGCCCGCGGTGAACCGCCGCGGGTCCGCCTGCCCGGCGGGCGCGGTGGCATCGGCGAGCAGGCGGTGGGCCGTGGCGCGCAGGGCGTCGGCGAACTCGTCCGGGTCGACGAAGGCGCGCAGCAGGGCGGCGCGGGCCTCGGTGGCCCGGTCGACGGCATGCGTGAGCAGGCAGTCCAGGCTACGGCGGGTGGGTGCCGCCAGCAGGGCGCGCAGCGGTGGCGACGGCGGGAAGGGTGCCACGCCGAGCACGTGCGCGAACCCCATCACCTGATGGGCGGCGAGGGCCTCGACCCACAGCACCACCAGCGGGACCTGGGCGGTGAGTGCGGCGGTCTCCGTCTCCTCCAGCGTGCAGGCGCGGCCGGTCGCGCAGTCCGCCCCGCAGCGCGGGCTGCGCCGCCCGGTCAGCGGCACCCGGTCGTGCCGGGCGCGTTCGGGTGACTCCCGGGCGTCGCCGGCGACCATCCGGGCGAGGACAGGCCGGTCCATGCCGTCCACGCTGACCGCCGCCACCCCGGGCGGCAGCGCCACCACGACCTCCGACTGCTCGGGGCGCAGGTTCATCGTCGCGCCGACGGCCTCCCGGTCGTCGGCGGCCGGCAACCGGTGCATCACCTTCAACGCGGTGTTCTTGACGACGTCGGGGAGGATCTTGGCCGGGATCTGCTCCACCACGACGAGCCCCTCACCGTAGGCGCGGATCTCGGCGAGCAGCGACGCGAACAGCTCGACGGCCGCCGCCGCCGGCCCGTCGGTCACGTTCTTGAGCAGCCGGTGGGCCTCCTCGACGACGAGGACGTGGCGCAGCCGGCCCGTCCCGCGCGCGCCGAACCGGACCCGCAGGTGCTCCACGATGCGGATGAGCACCGCACCGAGCAGGAAGGCCTTGTCCTGGTCACTGGTGATGTCCTCCAGCTCGACGACGACGTTGCGCCCCAGCAGCGCGCCGATGTCGAGCGGATGCCCACCCTCGAAGAAGCGCCCGGGGCTGCCCTCGCGCAGGCTGCCGATGCGGACGTCGACGAAGCCGCGGACGTCGGCCGTCACCTCCGCGCCATACCCGATGTCCTCGACGACGCGGGTCGCCGTCCGTTGCAGGTCGCCGAGGGTGGGATAGCGCCGCCGCGCCGGGACGGCCGGCTCCTCGGCCGGTCCGGCGACGAGGAAGCGGGGCCGGTGCGCGGGCTCGGGGCGGTCAAGGACGAGGTTCCAGCCCAGGTCGCGGTAGCAGGCGGTCAGTGCCCGCGCGAGCACCTGGGGGAACGGCTCGTGCGCCTCGAACGCGGCGAGGAACAGCGCCCGCACCAGGTCGACGTGGCTCTGCAGCGGGAACCCGGCCTCCGGCTCCAGCGGGTTCAGCGACGCCGGCGGCGCGTCCAGCCGCCCCGGCCGGATGACGAGCACCTCGCCGCGGTCGTCCGGGGCGAGGTCGGCCAGGCGACCGGCCATCCGTGCGTACTCGGCCTTCGCGGGCTCCAGCACCAGCCAGGGCACCGGGGACGCGGCCCGACTCAGCGACTCCAACAGCGAGCGCACGGTCTGCGACTTGCCGGAACCCGTGGCACCGCAGACGAACGCGTGCCGGTTGAGCGTCGCGCGCGGGACGGACAGCGCGCCGGCCGCGGACCAGCCCGCGTCGAGCACCTCCCCGAGCCGGATGGCCTCCGGTGCACCGGCCGGATCCGCGGGGCCGCTGCCGCCCGGATCCTCCGGGGTGACGTCGAACGTGTGCGGGGTGACGAGCGTGATGCCGGGCAGTTCCCGGGACGGCGGCCGGGCGAGCGCCGCGAGCAGCTCGGTGCCCGCCCGGAAGGGGCTGAGCGGCGCGTTCCGGGTGACTGGGTCCCGGGTGTCGGTGGGCGACGGGCTCGACCACGCGCCGGCGAGGGAGGTCACCGGGCCGAGCGGGTGCAGGGTGTACGGGAGCTCGTCCAGGTCGCTGGCGCTGCACAGCAGCGCGGCCAGGGAGAACGCGCTGGCCCGGCTCGCGCCGCCGACGAGGATCTCCACGTCCCACATGCCGCTCGCCGCGGCGCGACCGAGTTCGCGATGGCGCTGTTCGGCGCGTTCGAGGTCGAGACGGGCGTCCTGGTCGTGCTCGCGCAGCCGCAGCGCCGGGATGGCGCGGGCAAGGGCGTCGCGTTCCTCGGCGAGCCGGGCCGGCGGCACCGGCCAGGCCAGCACCAGCCAGGCGAACGGGCCGACAAGGTGAGCGGCATGGTCGTCGAACGATCCGCGCCGGGGTGCCGCCGGCTGGCCACCACCACCCCCCGCGCCACCCGCGCCTGATCCCGCGCCACCAGGCCCTGGCCCCCACAGCGCGTCCGGCGCCCCGGCGCAGCGCAACCAGTAGGGGAGTCGGGTCAGCTCCGCGAGCACCTCACCCGCCGTCGTCGCCCGGGCCGTCGACCCGGGCGGGTACAGCAACGGCGCCGCCGGGTCCGGCGGGACCGCGCCCGCCGCGAAGGATGATGGCGCCGCGACCGGCGATGGCGCCGTGGGCGCCGGTCGCGGCGCGGGCCGCGCGCCGCCGGCGGGCAGGGTGGGGAAGGGCGGCAGCGCGGGCAGCGCGGCCTCCCCCGGAAGCGGCCATGCGCCCGGTTCAGGCAACCCCGACGGTGCGGCGGGGGAGCCGTGCATGGCCAGCCGCTCGGGCCCGGGGCGGGTGCGCGCCGCGCCGGCGGGAGACGAGGCCGGCGGGAGGTGCGCCCGGCTCGGGGTGGAGTTCGGGCTCGGGGGGAAGTAGGGCCGCCCGCCGGCCAGGAACCGGATGTGAGGGTCGCCGGGGCCCCGCAGCCAGGCGACGGCGATGCCGGGCGCTGTCGCGGCGGCGTCGAGGACCGACAGCTCCGCGTGGGCGCCGACAAGCGCGGCGAACAGCGCGGCGGGAACGGGATCGGGCCGATCGCCTGTCTCGGGCCGGCGTGGTGCGCGCAGGATGCGGTGGAACTGGAAGCCGTCGAGCACGGTCGGATCGGGCCTCTCGCCGCTGCGCGCCCGACTGCCCGGGCGGGTCGTTGACCGGAGGGATGCGGACGGACTTTATCACCCTCTGCGTGTCGTTCGATTCGGAAAGTACCGAGAGATGCTGAAATCCGCACAAGTCGGGCCATGAGGTGGCGAGCGCGGGGAGGACTCAGCGCCCAGGTTGACCACGAAGAGACACAAATCTGATGCGTACAGTGCAGGAGTTGAGCCCCGAAGGCGGGGGCGGAGCACTGGGGTACCCCACGACCGCCGAGATGGAGATACGTATCGTGATGGCCGGTGCGTCGCGGTCGCACCCTGACGGCGGGGCCGGGGAGCGGTCCGGTCGCCGTCAGCGACAGCGTCACATCCGTGAGCGTGACCGTGGCGAGCGTGACCGTCGCGAGACAGCGCGACGCCGACAGTGTCCCGCCGGTCCGCCGGCGGCGTCCTCCCCGGAAACGGAGACATGGCCGATCACCGCCGCAGGAGACGACCGACCCCACCCGTGGTCGGGGCGTCCGCACGGGGCCGATCGGTCGCCGTCGGTGCCGCGGCCGCGGGCGTGACCCTGGTGATCGGCGCCGCGGGCGCCCTGCACGTCACCGGGGCCAGCGCGCACAGCGACGGCTCGTCCCCGCCCACCTCGTCGGTGTCCGCCGCAGGCACACCCGCAGGCGCCGGAGCTGGTGTGGCCGCAGCGGGTGCGGCCACGGCCGCCGGTGCGTCGGGAGGCTCCGCGAGCCTGGGCACGGCCAGCCCCGTGCGGCCGAACCGGGTGCCCGGCGCCGCGGGGGCCGAGGACGCCGGGGCGATCCCGGGCGTCGGCTCGGCCATGATGGCGAAGATCCCCAGGGCGGCGCTGCAGACGATCGTCGTCACCGGCGCCGACCGGGACGCCAACTCCAACAGCATCACACTGTGGCAGCGTGCGAGCGCGGACGCGCCCTGGGTGCCGTCCGGCGCCCCGATGACCGGCCGTAACGGCGCCAACGGCTGGACCACGAGCCACCACGAGGGCGACCTGCGCAGCCCGATCGGGGTCTTCTCCCTCACCGCGGCCGGCGGGCGGCTGCCGGACCCGGGGACCTCGATGCCCTACGAGTACCGGCCGTCCTTCTTCCAGACCGCGGCCCCGCAGGGCCAGCCGTTGGCCGACGCGTTCAACTACGTCGTCGCCATCGACTACAACCGGGTGGCCGGCCGCCCGCCGTCCGACCCGGCCCGGCCGCTGGGCGACGGCGTCGGCGGCGATATCTGGCTGCATGTCGACCACCAGTCACCGACCCGCGGCTGCGTCGCCCTCCCGCAGGACCAGCTGGTGTCGGTCCTGCGCTGGCTGAACCCCGCCGCCCACCCCATGATCGTGATGGGCGACGCCGCCGACCTCGGCGCCGAGGTCTGACGTCGGCGCCCGACCCGGCCGCGGCGGACCTGGTGGTGCGGGCAGTGCGGGCAGTGCGGGTGGTGCGGCCGGTCAGCCGTGCTTGCGCTCGGCGTGGCCGCCGAACTGCTTGCGCATCGCGGAGAGCAGCTTGTCGGCGAACAGGCCCTCGCCGCGGGAGCTGAACCGCTCGTACAGGGACGCGGTGAGCACGTGCGCCGGCACACCCTCCTCGACGGCGGCAAGCACCGTCCAACGGCCCTCACCCGAGTCGGAGACCTGGCCGCCGAACTCCGCGAGGGCGGGGTCCTCGTGCAGCGCGGTCGCGGTGAGGTCGAGCAGCCAGGAGCTGACGACGCTGCCGCGGCGCCAGAGCTCGGAGATGGCGGCGGTGTCGAGGTCGTACTGGTAGTACTCCGGGTTGCCCAGCGGGGCCGTCTCGGCGTCGTGCTCGGCGGACTTCTGACCGATGTTCGCCTTGTCGAGGACGGCGAGGCCCTCGGCGAAGGCGGCCATCATGCCGTACTCGATGCCGTTGTGGACCATCTTCACGAAGTGCCCGGCGCCGTTCGGGCCGCAGTGCAGGTAGCCCTTCTCCGCCTGGACCGGCTCCCCGGTGCGGCCCGGGGTGCGGGGGATCGAGCCGACGCCTGGCGCGATCGTCTCGAACAGCGGCTCCAGGCGCCCGACGGCCTCCGCGTCGCCGCCGATCATCAGGCAGAAGCCGCGCTCCAGGCCGAACACGCCGCCGGAGGTACCGACGTCCACGTAGTGGATGCCCCTGGCGGCCAGCTCGCGGGCGCGGTGGATGTCGTCGCGGTAGTAGGAGTTCCCGCCGTCGATGATGACGTCGTCGGCCGCGAAGTGCTCGGCGAGATCGTTGACCGTCTGGCCGGTCAGCCCCGCCGGGACCATGATCCAGGCCGCCCGGGGTGGGCGGAGCGCCGCGGCGAACTCGGCCAGGGTCCGCGCGCCGGTGGCGCCCTCGGCCTCCAGCGTGCTGATGGCGTCCGGGTTCACGTCGTAGACCACACACTCGTGGCCGTCGCGGATCAGCCGGCGAACCAGGTTGGCGCCCATCCGGCCGAGTCCGACCATCCCGAGCTGCATCTCGTCTCCCCGCTCGCTTCGTCTCGGCGGCCCGGTCGGCCCGCGGTCGAGCCCGAGGGCCGGGCCGGGCCCTGCTTCGGTACACGTCATTGTTCCCCCGCCCTCCCCGCTGTCCCGGCGGGTGGTGGCCCGGGCCGTCCGATCAGGCGAGGTGCTTCTCGTCACCGCGTGACGCACGTCGCGTCGGTGGTATGCCTGGGCGCGCCGGGAGGTGTGCCCGGACGGCGCGCGGGGAGGCAGGGGAAGTGGGCCAGGAGACGAACGTGGACGTGGACGTCATCGTGATCGGCGCGGGTCCCGCGGGGGAGAACGTCGCCGGGCGCTGCGCGGGAGCCGGGCTCTCCGTGGCGATCGTCGAGCGGGAGCTCGTCGGAGGCGAATGCAGTTACTGGGGGTGCATCCCGAGCAAGACGCTCCTGCGGCCGGGGGAGATCCTGGCCGCCGCGCGCCGGGTGCCCGGTGCCGGCGCGGCGGTCACGGGCCCGCCGAACGTCGCCGCGGTGTTCGCCCGCCGGGACTGGATGGTCGGCGGCTACGCGGACGATTCCCAGGTGCCGTGGCTGACCGACCGGGGCGTCGAGCTCGTGCGCGGGGTCGCGCGGCTCACCGGATCGCCCCGCGAGGTCGCCGTCACCGCCGCCGACGGCACCCGGCGACTGCTGACGGCGTCGCGGGCCGTGGTGGTGGCCACCGGTACCCGGGCGACCGTTCCGCCGATCCCCGGCCTCGCGCAGGCCGACCCCTGGGACAACCGCACCGCCACCGGCGCCCACACCGTGCCGCGGCGGCTCGTCGTGCTCGGCGGCGGGGCGGTCGGCGTGGAGCTCGCCCAGGCGTTCCGCCGCCTCGGCAGCGAGACGGTCACCGTGGTGGAGGGCTCGCCGCGGCTGCTAGCCCGGGAGGAGGAGTTCGCCGGCGACGAGGTGCGCGACGCCTTCGAGGCGGAGGGCATCACCGTCCTGGTCGGCACCCGCGCGATCGAGGTGCACCGCGCCGCCACCACCGACGCGGACCAGCCCCGCGGCGCCGTGACCGTCCACCTCGACACCGGCGCTTCGCCAGGCGGCACCGCGGCCTCGGGTAGGGCTGATGGGGTGGGCGCTGGTGCGGCGGGTGGCGGCACCGTCGTGGCCGACGAGATCCTGGTGGCGGTGGGGCGCACCCCGGCGACCCGGGACCTGGGCGTCGACGCGGTCGGCCTGCGCCCGGACGCCTTCATCGAGGTGGACGACGAACTGCGGGCCACCGGTGTCGACGGCGGCTGGCTGTACGCGGTCGGCGACGTCTGCGGCCGGGCACTGCTCACCCACATGGGCAAGTACCAGGCCCGCATCGCCGCCGACGTGATCACCGGGCGTCGCGACGGCGCCGGTCAGCCTGCCCGCGACCTCGCCGACGAACGGGCGATCCCCCGCGTCACCTTCACCGATCCGCAGGTCAGCGCCGTCGGCCTGACCGAGCGGGCGGCGCGGGAGGCGGGGATCGCGGTGCGGGCGGTCAGCGTGCCGACATCCGGAGTAGCCGGCGCCTCGGTGCGCGGCGAGACGACCGCCGGAACCTCGAAGCTGGTCGTCGACGAGGCCCGCCGGGTCGTCGTCGGCGCGACCTTCACCGGCCCGGACACCCAGGAGATGGTGCATGCGGCGACCATCGCGATCGTCGGGGAGGTGCCGCTCGAGCGGCTCTGGCATGCCGTCCCGTCGTTCCCGACGGTCAGCGAGGTCTGGCTGCGCCTGCTCGAGGAATATGGCCTGTAGCCGCCGTCGAAGTGGTGCGCCAGGGTGCCGCCGAAGCTGGCGGCCGTGGCCAGGGGTGCCGAGGGAAAAGCACGGTAATTCTCGTCGAAGCGTGTCTGGCGCTCGGCGCGATCCCTGGCTGGCCCGGCGGGATCAGGTGAACACGGAGACGCCGCCGGGGCCCACGAGCAGGCCGACGATGATCAGCAGGATGCCGTAGAGGAGCCCGCCGCGCACGATCGTGACGATGCCGGCGATCACGAGAATCACCGCGATGATCCAGAGGAGGAATTCCATGCGATCACTGTTCCGCGCCTGGACCCGGTAAAACGACCTGCCGGCCCCGGCCTGGCCCCGATTCCCGGGCCGGCGCCGGTTCGCCTGTTCCGGCCCGGCGACGAATCACCCCGCGGGGGTGGGTGCGGGGGTTCGCGTCTCGGTGTGGCCCAGGCGGCGGACGTCGGGGGCGCCGAGGCGGGCGGCGTCGGCGGTGGCGTCGTCGGCCTGGCGCTGGGAGGCCCGTTCGGCCTCCACCCGGGCCAGGTAGTGCTCGACCTCCCGGTCGCGGGTGGCCTCGTCCCAGCCGAGAGTGGGGGCGATCAGGTCGGCGACCGGGCGGGCCGCTTCGATCCCCCGGTCCGGCGTCTCGATGGAGATGCGGGTGCGGCGGGTGAGGACGTCCTCCAGGTGCAGCGCGCCCTCGTGGTCGGCGGCGTAGACGGCCTCGGCGGCGAGGTACGCCGGCGCGCCGGTCAGCGGGCGGGCGAGTTCCGCCCGGGAGGACGCCAGCTCCAGAACCTCCTCGGCCAGGGTGCCGTAGCGGCGCAGCAGGTGCTCGATCCAGGAGACGTCCAGGTCGAAGCGCCGCGCCAGGGATTCCCGGGCGTTCCACAGCGCCGGGTAACCGTCGGCGCCGAGCAGCGGGATCTTCTCGGTGCACGACGCCGGCACCGCCCGGTCCATCCCCCGTACCGCCGCGTCGACCGCGTCCGCGGCCATCACCCGGTAGGTCGTGTACTTGCCGCCGGCGACCATCGTCAGGCCGGGCGCGGGGGAGACGACGGCGTGCTCGCGGGACAGCGCCGAGGTGTCCTCGGACTCGCCGGCCAGCAGCGGCCGCAGGCCGGCGTAGACGCCGATGACGTCGGCCGTGGTCAGGGGTGTGCGCAGTACCCGGTTGACGGTCGTGAGCAGGTAGTCGATGTCGGCGCTGCTGGCGGCGGGGTGGGCGAGGTCGAGGTTCCAGTCGGTGTCGGTGGTGCCGATGATCCAGTGCCGGCCCCACGGGATGACGAACAGCACGCTGCGCTCGGTCCGCAGGATCAGGCCCGTCTCGCCCTGGACCCGGTCGCGCGGGACGACGAGGTGCACGCCCTTGGACGCCCGGACCGACAGCTTCCCCCGCCCGCCCACCATCGCCTGGATCTCGTCCGTCCACACCCCGGCCGCGTTGATCGTCTGCTCGGCGCGCAGCGCGATCTCGTCACCGGACTCCAGGTCCCGCACCCGGACGCCGGTGATCCGCTCGCCGTCGCGCAGCAGCCCGACGACGCGGGCACTCGTCGCCACCGCGGCGCCGTAGCGGGCGGCGGTCCTGGCGACGAACAGGGTGTGACGGGCGTCGTCGACCTGGCCGTCCCAGTACTGGATCGCGCCGACGAGGGCGTCCGGGCGCAGCGACGGGAAGACCCGCAGGGCGGCGCGCCGGGTCAGGTGCCGGTGGTGGGGCATGATGCCGTCGCCGCCGGGGGAGATGCGGGCCAGCCCCTGGCCGAGGGTGTCGTAGAGCAGCACGCCGCTGCCGATGTAGGCGCGTTCCCAGCCATGGTGGGTCAACGGCAGGAGGAACGGGACGGCGCGCACGAGGTGCGGGGCGAGCGTGTCGAGCATGAGGGAGCGTTCCCGCAGCGCCTCGCGGACGAGCGGGGCGTTGAGCTGCTCCAGGTAGCGCAGGCCGCCGTGGATGAGCTTGCTGGACCGGCTCGACGTGCCGGAGGCCAGGTCGCGGGCCTCGACGAGGGCGACGGACAGGCCACGGGTCGCGGCGTCGAGTGCCGCGCCGGCGCCGGTCACCCCGCCGCCGATCACGGCGACGTCCATCACCTCGGTGCGCATCCGGCGCAGCGCCTCGGCGCGGCGGGCTGGATCGAGGCTCGCGGTCGGCGCTGCGGGCCTGGTCGGCGTCATGGCGATCCTCCTCTGTGCCTTGGTGGCTGTGCTGGCCTGGTGACTGTGGTGCCCTGGGTGGCTGTGGTGCCCTGGGTGGCTGTGGTGCCCTGGGTGGCTGTGGTGCCCTGGGTGGCTGTGGTGCCCTGGGTGGCTGTGTGGCTTGGGTGGTGTTTCGGGACGGTCGGGCGGGCCCGACGGCGGTCGTCTCCATCGTGCCGGCTGACGGTGACGGGCGCCTGTGCGCGGATGAACGCGAGGCGTCGGCTGGTGGACGCGGTGGCGCCGGGAGCGCGTCGGCGGATGGTGAGTCTGTCGGGAAGCACACGGGCGGCCTGTGGGAGTACTACGGTCTGACTGGCCGCGCCCTCCCGCTCCAGGAGCAGACGCGGGCGGATGAGATGGGCGACAGATGGGGTGCACCACGTGGACCTGACCTATCCCCCGGCCGCGGAGGAGTTCCGCGCCGAGCTGCGGGCCTGGCTCGCCGCGAACATCCCCGCCGCCTGGGCCGCCCCCGGCTTCTGGGGCTCGCTGGGCGAGGACGAGGCGTTCGAGCTCCGGCGTGACTGGGAGCGGCGCAAGGCGCTCGCCGGCTTCGGCGGGATCGACTGGCCGGTCGAGTACGGCGGCCGCGGCGGCACCCCGGCGATGGCCGCGATCGCCGACGAGGAGCTGGTCCGGGCCCGCGCGCCCCGCTCGGTGAACACGGTCGGCCTGACCTTCCTCGTCCCGACGGTGATGGCGGTGGGCACGCCGGAGCAGAAGGCCGAGATCATCGGGCCGATGCTGCGCAACGAGGTCATCTGGTGCCAGGGCTTCTCCGAGCCGGAGGCCGGTTCGGATCTCGCCTCCCTGCGCACCCGTGCCGAGCCCGACGGTGACACGCTGGTCGTCAACGGCCAGAAGGTCTGGACCACCTTCGCCGGCCAGGGTGATCGGATCTTCGCCCTGGTCCGCACGGAGGCTGGTTCGAGCCGCCATCGCGGGCTGTCGCTGCTGCTCGTCGACATGCACGCCCCCGGCGTCGAGGTGCGCCCGATCCGGCAGCTGAGCGGGGTCAGCGAGTTCGGCGAGGTGTTCTTCACCGACGTCCGGGTGCCCGCCCGGGACTGCCTCGGCGGCCTCGGCAACGGCTGGGCGACGGCGATGCTGCTGCTCTCCTTCGAGCGCGGCGGTTCCGCCATCGGCCAGTACACCGCCTTCCGCCGTGCGTACGACCAGATCGTCGAGGTCGCCCGGGCCCTTGGCCGGGACGACGACCCGGTGCTGCGCGAGCGGCTCGCGATGCGCCTCGTCGAGATCGAGTGCCTGCGCTACCACGCCCTGCACGTGCTCACCGAGGTCGAGCGGGGCAACGACCTCGGCGCCGCCTCCTCGGTGACCAAGCTGCAGTGGTCGGCGGCCTACCAGGGCCTGTTCGAGACGTTTGACGAGGTCCTCGGCCCGGACGCGGCGCTGACCCGGCCCCTGCCCGACCTCGACCTCACCGATCTGCGGCGGGAGAGCTTCTGGACCCGTTCGGTGACGATCTGGGGCGGATCGTCCCAGGTGCAGCGCTCGATCGTGGCCGAACGTGTGCTCGGCCTGCCCCGCGGATCCTGAGCCCGCCCCAGCCGTCGCAGCCCCTCGCTCTCGCCCTCGTCGTCGCGGCCCCTCGCCGCTGCCATCGCCGTCGTCTCCAGGAGACCGCCGCCCGTGTTCTTCGCCCTGACGGACGAGCAACGCGCACTCGCCGCGTCCGTCCGTGACCTGCTCGCCGACCGCTTCGACCTCGCCGCCGTGCGCGCGGTGTTCACCGACCCCGGCGGCGACGGCCATCCTGCCGACCTGTGGAAGTCCATCGGTGACCAGGGCTGGCTGTCGGTGTGTGTGCCCGTCGAGCACGGAGGCCTCGGTCTTGGCCTGCTCGACGCCCAGGTCATCGCGCGCGAGTTCGGCGCCGGGGTGGTGCCGGGGCCGTGGGCGGCGACGGTGCTCGCCGGCGAGGCCGTGCGCCGCTCGGGCAGCCCCGACCAGGCCGCGGCGATCCTCGGGCCGCTGGCCGCGGGCGAGCTCGTCGCCACGGTGGCGACACGGGGCCCCGGCGGGCGCGGCGGGCGGGACGGCATCGGGGTGCGCGTGGACGGCGAGGGCCGCTTGCACGGCTCCGCGTCCGGCGTCGAATACGCCGCCGTCGCCGCCCTGATCGTCGTCGCGGCGATCGAGCCGGCCTCGCCAGGCGGGTCCGGCAGCGACGGCGGCGGTGTCGGCGAGGGCGATGGCAGGGAGGTCGGGCTGTACCTGGTCGAGCCGGGTACCGCGAGGGTGGCGGTCGAGCCGCAGGCGGGGTTCGACGGCACCACCCGCCTCGCCGAGGTCACGCTGAGCGGCGCGCGGGCCAGCCGGTTGCCGGGGTCGGACGGCCCGGCGTTCGCGGATCTGCTGCGGCGTGGGGCGGTGCTCGCGGCGGCCGATCTCGTCGGGATCGCCCGGGCGGCGCTGACCCGCACCGTCGCGTACGACCGCACCCGCGTCCAGTTCGGCCGGCCGGTCGGGTCCTTCCAGGCGCTGGCGCACCATCTCGCCGACCTGCACGTCGCCGTCACCATGGCCGAGCATGCAGTGCTGTACGCGGCACACGCGCTCGACACGGGTGCGCCGGACGCCGAGCTCGCCGTGTCCGTGGCGAAGAGCAAGGCGAACGAGGCCGCCGTGGACACGTGCGCGGCAATGATCCAATACCACGGCGGGACCGGCTACACCTGGGAGCACGACACCCATTTCTTCTACAAACGCGCCAAACGGCTGGCCGGTGCTTTCGGTGACACCCGCGAACACCGTGCCCGACTGGCCTACCTGACGATCGGCCCGCGCGTCTGACGAGGTATCGCGCGGGGGGTCCACGACCGTCGTGGGGAAGCCGGCAGGAGTGCCTGCCGGAAATGTCATTCGGCCGCCGATCGGCAACGGACTGGTCCAGCCCGGATCACCCGCCCCGGGCGCCGTGGCCGTCAATCAGCTCGTCCACACTTATGCGATATGAACGGACGCTCCGTGCAGGCGCTGTCAGCGGTGATGATTCGGTGCTCCGCCCAACTGCGAGCCTCGCAGATGGTGTTTCTGCTGGTGTTCGTCGCGGTCTGGAACGAGTGGTATCGCGCGCATCCGCTGGCCCTGGCCGGACCCGCCGCGGTGCTGGCCTGGTGTGTGACATTCACCGTGCTGCTGCGCCGGCGCACCCGGCGCGGTCTGGTCATCGTCGACGCGGCGGTGGCGGCGGCCGCGGGGCTGGCCGCCACCTGGATCACGCCCTCGCCGACCCGCGGTGATCCGGCGTCGTTCGTGTTCGTCGGCGCGCTCACCGCCACGGTCGGGGCGGCGTTCGTGCTGCGCCGGTGGGCCTTCACCGCGGCGGTCGTGGGCGTGGTGGCCTGCCAGTTCGCCGGCGCGGCGGGGCGGTCACCACAGGTGTTCGCGTCGTCGGTGATCGTGCTCGTCGTCGCCGTGCTGCTGTATCACGCGGTCCGCCGGCTGCACCGGGTCGCGGTCGAGGCCGACCGGCACCATCGGCGCGTCGCGGCGCGCCGTCGCCGGCTCGTCGTCGCCGCGGGCCGGGAACGCGACGCCCGTGAGCAGGAGCGCCTGCTGCACGACACGATCCTCAACACGCTCACCGGCCTCGGCATGAGCGAGGAGCAGCCGGCGGAGGAGCTGCGCCGTCAGTCCGCCGAGAGCGTCCGCGCCGTCGAGGACCACCTGGCCGGCCGGCGCCAGGTCGGACCCGGCGTGACCGAGCGGATCGCCCAGACCGTCGCCGCGGCCCGCGCCGCAGGCCTGCGTGTCACGGTGGTGCACACGCCCGAGTCGCCGTCCTGGGCACTGACGCCGCCCCCCGAGCCGCGGACGGATGCGGTTCCCTCGCCGGCCGACTCCGTGCTGGCCGACTCCGTGATGGCGGGGTCTGTGCCGGCGGGGTCCGTGCAGGCGGGGTCTGTGCCGCCCACGCGGCCGGACGGCGACGGCGGGGACTCGGATCAGCTGGCCTGGGTACCGGACGACGTTGGCGCCGCAGTCGCGGCCGCGCTCGGTGAGGCGCTGCGCAACGTGCGGCTGCACGCTGGCACCGGCGAGGCCCGGGTGGTGCTGGACCTGGGGCCCGGGCACCTGCGGGTGAGCATCATCGACCGGGGCTGTGGCTTCCGCCCGGACGAGGTACCCGTCGACGGGCCGCGCCTCGGGCTGCGTAACTCGGTGTCCGCCCGGATGCGGGCGGTAGGCGGCTCGGCCGCCATCCAGTCCGAGCCCCGGCGTGGCACCCGGGTCACCCTGCGCTGGGATCCGTCACCGCCCGAGGGCGCCGACGCCTCGGCCGCCGTCCGGCTGGAGGAGTCGCTGGCGACGACGGCTCGGCGGTCGTTCGCGGTGGCGGTGGTCGTGGGGTGGTTGCAGGCGCTCACCCCGGTCCTGGTGCATCGCGACCAGAGCCGCTCGGTGCTTGTCGGCGTCGGGATCTGGCTGGCGACGGCTGGCGTCGTCGGCCTGACGGCCTGGATGGCGAGCCGCCGGGCGCTGCGCGGCCCCGAGTCGTTCGCCGTCGTGCTGCTCGCGCTCGGCTCGGCGGTGGCCGGCGCGGCCAACACCGTCGAACACCCCGGGCACGTCGTCGTGAGCTGGGGCACCACGATGGTCAACCCGCTGCTGGTGGCGCTGGCGGGGCTGTCCCGGCCCCGTCGCGAGCGGTATGCCGCCACGGTCGTCGCGGCGCTCGCGACCGCCGGCAACGTCTACGCCCTCGGCGGCTGGTCCGACAACATGGTGATGGCCAGGCTGGTGGCGTCCATCCACGGGCTGGTGCTGCTCCAACTGGTGGTGACGATGTTCGGCCCGGTCCTGCGGGCCAGCGCCCAGGAGCGGGCCCGCGCCGACGACCTGGCCGCCGAACTGCGCAGCGGGCGGGTGCTGGACCGTACCGTGCGACGCGACCGCGCGCGCCGGCTGGCCGAGCTGGACGCCCGCTTCCTGCCGTTGCTGCGGGACATCGCCGCCGGCGATCTCGATCCCGCCGATCCGCAGGTGCGGGCCCGGTGCACGGCCCGGGCGCGGGCGCTGCGCCGCGACCTCACCGGCGTCGGACCGGCGGCGCTGCGGGACCTCGCCGGGCCGATCGAGGAGGTCGAGGCCCACGGCATCGCGGTCACCGTACAGATCGACGGCCAGTTCACCACCGTGCCCCAACCGGTCGCGCGGGAGTTCCTCGCCCGGGTCTCGGCAGTGCTCTCGGCCGTCCGCCGCGGCCCGGTGGTGCTCACCGGGTACCTCTCCGACAGCCAGGCGGACGTCTACCTGACCTACCCGTCACGCCTCACGCCAGGTTCGGATCCCGCATCCGGCTCCGTCGCCCCGCCAGCCGTGCCGTCGCAGCCAACACCCGACACCGATCTGCCCCTGGCGGTGCCCGCCGAGCGGGCGGTGTCGGTGCGGCCCGGCCGGGCGGGGGGCGAGCGGCGGGGCGGTGGTGGGCGGGTGCCCCGCCGGGCGATGACGCTGGCCGACTTCGGCCGCACCGGGGAGTTCGGCCCGGCCGGATCCGGTCTCGTCCGGGCCGGCGGGACGATCGCGGACGGCGTCGTCTGCGTCGAACTGCACTGGTCCACCGACGCGGACGCGGACGCCGGGACGGGCACCGCCGGGGCCGACCAGGACGGCCGTGCCGTCGTGGCCGACCCGGCCGTCGTGGCCGACCCGGCCGGCGGGGAGCGGCCTGCGGAGCCGGCGGGTGGCGGTGGGCGGCTGCCCGTCCTCCCGGGCGGTGACGCGCTCGCGGCGATGACCGGTCTGCGCGGCCTGGACCTGGGAGGCGGCCCGGTCAGATCGACGCGGCGTGGCCGAACAGGCGGGTGGCCGCGGCGAGCGCAGCGCGGCGCTCCGCCGGGACCAGGCCGACCCGCGTCCGGCGGTCCAGCAGATCCGCCGGATCCAGCGCCCCCTCGTGAGACACCGCGAACAACAACTCCGCCCCCGTGACGGCCACCCCCGGGGCGACCGGTGCGAGCAGCTCCGGGTCGCGGCCGGCCAGCGCGAGCACCCGCGGCGCCTCCGTCCCGTACCGCTCGACCAGCCGGCGCGGGGCCGCGAGAGCGGCGAGGTCCGCACGCGGGGCCGCGCCGACGAGGCCGAGACGCCGGGTGCGGCAGGGACCGGCCTCGAGCCCCGCGGCGGCGATGGCGGCCTCGACCGCGTCGGCGGCCATCCGCCGGTAGGTCGTCAGCTTGCCGCCCACCACGGTGACCAGGCCGTCCCGGCCGGTGTGGATGAGGTGCCGGCGCGAGAGGTCGGCGGTGTGGCGACCCGGTGCCGCGCCCGGGTGATCGTCGAGCAGGGGGCGCAGGCCGGCGAAGACGCCGAGGATGTCGGCTCGGTCCAACGGCGCGGCCAGCACCGTCGAGACGATCTCGACGAGCTGGGTGATCTCCGACTCGTCCGGCTGCGGAACGTCGGTGACCCGCGCGACGGGGACGTCCGTCAGCCCGACGTAGACCCGGCCGTCGCCCTGCGGCAGCACCAGCGCGAACCGGCTCCGCTCCCCGGGGATCGGCACGGACAGCGCCCCCCGCCCACCGGCGACCGCGTCGGCACGCACGACCAGGTGCGTCCCGCGGCTGGGCCGCAGCCGGATGCCGGGCGCGAGCGCCGGTGCCCACACCCCGGTCGCGTTCACCACCGCGCGGGCGCGGAGCCGGACGCCCACACCGCCGAGCGTGTCTCGCGCCGCCACGACGAAACCGGCCGCTCGCCGTCCCCCGCCGGCCCCACGCTCGGAACTCCCGCGACCGGCAGCCAGGGAGGTGGCGGACTCGATGCCCGTGACCCGCAGCCGGGTGAGGATCCGCGCCCCGAACCCGGCGGCGGTGCGGGCCAGGGCGACGACGAGACGGGCGTCGTCGACGAGCTGGCCGTCCCAGTAGACCAGCCCGCCGCGCAGGCCGGACTCCCGCAGCGCCGGGACGAGACCGAGCGTCTCCACCGCCGTCAGCCGCCGGGGCGGGGGAAGCACGGCCCGCGGGGTGCCGGCGGCACGGCGCAGCAGGTCGCCGACCCCGAGCCCGGCATGCACCACCGCAGCGGCCGGCGGTGGCACCGCCGGGGTCAGCGGCGTCACGATCGGTAGCGCCCGCACGAGATGTGGGGCGGTGTGCCGCATGAGGATGTCGCGCTCGACCGCGCTCTCCCAGGCCACCGCGACGTCACCGTGCGCGAGGTAGCGCAGCCCGCCGTGCACGAGCTTGGAACTCCACCGACTGGTGCCGAAGGCCAGGTCCTGCGCCTCGGCCAGCGCGACGGTCAGCCCCCGCGACGCCGCGTCCAGCGCGACCCCCGCACCCGTCACCCCACCGCCCACCACGAGCAGGTCCACCTGCTCGCCGTCCGCGAGCGCCGTGAGCTCCCGCTCCCGCCTGCGGGCGTTGAGGGACGTACGTGTCACCGCTGACTCGTCAACGTCACGGCCGTTGCCGCCGATCCCGCCGGGCGCGCTCATGGCCGACCTCCGTCGCCGCCGCGATCGACCGCCGATGCCGGCGGCGGGGCGAGGTAGGCGCACAGCAGGTGGCGCAGCTCGGCCGTCCGTATCTCGTCCGGCACCGAGCCGCCGAGCGCGTCCGCCGAGAGCACGAACGACTGCACCGTCAGCAGGATCATGACGGCGAGGGCCTGCGGGTCGGCCGCGCGCACCAGGCCGAGGTCGGCCGCCGCACCCAGCTGGCCGGCAAGCAGGTCGACGACCATCTGCTGGGTCGCGCCGCGCCGCTCGGTCAGGTAGGGCAGGAGCATCTCCGGATCCGTCTCGATGATCCGTAGATAGACGGGATTCGTCCGGAACGCCTCGACGGTGGCGACGATGTGGCCGACGAGGCTGTCCAGATCACCCTGGTTCGGGTCGTGTGCGGCGAGATCCGCCGCGGCGGTGACGATGCTGCTCCACTCCCGCGTCATCACGGCCCCGACGAGCGAGCGCAGGTCGGGCCAGCGCCGGTAGAGGGTCATCCGGCTCAGCCCGGCCCGGCGCGCCACCTCGGTCAGGGTCGTGCGCCGCACGCCCACCGCCAACAGCGACGCCTTGGCCGCGTCCAGCACTGCCGCCTCGCCCGCCCACCCGCCGGCATCCCCGCCCGACGGCTGGGTCCCGCCGGGGGGTTCCGGGCCGCGGTGGATCACGTCGAGCACCATCCGGGCGCCCTCCTGCCCGGCGCCCGCGCCAGCGTCGGGGCCGCGGGTATGCCATCGTGGGGACGAGCTCTTGTGACAGTGTTACGCCTACTGTCACACTGTCTCAGGTCGGAGTCTATCGAGCCAGATCGTGCGGGTGGACCGAGGTGGCCATGACGAGTACCGACGAAGCGCGCGGAGCTTCCCCGACCGAGCCGGTCTGGTGGGGCTGGGGCCCGGCCGTCGCCCACGATCCGCTGCCCGAGGGCGTGCGCCTGCTGCTGGCCCGCCTCGGCATCGAGGCGCGGCCGTCCCCGCCCGTCGCCCTGGCCGAAGTCCGGCTGCCCCCGGTGCGCCTGCCGGCCGCGGCGCGGGACGCCCTGGCGGCGGTCGTCGGGGAGCGGCATGTGTGCGGCGAGGACGAGGCGCGGGTGCGCCACTGCCGCGGGCGTTCCACGACCGACCTGCTGCGGCTGCGGGCCGGGGACGCGTCCCCCGCCCCCGACGCGATCGTGCTGCCCGCCGACCACGACGAGGTGCTCGCCGTGCTGCGGGTCGCGACCCGGGAAGGCGTCGTCGTCGTGCCGTTCGGCGGGGGGACGTCCGTTGTGGGCGGCCTCGCGCCCACCGGTGCCGCCGACCGGCCCGTGATCGCCCTGGACCTCGCCCGCCTCGACGGTCTCGGCCGGGTGGACCGGGAGTCCGGGACGGCGGAGCTCGGCGCCGGGCTGCGCGGGCCACGGGCCGAACAGCTGCTCGCCGAGCACGGCCTCACCCTCGGGCACGTGCCGCAGTCCTGGGAGTACGCGAGCATCGGCGGGTACGCCGCGACCCGGTCCAGCGGGCAGGCGTCCAGCGGCTATGGCCGGTTCGACGATCTGGTCGTCGGGCTGCGGGTGGCCACGCCCGCGGGAGACTGGCGGCTCGGACGGGCGCCGGCCTCGGCGGCCGGGCCGGACCTGCGCGAGCTGGTCCTCGGCTCGGAGGGCGCGTTCGGGGTGATCACGCAGGTGACGGTCCGGGTCCGGCCGCTGCCCGCGCGGCGGCACTACGAGGGCTGGTCGGTGCCCGACTTCGCCACCGGCACCCGGCTGCTGCGCTCCCTCGCCGCGCGCGACCTGCGCCCGACCGTCTGCCGGCTGTCCGACGAGACGGAGACCATCGCCGGCCTCGCCAGCCCGCCACGTGGCCGGGGCGCGGGTGCACCCGGCGGTGACGGTCCCGGCGGCGGCGCTGCGGGCGGCGGCGCTGCGGGCGGCGGCGATCCGGGTGCGTCCGGCGGCGGCTGCCACCTCGTGACAGGGTACGAGGGGGCTGGCCCCGCGGTGGAGCGACGGGCGGCCGAGGTGGGGGAACTGCTGGCGGCCGGCGGCGCCCACCGCCTCGAGGAGGCTGCCGGCACCGACTGGGAGCTGGGCCGTTTCCGCGCGCCCTACCTGCGCGACTCCCTGCTCGACCTCGGGATCTTCGCCGAGACGCTGGAGACGGCCGGGTTCTGGTCGGCGCTGCCGGCGCTGTACGCGGGCGTGCGGCAGGCGCTTGCCGACACGCTCGGTGCCGCCGGCCTGTCCCCGGTGGTGATGTGCCATATCTCCCACCTGTACGCCACGGGCGCGTCGCTCTACTTCACCGTCGTGTGCGGCCAGGGCGCCGATCCGATCGCCAGCTGGCAGGCGGCGAAGGCGGCGGCCGGCGACGCGATCGTCGCCGCCGGTGGCACGATCACCCACCACCACGCCATCGGGACCGAGCACCGGCCCTGGCTCGGCGCGGAGATCGGTGACCTCGGCGTCGACGTCCTGCGCGCCGTCAAGCGCACCCTGGACCCCGCCGGCATCCTGAACCCGGGTGTGCTTGTCGGCTGACGGACGATTCGGTCCGCTCGGGGACGAATATGGGAGAGGGTCGCGGTACCCCGCGCGGCGGGGTACATGTTCCGTATGGAGACCTTCGGTGCCGTGGTCGTCGCCCTCGTCCTGCTGGCCATCCCGGCGTTCATCGTCCTCCCGCCGCTGCTCTGGTCCTTCGTCAAGTGCGCGCCGCTACGGGTCGCCAACGAGGCCGAGCGGGCTCGCGCGGCCCGTCGCCCAGCCTGACGAGCCGCGCTCCGGCGACCCCGCCCCTGACGGCCGGTTCCGGCGACCCTGACATGTCCGGCGGTTCCCTCGGCCAGGATGGGCCCATGAGCAGCACCGGACGGCGTGACCGGGCCGAGGCCCACGGCGTCGGGAGGAGCCACGATGCCGGCGAGGGACACGGGTCCGGTGGGGCTGGTGGGGGCGGAACGGGGGATGAGCCCCTGGCCACCCGGGGGCTCGTCCTGGTGGGGCCGGGGGCGAGCTTCGGCGTCGAGCTGCTGCGCCGGTTCGGGCGGGAGGGGTTCGTCCTGGGCATCGTCTCCCGCTCGGCCGACACGCTGACCCGGGTCCAGGACGCGCTCGCCGCGGACGGCCTGCCTGTCGCGGGCGCCGTCGCCGACGTCACCGACGCGCCGGCGCTCGCCGCGGCCATCGGGCGGGTCGCCGGGGAGATCGGCGGGCTCACCGCCCTCGTCTACAACGCCAAGCTCAGCATCCGCGGCGCGGCACTGACCGTGCCGCCCGCCACGGTCAACCAGACCCTCGCGGTGAACGTCACCGGCGCGCTCGCCGCCATCCAGGCGGCCACGGGCCTGCTCGAGCAGCGCCCGGCCGCCACGGTTCTCGTCACCTCGGCGGGTCCGCGCACCGAGCCGGTGGCCGGGCGGTTCGCCCTCGCCGTCGGGAAGGCCGGGCTGACCGCCCTTGCCGAGGCACTGCGCCCGGCGCTGGCCGCCCGCGGGATCCGGCTGCGCACCGTCGTCCTGGACGGCCGGGTCGCGCCGGGCGGCCCGCTGCGGCCGGACGCCGTCGCCGAGCACTTCTGGCAGGCGTTCACGGCGCTGCGCGGTGACGTGTTCCGACTTGCGCCCGCCCGCCGCGACGTCCCGGTGGCGCAGCTGCCGCTGGAGGTGTGAGCCTGTCGGTGCCGAGGTGGGCGACCCCGGAGGTCGGTGGGTCGGGCATCCGACATGTCTGTCCTAAGGATGATCGGACCTGAGAGCCGGTGGATCGCGCGGAACGTGCGACCATCCGGCAGGGGCCTGACGCGTGACAACCGTCAGGCGGGACGAGCAGGCGCGGCCGGCTCCCGCGCGGCATGGCAGGAGATCTTCGGGTGAACAACGGACGTGACCGCGACCGCGACCACGATGGGTGGACGGCCGACGGCACCCCGCCGGACCGGGACGCGACCCGGCTCGGCGCCGCCGGCTCGCCGGAGCGCCCGGGCGGGGCGCGCTCCCCGCGTCCGGGCGCGCCGTCCGGTCCGCCGCCTCCGGCGGACTCGTTCCGCCCGGCCGGCCCACCCCCACCGCCGGACTCGTTCCGCCCGGGGCGCCCCCTCGACGTGCCCGGCCCCGGCCAGGGTGACCCCGCTCAGCACGGCTCCGGCCAGCACGGCTCCGGCCAGCACGGCTCCGGCCAGGGCGGCTCCGGCCAGGGCGGCTCCGGCCAGGGCGGCTCCGGCCAGGGCGGCTCCGGCCAGGGCGGCTCCGGCCAGGGCGGCTCCGGCCAGGGCGGGTCGGGTCAGGGCGGGTCGGGTCAGGGCGGGTCGGGTCAGGGCGGGTCGGGTCGGCGTGGTTCGGGTCACGACGGTTCCAGCCGCCCGGCGCCGACGGAGCGGACGGCCGCCGTCCCCCGTGGCGGCTCCGGCGCGGACCCGGCCGCCCGCCAGCCCGCCGACGACGGCACGACGGCGATCGACCGCAGCGGCCGGAGAGGCGCCGGCGTCCGGCTCGGCAAGGGGGACGCGGCCGGCGCGAACGCCCCCTGGCCCGGGACCGTCCAGCCGGCGGCCCCCGGCCAGCAGCCCGCCCCGGGCCAGGCTCCCCACGGCCAGACGTCCGCCTATGGCCAGACCTCCGCCTATGGCCAGACGTCCGCGTATGGCCAGACCGCCGGCTACGACCAGCCGTCGGCCTATGGGCAGCCACCCGGCGAGGCGGCGGCGGGGCCCGGGCAGCAGCCTCCCCAGCAGCCACCGTCCGGTGACGGGGCCGGCGGGGCGCCCCGCCGCCGGCGGCGCAGGAAGGTCCTGGCGATCGTCGTCGCCGTTCTGGTCGTCCTGTTCGTGGTCGGGGACCGGATCGGTGTGGCGGTCGCGAAGGATCAGATGCGCAAGCAGGTGGTCGCGTCGATCTCCGAGAGCCTCAAGCCGGGTGATCCGGTGCCGCGGGTCACGGATGTCAGCATCGGTGGCTTCCCGTTCCTCACCCAGGTGCTCTTCGGCAAGTACAAGGACATCGGGGTCGGCATCGAGGGCATCGCGACCCCCGGACCGAAGATCTCGTCGGTGAAGGCGCATCTCAAGGGGCTGCACGTGCCGTTCGGTGACGCCATCACCGACAGCGTCGGCGAGGTGCCCGTCGACAACGTGAAGGCAACCGTCGGCATCACCTACGCCGACCTCAACGCCTACCTCGCCAAGCAGCCGGGGAAGATGCAGGTCACCCCGGTCGACGGCGGGAAGCGCGTCGAGGTCAGCGGTATCGCGGACATTCCCGGCTTCGGCGCCCAGCAGGTCGGCGGCATCGTCACCTTCGGTGTGACGAACAACCAGCTCACCCTGGCACCCTCCGAGATCACGCTGAAGGGCGCACTCAACCTCACGATTCCGCTGCCAGGAGGAACGCTGCTGCCGGCGATCCCGATCCCGGTATCCGGACTTCCGTTCACCCTGCGCATCGTGCAGGCGTCCACGAACGCGAACGGTCTGTCGCTGACCGCGACCGCCAGGAACGTCGTTCTGCCGCCGGCGAAGTGACATCTCCGGGACAATTCTGGTCGATCGCGGACCATGGTTGAGCCGGCCAGGTGATGAGCATCACAGGCATTCCTGGGGTGGGTCGTGAGGCCGCCGCGCCGCGTGTTCCGCCGCCACGGCTGGAGGGGCTCGGCGGGCCCGCTGGCTCCGTCCGTGGGCGTCCGGTCGAGGTCGGTCGGTCGGCGGCTGGTGCGGTGCGGTGCGGTGCGAGGACGGTCGCGCAGGCGGGTGGCCAGGCGCTCCCGGGGCTGGTGGCGGGTCGTTTTGGAGGCCATGTGCCGTCGGCGTGTGATGGTTGGGTGAGGGCGGTTGACGGCCCGTCGAGAGCAGGTCACCCCTCCGGTCGGATCGGCGACAGATGCCACTGTCGGGGATCCTGGGCCGGCATTCTCATAGGGTGCCGCTCGGGAGAGGCGCGTCAGGGCCGTCGCCGCCTCCGCGGCACGGCCGCCGCACCAGGGGGGCAGTCCTGGCTCCCACGGGCAGGCCCATGCGGATCAACCGGACCAAGCAAGGGATCATGAGGCGGCGGGAACGCGGAAGATGTCCACAGGCCCAGCGCGACACGGTCGCGGGCGTCGATCGACTCGGCGCCAATCGTTACCCGGGGTGGATCAAGGTCATCGCGCGACGCTACGATCGGACATCCGGCATGATCGGTCAACCCGCGTGACCGTTCGGCGTGGCACCGCCGCCTGGCCCTGTGGCAGCACCCGACCTGATGGCAACGGCAAGGCTCGACCTGGCAACGGCAAGGCTCGACCTGGTGACATGGCTCGACGTGGTGACAAGGTGAGGTTCGGCGGGGCATCCCGGCCAGCGTCCCGTCGCGAAGGGGGAAACACGTGCAGACGACCTTCCTGAGAGTCGTCACCGAGGCTGGTGCGGCCACCGTGCCGGCCGACGCCCAGTTCATCATCGGCCGTGCCCGGACCGCCGACTACGTCATCGCCGACAGCCGGGTCTCCCGCCGTCACCTCCTCCTCGAGCAGACCGGCAGCGGCTGGGTCGTCCGCGACATCAGCTCCAACGGCACCTGGATCGACGGCCAGCGGATGCCCGAGGCCGTCGCCGTCGACGGCGAGGTGCGGTTCAACCTGGGCACGCCGACGGGCCCCGAGGTCGTCGTCCACCCCGAGTTCCCGCAGGGCCGTGGCCCGGTCGACGAGCCGTCGTACGACCCCGGCTACGACATGCAGACGATGCTGCCGAACGCCACCGGCTACACCCCGCCCCGGCCGACCGGTGGCCGCGGCAACCGCCCGCCGGCGCACCAGGGCCCGACGAGCCCCGCGCAGCGCGGCCGTGACTACGACGACTATGGCGACCGTGGTCGCGGTCGCGGCCGGGATCACGACCTCGGTGAGCGCTCCTCCGGCCAGACCAGCCTCGACCAGGAGCACGAGCGGAGCACCACCTACCGCCTGCGCCAGGGCACGATGTCCATCGGCCGTGCCCGGGACAACGACGTGGTCATCACCGACCTGCTCGCCTCCCGCCGGCACGCCGAGCTCTACATCGGCCGCTCCGGCGTACAGATCGCCGACCTGGACTCGGCCAACGGCGTCTTTGTCAACGGTCGCCGGATCAACCGGACGAACCTCGAGCAGGGCGACGTCATCGCCGTCGGCCACCACATCTTCCAGCTCGAGGGCGACCAGCTCGTCGAGTACATCGACTCCGGTGACGTCAGCTTCGAGGCCGATGGCCTCAACGTCTGGGCCGGCCAGAAGCAGCTCATGCACGACATGACGTTCAAGCTGCCCGGCCGAGCCCTGCTCGGCGTCGTCGGCCCGTCCGGCGCCGGCAAGTCGACCCTGCTCAACGCGCTCACCGGCTTCCGCCCCGCGGACAAGGGCACCGTCCGCTACGCCGGCCGGGACCTCTACTCCGAGTACGACGAACTGCGCCGCCGGATCGGCTACGTGCCGCAGGAGGACCTCCTGCACACGTCGCTGACGGTCCGCAAGGCGCTCGAGTACGGTGCCGAACTGCGCTTCCCGCCGGACGTCACCAAGGTCGAGCGCCGCACCCGGGTCGACGAGGTCCTTGCCGAGCTCGGCCTCACTCAGCACGCGAACACGCAGGTCTCGCGGCTGTCCGGTGGCCAGCGCAAGCGCACCTCGGTCGCCCTGGAGCTGCTGACCCGACCCACCCTGCTCTACCTGGACGAGCCGACCTCCGGCCTCGACCCGGGCATGGACAAGAACGTCATGGAGTCGCTGCGCAAGCTCGCGGACGACGGCCGGACGGTCATCGTGGTCACCCACAGCGTCGCCCAGCTCGACCTGTGTGACTACATCCTCGTCCTCGCGCCTGGCGGCTACGTCGCGTACTTCGGCCCGCCGCAGGACGCGCTGTCCTTCTTCGGCAAGCGCGACTACCCCGACGTCTTCCTCAACCTGGAGGCGACGCCCGGCGCCGAGTCGGCCGCCCGCTTCCGCAACTCGCGCTACTTCGTCCCCGCGTCGATCACCGCCCCGTCGGCCCGCCCGGCGCCGGAGGAGCTCCCGTCGCTGCGACAGCAGCCGGTCCTCTCCCAGTTGGTGACGCTGAGTAGACGAACCATGGCGGTGGTCGCCTCGGACCGGTCATACCTGAGGCTCATCATCGCCTTCCCGTTCCTGCTCGGCCTGATCCCCAGAGCCATCGGCGGAAACTTCGAGCTCACCGCAGACCAGGCGAAGACGTTCTCACCCAACTCCGACGGCCCGACGATCTTGTTGATCATGGTTCTCTGTGCCTGTTTCATGGGCATGGCGAACTCGGTCCGAGAGATCGTCAAGGAACGGGCGATCTATCGCCGGGAGAGAGCCATCGGCCTGTCCCGCACGGCGTACATCGGGTCGAAGGTCCTCGTCCTCGCCTTCATCACCGTGGCGCAGGCGATCCCCTTCACGCTGATCGGTCTCGCCGGGCGAACGCCGAAGTCCTCGCTCCTGGTCTCGAACGCCCTGATCCCGATGCTGATCGCGGTCATCGTCGTCTCGCTCGCCTCGGCGATGCTCGGCCTGCTGATCTCCGCGCTCGTCGACAACGCGGACAAGACGATGCCGCTCCTGGTCCTCCTGACCATGGGCCAGCTGATCTTCAGCGGTGGCATCGTGCCCGTCCACGGCACCGTCGGCCTCGAGCAGGTCGCCTACGTCGCGCCCGCCCGCTGGGGCTACGCCTCCATGGCCTCGGTCGCCGACCTGAACCGCATCACCCTCGCCGGTGTCACCCGCCCCGACGACCCGACGAAGAAGGTGAACCCGAAGGTCGTCGTCGACCCGACCTGGAAGCACCTCACCTCGACCTATGCCACCGACATCGCCATCGGCGTCATCGGCGGCGTCGTCTGCGTCATCATCGCCTCCATCCTGATCCGCCGCATGGACCCCAAGACCGTCAAACGCGCCCCCGCCACCGCCGCCGGCGGCGCCCCGCCGCCCCGCTAGTCCGCCTCCCCACACGGCTTCAGCCCGCCCCACCGACGGCCGGCCCCACTCCCGGGAGCCGGCCGTCGGCCTGTGGTCATGCCTGGGAACGGACGTCTCCGTCAGGTTCAACGGGACGAATCGGACACAGAACCATGTGAACCTGACAGCCGGAGGCTTTCCCGCGCAGCGTCACACGACTGGCTCGTCCTTCGGCACCACGAGTGGTTGGCATGGCACGGCGAGTTCGCCCCGGACATCTGCTAGTTCGCCGCCGCCGCCGCCGCTGCTCGCGCCGCCGCCGCCGCTGCTCGCGCCGCCGCCGCCGCTGCTCGCGCCGCCGCCGCCGCTGCTCGCGCCGCCGCCGCTGCTCGCGCCGCCGCCGCCGCTGCTCGCGCCGCCGCCACGCTCGCGAGCCGCCGCCTGGGCGAGCGCGTCGCGGACCACTCGCAGCAGTGCGGCCGGCGCGGCTGACACGTCCCACCAGGTGAACCGGAGGAGCTTCCAGCCGGCGCGCACAAGATTGTTCTGGCGAATTCGGTCACGATGCAGCGCTGCCGGTAGGCCGTGAGGCCCAGCACCGTCCGCCTCCACCGCCAGGCGCACGGACGGCCAGGCGAAGTCGACGCGGGCCACCAGCCGTCCGCTGCGCGGATCACGCACCGGCCATTGCGTCTCCTCCGGCAGCAGGCCTGCGTCACCGAGAAGCAGGCGCAGCCGTGTCTCCAGCGGCGATTCGGCCGCGCCGTCGTTCAGTTCCCACCAGGTCCGGGTGCGGCCACCGTCGCGGTGGGCCAGCACTCGGTCGCGCACCACCGCGAGGTCGCTCTTCTTCATTCGCCGCTCGTGCAGCATCGCGTCGATGACGCTGATGACCAGCTCGCGATCGCGCAGAAGAGCGAGGTCCTCCAACGTTCTCAGCGTCGAGGTAGCGCGCAGGCCGCCGAGGTCGACGACATCTCCCTCGCGTAGCGTCCTGCCGAATCGGAGATAGCCCCGCCGCTCGCGGAGACGATCGCCAGAAGGCACCGCGAGCTCGATCGGCTCGGATGACTGCGGCAGAGGCAGCCCCGACAGGCCATGCAGCCGCGCGGCGGTGAGCCCGCAGATCACCCCGCCGGCGACAGCGAGGACCGCCCGCGACCTGGCCCGGATCGGATCGCGGACCGGCGGAACGAGCAGCGCACCACGGACGGGCGACACCCAGCCGTCACGGCGCCGCCGCAGCACGAGGGCGCTTTCCGACAGACCGAGCTGATGGGCCTGCACGCGGGTGACGACGTCATCCTGACGACGTGCCAGCGCGACAACTCGATCATGAGGTGTGGGCACCACCCAAGTCTCAGGTGGGCCCGACCGGTCCAGAGGAGGTGACCTTCAATCTGTGGAACAAGGGCGGGGTGTGGACGACCAGCCGGAGTCTGCCCACGCTCAGCAGGATCCTCCAGCGTCGCTGCGTCGGTCGCCCTGATGTCGGATCAGCCGGAGGTCCAGCGGGGGTGGGCGGGGAGGGCGCCGCCAGCGGTGATGGGGTGGTCGGTGGAGGCGGGGTTGGGGTTGTTCGGGTCGAGGACGCGGAGCTGCTTACCTTCGCCCGGACGGTTGGAGCTGAAGACGATCCGGGGGTCCGTCTTGGGGCCGAAGGTCGGGTCCATGTCGTCGCCGCGGGCGTGGGTGAGCTGGTGCTTGTCGGTGCCGTCGGAGTTCATCTCGAAGATCTCGAGATCGCCGTTCTGAGTCCGGGTGAAGGCGATCTTGCCCCCGTCGGGGGACCAGGCTGGGTCCGTGTCCCCGTTACCGTCGCCGTCGGTCAGCTTGTCCGGCTGTGCGCCCTCCGCCACCGGGATCGTCACGATGATGCCGCGATCGCCGCCGCCGATGTTCGACCAGTAGGCAATCCGGTCACCAGCGGGTGACCAGGCCGGATCGGTGGCCTGCTCGACGGCGTTCGCGATCCGGGTGACGTCCTGCGTCCGCAGATTGACGATGTAGATGCCTGGCTTCGAGTTGCCCTTCTCGTCGGTGAGGGATCGGGTGACCATCGAGCCGCCGTCGGGAGACAGGGAGGCCCGGGAATCCCCGGGGATCGACAGGTTCGCTGCCTCGCCCGACCCGAGCAGCGGGACCGCTTTTCCCGACCCGTCGGCGGCGATCGCCATGTACTTCGTGCGGGTACCGCTCTCGACGGAGTAGACGATCGTCTGGCGGTCAGGCGTGATCGCGGGCAGGATCTCGTTCGCCGGCGTGTTGGTGATCGGCTTCTGGTCGGTGACCAGGCCGTCGGGACCCACGACGGCGCTGAAAAGGTCGTAGTTGCCGTTCTGCTTCGCGGTGAAGACGACCCTGTCCTCGCCGAGCGGCTGCGCCGACTGCGGCAGCGGGAACGAGGCGCTGCCCACCGAAGCCGCCGGGCTCGACCCGCCGGCCGTGGCGGTGCCGTCGTTCTTGTCGCCGCCGCTCGAGCTCAGGGCCAGGACGGTCGCGATGATCGCGCCGACCGCGACCACCCCGCCGCCCACCAGCAGCGGTGTGCGGCTGCGACCGCGGCCGTGGCGGGAGCCGTCGGGAGCCGCCCCCGGGGCGCCGGGTCCCGCGGGACCCCCCGACCCGGCCACTCCCCCCGGCCCACCTGCTGGGTAGCCGGGCCCGGTGCCGCCGCCGGCGGAAGGCCCGCCGAGGCCGGTGGGCAGCCGGGTCGGGGCGTCCTGGTCGAGGGTGTAGCCGCCGGCTCCCGCGCCGGTACCGCTGGGCAGGCGGGTCGGGTCGTCGGGGCCGAGGGTGTAGCCGCCGCTCGTGCCGGGCCTGGTGGCGTTGGGCTGGGTGGCGGCGGCAGAGGGGAGCTGCCAGCCCTGCAGGACGTTGGTGACGTCCTCGGGGTTGACGGCGGCGGCGTCCGGGTTGGAGCTGGAGGGGTCGCCGAGGAGGCGGAGCATCAGCTGCTGGGCTGTGGGGCGGCCGGCCGGATCCTTGCGCATGGCGAGCCAGACGATGGGGCGCAGGGCGGGGTCGACGTCGTCGAGGCGGGGCTCCTCGTGCAGCGCGCGGTAGAGCAGGACCTGCGCGGACGCCTCGCCGAACGGGTAGTGGCCGGTGGCGGCGAAGGCGACCAGGCCGCCCCAGGCCCAGATGTCGACCGCGGAGCTGATCGGGCGGCTCTCGATCTGCTCCGGGGACATGAACGCCGGGGTGCCGAGCTGCTGGAGGTCACCGGTGAGGCCGCTGCCGGCGTCGACGGTGCGGGCGATGCCGAAGTCGATCACCCGGGGGCCGAACGGGGAGAGGATGACGTTCGCGGGCTTGAGGTCGCGGTGGACGATGCCGGCGCTGTGGATGGCGGTCAGCGCGGCGGCGACACCGACGGCGAGCTGCTCGAGGTTCGCATCCGACAGCGGGCCGTTGCGCTGGACGTAGCGGGCCAGCGTCTCGCCCTCGATGAACTCGGTGACCAGGTACGGCCACTCAGCGTCGGGGTCGGCGTCGAGGACCTCGGCGGTGCAGACCCGGGCGACGCGACGGGCCGTCTCGGCCTCCAGCCGGAACCGGGCGCGGAACTCCGGATTGCCCACCGCCTCGGTACGGATCACCTTGATGGCGACGAGCCGGCCCTTGTCGGACCGGCCCAGGTAGACCGTGCCCATGCCGCCTTGGCCTAGCTTGCCGAGCAGCGTGTAGGAGCCGAGCCTGGAAGGGTCGTCCGGACCGAGCGGGATGGCGCGCGCCGCCACACCAGCATCCGATGACGCCATGGACCTGTACCCCTGCCTGCCGCGCGCCGACCGCGCCTCCGCCGAGCCGCGGCGCACCAGGCGCCCGACCCGCCGGCTCCACGCACCGACCCTGTGATCAACCGTGCTGATCTGATCCGAGCGGTCGGATCAGTTGTGAAAATCTTAGGCGAGTGTCGCCCTGAACAGGACTGTCGGGGCAGCGACTGTGGACAGGGCATCGTTGTCATCGGAATGACATCGTCTGGCTGGGATCTGACCCACCTCGTCCGCGAATCCGTATGCCATCGTCGGAGGCACCGAGATCGTCGCAGTCGCGGACGGAGAGTCACGCATGGTGAGGACGTTCACCCGCATCGCCAGGACGGCTGGCGCGCTGAGCTGCGCGTCAGCGCTGCTCGCGCTGGCAGCCTGCTCCAGCAGCGGTGACGGTGGTGACACGGCGAAGCCGGACGCCGTCGCGCCGGCCGCCTCGAGCCCGGCGGGGTCCGGCACCGGCGCCGGCCAGGCGGTGGCGGCTCCCACCACGCCGGTCTGGGGATTCGCCCGGTTCACCAACCCGGTCACGCCGGTGGGTACGCAGACGGTGCTGCCGCAGGCGGACAGTTCCGGCAGCTGGCGCACGGGCGGTGGTTCGGCCGCGTCCGCCCACGTCATGGTCGTGCACCGGGCGCGGGGCAGCTACCAGGTGACGTTCCCGGGTGTCGCGGTCCCGAGCGGGCGCGGCGTCGCGTTCGCGACCGCCCTCGACACGGCGGGTGCCGGCGGTGCCGGCGCGAGCGCCCCGGTGGCGTCCTGCCGCGCCGTCCGCTGGGACGCGGCCGCCCGCGACGAGCAGGTGGAACTGAGCTGCCGGGACGCGGTCGGAACGCCCGTCGACACCGGCTTCACGGCGCTGTTCGACCACGTCCCGGACGCCGCCACCGTCTCCCCGGGCGGAGCCTTCGCCTATCTGCGGGTCGACGCCGCCGGGTCGACGGCCACGACGTCGAAGCCGGTCGACTCCTACAGCGTCGCGGGCCCGGGCACGATCGAGGTCAACCGCGTCGGCGCCGGGCACTACACGATCGACCTCATCGGCCCGGCGTTCGCCAAGAACGGCAACAACCTGCAGGTCAACGCGACCGGCGAGGGTGAGATCGGCTGCAACGCGCTGGGCCGCGTGGTCAAGGCGGACCGCCAGTCCGTGTTCGTCGGCTGCGCCCGCGGCGCGACCTGGACGGACAGCCCGTTCGCGCTGCTCTACACCAGCGGCCACGCGCTGATCCCGACGGACGCGACGAGCTTCGGCCACGCGTTCACCGGCATCACCCTGCAGGGCGGCCCGACCCAGCAGGCGCCGATCGGCCAGCCGGAGAATGCCTGGGGCTGGTACTCGGCGAACAGCACCGGCGCGACGAACCAGGTCCGCCGGCTCGCCGTCGGCAGCTACGAGGTCAGCTTCCCCGGCGTCGCCCGCACTCCGGACTCGCTGCAGGTCACGCCCTACGGTGAGCCGACCGCCCGCTGCTCGGCCGGAGGCGCCGGAGCCGGCGCGCCGGAAAGCGGCGGCGTCGCCACCGTCACGGTCCGGTGCGTGGACGCGGCCGGCCATCCGACCGACAGCTACGCCAGCGTCGCCTACGTCAGCGCACCCGCCTCTGCCACACCCTGAGCACCCGGTGTCCCGGGGACACCGCTCCGTCGGTGCCCCCGGACCCCCCAACCCCCCGCTCCTCGGACCCCTGCCCCTCGGACCCCTGCCCCTCGGGACCCCTGCCCCTCGGGACCCCTGCCCCTCGGACCCCTGCCCCTCGGGACCCCTGCCCCTCGGACCCCTGCCCCTCGGGACCCCTTACCCTCG